>Ga0302320_10005832_pt1 | contig 27456 bp, 25 predicted proteins | sample Bog_T0_3_FD_202130 | JGI IMG/M metagenome (GOLD analysis project Ga0302320, IMG submission 202130) | Peat permafrost microbial communities from Stordalen Mire near Abisko, Sweden - Bog_T0_3 | ecosystem: Environmental > Terrestrial > Soil > Wetlands > Peat | place: Sweden: Abisko, Stordalen Mire...
TCAGCTACAGCCCGGCCAGCGGCACGGTGTTAACGGCCGGCGGTGGGCAGACCTTGAGCGTGACCTTCACGCCGGACGATTTGACGAATTATATCACGGCCAGCGCCACGGTATATTTGAATGTAGACCAAACGGGGCCTGCCAATACCACAGCGCCCACGGCGACGGCCATTACCTATGGCCAGACCTTGGCGGATTCGAGTCTGAGTGGCGGGGCGTGGTCAGTGCCGGGAACTTATGCGTTCCTTACGCCGGACGCCGCTCCGGGCGCGGGTACTTCTTCCCAAGAAGTTGTATTCACTCCCACGGACACGGACAATTATATGACCGCCACCATCTTGGTGGACGTGACCGTGAACCAGGCGACGCCGGAGCTGATGACGGCGCCGACGGCAACGGCGATCACTTACGGACAATCGCTGTATTCTTCCAGTTTAAGCGGCGGGTCCGCCGGATCGGTGAGCGGCACTTTTGCTTACACCGCACCCTGGACCGTGCCGGTCGCAGGCACGGGTTTACAGGGCGTGACCTTTACACCTGATGATACAATTGATTACACCCCGGTCACCGGCACGGTGAGTGTGACCGTAAACCCGGCAGCCTTGACGATTACAGCCACGGATGCGAGCAAGCTTTATGACGGGACGGCTTACAGCGGCGGCAACGGAGTAACTTACAGTGGTCTTGAGAACGGAGACACAGCGGACAGCGTTGTGAGCGGAACTGTGAGCTATGGCGGCAGTTCGCAGGGAGCAACAGCGGTGGGCAATTACGATATCACGCCCAGTGGTTTGTCGGCCGCCAACTACAGCATTACGTTTCAGAACGGCCAGTTGACCATCCAGCTTGCGACACCGGAGTTCACAGGCCTGACTTCGGTGACCAACAGTTACGGGGTAACCAATTTGGTGTTGACCGGGGCACTGAGTGTGGCCGGTCCGTTGTATCCGGCCAGCGGTGAAGCGGTCAGTGCGAACATCAATGGCTTTACCGTCAGCGGCACGGTAACCAACAGCAGCGGCGGCTTTCTGATCGTCTATAACGACGCCTCGCTGGCCACCAATGGGGTGGCGGGTTCGCCTTATGTCATCAGCTACAGCTACGCGGGTAACACTGACCTGGCACTGGTGGTTGACGCCAGCACCTCGCTGACGATCACGCAGGCGACGCCGGTGATCACGTGGAATAACCCGGACAACCAGTATTATCCGTTGTATTTAGACGGCACGGAGTTGAATGCGACCGCCGCTAATTATTATCAGGAGTCAGTGAGCGGCAATTTCAGCTATGACCCGGACTTTAACACGGAGCTGATGGCGGGCTGGGGCCAGCAATTGACCGTGACCTTTACGCCAGACGACCAGATTGATTATACGACGGCCAATGCCATGGTAGCTGTTAATGTGGCAGAGGCATTGCCGGAAGTCTGGGCGAGCGGCGGAGAATTTACTTATGATGGCACACCGCAAGCGGGTTATGGATACGCCGAGGGCGGCGGAGGCGAAGTCCTTTCCGTGGGGCTGACCTACGTGGGACTCGACGGCACGGACTACGGTCCGACCGGGGAGGCGCCAATTGACGCGGGAACCTATTCAGTCACTGCCGGCACACCGGGAGACGAAAATAACCAGTCGGCGACCAGCGAATCCGATCAGTTAATCATTGATCAGGCGACCCCCACGGTCACTGCGACCGGCGGAATCTATGCGTACGACGGCCTGCCCAAGACCGGCGGCGGAACGGCGACGGGCGGCGCGAGTGAAAACCTGACGGTAACCTTGAGCTACAACGGCACCGGCGGCACGGTTTACGGCCCGAGCGCGGATGCGCCGAGCAATGCCGGAACGTACACAGTGACGGCCAGCACTCCGGGTGATGCCAACAATGCTTCCGGCACCAGTTCTCCGGCAGGCTTGACCATTACCCAGGCACCGTTGACGATTACGGCCCGGGACCAGAGCAAGAATTATGACGGGACGGCCTACAGCGGCGGGAACGGGTTGAATTACTCTGGCTTTGTGAACGGCGACGTGGCGGGAACCAGTGTGAGCGGGACCGTGAGCTACGGCGGCACAGCGCAAGGCGCGGTGAACGCGGGCACCTACGCGATCATCCCCTCAGGGCAGACGTCGGTTAACTACAACATTACTTATGGCAACGGGACGTTGACTATCCAGCAGACGACACCGGTGTTCACAGGCTTGACCTCGGTGACCAACAGCTACGGCGTGACCAATGTGGTGCTGGCCGGGACAGTGAGCGTGTCCGGTCCATTGTATCCTGCCAGCGGCGAGACGGTCATTGCGAGCATCAATGGGAATTCGGTGACGGGCTTGGTGAGCGACGCGACGGGAGATTTTACAATCACCTATAACGATGCGTCCCTGGCGCAGTTGTGGACGAATGTTTATGCGGTGACCTACACTTACGGTGGGAACGGGGAGTTGGCGGGGGCCAGCGACGGAAGCAGCACGCTGACGATCACGCAGGCGACGCCGGTGATTACGTGGAGCAATCCATCGAACATTGGTTATCCGACCGCCTTGGACGGCACGGAGTTGAACGCGACGGCGGCCAATTATTATCAGGAAGCGGTCAGCGGCAGCTTCAGCTACAGCCCGGCCAGCGGCACAGTGTTAATGGCGGGCGGCGATCAGATCTTGAGCGTGACCTTCACGCCGGCCGATCTGACTAATTACACGACCGCCAGTGCAACGGTGGCCGTCAATGTGAACCACGACACGGCGCAGATCAGTGCGAGTGGCGGGACATATACTTACGATGGCACGCCCAAGATTGGTTCGGGAGTGGCGATGGGCGGGACGAATGAAAGCCTGCCAGTGACGTTGAGCTACAGTGGAACCGGCGGCACGGTGTACGGTCCGAGTGCCAACGCGCCGAGCGGAGCGGGTACATACACGGTCACGGCCAGCACGATCGGCGACGCCAACAACGCTTCGGCAACCAGCTCGGGCGTGGCATTGATCATCAATCAGGCACCCCTGACCATCACGGCGAACAACACGACCAAAGTTTACGGGAGATTCCTGGCGTTTGCCGGCACAGAATTCAGCCATGGCACCTTGTATTCCAGCGACGCGATCAGCTGGGTGAATTTGATCACCACCGGTGGGGGCAGCGCCGCCACCGAGGGCAATTATGCCATCGTTCCGAGTAACGCGATTGGAACCGGCCTGAACAACTATAACATTCAGTATGTGAACGGCACATTGACAGTACAAGCTGCGGCGCCGACCATTGTCAGTCTTACGCCGATCAGCCAGACCAATAATGCGACCACCACGGCCAGCTTTGCCGTGAGTGTCACCGGCCCTTCATCCTCCACCAACTATCAATGGGTCAAGATTACGGCTACGGCGACCAACGCCCTGACCGATGGTGGCAACATCTCCGGCTCCGCCAGCAATGTGCTGACGATTGCGAATGTGCTGGCCGCCGACGCGGCGGTTTACGCGGTGACCATCACCAACCTGGCGGGGTCGGTGACCACCAACGGAACCTTGGTGGTGATAGATCCGGCCATCCTCACCGGGCCGGTCAGTGTAGTCACGAATTTGGGCGCTAATGTTACCTTCAGCGCGACCGCAGTGGGTACGGGCACATTGAATTATCAATGGCAACAAAACGGGATTGACCTGCCGGGTGAATACAGCAGCACCTTGAGCTTGACGGATGTTCAAGACAGCGACCAGGGCAATTATACAGTGACGGTGGACAATGGCGTCGGGGAAGCCATCAGTACTGTTGCCACCCTGACCTTGACACATCCGCCAGTAATTGTGACGCAGCCGGGCAGCCTGACCCTGAATCAGGGAGCGACGGCGGTCTTTACGGTGGCTGTGAACGGCGCCTCACCCTTTGCTTATCAATGGGAAAAGAATGGGGTGAACATATCCGGTGAGACCTCCAAGACGTTGGTGGTAGCCGGAGTGACGGCGGCGGACAGCGCCAGTTATCAGGTGGCCATAACCAATGCCGATGGCGGCACCATCAGCGGTGCGGCGATCTTGACGGTGATAACACCGCCCGCCTTTACCAGCCAGCCGGTGGGCATCACCAACTATGCCGGCACCACGGCCAGCTTCAGTGCCACGGTCAGTGGTACGGCGCCCACATATCAGTGGGTTAAGATTACGACCACGTCAACCAACGCGTTGAGCGATGGGGGAAACATTTCTGGTTCCACCAACAATACGCTGACGCTCACAAATATTCTGGGAGTTGACAGCGCCCGTTATATCCTGGTGGCCAGCAACAATGCGGGAGTGGTTACGAGCAGCTACGCGGTATTGGCAGTCATAGATCCCACTATCACCGCGCAACCCATCAGCCTCACGGTCAATCTGGGCCAGCCGGCAAGCTTCACGGTGGGTGCTTACGGAACATCCCCGCACTATCAATGGTACAAGGTAACCGGCATCAACGGCGCCAATGCGGCCACCTATACCATATCCAATGCAGCGGATTCAGACGCCGCCAGCTACACGGTAGCCGTTTGGAATATGTATGGAGTGACCAACAGCAGCACCGTCACGCTGACGGTGATTGATCCGCCGGTCATCACGGGCCAGCCGCAAAGCCTGGTCTCCAATGCGGGCACCACCGCGACCTTTACGGTGGCCTATACGGGGACCGCACCGGCCTTCCAATGGTACAAGGGCGCCTCAGTAATTCCGAGCGCCACATCGGCCACCCTGACGTTGAATAACGTTCAAGACGCAGACGCCGCGGCGTACAGTGTGGTGTTGACCAACGCAGCGGGAACGGTGACCAGTTCAACCGCGACGCTCGCAGTGATTGACGCGCCGGTGATTACGGGCCAGCCGCAGAGCCGGACGAACAACGCTGGCTCGACTGCGACGTTTACCGTGGCCTATACGGGCACCGCACCGCACTTCCAGTGGTACAAAGGCGCATCCGTAATTCCGAGCGCCACATCGGCCACCTTGACGTTGAACAACGTGCAGGATGCAGACGCGGCCGCCTACAGCGTGGTGTTGACAAACGCAGCGGGAACGGCGACCAGTGCGACCGCCACGCTCGCCGTGATTGACGCACCGGTGATTACGGGCCAGCCCCAGAGCCGGACGAACAATGCCGGTACGACCGCGACCTTTACAGTGGCTTACACGGGCACCTCGCCTGGGTTCCAATGGTACAAGGGCGCATCCGTAATTCCGGGTGCCACATCGGCCACCCTGACGTTGAACAACGTGCAAGATGCAGACGCCGCCGCCTACAGCGTGGTGTTGACCAACGCAGCCGGAATGGTGACCAGTGCGACCGCCACGCTAACCGTGATTGACGCGCCGGTGATTACGGGCCAGCCCCAGAGCCGGACGAACAATGCCAGCACGACCGCGACGTTCAACGTGACCGTGAGCGGCACAGCACCGCTCGGCTATCAGTGGTACAAGATCACACCCATGGCCACCAATATGTTGAGTGACGGCGGCAAGGTTTCCGGCTCGACCGGGAATGTGCTGACCATCGCGAACGTTCTGGCGGTGGATCAAGCCAGTTACTCTGTGACGATTACCAATCCGGCGGGCGCCGTTGTGAGCTCCAATGCGTTGCTGGTGGTGAACGACCCGGCGATTTTGGTTCAGCCGGCAGGTTCAACCAACATTGATGGCAGCACTGTCACCTTGTCGGTGACCGCTGCGGGAACGACCGCCCTGAGTTACCAGTGGTATCAGTACGGGACTCCAGTTTATGGTGCGAACGCCAGCACGCTGACCATGGCCAACTTGGTTGACGGTGATGCCGGACCGTACACAGTGGTGGTTACCAACTCCGCCGGCAGTGTGACGAGCACGCCCGCCCTCCTGGTGACAGTTGCGCCGCTGATTACCACCCAGCCCGCCAGTGTCACGGTGTTGCAAGGCCAGCCTGCCAGCTTCAGCGTGGGTGTCAACGGCCAGACGCCGTTCAGTTATCAATGGCTGCTCAATGGAACGGCCATCCCCGGGGCCACCAACCGCATCTATGCGATCGTTCATGCTACCAATGGCATTGATTCAGGCAACTATCAGGTGATGGTCGTGAATCCGATCGGCAACCAAGCCAGCGCCATCGCGGCCTTGACGGTGGTGGTGACGCCGGCGATTACCGTGCCGCCAACCAACGTGATTGCCGTGGCGGGCCAGACGGTGCATTTCAGCGTGACGGCCACAGGCACACCGCTCGCCTACCAATGGCGTTTGAGCGGCACCAACGTATCCGGTGCCACCGGTTCCACGCTGACGTTGAACAACGTGAGCACAAACAATGCAGGAACCTATTCGGTGACGGTGACCAACCTCGGCGGCACGGTGACCAGCACCGGCGCCTCGCTCGCGGTCTATGCCACGGCGGTCCCGATCCTGACAATTGTTTCAGAAACCAACCACCAGTTCACCTTGAGTTTGGCCGGGGTGCCGACATTCAATTACTCCGTTCAAGCATCATCCAACCTGGTTAATTGGACCACGTTGACGACCAATGCCTCGCCCTTTAACTTCATGGACACAAACTGGAGCAGCCAGAAGTTCTATCGCGGCCAATACCTGCCTTGAGAGTAAATTGGTCGGAAATGTCTTCGTCATAGGCAAGACTCCCGGAGTTTAACAACTCCGGGAGTTCCTTTTTTGGATGTTGCAAGGCGCGTCCGGAACAAGTGGCTGGCGCGACCGCCGCAGGCGCGAGGGGCGGATTTGCTTGCCCGACCGTTTGAAAAGGGCGTAATATGCACGGGATGTTCCGAGACGGCATGAATGTGGGGCAATTTGATCCTGTAAAGTAGTCTGCGCGCGTAGCTCAATTGGATAGAGCGTCGGCCTCCGAAGCCGAAGGTTGTGGGTTCAACCCCCGCCGCGCGCACCACTTTTCCTGCAAGTTGAATCTTCGCGCCAATTATGTCCGGAATGCGGAATTAAGCGGAATTAAGCGGAATCGGGGCCTAAATCAACCACTTACGCGAGTTTTAGGACGTGCAAGGATGTCCGGTTTACTGGCTGATGTCCGGATTGAACATACAAGGGAAACCATCGAAAAAGCCCAATGATTAGCCCCTTGCATGTTAAATCCGGACAGAATCGGCGCAAACGTAACCACGTGCAAGCTGCAAGGGCTTTTTGGCGTCCAAAAGCATCAATCAACCCCTTTTAAAACATCATTCTGAAGGCGTAACGAAGTTTTAAGGCCAGTTTAATATCGCCTTATTGTGCGACGGATCGCCACCGCGCCATTTTCTGACCAGACGAAAGTCAAACCCGGAAAACAAAAACGCCGGCCAGGATGAACCCGGACGGCGTGGCTTGGACGGTCTTACGATCAAGCCGGGGGACTGCCCCCTGGCCCTTCAATGCCAAGAGTTTTTTTCGCGGCCAAGATTAAAGCCTCGAATTTTTCAGCATCGGTTTCCAGGGCCGAAACTCGCTGTAATATTTTTTTTCGCTCTGCATCCGGCAGAATGGACGCCGCCGCGCGTTCAAATGCGAGGAGTTCATTTTGCAGGCCGCCGATGCCCCCGAGAATCTGGACACCCAAACCGGCCAATCCTTTCAAATGGAACTGAAACGCTTTATCCGCCCGTGCATTTGCCTGTTTTAGTTCCCGCTCTAATATCCCAGCCCTTTTTTCCAGCGCGGCGATGCGGGCTTCGTGATTTTGTTCACTCATAATTTTCTTTTCGTGTTGTGGGCTAATTGCCTTCGGAACCCCGCTCAAAGAAGCAATATTGCTGATAGATGTTAAATCCGGTTAGCCGTTTGACGCGACTTTGTTCCCGCAATTCAGTGAACACATGGCAGAGAGCGTTCCGTAAAACGCAGCGCAACTCCAGCCCACACTCACGGGCCAGCTTCCGCATTTCCTTTTGTTCCCAGGTTGATAGATTGACCATCACTAATCCCTTGGGAATTTTCGCCGCGCGAGTTTTCCTCACACGCGATACTTTTTTGGCCGCGCTCACGATGCCACCTCCATGGCCTTTGCGAGCCGCTTCCGGCAACTGGCCACCAGTTGAAAAATACCGTAGCGAAGGGACTCGCTTTCCTTTCCGCCCGCAAAGGAACTCGCGCCAGAATCCCGGCCTTGAAACTCAATATTTTCAACCAGCAATTGCATTAGGGCATTGTTCGCGTTGGTTGCGTTTTCCAGTTCAGCAGGCGGAAAAGCGTTCAACATTGCTTCCAGCCCAATGTTTAACAAGTTGGTGTAAATGGGCTCGCCACGATACGTATAATCTCCAGCCCTTTTGGAGTTTGCTTTCAACGTGCCAAAAGCTTCCCGACTGATATCAATCTCACCCAGTATCGTTTGGCTCATCGGGTCACTCTTGGTCCACTCAATCAAGTGCAATGAATAATGTTTAACGGCATCGGGCGGGATTTTCACTTGTGATTTTGGCCGCGAAACTTTTGATTTCACGATGCCACCTCCTGCGTTGCAGCAAAAGGCACCACGTCGGAGACGCGGAATTTAAAAACGGAGTCGCCGGACAGCCGCTTTCCGTTTTGCTCGGAATGTAATTTGCAGCGCAACCAGCCGTTGCGCGTGCGGCCGGCGACAGCAAAGACGACGAAACCTGGACGGCGATCGCGGCCTATGACCAGCGGCGCGCTTCCGGTTTGGGCGTCATTCGTTTGCACTTGTTCAGCGCTGGCAATTTTGCCAGCTTTATCGTGGATTCGGACTGTGTTTTTCATAACTGTATTTCATGGTTCGGGTCTGTCGGCTCGGGCGGTGCTAGTAACACTGCCCGGGCTTTTTGTTTTTGATTAACGCTCGCGCTACGAGACCCACTTCAATAGCTTGAACGTGAGGTCTGCCGATGGTTTAGTATCGCCAGACAGCCATTGATCCACAGCCTGCCTGACTATACTGCTTATAGCCGTGGCCTCACGTTAATGGAAGGCGAAGCACGCACCGGCAAATCACACGCAGCGCGCACATGGTGCGAGCAGCGCCCCGGCCTGGCCCGCTTTATTGAAGTGCCCCCGAGCAATGACGAAATCAGTTTTTTCCGCGCGCTTGCCCGTGGCCTTGGCCTTGGAAACTTTCTCAATTACAAAGCCGCCGAACTCCGGGCCCGTGTTGAATCCGTCTTGCTGACGGGCAACCTGCTTTTGGTGTTGGATGAAAGCCAACGCCTCTGGCCGCAAAGAAATCTGCGCTACGGTTTTCCCAGCCGCATTGTTTGGGTGATGACCATGGCCAATGCCGGCGTTCCGATTGCCATGGTGTCCACCCCGCAATTTATCCAGACACAAAAAGCCATCGAAAAGGCCGGATGGAATTCCGCGCAACTAACCGGCCGCCTTAGCCACTATGAGCTTTTGCCCCCTAACTTATCGGCAGAGGATTTGACCGCCGTCGGCAAGGCTGTTTTGCCAGAAGCCGGCGCGCAAGTCTTGCGGGCGCTGGCCATCTACGCGCAAACGTCTGCACGCAACCTGGCCGCCATAGATTCAATTTCTAAACGCGCGCGGTTCATCGCCATGCGTGCCGGCCGTGACACTGCCACTACAGAGGACGTGCGCAAGGCGATGCAAGAATCCGTCATACCGGCAGACACCAAACTGCATCTCGCCCTGGCCGCCAGCGCCGGCAAAAAATCCAAGCCGATCCCCGCGCCAATGGAAGCCGCCGCCGAGGACGCGGAATCCAGCGAAGATTCATCACCAGGGGCCACCACGCCGCGCCGTGGATCGTCACCAGCGCAGCCAGGCGACATCGCGCCGTTCCCAGTGCGTGGCAACCTTGAAGCCGTTTTAACGGACGATTAAAGCCCACTTTACCCGGCCTTAAAACCGGGTTACATGCAGAGTTTGTGTTTTACATCCGCAAAGGGGTGCGTGATTCTTCTTGTCAAAAATCTTGGAACACTTGCATGTTCCATTCCGGACATTATCGCCGCGATTTTACAAAGTGGATCAACGGCGTGTTTTTTTTTGATTCGTGAAAACGCCTGCGTCGGTATTCTATTCCCAGGCAGAATTATTGATCCGACCAGAAAAATTATGGCCACACTTGTTTTTGACATCGAAACCACGGCATTGCCGCTGGAACAATTTGACGAGACGCAGCAGGAATATCTCTTTCGCGAGACCGAAAAAATTGACGACGCGACCGCCCGGGAGGCCAAGCGCGGGGAAATTACGCGGTTTATGAGCCTGTGGCCGTTCACCTCGCAGGTCGTTTGCATCGCCATGCTGAACGCGGAAACCGGGCGCGGGCAGGTGCAGTTTCTGGCCGAGGATTTTGAGGATGATGCGGGCGAGGCCGGGCCGGTGGAGTTCATGCCGTGCGCGGATGAAATTGAATTGCTCACCGCGTTCTGGGATGTGGCGAAGCATTACGACAGCATTGTCACTTTCAATGGCCGGGGCTTTGACGTGCCTTTTATTTATCTCCGTTCGGCGCTGCTCAACGTGCCCATCTCCAAAAAAAACTGGCTCGGCTACCGTTATGCCACCGAGCCGCATTGCGACCTCGCGGAGCAATTGACGTTTTACAGCGTGAGCGGGCGGGACGGGGCGGCGCGGCGGTTCAACCTGGATTTTTACTGCAAGGCGTTCGGCATTGAATCGCCCAAGAGCCAGGGCGTGACGGGCATGGATGTGAAGGACTTGATGGCGGCGGGAAAATTCCGCGAGATCGCCGAATACTGCCTGCGGGATGTCCGGGCGACGGTGGATCTTTACAAGATTTGGAAGGAGAGGCTGGCAGGGATAAAGTAAATTCTCGTGATCCTTTGAGATCATGCGGGAAAGCGCCTGATAAAATGTCTGTCTTAGTTTGCTTTGCCTTAAAAGAAGAGGCTGCGCCGTTTCGGAAAATTGCGGCGGTGAAACCCGGCATGGCCATTCTGATTGCCGGCATTGGCCGCCAGAATGCCGAAAGAGCCGTGCGGGAATATCTGGCGGCCAATACGGCGGAAATGGTGTTCTCCTGCGGTTTCGCGGGAGGGCTGAATTCTGATTTGAAGATTGGCGAGGTGGTGTTTGAAACCGGCAATCAGTCCGGGCCTCCTTACACCGGCTGCTACGAGAAATTGGTTGCCGCCGGCGCGAAGCCGGTGAATTTTTTTTGCGCGGACCACATTGCGACAACGGTTGCAGAGAAGAAAAAAGTGCGCGAGGAAACCGGCGCGGATGCGGTGGAGATGGAATCGGCGGGGATCCATGCCGTGTGTTGGGAGCGCGGTATTCCGTGCGTCACGGTCCGGGTGATTTCCGATACGGCGGATGAGGATTTGCCGCTGGATTTCAACGCGCTGGCCAAGCCGGACAAGAGCCTGGATTTTGGCAAACTGGCGTGGGCGATTGCGAAGTCGCCGGGAAAAATCGGGGCGTTGATGGATTTGCAGAAGAAAACCAGTTTTGCGGCGGAACGGCTGGCCGCAGTTTTGGAGAAAGTCATTTCTCCGTGATTTGCGACGGGGCCGGGGGAGGGGGCACGGCCGATTTATTTTTGATCTGTTCGCTCCAGGCCACCAGCGCCGCACCAATCACGATGATGAACACGCCGGTCCAGCGCAGGGCGCTGACCTCCTCGTGCCGCACAAGCCGGGCGGCCAGGGCAGTAATGATGAAGCCAAGTGAAGTCAGCGGCCAGACGAGGCTCACGTCTTTTTGCGAGAGCAAGTAGAGCAGGACGCCGAAGAAGCAAGTTTCCAGCAAAATGCCCAGGAGAATGTTACGGTTGGTGGCGCCGCGCGCGATGAGGCGGCTGATGTCAACAACCGAAATGGTTTTGGGCTCGCCGATTTCGTGCAAGCCCTGGCTCAAAAAAACCACCCCCACGGCCTCGAACACGAGGCCGATCAAAAGAATGGCAATGAGTTTGGCCATGTTACAAATCCTGATACCGGATCAGCCCGATCCCGAGTTCTTTTAACAACTCTTCGACGCGGGGGCTGACGAGGGCGTCAAATTCATGCTTAAAATTGTCCAGCGACGGGTGCGAGTAAAGTTCAGAATCACCGGGGGGCAGGGCGGGCAAGAGCCTTAAAATGTAGGCTTCATCCACGCGGGCGTTTTGCAGGAGGCCGAAAGTGATTTGAGCGTGTTTAATATTCCGCCGGCGGAGGGGTTCGCGGGCGCGGTTCGACAGCCATTCATAGATTGCCGTGTGCGACAGGCGATAAAACCAATGGCCATGCGACAACTTGCGGCTGCGCGAAAGGCAGTCGCGCGTCAGGCGCAGGTGGCGGATGCCGAGTTTCTGCTGGTCTGCCATGAGGATCTCAAAAATGACCGGATGCAAATGAAGGTGGAGGTGGCCGTTGACATGGTCCAAGGCGAGGCCGGTGGAATGGAATTTTTCAAATTGCGCATGGATTTCAGCGCGAAGCTGCGCCCGCAAAGCCGGCTTGAAAAAATACGCAAGGCCGGCGCTGGTGGGATGATCGGAAAATTCGCCGCGCGAGTTCGCCAATCCCGGTATCTCGGCCGGTGGCAACGTGGAATGTCCCATCAACAAAGTCAGATGCAGACCGACGCCGAGCTCGGGGCTGGCTTTGGCCAGTTTCACCGCCTGCTGGAAGCCCGGTTCATTGACCATCAAGCTGGCGGAAGTCAAAATGCCCTCGTGGTGGGCGCGATAGACAGCCTCATTGACTGAAGGGGACAGGCCGAAATCGTCCGCGTTGACAATCAGGCGGCGGGTAGATTTCCGATTGCCAGCTTCCGATTGCCGGTTGGGAGGCGCTTCGGTCATGTCAGACCGTTCCATAATTGGGAGAATTGACGCCCGCGGCATGGCAGAGCCAAGACTTGAGGATTAAAGCCAGTTTATGAGCCTTAGTCAATTTCAGCGGTTGCGGGCCGAAGACGTTGAACTGGTTGCGTTCAAGTTTTTGGAGCAGTTGCCAGTAAACGGCGCCCATGAGTTCGGCGGCGACCATTGATTTACGATCTTCGGGCGGGAGGGCTTTTTGTGCCCGTTGGAAGAAACCTTTGGCGCGTTCAGCGATATTGGCTGCCAGCGCAAAGTAACGACTGGAATATTCGGAATTCAAAATCGCGCCCTCGCTGACGTTAAATTTATTCAATTCGCTGAGCGGCAGGTAAATCCGGCCGCGCGCGGCATCGTTTTTGACATCGCGCAAAATGTTGGTGAGCTGGAGGGCCTTGCCGAGGTGAATGGCATACTCGCGGCAGGCGGGGTTTTGGTAGCCGAATATTTCAATGCTCAGCAGGCCGACGGCCGAAGCGACGCGGTAACAATAAGTTTCCAACTCTTCAAACGTTTCGTAGCGCGACTTTTCCAAATCCATTTCACAGCCTTTGACCAGTTCGTCGAAGAGGGCGAAGGGCAGATGGAATTTTTGGATGACGGGCTGAAATTCCCGATTGAGGACGAATTTCGGGGGGTGATTTTCGCAGGCGCGGCGAATATCTTCGCGCCAGGCGGCGAGCTGTTGACGGCGTTCTTCCGCCGGCACTGAATCTTCATCGGCCACGTCGTCCACGGCGCGGCAGAAGGCGTACAAGGCAGCCATGGCATCACGTTTTTCGCGCGGGAGCAGAATGAAGGCGAGCGCGAGATTGGACGCGCTTTTCTTGGTGAGGGCGCGGCTGTGCTGGAGGTTCACGGTCCAGGCGGTGGGGTGTTGGGGTCGCGTTTCGCCGGCAGGCCGCCGGTCTGGGCCAGCGTGGGATTGATCGGCCGATGGTGCCGGTGCCGGCGTTTCCGCTTGGATTTGCCGCTTTTTGACACTTTCAACCAAACCACCAGGCCGCCGAGGCAAATAAACAGCAGAAGCAGGAAGAGGATAAAGCCCAGCCATTGCAAAACGGGGCTGTCGGCCGATGGTAAGAACAGGCGCTTCATCAGTCGGCGATAGCAAGAGGTTCGGCGCCGTCACTGGCGCTGGTTTTCATGTTTAATCTTTGCATACGGTATCGGAGCGAATGCCGGGACAATCTAAGCCGCTCGGCAACGCGTGTCAGGTTGAAATTATTTTGCTCCAACATGTTCTGGATCAATTCCCGTTCGAGGCGTTCCAGCGCAATGTCCAGGGACTCGTCCGGGGCCACGGTCACGGGCGCGCCTTTTTGCAAGCGGGCCTCGACGCTGAAATCCGGCAGGTTGACGGCCTGGATTTCGCGGTTGGTTTCCAGGATCAAGGCCCGTTCAATGGCGTTGCGCAGTTCGCGAACATTACCCGGCCAGCGGTGCGTCTGCAGTTTGTGCTTTGCAGCGGCGGAGAAGGCGGCGATGTTTTTGTTGAGCACGGCCCGGAAAATCTTCAAAAAGTGGTCCGCCAGCAGCATGATGTCGTCACCCCGTTCGCGCAATGGGGGCAGGTGAAAGGGAACCACGTTGAGCCGGTGGAACAAGTCCTCGCGAAACTCGCCTTCGGAAATGGCCTTAATGATGTCACGGTTGGTCGCGGCGATCAGGCGCACATCCACGCGCAGTTCTTCGGTGCCCCCCACGCGGGTGAACGTGCCGTCCTCGAGAAACCGCAGCAGTTTGGCCTGCAACGGTTTGCCCATGTCGGCAATCTCATCGAGAAAAATGGTGCCGCCGTCGGCTTCCTCGACCCGTCCGTTTTTTTGCCTGATGGCGCCGGTGAAGGCACCCTTCTCGTGGCCGAACAATTCGCTTTCCAGCAAGGTTTCCTGGATGGCTGCGCAGTTGATGCGGACATAACTGTGGCTGTGCCGCTGGCTCAAGGTGTGAATGGCGCCGGCGACAAGTTCCTTGCCGGTCCCGCTTTCGCCCAGAATGAGAACCCGGGCTCCGGTCACGGCCACGGTTTGAATCAATTGCCGCAATTCCCGCATTTTGAGGGATTCCCCGACGATTTGATCCAGGCCGATGGTATCCCCGGCGCGTGTCCGCAGAACGGCGTTTTCCCGCAGGAGCTGGTGGCGTTCCGCGCACCGCGACACGGCCAGAAAAAGTTCCTCGGGCGCGAACGGCTTGGCCAGATAATCCATGGCCCCGGCCTTGATGGCCTCCACTGCGAGGCGTGGCGTGGCGTAGGCGGTAATCATCAGCGCAGGCAGCGCGGGCCACTGGCGGCGGATTTTGCCCAGCAGTTCGTAACCGCTCAGCCCGCCGAGGCGGGCGTCGGTGATGACCATCAAGAATTGTTCATGCGCGAGCAGTTGGAGCGCTTCCTCCGCAGATTCCGCGGCGCGCACCGCGTAGCCTTCGTCCGTGAGCATGGTGTGGAGCGAACGGCGCATGTTCTTCTCGTCGTCCACAATTAACACGGGCGGCAGCGGTTCCTTCATTTGGCAAATGATTGGGGCTGTAATGTTGCCGGGAAGCTTACTGTAAATTTCGCGCCTTTTCCAAGCACTGATTCCACGCGCACCGTGCCGCCGTAAAGCTCGGCGTTGTGTTTGACGATGGCCAGGCCCAGGCCGGTGCCTTTTTCCTTGGTGGTAAAATAGGCTTCGAAAATACGCTCCATTTTGTCCGGCGGAATTCCCGGCCCGTCATCCGCCACCGTAATTTCCACGGCCTGGCTGCGGTTGCTTCCGGCCGTGATCGAGACATTTCCATGCTCGCCAAGCGCTTCGCGGGCATTGAGCAGCAGGTTTACCAGAATTTCCGCGAGGTGGCCGCGCTGCATCAAGAGGGGCGGGAAGGGGCCCGCAAGTTTTTTTACCAATTTGACGCCGGTCGGCAGGGCGCCGGGAAAAACCTGCTCGCAGGCCCGCTCGATTTCCTCGACGACCTTCAGCTTTTCGACCCGGCCCTCGCTTAACTGCGCGTAGCCCATGATTTGGGTAATGACCTTGTCCGCCCGGGCAACCTCTTCCTGGATAATTTCTATCTGCTGCGCCGCCGCATTTTTATTTTCCCGGAGCGAGCGCTGCAGCGAGTAGGCGGTGTTGTTGATGATCGCCAGCGGGTTTTTGATCTGGTGGGCGAACTCGGCGGCCAGCCGGCCGGCGGAATGCAACTGGCCCTCGCGCGAGGCAAATTCAGCCGCCTCGAGAACGGCCTGCCGCTGGCGTTCCAACAAGACTTGGGCGCCGTAACAGCAGAGGGTCAGGAGCCACAGGACGGCCAGCCGGAGAAATAATTGATCGGGCACCACCTCTTCCGCTGAATTATCCACATCCCCCTGTTTTTTTGAGGCATACTTGTTAATTCGGGCCAGGGTTTCGGCCTGCAAACGGGCGATTTGATTTGTCCCGCGAATTCCCGGTTCGCCGTGGACCGGCACCAGGTTGGTGGCGATTTGCGCCCGACCGGCATGCGAGGCGATGTTCGCCAGTGCTTCCGTGTCGGAAATGGTGTTCTCCAAGCCGATCTGCGGGGTCCACAATACCGCGCTGAAGTAGAAAATGCTTAACAACAGGTTGAGCACGATTTGCGGCACAGCCAGCGGAATGGTCAAGGCATTCAACACGATCAGACCCGGGAACACCCAAAAGGCAATGCTGGCGAACCCGCCGGTGGCCACGGTCAAGCCCCCCATGAATACGCCGTCCAGCAAGCCCAGGATGAACGCGAGCCACTGAATCAACCCGGTCGGCAGCCGCCGCCAACTGACAAAAAACACCGCCCCGAAAAAATTACAGGCCAGATAAACCAGGAAAAAATCTTTGAGCGTATCCAACGTCACCGACACCGTGTTTTTTTCCTCGGAAGACCAGCCGGAATAAAAGAAATAATAGAGAACTACCACGCAGACCCCGGCCTTGGACGGCAGGACGACGTCGCGCATCATTTTTACAATGCGCTCCGCCTGTTGCGCCGGCTCCGGGCGGCCCGTCGCCAGCAGCCCGCGCAATTTTAGAATCCGGTCCCGATCAATGAGTTTCATGGGCCAGTTGCCACACCCTGCCGGTGCGTTTCCGGTTTCACAGTTTTAGCACCCGTTCGACGATCTTTTCCACCGGCCACAGCCGCCCGATGCCTTCGTAACCGCACGAGAGCAGGCCCTCGTCCGGCCCGATGAATTCAACGCCGCGTTTTTTCAGGGTCTTGACGTTTTCCCGGGTGGCCGGGTGCAGCCACATTTTCCCGTTCATCGCCGGCGCGAGCAAAATCTTCGCGCGCGGATTCAAAGCCAGGGCGATGCAGCTCAAGGCGTCATCGGCCAGGCCGTGCGCCAGTTTGGCGATGATATTCGCCGTGGCCGGCGCGATGACCAGTGCATCGGCCGAGTCCGCCAGTTCGATGTGCGCGGGCTTCCAGTCCTCGTCCTCGTCGTAAAGGTCCGTTACCACGGGATGGCGGGTGAGGGTCTTAAAGGGCAGCGGCGTGATGAAGCGCTGCGCGTCGGCGGTCATCACGGTGCGCACATCGCAATGGGCCTTGGTCAGGAGCGACGCGAGGTCCGCCGCCTTGTGGGCGGCAATCGAGCCGGTGACGCCGAGGATTATTTTTTTGTTGGTCTTCATGGCAGTCGAAATAATTAGGCTGGAATCCACATTACGGGAATACGCTCGCGCCCCTGCCGCCGGCGATACCATTCAAAATGTTCGTCATCGGTCACGAGCTTGAACGCCGGTTGCAGTTCACCGGCCCGCACCAGCGTGGCATCCGCAAAATCCATTTCGGGTGAATATTGTTCGAGCAGCGCAGCCAGGGCGCTCTTCTCGGCTTCCAAGTCCACCAGGAACTGATAGTCCGCGAGGATTTTTGCGGTCACCGAAGGCTCGCCAATCAAATGGCTGGCTTCGGTGAACGCCGCCGCGGTCGTCCAGAGCTGGCCCCGGTTTTTTTCCAGAAACGCCTGGGCCCATTTTCGGCGCGCCGGTGTTTTGGCAAACGGGCTGACGATGAAGCTGGTGTCAGCGAGAAACATGGCGTTTGACGATGGCCGCGCGAATTTTCCCGCGTTCCGCGGCGCCCGCGAGGTCCGGCAACGTGAAACCTTTGCGGCTCAATTCCAGGCTGGCGGGCAGGGATTCGACCTGCCGCACTTCGTTGCGCGCAGCCTGGCGAAGGAATTCGGCCAGCGAAATGCCCCGCCGCCGGGCCGCGTTCTTGAAGAGCGTGCTTTCTTCGCGTTTCAGACGCATCGGATAAATGGTGGTTGACATACAATGTTGTATATCAATGTATATCGGCATTGTCCCGGTCGTCAAACCGCAAAAGGTTAAAATGTTGGTTCATTGGTGGGTCCTGAATCACGCGGCGAGCTCACAGGCGAGGAGGCCTGCGCTACCACCTTATGACTCAGCCGGGATTCGTTCCGCTGGTGTCCCAGCGTACTGGTCTTTTTAAGGGTCGCGGAATTTGCCTTTAATAGCCTTTACCAGGCTGGATTGGCCTGGATTCGACGATATTCCAAGCTACTCAAGATAATCTAAAAAAGAAATCGCAACCCTGCAAAGCCGGAGCGCCGAGCATTGCTCGGCACTAAGAACCGTGTTTTTCCCGATCCCGCCGAGCAATGCCCGGCGCTCCAATTGGCGCTGACCCAAGGCAGGGCCTTCCCGAGTCGGGCCAACCTCGGGCTGAATGACACAATCCTTTCAAGATTGAAGCGGACTCGTTGTGGCATCCGGCTGACTCCGATAAACGCGGTGATTTCTATTCCACCGAAAGCAGCGAAGTACCGTTTTTAGCGGCGCATACAATTCACCTTTAACAGCCTTAAACAGCCTTGATTGACCTTTAATAGGCTGGATTGGTCCGGGTTCCAATGGCCCGAGCTGGGTTTGAAACGCAATGGAGGCCGAACTCTGACCTGGCAAAACGCCTGTGCCAGCACGGGACGGGGCCGCAATCAGGCCATCCCACAACGTCAGGTTGTCAGGCGGCCTACGGTTCCGATTTTCAAAGAGCAATATGACTGTTACCGCAAAAAATAGCACAGGGTTATAATATTGCAATAAAAATCGAATATATTATGGTCGCTGACGGGGGCAGGGCCTTAAAACTCCGGTGGAGCGGAGCGCGCGGAGCGCATTTTTTCCGACTCAATGATGGCCAGGGCGCGCCGCAAATCCTCCTCTTTCTCGCCGCTGATGACGAGATAATCAAAGTTTTTCCACTGGGCGATCTCCTGGCGCGCCACGGCCAGCCGTTTTTGAATCACGGCTTCGGCATCGGCACCGCGTTTTCGCAGGCGCTGCGCGAGCAGCTCCACCGATGGGGTGGTGAGGAAGATGGTTACCAGTGCGCGGTGGAGTTCGGGCTCGGTTTTCGCTTCGGCGCGGATGGTTGCCGCGCCTTGCACATCCACGTTCAGCAAAACATCTTTCCCGGCCCGGAGCTTGTCGAGCAGGTCCCGCTTTAGGATGCCATAGCTGTTGCCGTAAACGGTGGCGTGCTCGATGAAATTGCCCGCATGCAACCGTTTCAAGAAGTCGGTGGCGTCCAAGAAATGGTAGTCCACCCCGTCTTTTTCGCCTGGTCGCGGTTCGCGGGTGGTGCAGGTGATGGCGCGGGTCATTTGCGGCTGGGCCTCCAGCAGGAGATTGACGAGGGTCGTCTTGCCGGCGCCGGAGGGGGCGGAAATGAGGATGAGCAGCGGCGGGACGGGCGGCTGGGTCATGACTGGGACTGTTTTCCGGCCAATGGGCGGCGACTTTTTGGAATGCACATTTCGTGGCCGCTGGGAATTGGCGGTTCGGGATGGGTTTTTCATTCCACGTTTTGAGCCTGTTCGCGGAAGCGTTCGAGTTCCGCCTTTAGTGTGACCACCTCGCGCGAGATGATGGCGTCATTGGCCTTGGAGCCGATGGTGTTGATTTCGCGGTTCATTTCCTGCGCCAGAAAGTCCAGGGTGCGGCCGACCGGCTCCTTGGATTTGCAGCAGTCGGCGAACTGGGTGAAGTGGCTCTGGAGGCGGGTCAATTCCTCGGTGATGTCGGAACGGTCGGCGAACAGGACGATCTCCTTCAACAACCGCTCGTCGTCCGCCGGGATGCTTTCGAGGCCGGCCGACTTGACGCGCGCGAGCAGATTCTGGCGGTAGTTTTCGGCCGTGGTGGGGGCTTGTTTTTGCACCAGGGCGACGGCTTTCTGCATCACGCTGATGCGCAATGCGAGGTCCTTGGCCAGATGCGCGCCTTCGCGCTCGCGCATTTTCAGGAGGGCGGATAGGCCGTGGTTCAGCGCCTTTTCCACGGCGGGCCACAGATCTTCCGACTCGGCGAGCTGTTCGTCGGTCTGGAAGACGCCGGGGGCGCGGAGCACCTGGTCGAGCGTGACCTCGCCGGAAATTTTCAATTGTTTGGCGAGCTTGGTGAGTTCGGCGGCGTAGGCCTTGGCCAGCTCCACGTCAATGTGTTTGCGCGCGCAGATTTTGCCGTCGCCGGCGTGGATGGACACGCGCAGGTTGACGCGGCCGCGGGCGACGGCGCGGTGGATGACCTCGCGGATGGGCGCTTCGAGCAGTTCCAGTTCACGCGGGAGCGTGACTGAGACCTCGGCCTGCTTGCGGTTCACGGAACTCAATTCCACCGTGACCTTGAAGCCGTCCTGCGCGCATTCGCCGCGCCCGTAGCCCGTCATGGATTTCATTGGGCGTATGATGCAGAAAGGGGTTGAGGGAGGCCAATCAATTTTGGCGGCCGAACATCAACGCGCTGACATTTCAGGACGGTAAAAAGAACCTGAGAGTCACCTAATGGTGAGCCTCTCTGTCATGCGCAAGTTTTAACGCGACTCCACGATGAATCAAGGCGGCAAGAATCTTTGAAGGCTCCGGCATTTCCGCACCCGAAACGCAGTTTACGATGCCGCAAAATCCACGGTGGGCACCTGTTCGACTGCGGGCGGGACGCTGAAAAATTCGGCGTCCAGTTTGAAACCAAACATCCGGGCGACGAAATTGCCCTGGAAGCGCTCGCACTTGTTGCGGTAGTCGCGCACGTTGCCATTGTAAAAGCGGCGGGCGGCTTGAATGCGGTCTTCCGTGTTGGCGAGTTCGGTTTGGAGCTTGAGAAAATTCTGGTCGGCCTTGAGCTGGGGATAATTCTCCACGACCGCGAGCAATTGTTTCAGTGCGTCCGCAAGCTGAGTCTCATCCTGGGATTGGTCGAGGACCGAGCCATTATTGGCGGCGCAGCGGTGGCGCAGTTCGGTGACGTTGGCGAGAACTTCGCGTTCATGCGCGGCGTAACCTTTGACCGCAGCGACGAGGTTGGGAATGGTAATTGAGACAATGGTTCGGCACTTGCACGCATCGCGGCCTTGGCGCATGATTGGCACATGCTGCCAGACGAACAGACCAGCCCGGAACAGTTCGCTGCATTGCGTGCCATGAGCGGCGTGCAACGATTGCAGTTGGCTGAAGGGTTATTTTGGTCTGCGCGCAAGATGAAGCTGGCCGGATTGCGCAGTCAACATCCCGACTGGACCGAGCAGTGCCTTGAAGACGAAGTGCGCCGTATCTTCAGCCATGCACGAACGTGAATTGATCCTGTTGATCGTGCGCCCTCTGAACCGGGCGGGGATTCGCTATGTCATTGGCGGCAGTGTGGCGGCGGTTTTCTATGGGGAACCACGTTTCACCCATGACGTGGATTGCATTGTTTTCTTGAATCCAGACGGTTGCCGAAAACTTCTTGAAGTTTTTCCAGCACAGGATTTTTATGTTCCACCGCTGGAAACCATGCTTGTCGAAATTGCCCGCGAGCAGAAGGGGCATTTCAACCTGATCCATCACGCCACAGCCTTCAAGGCCGACTTTTACCCCACCGGACGAGATGAGATGAACGCCTGGGCCTTCCGCAGCAAACGCACGGTGGAATTTGAAGGTGAATCTGTTTCACTCGCCTCGCCTGAATACGTCATCGTTCGGAAACTGGAATATTATAGTGAAGGCCGCGCCGAAAAACATATTCGCGATATCCGCGCCATAATCAATGTCTCCGGGGAACAACTGGACTACGTGTTGATGAAGGAGTGGGTTCAGCGAAAAGGCTTGGAAGCCGAATGGACACTGGTTTCAAATCCGTAAAAACTTCACGGCCGCCTTAAAATCTTCCGGCAGGGGGGCGGTGAATTTGACTTTCCTTCCGGTGCGCGGATGGACGAAGGAAAGTTTTCGGGCATGGAGCAGCACGCGCGGCGCGGTATAGCCGGTGGATTCGGCAAAGCGCTTGTTGGCCTTCTGGCCATAGGTGGCATCGCCCACAACCGGATGGCCGATGAACTGGAAATGCACGCGAATCTGGTGCGTGCGGCCGGTGTGGATCTCGGCCTCGGCGTGCGTAGCGTGGACCAGGCGCTCGATCACGCGATAACTGGTGTGGGCGAAACGGCTGTTCGAGGATTCGAGTACGGCCATGCGCTTGCGGTGCGAGGGGTGCCGGGCGATGGAGGCGCGAATCTCGCCGGTATCGCGCTCGAGAATTCCGAGAACGATGGCGTCGTAAAGTTTTTCCACGGTGCGTTCCTCGAATTGTTTTGCGAGGGCAAGATGTGTTTCGTCATTTTTGGCCACGACGAGGCAGCCGCTGGTTTCCTTGTCGAGTCGGTGAACGATACCAGGCCGGGCCACACCACCGATGCCGCTCAAGGAACCCCGGCAATGATGGAGCAGGGCGTTGACGAGCGTATGTTCCTCGTGGCCGGCGGCGGGATGCACCACGAGTCCCGGCGGCTTGTTGACGACGAGCAGCGACGCGTCCTCGAAGAGAATATCCAGCGGGATTTCCTCCGGGAGCGCCTCGGCAGGCTGCGCTTCGGGCCAGCGCACTTCCACCTGCTCTCCGGCGCGTGGCGTGTGAGTGGGTTTGACCACCTGGCCGTTGACGCGGATATGGCCCTGTTCGATGAGCCGCTGCAATGCGCCGCGTGAGACGGCGGGGAATTTTTCGCGCAGGAAAACGTCCAGCCTGCCCCCGGGCTGCGACTCGTCAATCACGAAATTGTCGGTGTGTTCGGGCATGCTATTCGGGAGCGAGACGGGTGACGAGTGCGGCTCCGAGTGGCCTCGAAGAATCTATAAGGGCGAGATTCGATAAAAGCCAGGTATGAAAACGAAGCACCTCACCCCGGCCCTCTCCCCATTTTGCTCCGCCGACTCCGCAAAATGCGGAGAGGGAGAAACGCTCACAGCGTCCTGCCCAATCTTGCAGTCCGATACGCGCGTAGTTGAAGTTAAGAACAACGCCATAAAGGGCTACGGTCGTTGGAATTTGGAAATTTTTCATGACGGTCGTCATGTGCCGTTGGTCACCGCTTTTGGCTCATCCTTCCAGTTGAGGAGAAAAATTAGCGCCACGCCCACGCAAATGGCCGAGTCGGCGACGTTAAAGGCGGGGAAGTCGTAGAAATCGCTGGTGCCGCGCCGGGCCATGTAGAAATGGAGGAAGTCCACCACGGCGTGGCGGGCGGGCAGCAGGCGGTCGGTGAGGTTGCCGATAATGCCGCCGAAGATAAGACCGAAAGCGACCTGTCCCAACAACCGGTCGGCGCTGAAATGACGGCGTGTCAAGTAAAGCACGACAAGGGCGGCAATGGCGACCGCAGCGAGTGTGGTGTTGTGGCCGGTGAACCGGCTCCAGGCCGCGCCGGTGTTGACCCGATAGGTGAGGTTGAAGAAGCCCGGAATGACGGCGATTTCATCGTCACGGTCAATGTATTGCAGGACGAGCCATTTGGTGATTTGGTCGCAAATCACGACGCACACCGCTAGCGCGGCGATGCGGACGTTCAGCTTTGAGAAAATGGGTTCGTTGGCGGACATGGACAATTTGTGCGTAGATTAAATCAGAATCGGGAGGGAAAACAATGTGATTCAGCCAACCCAATCAAAAGCTCCAACATCCAGGCTCCAGAGAAATTCCAAACACCAAATGCCAGGCTCCAAATTGGGCGGTGCCCGTTTGAAGCTTGGAGCTTGAAATTTCTCTGGTGCTTGGTGCTTGGAATTTGGAACTTACAGCTCCCGGATGGGAAAAGCGTTGGTTCTGTTTGGCTGCCTCGCTATGATTCGGCCGATGGCGGTTCAAAATTTCATCGGCAAGGTGCAGAAGCGGAACCGGGCGCTGGTAAAGTTTGACCCGGCCCGGATCTGGAAGGCGATCATCCGCGCGGCGGAATCCATCGGGGGCTTTCAGCGTGATTTTCTGCCGGGCATCAATGACGCCATTTTTGCCACGCACAAATCCGATGAAGCCATTGCCACATTTCTCGCGGACGCCGCGATTGTCTGTCTTAACGCGGAGCCGCATCATCACATCGCCAATTTTCCACCGACCATTGAGACGGTTCAGGACGAAGTGCTCCATGCACTGCGCAGTTACGGTTTTCAAAACACCGCGGATGCCTACGAATGTTATCGCTGGGGCCGGCATTGGTTGCGCGAGGGGGCCATCACGGCGGAGCAGTTTGTGGGCAACGGCTTTCCCCACGACCGCATGTGGCAGACGCTGGAAACGAACCGCAAATTTGGCGTGGACACGGTGGCGGCGCTCAATGAGACAGTCCGCAGCGGGCGCATCCAGGAGGTGATCATCGCGTCGGTGGCCAATTATGACGCTTCGTTGGACGCGGCGGCAAAAAAAATCCTGCACCGGCTGAAGGGCATCGAGCCATTGCGCCTGATCTGGATTAGCGGGCCAAGCTGCTCCGGCAAAACCACCACCACGGTCAAGCTCACGCAGCGGCTGGAGCGGGAGGGTTTGAAATTCCTGATGCTCAATTTGGACGACTATTTCTGGCCGCTCATCGAGCATCCGACCGACTGGATCAACGACCGCAATTTTGAAAAGCCGGAGGCGCTGGATTTTCAACTTCTGAACCAGCATCTGCGGGACCTGCTGGAAGGACGCACCATTGACAAGCCGGTGTTCAGCTTCAAGGATGGACGGCGCATGGCGACGAAACCGGTGGCGCTGGAGCGCGGCCAGATTTTGCTGCTGGACTGCCTGCACGGATTTTATCCGCCGATCGGTGAAGGCATCAGCGCGGCGGCACAATTCCGCCTCTATATCGAGACGCAAAACGTGCTTTACGAGGGCGACGGCAGCCGCCAGCAATTGACCCATTTCACGGATGTGCGCCTGCTGCGGCGCATGTTGCGGGACACGCATCATCGGAACAACGATGCGCTGGGCACCATCTTGCACTGGCATTACGTGCGCGCGAGCGAACTGTTCAGCATCATTCCACTGATGGGACTGGCCGACCATGTCATCAACGGTGGATTTCCCTTTGACCTGCCGGCGCTCAAGCCGTTCTTCGCAGGCGAGACCGGCATTTTGCCCCAGCCCGGGGCGTTTGCTGACTACGCCGGCTTTCTCGATGCGCGCATTCGCTACGAACGGGTGAAGGCGCTGCTTGAATCGGTGGAAGGTTTCACGCGAGCCCAGGTGGCTGATACTGATTTCATTCCGGGCGATGCCGTCATTCGGGAGTTCGTCGGCGGCAGCACCGTTAAGATTCCGCATAACGAGTGAAGCCTGTTCCTGTGCGTTAATTCCTAGGCTCGAACGTATTCTGCAAAAGCCACCGGTGCGGACAAGGTTGCCGGCGCACCATTGCGACCGGCATGGCTTCTGGGGTGAATGAAACGCTTGTAGAAAAAATATCACCCGATATACAAAATTCCGTGCGGCGGTGTCTATATGGGTGTACGATGAACTGTCGCATGAAACGACTCCATATGTTTCTGGACCGGCTGACGCATAGTGATCAGCCCCCGGAGGCGCAGTCTCCTGTTCAGGCTTCTGCCGTGGCCGCGCTGGGCTCCTTCCTCTTCATCTATTGCCTTGATGCTGGAATAGTGTCGGCACTCAAGGTTTGGTGGGCGCAACTCCTGGTTTACGGGTTCGTCCCCATGTTGCTGTCCTTCATCATTTTATTTCGCAGTTCGTGGCACCGGGAATTCACCTCCGGAGTGCGTACTCTTTTGGCGAGCCTGATGTCGTGCGTCATTTTCGTCGGCATTCTGGCGGGCATCGTGGTCGCGATGGTATTGGTTATAATCGTTTATACGGCGCACTTCGACAATATCACGAGGTTCCACTATTGATCGGAAGCGGGAGGCAGCCCGGTCTTAGCCAACGATGCGTTGAACTGAGCCTTAACTACAGATGAACACAGATGGACTCAGATATGGAGACCGGAATATTGGCCTAAGGGCCAACGTATATTTCGCGAGTGACTTTGGCGACGACGACATGCATCCAGCCCTGGTCGCGTTCCTGGATGTAGTCTAAGTGCCATTTTTCCTATCCGAGCCTGAGGGCCTCAGTCCTGGCAACTTCCGTGGCGGCTTGTTTCTGGTCAATGACGCGATTGGACTCGGTGGACGGCACCCCTTGATGGACCACGATTTTAAAATGATGATCGTCTTCGTCCTCGATATAATATTTTGGCTGGGTGAGCAGGTTCTCCCGAAATTCCTGGTTAAATGAGTATTCGTCCGGCGTGGAACAACCACCGGCCAAAATGATCACTCCCGCGCCCATGCATGCGAGCCATGCCCGGCCGCTAATTATAATTATGTTTTTCATGCTCTCCCTGTGGGAGCAAAACATATGCCCGTTGCGGTGACGGGAAATTCCTGCTCAGAGCCGGTTAAAAAACGCCGGAATATTTGCAAAATGCCCAACCCAGCGTCCCGGACTTGCAAACCGCAACACCCGGTTGCGATCAGCAAAGCATCCAAACCAATAACAGCCTGCCTCCATGCAACTTGTCATCCAGCCGAACAATGGCTAGCATTTGTCCGGCTCTGTGCTCCTGTAGCTCAAATGGATAGAGCGCGAGTTTCCTAAACTTGTGATCACGGTTCAATTCCGTGCGGGAGCACCACCCTTACAATGACATTGATTTTATCTGCCGATTTTTAATTTAAGGCGGGGATGGCCCAAAAGGGCTGCCAAAGCCAAGCCTGTTTTCAGTGTGTGCTTGTTCAATTGGGTCGAATCCGTCGCGTAAAGGGCCAGCTTTCGCTGCCCAATCCGCAATGCTTCCCTCGAAGTGGCCGGTTTTCAGGGCGGTCTTGGGTTAGTAACTTGCAGGAACCGGGAATTCAGCAGTTTGGCATTCCTTGATACGAACGTGGCCTGTGAATAATTTATGCACGATTCTGCTTGAAATAAAACATCAGAGGACGGATAAACGAAGCTTACGAAGAAACGGTATAACAGTTAAGTGTTGAGGCGCCATGGGAGATCAATTACAGAAGATTCAACGCTTTGTCGTGTTGATGATGGAGAACAGGTCTTTTGATCATCTCCTGGGTTACCTTAAAACGGTCAATCCTCAAATAGAAGGCTTGGCGGGAAGCGAATATTCTAACTATCCCGATCCCGCCACCAAACAACAGCCTTCCGTGTCGGTGTCTCCCACCGCCCCGCCGGCCATGAAGTTCGATCCGCCGCATGAGTTTGAGGATGTCCAAATTCAGCTTTATGGGCCCGCACCATCGGCCCCAGGTGCCAGCACCGTCCCCAATCCACGTGTCAACCCGGCAAGTATGACCGGATTCCTTTTCGTTGGAAACCAAGCCGCCGCGATCGCCAAGGTTCCGGCGGAAGGTGTGCGCGTGATGCAGGG
>Ga0302320_10005833_pt1 | contig 27453 bp, 27 predicted proteins | sample Bog_T0_3_FD_202130 | JGI IMG/M metagenome (GOLD analysis project Ga0302320, IMG submission 202130) | Peat permafrost microbial communities from Stordalen Mire near Abisko, Sweden - Bog_T0_3 | ecosystem: Environmental > Terrestrial > Soil > Wetlands > Peat | place: Sweden: Abisko, Stordalen Mire...
ATTTCATACATTGTATGAAATTATTAAAAGACTAAAAGTTAAAGATATTCCTTAGGTACAATAATATTAACACCATCGACTATTACTATAGGATCTGTTATGGTTCCATCATAAATTATATCCGGGTTGAGATTATAACTTCCTGCTGGGTTGACGCCCATTTGTCTTTGAACCATGATTGTAAGATCATCACTTTGTTGTTTATCATTATTTAATAATGATATATCTAATTTTTCGATTGTATATGGAATTCTCAACCGATTAATAATATAATTTACTGCTCCATCGTTGCCAGTTGTCCTTATTCTTGTTCGATTTAACTCTCCAATTGTTTTAATATTTTGAAAAGGTATAGACGGTCCACTAAGATATATCATTTTTCCACTACATTCTCTAACTGGTATTCCAGCATTTAGATTCTTCCAAACGATCGAGGGATATCTCATCCACTCTCTGACCAAACTTAACTCTTTACCATTGTTGTAAGGCTGAGATGAATAGAGACTTAAAAGAAAGTTATTGCTCATATTTAACCAATCGGTAACTTCAGCATGGAAGTATTGAAGAGGTTTCTTAACGGTTTTAACTATAACATTTTTGATCTCATCAACAATACTATAATCTCCTACGCAAAATAAATCTATATTTCTTCCATAGAAGTGAAAACCAGAACCAGGATAATGATCATAACCTATAAATAGATTGTTGCACATTGCTTCAGCGAATGTTGAAGGCCATGCACAGTGCCATAGATCAGACTGAACATAAATAAGGTGTTTATTAGTTAGTTGGGAATATTTCATGACATTCTTTCCCCATTGTTGTAAAGGCCATTGTTTATAAATTATTATATTATCTTTATAATTTGTCAAATCTCTTCCTAATAAGAAATTAACTTTTCCATCATAACTAAGAGCTTTAAATTCATCAGTGAGGAATGACGGTTTTTCAGCAAAATTCGGATCATTCTTTACTGAATCTCCGAGGTGCGACCGATAAAAAATTATATCCTGTTTATTATTAATAGCATTCAAGAGAGAACTAACTAGAGCTTCTCTCATATATTTAGACAGAGTACGACAGTTATTTGGGTTCTCTACAATCTTATTCCAATCAGTATAGCCACAATTTGTTATTTCTTCATTCTTTTGTTTTTTATTTTCTTGTTGATTGGTTTGTTCTCTTTCTTCATTGATTAACTCAAACAGTTCTTGTTGGGTTATTTCTCCTGTTGCTATGATTTGATTTAAAATAGTTACTTGTTGATCGGTCGGTTGAGCTAGAAAAAGAGGGGATGTTAAAATCTGTCTTACTAATCCAAAAGATGATTTCTCCATCTTTTTAGTTTGAGAACAAATAAAAAAAATAAAAAACAAATTCGAATGAAACGGAAGATAAACCAAAAAGAAATTAAGACTTTCCAATAAAAAATCTTAAACCCAACTAAACAAAAAATATAAAAATTAAAGAATAAAGAAAGCTAAAAATGCGACCACGGTACTATTTGCCCCAGGTGGTATGCCTTAAGGCTAAGAATACTGGAGAAATCATTCAAGGTGCAGATCTTTTCATTGGTAAGGTTCCAAAGAATGGTATTTGGACAAAACTTCTGACGGAGGATTCTCCCTGGGCCAATCCCTTTCCCTGTTTTAAACAACAAAAAGAATCTTGTTTAGTAACTTATGAAGCCTGGTTAAGAAACGAAATTGCTCAAAATCCTCAAGTATGGTTTCCTAGAATGTATTATATTGTTTCTCAAGGAAGGCCTATAACATTAGGAAGGTTTTGTGGACCAGATGAAAATAATCCATTCCCTAATCACGGAGAAGTTATTATAAGAGTTTTAGCAGAGTTCATTCAATTATTAGATGCTGGACAAGTGCCTGAAGAGCTTTTGACGACCAATTCGGCCGCTCCTCAAAATTTTCCTTCAACACAAAATCCCATCACTCAACAAAAAATAAATCAACAAAATAATTTAAACCCACAAAAACAAATTCAAAATAAAAATAATCAACAAAATAATTTAAATATGCAAAATCCAATAAATCTTCCTTACGTAGTGGTTGGAGTAAACGGCCTTCAACCTAGCAACCAGTCAAAGGTTGTTATCATTCAGGTTAGAGATCCAGATGTTGGAAATTTTGATGTCAGCCTCTTTATTAGTGCAGGACAAGTTCCTACTAAAGTAGTTCAAACCCATTTCGGTCCTGAAGCAGGAGATCAATTCGCTCAACAAAAAGCTACTATTCAACAGCAAAATCAAAACGCGATTATTCAAAATAACGATTTTCCCATTAAGTTCTCAAATGGAGTAGATCCTGAAGGAGTTTGTGCTCAATACCTCAAAGGTTTCGATTTGAAAGGTTCCTTCAAAGTCGATTTCCCTAATTGTCAGCCTCCTAATAATCAACCAGTTTCTCAGCCGGCACTACAGAATACTATTCAGCAACTTCCCCAACAGCCCCTTCCAGGCTTAACTATTGGAAATCTTCCTCGGCCAAATCAGCCGATTCTTCAACAACCTCAGCCGATGATATCTATCGGAAATATTGCAAGCGGTACCACTTCTGGAGGATCTGGTACTGTTCAACAGATTAACGCTCAGAGTCTTCCTGCTGGATCGGTTCCTTATCAAATTGTAGATCTTACTACCGGAAATCTTTTGCCAAACCCTTCTTACAAATTACCCGGAGGTCCTCGCCCTATCGCATTCGGTGAAAAATGGTATTGGTATCTCCTTCAAAATGGTGATATTATTAAGTCAACGCAAAATCTTATTCCTGCTGGTTATATTAGACCTGGTAGAGATACACCGACGGGTGTTAATCAAGTTCCTAGAGCACAAAGAGCTAAACAAATTAGTCTTCAAAGGTATCCGCTTGATCAATTTCCCATCAACGAACAACTTGGTGGTGGCAAAGCATCATCAGGTAAAAGAGCAGCAGTAACTATCATTCCTTCTCAGCCTCCTCCGCCAACTGGAAATATTCCTTTGCCCGGTCTTAGCATTATTCAAGGTCTCGCGAATAACATTCCTGGAGGAAACGTCCCTCAACAACCTTTTCCTAATCAGTTCGTTCCACAATCAAATTATGCTCAACAACCTCTTCCCCAAATACCTCTTCCAGCGATTTCAGCAGTTCAGCCCAAATCCAAAAAGAAGGCAGCTGCCCAGACTGATAGTGAAAATGAAAGTGAATATAATAGCGAAGAAGAAGTCGGCAGCGAACCAGAAGAAGAGTTTTCAGATGATGAAATTATCGGTGTTGCACCCATTCAAGGTGCTTCTAGATTGACGGCTCTTCCCGCGCAACCACCAATCCTTCCAAACAATCTTCTTCCATTGAACACTGGATTGGGACAACTTCCTACTGTTGGAAGACCGTTAGTTCCCCAACAACCTGTAACCTCTCAACAACAACAAGCGGCCTTAGCTGGACTGCTAACAGGACTCCCTACTATTAATCTTTCTAAGCCCTACAATGGTGCTCCAAAATAAAAATCAGCTTATTAATTAAAATTTTACAATAAAAATATTGTAAAATAAAACATAATAAAACAAGACAATATTCAAAAAACACAAAATGGATTACAATCTGTCAAGGACCTCTATGAACACATCTCCTATAAACGCGTCTCCGATGAATTTCTCTTCGAGCTCTGAAGAACTCTCTCCATTGGATAAATATTTGCAAGAAAGATATTCAGCAGTCGAAGCTCAAAGACAAAACTCAGAACAGTCGATGGAAATGTCTCCAGCTTCTTTAGGATCCCCTCAACCAATGAGATCATCAATGGCAGATCTTGAACAAAACTTAGCTTCACTTAATCTGTCATCACAACCTAGTAATGATGAACAATATTGGAAAAAATTAGTAAATTTCACTTATGATAATACCTTCTTTAAGCGGGTGATTGACACCAAAGAAGATGTTCAATATATGGCTGTAGCATTACCTACTGGAAAAGCTTTAGGAATTGGAAGAACTGATCGTAATATCCAACTGACTTTTGTGGCCGGCTATGGAAAGGTTAAAATCGGTGAAAATGTAATTAATGTTTCTCCTGGTAGTGTTGTTAGCATTGAACATGGAGTATTCTTTAACATCCGGACTGAAGAGCAAATCGGAAACGTTTTAAAATTCTACGTCGAATTTTACCCTCCTAAGTATCCTTCTGACTACGCAGTTAAATACTTTAACCAATAAATGACTTATCTTAATATAACAATCAATTGTTATATTTTTGTTATCTCTTATTTTATCTTTATTTTATTATCTCTTTTATTATGTTTGTTTACTTTGAAAATCGAGTTTGCCCTCCGACGTAGAAAGCTCCTTGCTTATTTTGTTTAGGTGGGATTACGCACTCGCCAGTAGCGTTTCCATGAACATCGTAAGCCGGTTGACATTTATAACTAGGCTCATATGGAATCATAGGAGCATCGTTCAAGTTCGTACTTTTCACTGCAGTAGTTATACCGGTTTCATTTTGAAAAGTCTGTCTTGGTTTGCCAGGGCTTTTCGATGAAGTTTTTGGCATAGAACTAGGAATTCTCATTTTACTCTTGATCATTCCTGTTTTGTTGGAGTTTCTAGATATGCCAAATTCTTCTGGCATTAAAGCCTTTTCAGAAATTGATCCTCCAACCATCGGGACTGGTTTAGAGGTTTTCGTAGCTACTTTAGTGGTAGGTTTTTGAAACGACTGTTCTTCCTCCTCTCCAGCTTCCTCTTCTCCAGCTTCTTCCTCAGCCATTTGCTCTTCCTCTGTTCCTTCTTCCTCTTCTCCAGCTGAAGATTTGGGTTGAGGAGATAGAATTGTAATCGGTGAGGGAGCTAAATTATTTGTAATTGAAGGCGTAGCACCACTTCTAGTATAGGCTAAACTCGATTGACTTAAAGGAACAACTGTTCTAGTAGTTGCCAACATTCCATAAGTAGCTAGTGAAGAGTCTTTTCCAGGAGATACTGGTGCTGATCTATTACTAAGAGTAATTTGTCTAGTTTTATATTGTTGACCTTCATTCTGTCTATAGCTTCCTTCGTTGTAAGATTCTTCTCCTCCTAAAACTTGCTGACTTTGTCCGGAAAATTCTTCATCAATGATATCTTCAGGAAAAGTTATAAGAACCTCAAAAGAGGATCCAGCATTACGAGGAATTATAAAATTGATAGCAAGATCTTCTTTTAAGTTAGGGGCATTAGATATTCTAATAGCTCTTCTCATCTTTTCCGTTCTTATATTTTCTGTCCTTATCTTTTATTTTATTTTGACAATTTTAATTGTTAAATTTTCTTTTAATTAATTTCTTTTTAGATTGATTTTAAAGATAAATTTGTTGAGTTTGCTTATTGTTAGCAAGAGAAGCGTTAGACATCGAGAATTTTATTTTGGAATCAGAGTATTTAGGACCGTTATTGTTATTTGTTGGAACTCGATTGGTTACAAAGTTATATTCCTGTTGTATAGGATTTTGTTGTATAGGATTTTGTTGAGTAGCTCGCTGAATGGTGACCAATGGTTTAGCCATCTTAAGATTGGTTGCGATTTCTCTCATCGAAGGCCCAGGATTGGCTTGTAAAGGTTTTTGACTTTGTTTGGGTTGTTGGGCCGAAAGTTGCGTAAGAGTTTGTCCTATCGTTTTGGGAGGTTGAGAAGATTTTACTGACAATGTAAATGGCGTTTGAGATGAAGACATTGAATTAGGAGAAGACATCGAATTAGATGAAGAATTAGAAGGTGAATTTAAGAGAGAAAGAATAGCGCTTTGTCTCTCGGATAGTTGTCCTTGGGAAGGTCGAGCACTAAGACTAAAACTTTTAGATGGTTGAGATACTGGAGCCGACTCCTCTTCTTCCATAGCTCCTTCTTCTCCGGCCATGGCTGCTTCTTCTTCTCCAACCATAGCTTCCTCTTCTCCCATAGCCGATGCTTCCTCTTCTCCAGCCATAGCTTCCTCCTCTTCTCCAGCCTCTTCTTCTCCCATCATCATTTGACTGTTATTCTTTTTTGTCGCCGATTGAGTAACACTCTTTTGTATTGTTGTTTGAGTGCCTGTTGTCTGAGTAGTTACTTTACTATAGGGAATATTTAACATCATACTAACCGGAGAATTTGGAGGAATCTCGACAGTAAAGTATTGAGTCTTACTCGATTTTGGAATTCCACTGAGGATTATTTGAATGTCGCTCATTTTTATTATTCTTTTGTTCTTTATTTCTCCTTTCTTTTGTCTTTGTTCTTTTATTTCTGTTTGGGTTTTTTAAATTACATAAATTTTAGAGAAATTTCTTGCACGAGTTCCGAAAGATTGTTAGAATGTTGCGGAGACTTAGCTAATTGATCTGCTAGCTCATTTCCTAAAGTTCCTTGATGTCCTTTGATATGGTGAATGGCAACGTCAACCCCTCTTACTTTGAGGAAGTTGATTATTAACCAGGCAGTATCTCTTAGTTTAATTATATAGTCCTTTTCAGGAGTCCAACTTCCGTCTGTCCAGCATTTAACACCAATGTAATCAGATACAAATAACAGAATAAGGCGAGGATTTAGTGGGATGGCCATTTTAACTTCGACTGTTTGTCCTTGTTCATTAGTTTGAACAACCGTTTGTTCCCTGAGCCTAAACTGAATGAAATGATAGAGACTTTCAACAAAAGCGATGTACTCAAGGGTTGGACTACTAAGTTTATCATAATCTTCATCATTAATTTGATACTTGCTAGTTATTTCCTTAGAAATTGGAAGAGACATACAAAAGTCTTTCTGATTAAAGCGACAATAACAAGATGAACCTCTATGTCCGATAGTAGGTCTTTTTGAACCATCAGTATATAAAATAACTAGATTACCAAATAAAGGGTTTGTAAAGGAAGGATCTAAAACCGAACGATCACAATCTCGTGGTTTCATCCCAGCCGGTACCATCGGTAATTTTATCCCTTCCTCCTGTTTTATCCCTGCTTCTTGATTGTCTCCTGTCACGCTATTTTCTCCTTTTTGTTTGTCACCCTTTTCTGGTTGCTGATCCCCATTCAAGAAGGTTAAAGCTTCCTGTTCGGTCGCAAAAGACTTAAACACTGCCGACGAGAAACCACTAGTCTGTGCCTTGCAATCATTCCAGCTGCGATAGATTCCTGGTATCCTACCCTTCCTAACACTGTAAAATTTAGACATCTCCAATGATTGGTATTTTAAGAAAGAGAATTAAAAAATCTCTTTTTCATTTTTAATTTCGATTTGGGCTAAATTAAAAATTAATTTTTATGGAAATGATTAATTCAATCGATTAATATTTTTCAAGTTTTTCTCAATTAATTGGAAAAATGCAAAATAAAGTAAAAAGAAATTAATTCAATTAATTGAGAAAAAACTTGAAAATAATTAAATTAAAGTTCAAAATAAATTAAAGTTCAAAATAAATTAAATTGAACTTGACAAATATTTTGTCAAGAATAAAAGATAAAAAACAAGAAAAGAATAAAAAGAATTAGATCAGAATTAAGTTTCAATCAAATAAGAAGAAAAATAAACTAAATGGCGTATTACCGTGGCGATGATGACATTCGAGTGAATAGAAATCCGAGGGGTGATCGACGAGAAGAAAGACATGAAGAAAAAGTGACAGAAACCGAGTATGGTGAAAGAGGAAGAGGATTTAAAGTTGCAACAATCATTCTTATTGTAATAGTTGTACTTTTTATTATTGCTATTATTATAATTTTAATCTACTATAGAAAACCGGCAAGTACTACGAGTACAACAAAATGCACTACAAATGCTAATTGCACTAATGGGCAATTTTGTTATAATGGAACTTGTTCCCAATGTGCAGTGAATAGCAATTGTTCTAATTCTCAAGTTTGCCATAATGGAACTTGTGTTAATTGCGTTGTTGATTCTGATTGTACCGGATCTAATCAGACTTGTCAAAATAATAATTGCGTCACTGGAGGCGGGGGAGGAACTGGAACTCCCGGTATTCCACAAAATGTTGTGGTCGCCAATGCCGGAAGCGGAAATGTTACGGTTACATGGAATGCAGTAGCTAATGCTTCATCTTACAATGTTTATAGAAAAGCAAATGCGACTGTAACAACCTCAAACTATGATCAAAAGATGGGAGTAACTGTTACTACTGCTTCTTTTACTGCACTGGCATCACCTTCAACCCAATATTTTGGAGTTACAGCTGTGAATTCTTCCGGTGAATCTTTACTGTCGGAAGTTGTTAGTACCAGCATCTGTTCAAGTCAACCGACTGCTCCTACTTCACCTACGGTGACTGAAAGTAGCAATAATTGTTTTGTGGCTACTAATCCAGCAGAAATAGTTTCGTCGTCTACATCTAATTCAAATGTTAATAGTAGTACCTATTTTATTTTCTCTGGAACGGGACAGCAAGGAGCTAACACAAATTATTTTGGTATTACTCAAGGTAATACATCTACCCCAACACTATCTTCAATTTCCCTAACTTGCACAAATGTAAGTAGTAACACTGCTCAGTATATTTTATCTGGACAAAGTGTGACACCAACTTCTAATCCTACATCTCCTGTAGGAGCTTCCGTGACAATAACATGGAACTCGATATCGAACGTCGATGCTTACGCCGTTTCTGTCAAGACTACTGATTCTTCAGGAAATGTTCATTACACAGGATCGACAACTCCCTCGAGCAACAACAGTTTAATTGTTCTTACTAACTCAGGTGACAGCTTCACTAGTGCAACGATCATAGGCTATACCGCATGTAATTTATCATCGACCAGTACTGCGAGTTCTCATATCAGCCCTTAAAAAATTATTTGTTACAATAAAAATCTATAGTAAAATTTACTATAAAATAAAAAAGAATGGCCTGGCGAAAAGAACTTATTAAAACTAAGAAACAACCAGTAAAGCACTCTAATGATGACTATGAACAAAGAACCGTTATCAAAAGTCTCCCTAAATCTTATCAAACAAAACATGAGAGTTCCAAGCTCAATAAGAAATCGTCAGATGATAACAAAGATTCAACTATAAATGCTAATCAACAAATTATACACCATAATCAAACTCACCATAAACACGACCTAATTCCTCACGATACTATTCATGGTAAATTAAATAAGGTCAACGATGATCCAGCCGTTTTAAACGAATTGGAAAAAAGAAAACAAAGACAAAATTCCACTCAGCAATCCAATCCCTACAGTATCGAAAAACAAGAAAAGAAGGAGGAATTGCGACAGAAACAACTTCACAACCAACAGATCCATAAGCAAAATAATTCTAATAATACTCAACCAAATCCTCAATTAATTCCTGGTTTAAGAGGTCCACTAGACGAAAAGAAACGGCGAAAAGCCAATTTAGGTTATGTCTACATCAAACAATATGACAAGGAACAAGTAAGTAAGGGACAGGTAAATAAGGAACAAGAAGAAAAGATATTAGCAGAGGGAACTATTAGGAAAATGTCCCAACTCTTCCCTGATAAAAAGTCAAAATAAACATAAATTAAGATTAATATAAAAATTATATTAATTTCTTATTGGTAAGCTAGAGGTCTTGGTTGTCGCCACTGCGAGGACGCTTCTCTCCAGATCTAACGTCTTCCAGCTTATCTAGGCATCCGTGCATAAATTCAGCGAGGTCAATATCTCGTAACTTCATTGCCTGGATTTCAGCATTTCTGACATTTACTTCTTGTTCGAGATCTCTGATTCTCTTCTTGGATTCCTGTAATTTTGTCCTCATCTTCTGTTGAACGAGTCGAGAAAAAGCATCTCGTTCTAGTGAATCCTTATCTCTTTCTAGTGAAGCCTTATCTTTTTCTTTGTGAAGGTTAATCAATCGGCTATTCAAATCCATACTAGAATTAGAACCCGCACTACTTAAAACTCCCCATAAAATTCTTTCAGCCTCGAGCTTCTTAAAATCGTTTTCCATGCATCCAAGACAACCATGAGTGTGCTGGTCTCTATGGTCTTGATGTTTTTGTGGTTCGGTCTGAACATGCTTCTTAGGTGCCTGAATATGATGAGTCCTAGCGGATGTCTGCTGTTGGACTATAGCGGCGCCACTCACTGGAGCATTTGAATTTGTTGCGACCGCTGATGAATTTTCCAAAATGGCGTTAGAAGTCATAATTAAAACTTTCAACAAAGTTTTAATTTCTATTTAAAATAATTTAAAAATTATTTTTAAGGAATTTGGTAATTTAATCAGAAACCTGGAGATCGATGGTCTTGAGTAAGAAATGTCCTCCTTCTACCGTTTTTCCTAAAGGATAGGATCTAACACTAATATATTTGAATGTTATAGGATACTGGGCATTTCCAGGGTTGAACAATGGTAGTTCTACTTCAATATTATCTTCGTCGTCGTTGATATGATGAAAGAGTTCTACTCCAAACTCTCCCAAAACATTCGAGCCTCCAATTTGAAATCCACCTTTCAAGCAAGCAATAACAATTGTTGGTTCTTTGCATTTATATTGATAATAAGGTAACAGTTGAAAAACGTCACATTGAATATAATGCTTATTATCGATCTTATGAGTATTTTCCATATCATTTTCATCGTCCAACCATCCCATTAATTTTCTGTAATTAAATTCATCAGAACGATCAGCATTGATATCATTTTCGTAGAATCGATTGAATTGATCATCCCATATTCCTATTCCTTCTCCGCAAGGAGTTTTTGAAAAAGACAAATCGGTAACTTTATTATCATTGGTGTAACCATAAAGAGTTACCGCTGCTACTCCTGCCATAACAAAAGTTTCAGCGTTGAACAATCTAACATAACCGACATCATCTTCCCTAAAATCTCGATTGGCCGCAACTTTCTTAAAATCAAAGCTCCTCATAACACATCTCTTTTCTTCCTTTTTCTCCCATCTCTTATCCTGTTGTTGATCGTGTTCTTTTTGATCGTATTTTTGGTATTTCTTTTTGACTTCTAGGGCTTTTCTAAGCATCAAAGAATAATTTTCCAAAGCTTCCAATTCATTTTCTAAGTCTTCAACGTCTTCTAAATCTTCAATCGAATCTCTTGCTCTATAATTGTTTAGATGTTTTGGACAATCATTCGAGTGATCGTTCGCAACAAAAAACCTATCATTATTTTTATTATACCTTTTTCCTCTATAGAAACTACCAAGAACCACTATAAGAATAATTATAATGATGATAATAATAATTGTGACGGCTAGAGCTTGTTGAAGACTTAAATTTATTTCCATTATGGCTTTTTATTATTTTAACTGTTTATTCTTTTATTTTAATCAAAAAATCGATTTAAAATGTTTAGATTTTAAATCAGAAAAAGAACAGGAATTAAGGTGATTACTAGATGGCTAATCGATTCTATGCTCATTGTGTAGTAGGATCTTTAGTTTTCGATCTTATATGTAATGCTGGCCTTTATTCTTGGCATGAGTGGCGATACGTAAGACTGAAAAAGAAACTCGATTATATTGACGATGAGGAAGGAACCTTTGAAGAAAAACGTCAGTTTAAAATAGCTAGCCACAAGTTAGAAGAATATAACCAGCTCTCTCGCAAGTATCCATTCTTTCCAGTTGTTGTTAGTCCTCCCAGAATTGATTTTTCAATTCTACCAAAAACTAAGAGACCAGACTAAAAATTAAAGAGAACATGTCATTATTTAATGACATATTTGTGAATAGAGATATTATTTAATGACATATTTGTGAATATAGATTAGCAACAGGTACTCTCTTGTGCTGTTTTATATTCGGCCAATTTTACTTTGTCGATTTGTTGAAGCTGTGGAATGTTGTTGCTCATCGCAACTCTTTGGACTTTAACTAATTGTTTTAATAAAATTTTCATTGCATCATCTACTCCTTCGCCAGTTTTGGCACTGATTGGATATGCTCCTATAAATCCTAAGTTTTTTGCCATTTGATTAAACGGTGCCATATTGATTTTATCAATACCTCCTGATAAATCGCATTTATTAATCAATAATATAGATGGTGGAACATAATCTCTTTGATGTAAAGTACATCTCGTGTTTACTAATTCCTTCCAAGCTTCAATTTTATTTCGTTCATGATCTCTTTCGATATCATAAACAACCACAACTCCCTGAGAGTCAGCAAAATAGGATCTAATCTGAGTTCCGATTCTTTCTTGTCCGGCTAAATCCCAAAGGAACATATCAATTCGAGAATCATCAGTCCATTTCACTGATTTACTGGCATAGTCTGCACCAATAGTAGCTTTATAACTAGTTGTAAATTTATCACTAGTATATCTTCTAACAAAGGAAGTTTTTCCAACTCCTGGTTCTCCTATTATCAAAATCTTAAAAAGGTATAATTCGATCTCTTCTTTAATACCATCATCATTTATTTCTGTATGAAGCATTTCTCTTTTTAATAAAAATGATTTTGTTTTTAAATCTAATCAAAATAAAAAATAATTTGAAATGACAGAAATAGAGAATGAACTAGATAACTCAACCAGATTTCCGGTGGAAAGAAATAAAAATATGTTAGACTTGACTAACCCACCAACTTTAATAGATTTTTACAAGACGTCTTACTCTATTAACTTCGAGCGAGCGGTTTTGGCTGTTAAAGAAGGGCATCTCAATCGCTACATCGGAAACGGTAACACTATTAACAATCTTTATGAAACGCCTTTGATGTGCTTCATTACTGAAAGGGAGTATAATCACATTAAATGGGCTTTAGAAAAAGGCGCTGATCCAAACCTTCCAACCATTTGGACTAAGAAGTATATAGATCCAGCCCAGGTTAAATACCCAGAAGATTGTGATTTGGATTCTCCGGTTCATTTTCCTTTGGAAGAAGCACTAGAAAAAGGAGATATGAAAATAGTTGAGATGTTACTCGAAGCTGGTGCAGATTGGAGTTACGTTAAACTAGAAGAAACCTTATGGGGAGTTGCTAAATTCACTAAAAGTGTCCAATCTGCTAAATTACTACTAAGTAAAGGTTCTAAAATAATAACAAAGAGTGGAACATCGATCTTGCATACCATGAGAGAGAATGAATGGAGCGGTTCTCAACTATATGATATTTTTGGAACAGCAGTCGATGATCAATATTTCTGCAAATGGTGTAGAAAAGTTGGTTATGTTATGAGAGGAGATCCCTGTTCTAAGACATTAGATGTTTTTATTTGTGGATTGTGTGGGAAGTATAATAGGTCGAGGTTTTAGGAAGGAGGAGGTAATAAAAAGAGATGAGATTGAAAATAGATTTTAAGAAGGTAAAATCTATTTAAGGTAAGAGGAGGTAATGGAAGAACTGAGATTTTGTTAAAAACCGACTTTTTCATTTAACTAAAATTGTAGCCGCGGTTATACTTAAAATTTTAATATTATGGATGTTAATAATTTTCCTACCACAAACTCTTATTCTAGGTTAAACCCGTATAAAGGAAAAGCCGGAGAGGATCCTGCAACTATTCATTATTGTCCAAAAGGACATCGCGTGACATTTCATTCAATTTATATTAAGGCTGGTATAGTGGGATGTGTGAGAAATGGATGCGAACAACAAGAACTTGTAGCTGAAAGGTTATGCCGATTCAGAGGATGGACATTTGTTAAGTTTATCAGAGGAAAAAATTCTAAAGTTCAGCCTAAAGTGCAATCTATTTGTGATAAAGGTCACGAAAGGAAAATGAAATATGAAAACTTAAGGCTTGGTGCAAATTGTAAGAGTTGCGAAAAGGTAAAGGGAATTCACTCATCATGTGGATGTGAGCTTGCAGGAATCGGTCACAGAAATTTACATTCTCATTCTTGGATATGTGAGCATTATAACCATGCTGTTCTTTATACAGATTCTGCAGCTGAATGGGATAATGAAAATCCATTAAATAATGGAATAACTCCTAATATGTTAGAGCCTGTGTCTGGAAAGAAAGGTTGGTTTAAATGTAAACAATGTAAGATGCCTTACGATCAAGCTATAAGTAAAAGAGTGAGAGGAGATAGATGTCCTTATTGTCGGGGATTAAAAGTGTGCGAATGGAATTCTGCAGCAGCTAGTCATCCACACTTGGTAAAAGAATGGGATAAATCTAACCACTTCACTCTCTATGATGTGCCTCGTTGTAGTACTTTAATTGGTTTATGGTTCTGCGATAAACATAAAGAAAAACCAGAGGATGAACCCTTTACGTGGCCAGCCTTGATCTATAGTAGAACAAATAAAGATCAGCCTTCTGGTTGTCCTAAATGTAATAATCGAAATTACGAACAGGAATTTGGAGGAAAAGAATACTTTGTTAAGGTGGTAAATAAAATACATAATGGCGAATATGAATATCCAGGAGACTATATTAATGATAAAACAAAAATGGCAATTTTATGTAAAATCCATGGGATCTTTTATCAGAGTCCGCATTATCATAAGATAGGAGGTAAATGTAAAGCGTGTTTGGATCAGCAAAAAGACAGTAAAGGAATAAGAACTATTAAAAAGATTTTAGATGAATTAGAAATACGTTATGTAACAGAAGAAAAATTCGATGGCCTTAAATATAAATTACCTTTAAGAATAGACATTTATCTTATTGATTATAAACTTTGCATTGAATATGACGGAGAACAACATTTTAAAGCTGTCGAATTTTGGGGAGGTGAGCGAGCTTTTCTCAAGGGTAGAATCAAAGATCTTATTAAGGATGTATACTGTGTTAAAAACGGCTTAAATTTGTTACGTATTCCCTTTAATGCTAATATTAATAAGGAACTTCTTGTTTGCGTAATTGACATGTGTAAATCTGGTCAACAGTATTGTATTTCATATCCTGAGTTTATTCAAAATACTAACGAAACCCTTAATGATGCTGAGATAGACCTCTCTAAAATTGTTAGTATTCCAGTCGACATGCCAAAGTAAAGTAAATCTAATTCATTTATCATTAATTTTAATGATAAAATTTGTTAAACTATCTCCTATTTAAAGTTTAGTGTAGTACTCCTTAGCAAACTTAATTCGGCTATCAAAGTAAGAATTCACTTCCCGCTTCAATTGTTGAACATCTACGAAGTAATAATTGTCTCCGATTTTCATCTGTCTGCTTGGATCGAAGCCATGACCTCCATACATGAAGGTGATAATCTCATTCTTCTCATTTCGGATAGTTCCGTCTTGGGCGACGCGTTGATCACTCATACATGCTTGTAATTTCTTTTGCATATAACCGGTCTTCGTTACTACCGAACTCCACCAAACATTTCCTTTTGGTTTCATTGTTCTCCTGATTTTTAGTAGCAAATCAGGACATCATTTCTGATGGGACTAGACTGTATCTTAAGCTTCCTCAAATCTTTTTGGTAAGATAATTGAGGAAACCGACACCCGTTCAGTCGTTGAACTCCCATCTCTGATATTTTGTTACTCAGAGACAGTAAAGCTGCGGATTGCCCAATCTTCAGAATTATTACCATCCCAACGCCATAACGCGAAGTGCTGCATTTCAAATTACTTTGAAACCGCGGTATCTGAAGCTCTAAGGGTGTTCCCGAACATCAAGGTGTCTCGCCATCTTTACTCTTAAGTAAGAAGATGACTAGGCAGTTATATCTCGGTCAAAGTTACACTGTTTTCCCATGAAGGTATCTTTGACAACCTTCAGGCAGCTGCCTGTTACTAGCGAAAAACCACCAGTATTTAAACTACTATCGGTCGATGTCTGTCGTGCCGGCGCTGAAGCCGCATAATACTCTCCAGGTTGGAGTCCTCTAAACAGACTAGACTTAATAAATCCTCTCGCGGAAGGGTCGGGGTCATTCTCGAGATAATAAGGCAGTGTTCGCGTTCCTCCAGAAATAGACTCCCTTAAACGTTCTCCAGAGACGGTTTGTTGTCCAACTCCAAACATTGCTTGAACTAAATGAAAATCTTGTCCTCGAGCTTTGGACTTAATCATCGAAATCAAAGGACCTCCTCGCTCGATCATTTCTTTACTCAGGACTAACTTCAATCCCTCTTCTTTAATTGAAGCTAAAGCATCAGAAGTATCGGCTTCCATTGATGCTTTTTCATAACGACTTCTCATCGTGACATGTTCAGGTTCTAAAGGATTTTCCATCTGATCTTCCAAAAAGGAAATGATATCATCGATTCTGTACTGTTTAACCCCAGAAAACAAGATTGCTGCGATCTCATTAAGTAATTCTCCTCCCTCGTTTCCCGGTACGTTATTCTGAGCGAGAACTCTTCCAACAATCCTATCTACAACTCTTTTGACTTGTTCAGGCCTAAAAACATTATCGATTCTTCCACGCATAAAAGCGTTTCTTTCAATCATCATCGCATCAAACAAATAATAAGAAAGGTCACTCTTCAAAATTCCAAAGACTTGATCTCCTAATCGCTCTTGAATGGAATTTTCTCTAATAATTTCTCTTCTCTCTTCTCCAGGGACTCTAATAACTCGTCCTAGTAAATTATCTAACAGATTAATTAAGAGATCTTGATTGAAGACTCCAGAAACATTCTTTTGTCCTAATTCTTTTCCTTTTCTGATTCCCACATCCTTAACTTTTTCAATTCTTTCTTCGAGGTCTTCAGAAGGTGCGAAATCGACAATCGAAATGGTTAGGCCTTCGGTTGCTATCCAAGCATTAACAAGTTTTTGAATGTTGTGAGCAAAAATGACAATCGCTTTGGGACCATGACTTTCGAACATCTTTCTAATGATAGAACTAGCTCCTCCTCCGACTGTTTCTTTTGAGAGAACTCCGCTAACAAGAATACCTTGTTCAATCACCACCGCATTATCCTTATCGGAAGCGTGACGATAGGTAAAATCTTCAGGAAAGGCTAAAGATAACAACGTATAAGAATTCCAAAGACCCAAGTTCTTAACTCCATTCTTATAAAAGATTCTTGGAGCAGTTGTCTCAATATATTTACTTCTTCTCAAAACATTATAACCGGATACTTCATCTTCTGCCAATTCAACATTTCCTCCATCGAAGTCTGTTGTTTGAGCTGCCAACTGTTGCCATTCAGCCTTAGTAAATTCTCTAACATTCTTAGTCATCTCATAAGCTCCCCAGATGCTATTCTGAATCAATGCAAAGATATTAGAAGAAGTCGAGTCAGAAACTGGAGTAGTTGCTACTCCCATTAAGGCTGCAGCCTCAGCTCTTGCATCAATACTTCCAGGAACGTGGATATGGATCTCATCACCGTCGAAATCAGCATTGAGTCCTCCAGTATAAGAAGTGTTCAAACCCATGGTATTGATTGGAGATTCTCTAAAAGGTCTACTAGTTGTTACTACCGCTTTCAAAGCTAAAAACGACCATCGATGAAGAGTTGGTTGACGATTGATTGTAACAATATCTCCGGTAACAAGTCTTCGATAAATTCGATCACCAACATTAACGACAATCGTTGATCGGTCCTCATCGTCAAGAACTATTGTCCTTCTAACGTAGCCATTAGGATTTTTAGTTAAAATCTTTGCAATCCCGTTCTTAACAAGATTTTGAGCAACGTGTTTATTGCGTTCTGTAACCTCCAATCGAATCAAAAACTTCTCTGCCAGATAAATCGGAATGCTAACCTCATCGGGTCGAATGTCGTTATCTCCAACGATTACTGTTCTACCTGAATTGTCGACACGAGCAGAAAGAGTATTACCCTTGAAAAGACCCTTCTTGCCTGAAAAGATTTGAGTCAAGGTCTTTAATGCTTCCGGGGTTTTTCCTTTCTTAACGCCTGGCTTTTTACTGTTAATATAGCCGTAAAAGCCTTCAATCAAACCCTTCTTAGCGTCGATTAGTTTAGTAGCATCACCATTTTCGTTCTCTTTAATGTCTTTGATTTTGGCTAACATGCTCAAGTAAAGAGTAGTGACATCAGATTCTTTAGGCTTATCGTTAAAAATCACGGCTGGTCTACTACAAGTTGGAATAACAGGAATAACAGTGATGACAAAGTTTTCGAATCTAACTGGATTAAAACCAATAAACTGATATAAACTATTTTGTTCTAGGAAGTTTGAGATTGAAAGTAGATAAAGTTGAACGACACCGATATCAACTGGAGCTTCTTGTTTCTCAATCACTTCTATGATGTTGTATTCTGTCCCTTTCTTAAAGGTACTACACTTATGAGCGCCGTTAGTACTCGAACAAGGAAACTTTTCGGCAATTTCGGCCAATTTCTTTAATCTCGAAACACCACTCATGTTTTCATACTTTATACTGAGAGTTTTAATACTGTAAGAATTGAACTTAAACTTGACAGAAGGAACATAATCATTGTTATATCTTTCGGTACTGTTTTGTAACTCAAATCTGAAACAAGAATAACAAAAGAGATTCATGACAGCGGCGAGAACTCCATCATCTACATACCATGGATGTAAGAACCATGCCACTTTTGGCACCGACATCATAGCAAAGTGACCATTACACTTTCCGTGAATATTTGTGCAAGTTGGACACTCCTCTCCCGGATTTTTGGTTCCCATTCTTGGATCTTCTACACATGACTTATCACTAGGATTATCAGAAAGATCGCAAACTGCCATTGCTATTATTTCTTTAGGAGACATTAAAGTGCCAGCTACATTCTCTACTTTGCCATAACCAGAAACCTGATTTCTTTTGACTGCCCTCGCAGCATCATACTTAGATTTAGATCTTCCTCCATTGGCGGTTGGAGGATTGTCACCTAGAGCTCTTTCTAAAGATTCAGGCCTGGCATTTGGACGGCCTTTCCTGAACATAAAACTGTAACCAACCTCAAATTAAAAGGTTAGATACTAGTTACTACTTCGATCTTGGACAAGGATCGAATTTCTTAAAATAGTAAACTATTTTTATTTTGTTTTTTCAAGATTTTATTTTTCACTTTTTCAAATTTAATTAAAAACAATCTCAAATTGATTAAACTTATTAAAAGAAATAACAACAAGAATGCAGCAACAAATATTTCAAATCGCTAAGCCGATCAAAGAAACAACAAGCAATGATCAAGAAAAAGACCAAATAGATCTTTTTATAGGGGTAAAGTCTCCTTTAAATGATCCCTTTAATGTTTTCTTTAGACTCAGGGATATTAATGATCCTTCTTCAACTCTAATTTATTTTTATATCTATAGTATGGGAAAATCGAAAGCTATAATTTGGGGAGTTTATAACGTCTTAGATAATACTTTTCTGATTGATGCCTCTTGCAAATATGACTTAGCCCAATTGAATGAAGCTCTTCGATCTTGGAAAACTAACGATTATGTTGTTGTTTCAAGCGAAGTAAGAAATCGTTCAGTGAGTCGTATTGCTCAGTATATTATTTTTGAAGATAATCGACAAAAATTTGTAAACTTGTACGATAATTTTAAATTATATTTTATGTATAATATGGTAAGACGTGGTCAACTAAAAATCGACGATATAATTAATAATAAGGAGTTGTTGGCCTTTATCCAAAAGTTCGAAGAAGAGGAGATATTATTCGGAAGAGATTTTGACCTTGAATATAAGAAGATCGTTGATCCGATCGTTGGCCAAATTAATAAGGGTATTATCCAATTTCTACCAGACAAAACTGGAGTTGATTATCTTGACGAAAGAGTCGAGTCAGCTTTTAATTTGCTGGAAGACTATCTTTCCGACATGCCTAATATTATAGCTCTTCACATTTTCATCTTATTGATGGCAGATATCGAGGAATATCGAACGGCTAAGTATATTATTGCCGTTCAAAATCCAAATGTAGATAGTAAGTATAAAGAAGTTATGGAAAGTTATTTACAAGATTCTTTTGTTAACGCTTGGCTAGACCGACTAGTTGAACTATCATCTGGTTTCGCTATTTCTGAAACTTTCGACTCGGTTGCAATGAAGGTCGAACTAGCAGAAGAAATTGTTAGAATATTAGAAAAAGAGTTAAACGTCTCACAGATTGGAATAATCGGTGGACCGAAGTTTGAAGCAAAATTATCAGCAAGAATTCGACGCATTTCTGACCAACTAAAAAGATTTTTAGAAACATCTATTTATTCTAAACAATCATTCGTTGCAGAACTTGATAATTGTTATCTTCCAACTGATTGTCCTTTCAATGACTGCGGTCTATATGAACATGGTGCTCGAATTCAATCAGCCTTCGATTTCACGTGATTTTAAAAACAACATTATAGATTTAAAAATAAATCTATAAAAGAAAAATAAAAAAGATGGATGTAGAATCAAGTCTTCTAACATTACCAGATTGGGATAAGATGTTCACTATGATTTTAGCCTATTGTGATTTCAAGACAGTTCTAACTTTAAATTATACCTCTAAAAAGTTTATTAGATTATGTCTGAAAGAACAGAGGAGAAGAGTAAGGATTTACTCTTCAAATCCTACCAAGTTTGAAAATCCTAATTCAAGATTTTATGGAGTAAAGTGTGATGGTATTTTAGTCCAACTAGAGTATTTCATAGAAAACAGATCTGTTAGTATTAAACAACAACAGATTAGACTCGATTGCAAGAAGTATGGTTATGTTGCTGGATTTAAAAACGGTTATTGTAAAAGTTGTAATGATAAGAAATTGGAAATTGATTGTGAACAAAGAATTTTAAGAGATTCTTACGAAGAGGGATGTGTTTATTCTAATGCAAGATATTCAAAATTGTCGCAAGTTGAAAGATTAAAAGAACGACGAGCAGAAGATGACAGAGAAGAAGCTGTTCGCAAAGCAGCTATTAATAATAGTAAACCCACTAAATTCATAGGTAAATAATAGAAGCGAGTATACATAAACAAAATGAAACCGTTAATTTAAAATTTTAATTTTGTAATTAAAAAGAATTTTCTAATTATGTCCTTTTCATGGGCTAAACGCGACAAGGCAGAAAAGAAATCGGAAGAGGAAAAACAAGCTATGACAGTATCAATAGAGAAATTACCGATAGATATTATTCTTTGGGAAGGTGAACTTCCCTGGGAAACTTCAACCATCGATGACTTCCCTTTTAGTCATAGTGAAATAAGAGGAATAACTGTCACTGATTTGAGGTTAATAGGACCTTGGAAGGACGTTTTAAGTATAGTGTTTAAAAAGCTTGATTTTAGAATACTATTAACTTTAATGATCTGTTGTAAAGATTTTAAGAAATTGGTAGAGACAGAAATTCAGAGAAGAGAATTAATAATATCAATGAAAGAGAGTTTCTTTTCTGATCAGGAAGTATGGTTTCTCGGTAGAAAGTGTAAAGGAACAACCTTCAAAGAAATATATATTAAAATGCCCACCGGTGAAGTGGAGGAGGGTAATAGAATAAGTACTGTAATGTGTAAAAAATACGAGGAGATAACGACCATCGGAGATCACCAAATGTGTAGAATTTGTTATAGGATAAAATCATATGCTGAAGGACCAAGCGCCCACAAACTAAAACGAACATACGAAAAACAAGAAGCTATGAAAGAAGCAGAAGAACGATATAAAAAAGAACAAGAGCTTAGAAGTGAAGTGAGAAGAAACGAGGGTATAAGAAATACCAATCTGCAAAGAGGTATTATTGGTGTTGAAGGGGAATGGAAAAGTCAACAAGGAAAATCCCGAACTGTTTTTAAGACTAAAAACTCTTCTGATCTTTAATTTATAAATTATATCTTTGAGGAAAACGAAAAATTTTGATTTTATTTTAACAATTGAAATAAAAACTCAAATGATTAAAATGTTAATAATTGGAGGATCGGTTCTAATTGGTAGGCTCGTATATTCTGATCTTAAGACATTAGTTCTAGTTAGCAATTGGAAATCTAAAAGTGAAATAAGTGTTTTATCAGCGTGGTCAAGGAACAGTATAGAAGACGCAAAAGAGGCCGATTTTGACCCTTACGCTAGAAGATACAATTATGCTATCTCATCACAATGTAAAAAGCAGATAACATTATTCGAAGAGTGGCTAAATTTACCATTCTGGAAGAAATTATTTATAACGAGGCCGGACTATAAGATGAATACGATTAAAAGAAAAGCTCAGATAATAGCCCGTAGAGTAAATCCGGCCGGATTTACTTAAGGATTAATTAGATATTAATAAAAATAATTTTATTGTTTTTTTATTTTAAAATAAAAACAATAGTTGAAATGATGTACAAAGTTTTAGTAATTGGACCAACTGTCTTAGTTGGAGGTTTTACGATTAGTACAATTAAAGCGTCGCATCAGGAGGATCTTAACAGATGTAAAGATGACATAAAGAAATTATCTGAGATATATACACGCCATAGGACTATTGCTAATTGTTCAGATAATAAACCTTTAATTATAACTAAATATCATAATCTTTTTGCAAGCCAAGTATTGTATGAACAACAATCCTTAGAAGAATGGTTAAATTTGCCATTCTATAAAAGATTAGTTATACCAAGACCTCAAATCGATATTATAAAGATCGAAAAGCATGTTGTTGGCGTAGTATATGATAATAAGTTAGATCGATCCTTAGAAAGATATTAATAATTAGATATGACTATTCTAAACCAAAATCTTTATTATCTAAACGAGGGTATAAGAAATGTTAATTTACAAAGAGGAATTATTGGGGTTGAAGGTGAATGGAAAAGTCAAAGATCAAAGCCTCGACAAGTTTTTAAGACCAAGAATTCAAACGATCTATAAAGCCTAATTTGAACACTTATAAAAATATTATTTAATTTTTTTCATTTCTAAAATTGAAAAAGATTTTAGAAATGAAAAAATTTGGAGTTGGATTTTTAATTTTAACTGGAAGTGGTATATTTAATTATCTTAAAGCATCTGTAGATGAAGATAATAGGAAGTGTCTCGAAGATCTAAAAACATTAAGAGGTATATTAACCGAGAGTAAAAGTAGATCTCGTTACTCAAATAATGACTTAAGTAATTTATTCGTAATAAGATATTGGAACAATATCGGAGAAAAAGCTAAATATAAAATTGAATCGTGTCAAGAATGGTTAAATTTATCTGTTTATGAAAAAATAATTACACCAAAACCACGAGTGAATATAGGAGAAATGAAAAATCATTCACTGAAATTAGCTGAAGAAGCCGAGGTAAAAGACAGACATAAATCGTATCGCGATGTTGAGATCTATGAGAGGTTTTAAACAATATCATGAGTTGTGAAGCGTGGAAATATGAATAAATTAAGTTTTTATTATCTCAAAGAAGATAATAAATGAGAAATGGATTTAAAATAATTACCAAATAGAATGTTCTGTTTTTGGGCCACACTTCTTATGCCTACAATATCCCAATGCTAAAACAATAAGAAAAACTACAAATAGCGCTATAGACTTAAAAAGTTTATTCTCAATATCGTATAGTTCAAAGACATAGTGAATAAGATTGTCTACAGCGTACCAGAGAAAAATGTAAATAAAGATATAGTAGATTATTCCCCTACTCTCCATGAAGTCTTTAACTTCTGCCATTGTTCCCAGCTACTTTTATAATCTTTCCTGTTTTTAATTAAATTATAATATTTTTATAATTAAAAACAATTTAAAGTTTTTAAATAAACTTCTTTTAACGAGATGGACATTGATCAAAACGTCGGTAACTGGTTAGTTCTCAATTGGGACAGAATTCCAAAAGATATTAAACTGCTTACGATTGGAAACCTTGATGAGAAAGAAAGATTTGCTTTTTGCCAGGCTAATAGAAAGATTAGTGAGTTCTGTCGACAATATAAGCTTACTGCTGATGATAAAGCAATTGAATCCAATCCTACTGGAGTACTAATCGATACGAGAAGGAAACAAGCAGATTTAATTAAAAGAGGTTTTGAAACTGTTTTCTCAGTTGTTATGAATGAAAAGGATTCCGATAGTGATGACGATGACGATAATATTCGTAGTGATAATATACCTGAATTAAAAAATATTGAAGTACTTGAACTTAGGTTTGGACTTAATCAAGGCACAGAATATTATATCCAGCATGATCATGATATCTGGGATACTAGAGTCCATTTGCAAATAAAAGGATTACCTCCTTTTCAAGGATCTATGATTGATTTTGTCTTAATTGCTACCGAGCCTCCCTACAACGGAATAACACGGTTCGAAGCATTTCCTTATTACAGTCAACAAGATTTAATGAATATTTTATATGAAATCTCAGCATTTGCTGAACAATTAAAACCAATACTCGATGAATCAATGTTTTCAGCCTTGTTAGAAACTAGACGGGTTATTTTGCCTTATAATCTCGTTCTTCTTTGTAGATTACCTTGTCCCTAAAGATAATTATAAATATCATCTTAAAAGATGATATTTTAGTGTTTTCAAATTTTTTATGTAATGAGTTTATTTTCTTTTTATTGTATCCAAGGGTTGCCCTCGGCCAGGTACTCTTCACGCATCTGACGAAGCTGTTTGATTTCCGTTTCGTAGAGCTTAGGGTCTAGGAGACTTATGATGTACTCGATGGGAAACTGTCGGTTGAACTTGTTGTTCAAATCAAGCAGAAATTCTCGAACGAAAGCTTGACCGGCATCCAAATCTTCTCGAATCGACTTGATCGGAACATGTCGCCCGTCTAGCCAAACAATCTTCTCCCCGAGGTGACCTAGAGTAGAGATACTGGGCTTTGTAGGAACTCTCTTTCCCAATGCATCCAACTTGGGATTTCCGTCCTGGTCTGTGGCGCTGTAGTCCATCCACCTTTTGTAAGGAGCCCATTTGAAAAGATCATCCATGGTTGAACAGAAGTGACCATTGTCATAGTCACCAGTCTGATCTTCGTCATCGTAAGGGATGACCAAAGGGTAGGGGGCCTTGCCTTGTGCGATTCGCTTCTTGCTGAAAGAGTGCGTGAAGGTTAGAGTTCTGGCCAAACCAATTGGCCCTACAGCTTCTAGACGATCGCATCCACGGACGATAAGATGGTAGATTTTGCTTCCCGGTGGAATGATGTCACCCCAAGCGGCAGCACCGGCCCACTCCACCATGTTGATGATGTCGCATCTCATCTCGTCGGAATCCCACGGATATCCCTCCAGAACCTCGTCCAAGACTTCGTTGATCAGAATAGATTTGAGTTTCTTCACCTTGCCGTCTTCAAACTTATCGTCACCAATCTCGTGCAAAAGTGCTCCAATTTCAGTTCGGACATCCACATCCTCAGGAACATCAAGAGCTCGCTCATCTCCTCCGTACTTCACATTGATCCAACCCCGAAAAGATGCGCGGTCTGTCTTGAGATCTTGAAGGTACAGTCTGAGATGCTTGCGAACGAGATCTGCAACCTGAACGACATGGCCTACGCTGTGACCGGCATCGATGTTAGGATTCTTAGAGACAATCTTTCGATAAGCATCGACACATCTCTTACGAAGGACCGGAAGATAAGATGTTACGCTTTTCATCATCTTAAAAGTAGTAGCGAGTTTGAAAGGGAAGAACTAAAAAGCTTTGATGGCTCTGTTTTGTTATCAATTTAAAATTTTTATTTTTTCATTTTTAAATTAACCTACCACAACATTAATGAAAATGAAAAAATAAAATATTAAAGAAAAAAGGAAAAAGAAATTAGAGTTTTTTTCCTTAATATTTTCGTTATCGCCCTTTTAGAAAGAAATGTTGAATCAAAAAGGATCGAGGATCGTCATCAACGGTGCCGGACAGTTGGGTGTTGGACTCTATCTTGCTTTTAAGAACGCTGGTGTGAAAACTACACTGACATTTAGAACCACTTGTACTGAGAAAAATGCTACTCTAAATACAGAGAAGCAGTGGCTAAAGGATGTGCTTGGACGAAAGTTTGATTGCGAGGGTTACAGTTCAGATGAACAATTTGAAGGATTTTTGAAAAGTTACGAGCCCACTTTTATTATCGATACTATTCCTGTGCCCTCGACTAAGATGCTCAATAATATTTTGAATGTCAAGAACTGCTTCAAGGTGTTCTTCTCGACTCCTGCTGCCGATTCTGTGAAAGAGCTACCTCAACTTACTCTCGATGGATTGAGTTTGGCTCAGTATCCTGTGGCCAAGGCAGTCGAGCAAGAGATTGTCAACAAGCATGCTCATGAAAACCGTGACGCGCTCGTTATTCAAATTGACTTTATTCCTGACGTTACAGTATTTGAAGGAAAACCTCTTCCTTCAGGCTTGAACTACGAGACGATGGTCTTGGTCAACTTTAAGACTGGATATTATGATTCGCAGTTGGCTCCGGCTCTCTTGGAGTTTCTGAGCAAGTGGCCTGTCAACAAAGGCTTTACTTGTACTCCTATCAAGTCAGTAGGATCTCTTCTAATCGATTTGATCGAGGGCAAGACCTCTGTTCCAGAAGAGCTGTTCGGACAAACCGTTGCTCTTCACAGTGAGAGAGCCTATCTTCGAGAGGAGATGATTAAGGTTCTGAACGATGTCAACCACGAGAATCAGAGTAAGCCAGTTGACGTCAGTGCATCTGCTGCACGTTATAAGAAATATTTCTCTAAGCATGGAATCACAGACACTGATGTCACTGATGCAATTCGTCTCAGCAATGATTTGTTTCATGGTCCCAATCTAAAGTTATTAATCGATGAAGCAATGAGCTTTGCCAAACTTAAATGAATAAACATCTAAAACATCGGTAAGCTAACTTAAAGTAAGAACAAAATAAAAAGATTTCACAAATTAAATTTGTGAAACATCAAAATAAAAAGACAAAAAATAAATAGATTAAAATAAAAGAAAAATTAAAGAGGAAGATGTGGAATAAGATTATTCTTATCACTGTTTTAATTATCTTAATTATTGCTATTATTGTTCTTTGGAAGAAAGATAGAGAATTTTCTAGGGAAAAGTTAAGGAAGAAGAAAGTTATGATTATTGAAACAGTTGAGAAGAAGAGGCCTAAACCTTCGATTAAACCTACTTTCGAAAGGGATTCTAATTCATCATCTGATTCTAGATTTGAAGTTAAAGCCAATCGTCACAAGGTGAAAGGGATTAAACTTCCTAAGGAGTTTTTTGCGGTGCGAGAATGGCCAAACATGATTTCGGGTGTCTTTGATCAACAGAGTTGTGGGAGTTGTGGATGTATGTCTTGTGCTGGTGTTCTTACTGATCGCTTTAGGATCAAATCGAAAGGAAAACTTTTAGCTAATGGTGATTATATCTCTCCATTTCATCTTGCTGCTTGCATAAAATGTGGTAAAGAACAAATTTGTCCAAAAGTTTGTGAGGGTAACTATTTAGATGATGTTATGCAATATCTAGTTGATGATGGTACTGCCGCTCAATCAGACATTGAAAAGTATTATGAAAAGACAGAGTCGAGAGATGGTCGAAATTCAGAAGAATATGCTTGTTTCGATTACGACAAAGCAGGTATTAAGCCTTATAAAGGGACACATAAATACAGAGTTAATATTTATCCTCCTTCCATGCTTACTAACAAATCAAAACTTGAAGAAAATATGATCTCTATTATG
>Ga0302320_10005835_pt1 | contig 27449 bp, 16 predicted proteins | sample Bog_T0_3_FD_202130 | JGI IMG/M metagenome (GOLD analysis project Ga0302320, IMG submission 202130) | Peat permafrost microbial communities from Stordalen Mire near Abisko, Sweden - Bog_T0_3 | ecosystem: Environmental > Terrestrial > Soil > Wetlands > Peat | place: Sweden: Abisko, Stordalen Mire...
AGTGTCGTAGCCAAACTTGGTGGGATCGATCCCGGCGCGGACCGACACTCGAACGCTCCCGCCATAGGCGTACCAGGATCCGCCACGCAGAACGCGGTTCACCCCGTTGGGTGGCCCGGAAGGATCCTGGGCTGGGCTGCTCTGGTAATACCGATGGTCGTACCAGTCGTTCACCCATTGCCACACGTTCCCTAACATGTCGTAAAGCCCAAAGCCATTCGCGTGCTTCTGAGCTGCGTCGTGCGCCTGGCTCCCGCTGTTTTGGTCGTACCAAGCAACGTCGTCAAGCTTGCCGTAACGGGCCTCCGTGCTTCCCCCGCGTGCTGCGTACTCCCACTCTGCTTCCGTCGCCAGCGCGCCGCCCGTCCATGCGCAGTAAGCCTGGGCATCCTCCCAAGCCACATTGACCATGGGCATGTTGTCATTCGTCCAACCCTGGTTGAAGCTGGTGGGGCCCGGCATTTGCCTCCCCGAAGCCCCCGCGAATTTTTTGTACGCCCCCACCGTTACATCCGTCTGGCCGATCCAGAAACCCCTGGTAATCGTCACTTGATGCAATGGCTTTTCGTCGCTACCACACTCGTTGTCCCCCGGCGAGCAACCCATCATGAAAGTGCCCGGGGGTACCCAAACGTATTTCAGACCATCCTGGAGGTTGTCAGCTACCTGACCAGGCGCTGGGCTCGGATGGGCTTTGGCCGGGGGCTCCGGGGCTTGTTGCGGGGTAACAGGTTGCGTCGTAACGGCAAGAATTACAATCAAGATTAGGAAGCGGAGTTTCATAAGGCACCAGGGGGCGACGGTCCTCTCATCCGGGGAGCGCTCCCAACTTAAGCCATCTTTATACACGACATTTCCGAACATGGCAACCGGCTCGGGAGGTTGGTGCGGTCTTAATTTGAACGTACCGCCGCCATCCTGACTGCTCCTGTGCCGGCTGGAAGCCGGGGCTAAAGCCCAAATCAAGACAGCGCCTGGAGTGTCCATCTTTCCGGTTCAGCACCACCCCGGCGTGTCTCGATGCTCCCCTTCTCATCTGTACTCCCGAAATGGTTGCGCTCCTCAGCAAGGGCTCCAGCCGCAAGAGCCGATCAGAATTGGCACACTTTTTAATTTTGGGGGAGTATCCCTTGCAGGAATTCAGACACGATACCCCTAAGAACAGCGATAGCGGGCCGTCTGGTGTACTGCTGCCAACCGGCCCGCTATCGAAATTTCCATCCACCATAGCGGCGGTGGGAAACCGCCGCTACAGTTTGGTTAGGCCTGAGTTACCACTTCAGTCTCAAGGCAAATTGGACCTGACGTGGATTGTTCGTCTGGCCGCCCAGCGCGCCGAAACCCGGGTAGTTGACGTAGGGTTCCGAAGCATAGGCGCCATTTTGTCCAGATTGACCGAACACTGTCCGGTTAAAGATATTAAAGAAGTCTGCGTTAAACCGCAGAGTCATCGGCGTATCCTTAACCACATTGAACGACCAATCCTTCATGATCGAGATGTCTTCGTTGTAGTAACCGAAGTTCCGGATGGCCCCGGTGGTGGGTGTCATGGTACCAAACGTCCACTCCTGCGGGACTGCAAAGGCTGCCTCGTTGATCAGTTCGTCCTGGTGAGGATCGAAGTGGCCGTTTGCCGTGGGCGACCGCAACGGTACTCCAAGGATCTGATTGGCGTTACCATGGCCCTGATCTTCCAATCCGTCAGGAATGGAGCTCGGACTGGCGTCAAAGTTAATGGGTAAGCCACCCTGATAGGTCAGGATGCCCGAAATTTTCCATCCGCCAATAACCTGATTTACTACGCCGCCCTGGTTGGCGAACTTCTTGCCCAAGCCGAACGGCAGTTCGTAGATGTACGAAATCGACAGGTTGTTGGGAATGTCCTCGAAGCCCACACCCTTCTGGTCTTTCCGGTTAAACTGGGTTGTGGATCCGAATTCGGACGAGAAGGTGGAGAAGTTGGATCCACCATCGGTAAGCGTCTTCGACCACGCGTACGACACCAACAGGGTCAAGCCGTTCGAAAACCGCTTGTCCAACTTAACCTGCAAGGCATTGTAGGTGGACACGCCAAGGCTTTCATAGTAGCGATGGAGGCCCTGGTATTGGGGCTGTTGGCGCAGAGCCTGGCCCATCGTGCCGACCCCGCTTACGTTTCCATGTGAATCAACCGAAGTGGGATAGAGCGCCTCGAAACCGTTGAACGGAGAGTGGTTCCCCGTCACGGGATCGACAGGCATGGCGGCCACGGGGGCCGTCGACTGGACGATGGGACTGCTGATCGGAAGCAGCAGGAGTGATGTGGACTGTGATTGGGGCCCGTTTTCGGGATCAATCCAGTTGAACGTCTCGGATTGGGGACCGTACGACAGGTATTGGGGAGGCATCTTATCCATGGGAGCCAAGCCGCGGCTCGGGAGGTGGATGCCGGTGTTCCCAACGTAGCCGACTGTCAGGGTTGTCTGGCCGGGCAACTGACGTTCGATGGTGAAGTTAAAGTTCTGCGCGTAAGGCGGCAGTCCGTCGCTCCGTTGCAATTCGATCAGCGAACCCGCGGAGTGCCGGGGAGTTCCACCACCGAGGAAAGTGCCTGGGCTGAAGCTGGAATGATACGGGACGGCGGAATCCGTGCTCCAATGGATGTCGCCGGAGCTCAGATCGTAATTCCCGTTGAATCCCTGAACAAAACTGGAGCCGGAGAGTTGGGTGGCATTGCCCTGGCCGTACATAATTCCGTATCCAGCGCGGACAACGGTCTTATTGTTCAGAGCGTAAGCCAACCCAATGCGCGGGCTGAAGTTGTGTTTATAGGTGTTGACGCCCGTGGGGTCCGAGGGTGAGGCAGTTACGAACGCTCCCTCGAGGTTGGGCGAAATGGCAGTGTTCGGCATTGAGGGGTCAACCCAGCCTTTGTGGTAGTACTTCTGGAAGTCAGGCTGGAACAGATCCCAGCGGACGCCAAGATTCACCGTCAGTTTCTTGGTGATCTTGTAATCGTCCTGCGCAAAGGCTGCAATGTAGCCAACCCGGTCGTAGGAATTGGCATAGATATAAGACGCCTGTTCCTCATTCGCGATTCCAAGCAGGAAGCTGGCCGTGGCGTATCCGGAGTTTCCATTGCCGCCCGCCGCCGAACCCACCTGGTCTGGCAGGAACTGGAAGTACCCATTGCTCCGGCCGGAGCTGACAGAGTTCTCCGCCTGCTTCATATACTGGAAGCCCATCTTCACCGTGTGCTTCGATTTGACCCAGGTCAGAGAGTCCTGGATGCCCTCTCCGTGGGTGTTGGTAAAGCCGGCGCCGCCGCCACCGTCAAAAGCGTATCCGCCAAGATTGACTTGGGGGAATTCGGTGCCGTAGAGGGGTGCGAGCCCCTTCAGTCCAAGATACTGGATCCAATTATTCTTGCCACCGTAAGAGGAAATGGGTTGTTGGCCACTATCCCACTGGTCGAAGCTCAGCGTGAGTTGGTTGATCAAAGTGGGCCTGAGCGTCAGGCTCCAGTTGGCGCGGTAATCCCGCGTCTGATTGATGCTGGGCTGATCGCCACCCTGCAGAGGGGGGGGAATCGAAGGGATGTTGGGGGTACTGTTCTTACCAGTCGCGAAGGTGACCGCGAGCCGGTTGTTATCGTTAATGTTGTAGTCGCCCTTCAGACCCCACATGTTAACGGACAGGGGGTTGGCGCTCGTGCTGGAATAGTCCAAGCCGGTAAAGGTGGGGACGCCACCGACGACACCTACGCCTGAACTGTTGGGCTTGGGAAACAGGGGAATGATTTTCGCCGACACCGGATCGATAAAGCTGGGGTTCACGATGTTATTGCAAATCTCCGTCCCGCAAGTCGTATGGCTGATGGGATCGTAGAGGGTGGGGAGATTGGGGTCGACGGTGAAATTGCCCTGAAGCTGTGCCGCCGTGGGGATATAGGTTTCACTGCTGGACGCGTTGGAATCGATCAGACGGAAACCGTCATAGTAGCCAAAGATAAACAATTTATCTTTCTTGATGGCTCCGCCGGCCGTCGCGCCGAACTCGTTCTGCTTATAGAGTGATTTGCAGGCCGCGAGTGCTCCCGTATAGCCTGTGGGTGGGGTGGTGACGCCATTTGCTTCGCAACCGGGTTGCGATGCGTTTGTAAACCACTGGTTGGCGTTCAATGCCGTGTTGCGGACGTATTCATAAGCCGAACCGTGGATTTTATTGGATCCTGACTTCATCACGAAGCTGGCGGTTCCGCCCACGCTTCTTCCGTATTCGGCCGAGGGGTTGGTGGCTTGCAGGTTGAATTCGCCGATGGCATCAGGAGGAATTTGGAGGGCATTCAGATTACCCTCGAAACCGGTTGCAGTGGGAAAATCCGCGCCATCCAATTTCAGGGTGGTGCTACTCACAATGCTGCCGCCCACCGAGGTGGTCATGTATTGGTTTGAACCCGGACCACCAGTGGAATTTCCGCGCCCCGTGACGCCGGGGGCCAGTTTCATGAAGCTCGCAGGGGTCCGCTGGTCGCCCACGCTGGTCAGAGGCAATTCTTCCACTTCCTGACCGGTGACAATGTTGCCCAGACCGGCAGACTCACGCTGGAGCAGGGGAGCCTGACCAGTGACGGTAACGGTCTCGGTCTTCCCGCCTATGGCAAGGGCAACATCCGCGCGAAGCGTGTCGCCTACGCCCACAACTATGCCGCGTTGCACATATTTCTTGAAGCCTTCCTTCTCGGCGGCCAAACTATAGGTGCCCGCCGGCAACGACGACGCCGTGTAAACGCCCGCCGAAGAGGTTACTACATGGGTCACAACACCTGTCGCCTCATTGGTTACACTAATGGCGACCCCAGGGATAACCGCTCCGCTCGGATCGGTAGTGATTCCGGTCAAGGTTCCGCGATCGACCTGTGCCCAAGCGGAACTCGCCATCAATACCAGCCCGATTATGAGCAGGATTGTACACTTGATTTTAGTCATATTCCTCAGCCTCCACTTCCTCGAATATGACCCGTGACACCGACGCAATAGGGGAGTGCTAATAAGAAGTGCTAATAAGAAGATCCAGTGAAGCTAAACATGGTAGCAAACTTTGAAGCAAATAACGAGAAACCTTTGTCCGAACTAGTACATTTCTTGGGTAAGAATACTACCTCTAAAAGCTCCCGACTCATGCTTGTAACACTCGCATCCGGCAGTGTCAAGGGAATTTTGCAGCTTTTTTTTGAAATCAGTCAATAACCGCAGACAAACCGTCACTTTTCCCCGGCGGGGGAAAGGACTCAGGCTGTCACTGCCCGGCCTACAGAATCTCCCCGCCATTCCTCCATCAAAAGTTCCTGGCGTCGGGCTCGGCACGGCCCTGGGGTCAGTGGTCTCCGTCGCCCTTCGCGCCTCGGAAAGCTCAGGGATTATTTTCCGTCGCAGGCGCCGTGACCGCCCCCGGGTCACTGGCCTCTTTCGCCTTTTGTATGTCCAAAAGTTTGTTATACAGAGCAAGCTCGCGTTCGCGGTCGTCGGACTGGTTCAACTTCTGGTAAATCTCGGCAAGCAGGAAATGAGTGCGTGGATCGTCAGGGTCCAGTTTGGTGGCAATGATCAAGTCAGCCTTGGCTTCGTCAAGCTGCCCCAGCCCGATATAGCATCGGCCCAAAAGGACCCGTACATAGTCTTCTTCAACATGGGTTTCCACGGCACTCAGCAGAAACGGGAGAGCCTTTTTGTAGTCGTGATCGTGCACCGCCATTCTCCCCAGATACAGATTTGCATACGGTTCATCGGGCCATTCCTGGAGAGCCAAATGGAACTCTTTTTCCGCGGAGTCGAACTGATTCACCAGATAATAAGCAACCCCGAGATGCGAGTGAATCCCCTGCCCGTTCGGGTCTTTCTTTAGAGCCTTCTGAAATTCGCTAATGGCTCCTTCATTTTGCCCTGCCTGGGAATAGAACTCACCCATAAAGGCGTGGTATTGAAAGGAATCAGGATCAATCTTACGAAGCTGGTCAATGGCGTGGAAGGAAGCGGAGATATGCAGGCGGGCCAACTCGTAAAACACTTCGGCCTTTTTCGGGTTGCGGGTGGCGGCCACGTTGAGCTGTTCGATGGCCTCATCCATCCGGTTGATGGCCTCCAGCGCCAATGCCAGGTAATACTGGGTGGCCAGATGCGCGGTGGGCGTTTTCGCCTCCCGCTGCAAACTTGCGATGGCGCTGGGAAAATCATGTTTCCCGTAATAGGAAAGCCCTAGAAAGAAATTCACCTGCGAATATTCCGGCTGCTTGAGCAGGATGCGCTTAAAGTGTTCGATCGATTCATCCAGCTTCATGTTCGTCTGTTCCAGAATGCCCAGGCGTTTCAGAGCTTCGGGATTATCAGGGTTGGAAGCCAGAAGCTGGCGATAGATGCTTTCCGCGGCTGGGTAGTTCTGCGCGTCCACAAAGGCTTGCGCCTGCTTCAACAGCTCGATATTCCCCAGCTGCTGCGCCCAGCCGGCCCCGGGCATGCTCAACGTGCATCCCAAAACAACCGCCGCGAGCATGGACCAGACGCCCAGCCCAATCCGCTTACGAGAGTGTGTGTACATTTCCATCTCCAATGGGTGATCTGGCCCTGTAGCGCCAGTGCTACGACCGCCTGACGGGGCTGAGAATACCAGATTCCTCCTTAATGGTCAGAATCTGGTTGGCCGCGATTCCCGTGAATTGCTCCCTTTTGTGGGTGGTCGGCCAAAGGACTTCGATGGCGTCCACCACCCGGGCCTGCCCGAGTCCAAAATGCAATCGCAGGTCGCTTTGAGACATGAAGCTTCCGCCACTGTGGACTTCATCCATTTGCGTGCGCTTGCCGACCGTGATGTAGACGCGGGCGCCAATCGCCGTGCGGTTGCACCGCACCCCTTGCAGTTTAATCTTAATCCAGTTGTTCCGGTTGCCACCATCGTTGCGCAGCAGCGAGGGCGGGTCATTCATGTTGAGCACCAGAATATCGATGTCGCCGTCGTTATCGTAGTCGCCGAAAGCGCACCCGCGGCTGGCGTAAAGCTGGGAGATGCCCGGACCGAGCTGCGCCGAGGTATCCTGGAATTTTCCATTGCCCAAATTGCGGTAGGCTTTGCGGGGGGACTTATAAAACGAGCCGATGCCGGCGTTCGCAATTTCCGGGTAGGCGTGGCCGGTGACGTAAATGATGTCGGGCCAACCATCATTATCATAGTCGACGAAGCCGGCGCCCCAATTGACGTACGGGCAAAGTCCGCCCACCCCGGCCACATACGCCTGATCGGTGAAAGTGCCATCCTGATTGTTGTGGTAGAGATTGCAGGCGTCGCCCTCGAAATTGGTCTTGAAAATGTCAAACCAGCCATCGCCGTCGTAGTCGCCCACTCCCACGCCCATTCCCGCCTGCTGGCGGCCATCGTCGCTACAGGCCACTCCGGCCCGCAAGCCGATTTCCTCAAAGGTGCCGTCATGCTTATTTTGAAACAGCAGGCTGCCGGTGGAATCAGCCGCCACGTAGATGTCAGGCCAGCCATCGTTATCGAAATCGTAAGCCACCGGCTGGAGCGAATTGCGGGGACCGGGTTTCAGGATTCCGGCCTTTTCCGAGACGTCGGTGAAGGTCCCATCCCCGTTATTATGGTAGAGAATGTTCATCCCGCCGGGCAACCCCAGGGGGCCGCAGGCAATCGGCACGCCCTTCCACTGGCAAGTGGGCCGCTGCCCGGGGAGGGGCACGTGCTCGATGTCCAGTTCGACGTAATTGCACACAAACAGATCCAGGCGCCCATCAAGATCATAATCCAGCCAGGTGCAACCCGACCCCCAGCGCAGCCGGTCCGCTTGCAACCCCGCTTTCACGGTGACATCGGTAAAAGTTCCGTCGCCATTATTGTGAAACAGGATGTTCTGCCCCCAAAACGTGCAGAACAGGTCGTCCCAGCCATCATTGTCATAATCTCCCACCGAGACGCCGGTTGCCCATCCGGTTCGGGCCAGGCCGGAATGAGCGGTGACGTCGGTGAAGGTTCCGTCCCGATTGTTCTTATAAAGATGCGAAGTGGGGGCGGTCTGCCGCGTGTAGCTTTCCCCAAAGCGCATTCCATTGGTCAGGTAGATATCCAGCCACCCATCGTTATCATAGTCAAAAAAGGCCAGCCCGCTCCCCTTCACCTCCACCAGGTATTTTTTCTTTTGGACGCCCCCCCAGACGTTGGGAAGGGTCAGTCCCGCCTCTTTAGCCACGTCCACGTAAACCACAGGGGATTGCTCTGCCGGGCCGGGAAGCGTGGCGGCATTCAGCACGGGAGTGGACGTCCATTTCCAGAGAGGGGTGCACAGGGCTTCCCTGACCCGGGATCCCAAGGCAAGAACCGTAGAGCCCAAAAGCTGACGGCGAGAAATCCTCATCGAAAGTCCCTTCACAGAGTAGCGGGTATGGCCTGCAGGGCGGGCGGCGCTTCCCCTGGCGCGGGAAAGTGCTGCTCACTTTGAATGCGTTCATCGGTGGCGGTTTCGGCCTGGGCCTGCGCAAGCCTGCCGAGTTTGCCGTAAGGCCGGGCCAATTGAAAGTAAATGGCCGAATCCTGCTGCGCCTTGCCCCCAACGGGCGTGAGGCGCTGCCCTTCCAGCAAAGCGACCGCCGCCCTGCGCCGAAGGTCCGGCATTTCCAGCTTACGAGGGTATATCAGCAGCAGCATCTCTGCGAAGTGAGCACTGGCCGAGCCGATCTCAAACTCAGATTGCAACCAACCGGATATCTTACTCCGAATGGGGCCGCCCATCCGCCAAATTGTAACTTGCCCGTGGAGCGCCCCGCAATTGCGGGGAAATGCGCCGTCGCCCTCCGGGCGGCATATTGGTGGCTGGGAGCCAACACCACACCAGCCTGGATTATCACGAGGAGGAATCGGGAATTCCGTTATACTGTTCTCCCCCGCTCGCAAGTTCAGCCTGCGGGCATCCGGCAGCAGCATCCTTTGAAGCACCAGCGCATTCTGGTCAAGAAAGGTGAAGACACCATGGCCAAAACCCCTCGCAAAAACGCGGAGTTCAAGATTGGAGCGGCGCCAAAGCGAGCGAAACACCCGGAATCCTCCCGCGTCGCCTTTCTGTTCGACCTTGACGGAACGCTGGTGGACAGCGTCTATCAGCATGTTCTTGCCTGGAGCGCGGCGCTGGAGCAAGCGGGAATCCAACTCTCCGTCTGGCGCATTCACCGGCGCATCGGCATGAGCGGCGGGTTGTTCGTCAATGCGCTGCTGCGGGAAACCGGCCTCAATTTGACGCCGAAGGAGACCGCACATCTTCAGCAATTACACGCGGAAGCCTACCGGCGACTTGACCTTCCGGTTCGTCCCCTTCCCGGTGCGCGGGAGCTGCTGGCCTGCCTCACCAAGTCTCGCGTCCCCTGGGCCATCGCCACCAGTGGACGCTTGGCAACCGCCGCGCCGGCACTGAAGACCCTGGGCATTCCGGAGGGAGTTCCGATCATCACCCGTGATCAGGTTGAATACGCCAAGCCTGACCCGGACTTGTTCCTGACTGCCGCTGAGCGCCTCAACGTTCCTATAGAAACCTCAATTGTGGTGGGAGACAGCGTTTGGGACCTGCTCGCAGCCCGCCGTGCTCACGCCCTGGGAGTGGGACTGTTGTCGGGAGGATACGGGCAGGACGAGTTGGAGCGGGCGGGTGCCTATCGAGTCTACAACGACCCAGCCGATTTGCTTCGACATATCGACGAAGTGGGAGTGCGAAACGCGGAAGTGGCTTCGGCTTAGCCTTCCACCGCAGACCTTCGTGCCCTTGCGGCAAGGTGATCCCGACCGGCCTTCACAAAACCCAGGAAGCGGCGGGACAGTTCGCCGATGCGGTCCACCTGGCGGCGGCGGATGGCGTCAGGAGGAATCAATTCCCGGCCAACTCCAAGAGCGACTGCCCCTGCCAGGATAAAATTGGACGCATTCTGCTGAGTTACGCCGCCGGAGGCAATCAATGGAATCTGCGGAAACATCTGGTGGAGAGATGCGATATAGGCTTCTCCTCCGATGTGGGCACAGGGCACGACCTTGACGAAATCGGAGTTCGCTTCCCATGCCCAAATAACTTCCGTCGGGGTAAGCGCGCCGGGGAACGCCACCACGTCCTGTTTCGAGGCGAACTCGATCACGGCTGGCCGCAAGCCATCGCAAGTCAGAAACTGGGCTCCCGCATCAAGACAAGCCTGTGCGGTGGCGGGGTTCGTAACTCCTCCCGCCCCCACGACGATGCCGGGTGTCTTCTTCGCCAGATGGTTGATGACCTCCATGGGCTTGGGTACGGTCAGAGGGATTTCCACCAGGACAACTCCTCCCGCCACAACCGACTGGGCGGCAAAGATGGCGTCCTCCGGCGACTTGACGCGCACAGAAGCGACAACTCCAGTATCTTCAAACCAGCCCCGCACCTCGAATTTCTTCACTTGGTCATCTCCTTTGGCACGCGCTTTTCGACTTTTGTTGCGGCGAAAAAAAAATTACACCTGTAAAAATTGGGCTTTCCTCCACACGCATAGTGGCTAACCCAAAACTGCCCGATAAGGGGGGCTACTGTCCGGCACAGGACGGCGTCAAAATGTCGCTCTCCACCCTTCGGGTAGTTTCTTGACCCCTGCGAATGTTTTCCGCTCAGGTGGCCACGAAGGTGAAATATGGAACCGCCCCCCGGCGCCGGCATCCTTACGAAAAATTGCGCGTCTCCACTGCTTCCTGCAGCTGCTCACCGATGGGATCCGCCAAGTCAGCGCCAGGCGGCAGGCCCATTTCGAATAATTTGTGAATCATGGAATTACCTCCCGGCCCACGGCCTCATTCAATTGCGCCACGGCGGTCAGATAAGCGCCAATCAGAGTCAGGTAGTTCACTTGAACGCTGCGGTAGTCGCTCTCCGCATTCAGGAAATCAAGCAAAGAAGCCCCGCCACGTTGATACGAATAGGTCACGGTGTCACGCACTCGGACTGCCTGGGCAAGGTACTTCTCTTTGTAAGGCCGCAGGAGGTTGATATTGCTCTCCACGTTGGCATAGGCGGTGTCCACGTCGCTGTACACCTGGGCCTCGGCGGCGTCGCGTTGCCGTTCATTGAGGCCGATATCCAACAGGGTGCGCGCCTTCTCCCCCTGGTTCCGGTCAAAGATGCGGAGAGGGACGTTTACACTCATGCCGATGGTATGTTTGTCATTGGGATTGTTGAAAGAGGGATTATAGGTGTACCAGACGCTGAAGGTCGGGTCGGTTGATCCGTTGGAAACCGCGAGGTCGTGATTCGTCTTCGCCATCTCCACCGACTGGACCGCCGCCTTAAGATCTGGCCGGGTATCGAGCGCCATGTGGCGCAATTCGTCGGAGGACGGAATCTGGTCCGAGGATTCGAATGGGCCCGTGACATCAAACTGGCTCGCCGGGGTGTGATCGTTCAGCAGCATCAACACCTGGATTTTCGCGTCCTCCAGGGCCACCCTGGCGCTTTCAAGGTCTGACTCGTACTGCACGCGCTGAAGCTCCAGGCGATCAAGATCGATTCGCGCGATCCCACCAACGCGGAATTGCTCCCTGCTGATGCCGAGCACATGGTCGTAATAATCGAGGTTTGCCTTCGCCAGCGCCAGTATGGCCTTCTGTTGCAGTGTCAGCACGAAGGCGGCCCGCAGTGTGGAAAGCAAAGTTCTGTCCTGATCCTTGAACTGTGAGCCGGCAATGTCGGTAGCCTTCTTCGCTGCTTCCAGGCGCAGTTCCCGCTTGTGCCGCCTTTCGTGCAGATAGCTCACATTGGGGGAATAGTCCGTTCCCGAAAGTGGTTGCCAGACTCCGTGATAGGGGACGAGTTGCGTACCATCCGCCAGCACCGTCAAACTCGGATTGGGACGAAGGTAGGCGGTGACTTCATTTTCGCGCGACTCGTCAATACTGATCTGAGCCACTTTCAAGGTTGGATTTACAGCCTCGAATTTATTCCGAACCTGGTCCCAAGTGAGCGCCTGCTGGCAATAGGACGCCACGGGAAACAGGTGAATTGCCAAAATAACCAGCAGCTTCCGGAAATTTGACATGAACTCCTCGCGAACCTACAAAATTTGCCCGGGCCATCCACCGGCTTTAAAAAATCGCCATAGATTGGCCAGAGGTTCCTTCAACGACAGCTCCAAGGGTGGTGTACGGTGCTTACACTTCTTTCCGCCGCCCTGGCCGTAATTGCGTGGGGCGAAGGCGGCGACCGCGAGCACCGCCCAGGGCACGCCTAATGCCTGCTCCACGGTTTCTGTCCAGAAAATTTCGCTTGTCTATTTCACGCTGGATACCTCCGGCTCCGGAAGCTGATCCGTTTCTTTTGCGAACCAAACGTAAAACGTGGGTAGGATTACGATACTCAAAGCGAGATCAGCGATCAGGCCTCCCACGATCACGATGGCAAAGGGGCGTTGGGAGTCAGACCCGATGTCGTGCGACATCGCCGCGGGCAGCAATCCCAGGGTCGCCACCAGCATGGTCATCATAATGGGGCGGAGCCTGAGCACCGCTCCCTCCACCGCGGCTTCCGCAATGGTATAGCCGCGCGCCCGGAGTTGGTTGATGTATTCCACCATGATAACGCCCGTTTGCACCGATACCCCAAAGAGCGCCAGCATGCCCACCCCTGACGAGACGCTGAGGTAGGTGCCGGTAAGCACCAGCGCCAGGAACCCTCCGACGCGCGCCAGCCCGACGTTGAGCAGAATGAGCAACGCCCATTTGTAGGACCGAAACATCGCGTAGAGGATAATGAAGATGACTAGAATCGTCAGCGGAACGACGATGGCAAGACGCTTCTCCGCCCGCTTCTCGCTTTCGTACTCGCCCGACCAACCGAGGCTGTAACCAGGCGGCAGCTTTACTTTCTGGCCGATCTGCTTGATGGCATCCTCAACGGTGGTCCCCAGGTCCCGGTCCCGCACGTTGAAGGTCACTGCGCAATAGCGGCTGTTGCCTTCACGGTAGATGTCGTAGGCGCCGTCCTTGACGGAAACCTTGGTTAATTGGGCCAAAGAAACCCGCTCTCCACTGGGGGAGAGCAGGCGAACATTTTCAATGGCCTGCTGGGTATTCCGATAGGGCTCCTGATACCGTACCACCACGTCGTAGCGCGCCTCACCCTCCAGGACCTGGCTCACTGCATTGCCGCCCACGGCAGTCTGGACGGCGTCCTGGATGTCGGCCACGTTGATGCCAAAGCGCGCTGCGGCACGGCGGTCAATCGTCAAGTCAAGGTTCGGCTGGCCGAAATCCCGCAGCAGCTTCACATCATGCATGCCGGGAATGGCTGACATCACGTCGGTAACCTCTTCGCCCTTCTTCTCAAGAACCTTGAGGTCATCCCCGAAAATCTTGAGCGCCAGCGAACCTTTGGTGCCGGTCATCGTCTCTCCCACGTTGTCTTCAATGGGCTGGGAGAAGTTCCATTCGGCGCCCGGGTATTTCTCCAGGGCGCGGTTCATGGCAGCTATTAGTTCATCCTTGTTCTTGTGAAATATCGGGCGCCATTCGTCGTGCGGCTTCAGGTCAACGAAGTATTCGGTATTGCCAAACCCTCCGGTGTCCGTGCCGTCGTCGGGGCGTCCCACCTGCGAAACAACTTTAGTGACCTCCGGGAACGAAGCGAAAACATGGCGGCAGTTGTTGGTGAATTTATCACCTTCCGAGAGGCTCGTACTATTCGCCAGGGTGCCGCGCGCCCAAATGGCGCCTTCATCCAGGTGCGGCAGGAATTCCGCGCCAATAACGCCGCCAAAGCCCAAATAAACCGTCCCCGCAAGGGCTACCAGTGCCACGACAACCACAACCCAACGATGCTGAACGGCCCAGCGCAGCCGCCGCCGGTAAAGTTCCGTTATATATTCCATCACCAGGTTCCGCCGTTCAACGATTCCCTTACGGAAAAACGTGGCGGCCAGAACCGGGGCAATCAAAATTGAAAACGTCATGGCGCCCAGCAGAGCAAAAGCCACCGTCCAGGCCATGGGGCGGAAGAGCCTGCCCTCCACCCGCTGCAGGGTGAAAATGGGCAGATAGGCGGTGATGATGATGGCGATGGCATAGAACACCGGCCGCTGCACTTCATGGCACGCCTCACGAATCATTTCCGCCGTGGTCTTGCGGTTGCCAGGTGAGGTCTGGTGCCGGGCGTGGGCAAGATGCCGCATGATGTTTTCCACCATCACCACCGCGCCATCCACCACCATGCCAAAGTCGAGTGCCCCCAGGGAGAGGAGATTGGCAGGGATGCTGAACAAGTTCAGGAAGATGGAGGCAAAAAGCAGCGAGAACGGAATGGTCAAAGCAACGATGAACGCGGCGCGCGCGTTGAGCAGAAACAGGAACAGGATGACGGTTACCAGGATCATGCCCTCGGTAAGGTTGTGCATGACCGTGTGCAGCGTAAAGTGGAGGAGGTCGCTGCGATCCAGCATGGGAACCACGGTCACGCCCGGGGGCAGCAGACCATGGTTGAGCTCGTACACTTTCTGGTGCAGGGCCTCGAGGGCGGGCTCCTCTTCCGCCCCTTTGCGTAATAGGACGCCCCCCTGGATGACATCCGGTTCGTCAATGATGCGCCCGTCCTCCATGTGGTTGGCGCGCGCCATGTGGCCAAGGCGGATCTTAGGTCCCTGAGTGACCGTCGCAATGTCCTTCACCCGCAGGGCGGTTCCGGTTTGGGTCTTCAGGACGGTCTGCTCAATATCGCTTACATTGCTGAAGAGACCGAGGGCGCGGACGTTCATCTGCTGCATGCCCTCTTCCACAAAGCTGCCGCCGGCATTGATGTTGTTGTTGGCGAGTTGCTGTTCCACCTGGCCAATGCTCAATCCGTAGGAGACTAGTTTGGCCGGATCGACGCGCACCTGGTATTCCCGCACCGTGCCCCCGAAATCGGAAACATCAACGATATTGGGAACGGATTTGAACTGTTTGAGCAGTACCCAATCTTCAATGGACCGGAGTTCCATCAGGTCATAGCGCGGATTGGTGCTTCTGATGGTGTACCAATAGATCTGGCCGGTGGTACTCCAGTCCGTGCCGATCTGCGGAGAGAGGTTTTGCCCGGGAGGAAGATTAACCTGGGTGAGCCGTTCCAGCACCTTCTGGCGGTTCCAGTCATTCACGGAACTGTCATCAAAAATCATGATGACGTACGAAAGCCCAAAGATCGATTCGGAGCGCAGGAAGGTCATGTGCGGCATTCCGGCCATCTGTATTTCAATGGGAATCGTAACCTGCTGCTCCACCTCCTCGGCGGAACGTCCCGGCCATTGGGTAATGACCGTCACGTAGTTGTCAGCAATGTCGGGGTATGCCTCCACCGGCAGGTTGTGGAATGAAATGGCTCCCCAGCCCACCAAGAGAGCTCCGATGGCCAACACCACAAACTTGTTGTTCAGTGCAAAATCGACGAGAGCACGTATCATAATTGGTCCTTTGTCCCTTGTCCTTTGTCCGTGGTCAGTTGTCCGTGGTCAGTGGTCCGAAGTCCGCCTAACCTTGATCCTGTCGCGCCGTCGTCTGCGGATATTGCGGGCGACTGCATGAGCTGCCGACAGCAGGCAACGGACCACGGACGCCTTTTACTGTGCCAGCACATGGTCCAGGACGAGAGAATTCGTCACCACAAGTTGCCCGGGCTCGAGCCCTGATTTGATCTCCTGCATACTCGTGTCGGTGGAGAGAACATCACCGCCCACCACTTCCACCCGGCGGAATTTGTTGCCGGGAGCGGGAACGTAAACAAAATCCCGATCGTGCATATGCAGGATGGCGGAGGCCGGCACAATGGTGTGCATTTCGGCTTTTTGACCGTAAAATGTAGCGGTGGCGAACATCCCAATCCGAATCATCCCGGGATTGCGAACTTCGAGACGAATTTTGGCGGTGCGAATGTTAGGGTCCATAATGGCGCCGATATTACTGACCGTGCCCTTAAGCGCCAGGTCCGGGTAGGCATTCAGATGAAGATCCGCCGTGTCGCCCAGGTGGACAGTCGCGAGGTCGTTTTCGTATACGTCACACACCACCCACACGTAGGAGAGGTCCGAAATTGTGAATGGATTGGTTCCGAGAGCTTGCACTCCTGCCGCATTGGTGACTTCCTGGTCAGTGATCACGCCAGAGATAGGCGCGGTGATGTCCACAACACCATTGGGCTTGTCAGGATCGTTGCCGATGAGTTTAAGGTGTTCGGTGGTGGTGGCAAGCGTAACCTTGGCGTCATCTTCGGCGTCTTGCGCCACTTCGAGATCCTGTTCCGCCATGGCCCCGTGCGCAAACAGATCCTTGGTTCGATTGAGCTGCTTCCGCGCCAGAAGTTCGTCAGCGACGGCCTTGCGATAGGCGTCAAAGCCTCCGGAGACATCGTCGCTGCGCACGCGGAGCAGGACCTGCCCCTTTTGCACCGTGTCGCCAAGTCGCGCGTAGATGCCCACCACGCGGCCGGAAGCCAGCGAGATGACGGGCACGTTGCGCGCGATGTCAGGATTCACCGCCCCCGTGACCACCAATTCCGAGGTGGACTTGCGCGCCACGGCGGCCACCGTCGGGTACTGCTCGGGATGATCGACGGTAAATAGGCTGGCATCCGCAAAGGGAACAACTTGCGCCGGCGGAGGCGCCTCCTCGGCCGCAGTGTCACCATGCGCTTGCGAACACCCGCTCAGCGCCAGCATCGATACAAGCAAGATCAGGAGAAGAAACAATCGCACATTTTTGTTTTTCATAAGCAAGTCCAATCTCCCCTCGGCGGACATTTGATTGCATGGAAATCATCCACACAGCCTTTAGGGCAATGCCTTCAGGCCGAGTTGGGGCCTTTGCAGGCAAAATCACTGCGTTTGGTGAAAGGGAATTCAGTTAGTCGTGAATTTGAGTGGATACAGAAGGAGGACCGCGCGTTTGATTGGGGTCTGCCCTTAGGCGCGATGGCAGATCATGGTCCGGCCGCTCGACACGGCCATCGTAAATCCAGCGTTCCCCTGTCATGCCTTCGGCTGGAGGTTTGAATGGGGATTGGTGCCAGGGCAATAGGGCCCGGCAAACCGTATCCGTAATGTTCAGGGAAAGAAGCTGGGGACTCTCCGACCAGATGGAGGCCGAATACACCCCATTATCAACTTTGATAAATCCGCCATGGTGGTCATTGACCCAGATACCAATGGGGATATAGGAGTCCGCGCTTTTGACAATCAGGTCAAGATCATTCCCAATGCCATCGACATCGCGAGCCGTAACCAGCAACCCCGCAGCATTGGCAGCCAATTCGAGCGAGCTTTCGGCACCCCGTGCAACGGAATCGAGCACAATCTTAAATTGAAAACCCTCGGGTCCCCGGCCTCTTTGTTCAACCATGACGTAATCGAAGCCATGGCTGCCCGCAAGCTCAGAGGGGGCGATCCCGTGCGAGGAGATTGCCCCCGCTCCGGCAGAGGCGGGAACCAGTGGTTCAATGGCACGGCAACTGCCAGGCAGCAGCCACAAAACAAAGAGCGCCAAAGCGCCGCTGCCTGCCCTTGCCCACAGCCACGCTGCCGAGGCGCAGTGCAGCCAGCCCCGGCAGATTGAACGTATTTTGTGATGCGCCGTGATCTTCATATTGAAGAGTTACAACACCCAAGTGACGCTTGGATCTGGTTGATACCTGCTAATTCCCGACAAATGGCGTTAGCCCAGTGAAGCTAATTTTACGGAATCTGCGATCAGTTGAAGCATCTTGATGGTGGTGAGCATATTCACTATCCAGTTTCACAATAAAATACCCGGCATGAAAAAGGCATAAACGCGTCATAAGGAATTTGGGAAAAGCTTATTCATTTTCGTAATGGTTGACACAGAAATATTCAACCTCAGGACTCAACAAGTTTCAGAATGAGGTTGGGAGGGGAAGCTAAACGTTGCGTCTCGCTTCCCCTCGTTGATCATGACCCCTAGAATTTCACCATGATGCCCGCGCTGGCCGCAGCCTGGCTATTGCGGAGGTCCGGGAACCAAACGCTGCCGATACCACCGCCGCAGTTCGCTTCCGCGGTCGGGAGGTCGCTCGTGTTGGCCGAGCCGCCAGATGCGCACACATAGTATTGGGGCGATCCCGTGTTCCCGCCGGGCGGCGTAATTCCTTGCCGGCCGGTAAAGTACGGGACATCCGAGTGGCGGTAACCAAGCTCTGCCCACCAGGTGATGAAATCATTGGGCATCCACTGGAAGGTGAGCGTGGTATCCCACATCTTGGCCCTTTGGCCCGGATTCTCGGTGAAGTAGGGTGAGCCTGAAACGGCATCTGCACCGTTGATGGGCTGGAGCAGCGTCAGGTAGCGTCCGGGGTTGTTCATGACGCCGCCGCCATAGGTAAGGCCATAATGGTCATGCCCCCACCAGATCCGGTTGTAGCCCATCCAACCCAAAAACGCGTCCTTGGTGGCCCCACCGGTGCACCGGAAACCGGGCCCGTACTGGCAGCCCAGATCGCCGGTCAGGGAGAATGCCGCCTTGTCGATATACCTGGACTTCGGCTTGTTGTAGTACCTCAACTCCATGCTGTCGTCGGTGTGGATGCGCTGGACGTTTGGCAGCCCCAGGTTATCTTCTCCATACCCGTAGTTGTTGAAGACAAATGACAGCCATTCCTCAGGGCGATAAAGAATCTGGCCGCCCAATCCCATGTGGCTGTTGTACCGGTTATAAGACTGCCAGCCGTTAATGATCCACGGTTCGATCTTAAGCTTCTTCGTGGGAAACATCTGGATGCGCAGTCCATTGAAGAACCAGGGAGTGTTGGAAGAAACGTACGACGGTTGGTAGGTCCAATTGTCAAAGTTGTAGTAGCTGAACAGACCAATGTAGGAGACGAAAATTCCCGCATCGACGTTCACTCCGCGGGGGCCGAGGAAATTGAAGTGGTACCCGCCCCAGGCCTCCGAAACATATTTGTAGGCGCCACGCACGTCCCATTGGCCAACGCCGGCGCTGGCGTCATTGCGCGGGGTGGTGGTGGCAAACAGTCCATCCATGGTTAGAACGCGGCCGCGGACGTTACCCCAGTGGAAATTGCCGCCCACGCTGATCTGTTCCAACTGAAATTCGCCGGATCGGAAGGACTCCGTGGCGCCACCCAGCGTATGGTCCTTCGGTTGGTTGAAGGATTGCATGAAATTGGTGTCGAACCGAACTTCAGGAGTAAAGAACTTCGTGTCCAGCACAGTCGTCTCGCTTCGCGTGTTCCCGTTCATCCAGGTGAAGTCGGCCCAATTCGTCACGTCCTGAGTGTTGGGCGCGGGCGGGTCGGGAGCCTCCAAGGCTTCTGGCAGAACATGCTGAGGCGCGGCAGGAGCCGCAGCCGGCGCTTGCGTAGGTGGTGGAGCAGGAAGCGCCAGGGGCTTTTCCGCAGATTTGAGCCCGATTCCCTCCTCAAGCGAAGCCAGCAGGGTGTGTTTGACCGGTGCTGCCGCGGCAGGAGCCGACACCGCAGGCGCGGCATTGGTTGTCGCAACCACTTTGGGCTGGGGAGCAACAGGCGCGGGTTGCGCTGCCTCGATGGGAGCCTGAGCTGCCGGCTTTGCATCCTTGGCTTCCATCGCTTCCAAGCGTTGCTCCAGGCGGTCCAGACGCTCAAGCAAAAGCTTCTCACGGTCAGTAAGGGGAGCAGGGCTTGCAACTCCGGTCGCCGCGGGTGCTCGCAGATCAGCGGTGAGACTGGAACCAACAACTCCCTTTCCCCCCTCAGCTGGTGCGAGGGTCATGTCAACCTGCAGGTCCTGGTGGGGCTTGAGGTCGACGGTGGTAAGAGTGGGGGTGGCCAAACCTTCCGTGGCCGCCCGCAATTCATAGTGTCCAGGCCTGAGGTTCTCGACCATAAACGCGCCCTGGTCACCACTCGTGGTATTCAAGTCGGCATTGTCTTCCACGTTGTGCACTAGAATTTGAACACCGGGAAGAGGCACTCCCTGCACGCTGCGAGTAACCCCGTGGAGATCACCAGCGATTGGTCCGGCATTTGTGGAACTGACATTCAACAAAGAACAACACAAAACCGCTAGCGCCCCCGCGAAAGCAGCTTTCCCGCGCGAATTGAATGGGTGTAACAGAATTTGCAATTGCCCTCTTTCACCCACCCTTGAATTGGTCATGGGAACGTACCTCCTATCTGTTGTTACAATTTGGTTGCGGCGAGTCATCGCCATTTCCAGATCAAGAATAGAACCGGAGACATGAAGAAGGCATAAACGCGTCATAAGGAATTTAGGAAGAAACCATTGATTCCATTTATGACGGTCATGGTGTGACCTCGGGACTGCAGGCAATCGGAAAGTTCTTTATTCGAGCACAGCAAGGGCATCATTCACCATGCATGAATTGCGAAGACTCCAAATGAAGTCATTGGTTAATGATCTGCATCTTCAGGCCGCATATTCATTGGTCACACGCGAAGCACAACCTTCCTGCCGGCGCGTCACGTGACCTTTCAACAATAATTGGGTGTGAGCGAAGTTGGCCGGCGATGACGCAGGAAGGAACTTTGACCGGGACAGTAATGGATGTTGCGGGGAAGCCGCGGCAGGCGCTGACGGTGACGCCTGCCGCCATGGAAATCATCTTGCCGAAGCAGCAAGTGCCAGGGTTGGAGCCTTCACGGAATTCTTGACGATGTCGAGGAATGCCCGGGCCGGCAAGGTCAACGGGCTGGAGCGACGATGCACCAATCCCAGTTCCCTGCTCAGCTTCGGGCCTTGAACGGGAACTAATTTCAGCGCTCCTGCCGCCACCTCCGCCTGTGCGAATGCGTCCGGCAAAAGCGATATACCTATCCCTGCGGAAACGTATTTCTTGATGATTTCAACGCTTGCCAGTTCCATGGAGATCTGCAGGGACTTTTTGAAAGGCCGCAACAGAAGTTCAATCATTTTGCGGGTCCGCCCGGTTTTTGGCAGCAATAAGGGGTAATAAGAGATCTCCTCCGGAGTGATTGAAGACCTTCCCGCCAGAGCATGGTCAGCGGGCAACAGGACCTTCAGCTCTGCGGAGAAAATAGGAATCACTTCCAGGCCCTTCACGATTCGAGGCAGTGAGACGATGCCAACCTCAATATCTCCATCCTGAATCTTTTCCACGATCTTGTGGCTGAAGTTCCGGTAGATGTTCACCTGCACGTTGGGATAGAGTCGCCGAAAACCCGCAAGTGCATTGGGAAGCACGTAAAGGCACGTCGCATCGTTGGTTCCAATGCGCAAGCTGCCGCGGGGGTTCTCCTTAATCTGGCCGATGGCATCCAAGGCCTCGGTGCGCAGCGCCAACATCTCCTCCGCATAGCGCCGAAGCGTGCTTCCGGCTTGAGTGAGCCTTACGGCTTTGAAATCACGATCAAACAATTTTCCGCCGAATTCCCTTTCCAGGCGCTGAATCTGCTGGCTCAACGTGGGCTGCGTGCGATATAGAATGGTGGCCGCGCGGGAGAAATTCCTCACTTTGGCGACTTCCAGAAAACCTTCGAGATAGTCAAAATTCATCCGGTGCCGGACCCGTGTTTGTTTCAGCATGTGCATCCCTCCGTTAATCATAAGAGACATCCTCCATCACCAGGTTGCGGAGGTGTGAAGCGCATCCGTAGTTCAAGGGTACGCTGAGCAGCGTGAACAATTCATAAGGGCCACATAAGGAAGTTATGAGTGAGGGGAAAATGTTTTTGGGCTGGCAATAGAAATAACTGATTGGAGTCCGTTCTTTCGCTGTCCCGTGAAGCAAGCGAAGCAGAGCGCTCGCCCCCGGCTACACCTTCGCCGCAATCCCCCAACAGATTGCTGCAAGCGGCATTCCGTGGGCATCGCGCCATCTTATTGATAGGCTATTCTACGTGGAGCACGAAGACGGGGCAGGCTCGCTTGCGAGGTTCAATCTCCTCTTCGGGTCATGCGGTGACGGTCGCCAACGCGTCTGCAATCTCGAACCGAGAGCTATTCACCAACACAGCATCCTCCATAAAAATAACGCATAGCCCAACTGAGGCTACCGCAAGGTATACTCATATAGACGGGCAGGAGAAAGACCAGGCCAATGAACCGCCCCCGCTTCTGTCTGTCGTGCTTCAGGGCAAAACGGCCGGAAAACTCAGGCCTTTGGATTGGGCAGACCCCGTCGGTATTAATGCAGGGCTGTCCGGCCGCATCTGCGCGTATTTGAATCCTCAAATCTTCGCGTCCCGTATTTCCGGCACGCCGGTGCGGCGGAAGTATGGCACGATCGAACCATGGTCTTGGAGGCTTACCCTTGCGTTACGGTTTTGCGATGGTGATTTTGGTGGCAGCAGCCTTTCTGGAAGCGGGTGGTGACGCCTTGATGCGCATGGGACTCCGCAGCCCCACCCACTCGCGCGCAGCCCTGTTTTTCATTGCCGGCGGCCTCGTTCTCACATTCTATGGATATGCGGTCAATGCTCCGCCATGGGATTTCGGGCGACTTCTGGGGGTCTATGTAGCTTTCTTCTTTGTAGTAGCGCAACTGATTAATTGGTTCGCTTTCCATCAAGAGCCCACCCCAACGATTCTTTTGGGTGGAACACTGATCGTCATTGGCGGATGCGTTGTATCCATGGCGAAATGACCCGGGAATAACTTTTCATTCCGCACTGACAACGTAAGGGCAGTTGCGAGTCGCCGCTGGTTCTGCATGCACTCCTCGGCCTTTATTTTCTATTATGTGAATCACGGACGTCTTCACCCGCAGCCCCCCCACAACTGCTGATTACATTTATAAACAAAAGCACAAAAAGTCTTCATGTTTTCCTTATGAAGAACTTATGCTTTCTTCATCGTCCCCAAGCTATCGTAAATTGGGGATAAAAATATGGGCTACCCGCCGATCAATCCGACAACGCTAACCATTGCTCCAACCTCCCGGCCCGTTAGGGCTATTGGCTTCTCCTGGCCGAAAGAAAGGACCGGTCACGTGGACTTCAGAATTCTGGTGGTGGATGACGATGTGCAGATCCGTAGAGTTTTGCGCGCCTCGCTCACTGCCGCCCGCTATGAAGTTGATACGGCTGCCAGCGGCGAAGAATCGCTGGAAATGATGAAGGACAGGAAATACCATCTCGTCCTGCTTGACCTGAGCATGCCCGGCGTGGATGGGTTTGAATTGTGCCGCACCCTCCGTGCCACGTCTGATGCTGAAATCATTATTATCAGTGTCCGTGGCATTGAGCAGGATATTATCACTGGGCTTGACGCAGGCGCGGACGATTACATCACCAAACCTTTTCGCACGCCGGAACTGCTGGCGCGGATTCGCTCCGCCCTGCGCCGCAATTCGGCTTCAATGGAATCGGGCCCGCACAAGCTCACCATGGCCGGTATCGAAATTAATTTCCGCGAACGGCGCTTGACGGTGGAAGGAAAAGACGTGCGCCTTACCCCCAAGGAGTTTGAAGTCCTGCATTATCTTGCCAACCATCCCGACAAACCCATTCCCCACCGGGAAATCTTGAGCGCAGTGTGGGGCCCCGAGCACAGTGAACACACGGAATATCTGCGCGCCTTCATCAAACAGCTGCGCAAGAAAATCGAAACTGAACCAGCTCATCCCAAATACCTGATCACAGAACCCTGGGTGGGCTATAAGCTGCGATTGAGCTGAGCCCAAGCCGCGGCGGTGGCCCATCCCTACCCTTGCGGCGCCGGCGGCAGAATAATTTCAAACACTGTTCCATCCTCCGCTCCGCTTTCCACCCTGATTTCGCCATGATGCGCGTCAACGATTCGCTTGGCAATGGAAAGGCCCAATCCTGTGCCCACGGGCCCCTGCCGCGCCTCGGCCGTGCGGTAGAATCTCTCAAAAATGCGCTCATGATCGGCAGGCGCAATCACCCCGCCCTGATTCTGCAAGCGCACGCTGATCCCGTCCGCCGCCATCCCCACTCTGACCGTGATCGGCGACCTGGGCATAGAGTACTTCACGGCATTATCCACGAATTGGGTGAAGGCAATGGTCATGAGCTTGCCATCCGCCAGGACAGGAACTTCTTTCCCCTCCACGGACACCTGAAACCGCGCCCGCTGGGCTTGATCCTCCACTTTTTGGATGGCGGCGCGAATCAGTTCAGAGGCCATAACGGGCGCTAGAATGGGCTTGATTTGGGCCGTCTCCAGATCCGCCGCGCCCAGAAGGCGTGTTACCAAGGCGTTGAGTTTTATAGCCTGGTCATCAATGGAGGCAACCATTTCGGCTTGCGTGGGCGAAAGTTCTCCCATGGCGGGCAGGCTTGAACTCGCCACCTGAAGGACGCAGAGCGGAGTCTTGATCTGGTGAGCCAACGCCTCGATGACGGCGGAGCGGAGTTGCTCCGCCTGCCGTGCCGCTTCAGCGTGTGTCTCTTTTTGCCACGCTCGCCCACCCTCCAGCGTTATCGCGCAAAGCGAGGCAATCGCCTGGGCCTTGAGCCTGCGCATTGAGGTGCCGCGCAACGCCAGGCCGCCCACGGGCCGCTCCCCGGCGCGCAAGGTGCAATACCAGGTTCGCGTTCCCGGTTCAAAAGTATCCGAATTTTTAATAAAGGCGTCCCGAACATAACTTTCCGCATCGGGAAGGCAACTCCCGCTCACAAATACTCGCCCCGTGGGAGCATCCAGCAACATCACCCCTTCCAGCTTGAATTCCTTCTGAATCAAGGTGGTGATTCGGTCCCCCAAATCACTTGCTTTGTCAAAGAACAGAATCCCGCGCGCGGCATTGTAGAGGCGATCACTGTCCCGCCGTGCCGCTTCCGCTTCCGCCGCCTTAAGCTGCGCACGATCTTGCAGCATGGTAATGACCAGCGCCGTAAATTCAAATGTGCCCAGGGCAAGCCAATCCATCGGGTCATCCATGTTCCAATGCAAAACCGGTGGAAAAAAGAAGTAGTCCATGCAAGCTGTCGCCACCAGCGAGGTCAGGGTTCCACTCCAGCCGCCCCCGTATACCGCAGAGAAGACGACAATAATGAGGAAGAGGAAACCGGCTGTCACAGGACCCAGGGCGAGGTGAAATGCAATCCAGGTGGTAATTGCGATGGCAGCGACTGACACGGCAAACGGCGTCAACCATTCACGAACGGTTCTCTCATGCAGCGACCAACGCACGCGTTGGAGGAGGTTCCGATTCTCCACCTCAGCGGAGTGAGCAACCACCGAATCTTTGAAGTCAACCATATCGTCAGCCTTATTCAGGGCGCATATCCAGTATAGAGCCTTGATCAAGAGGCGAAAGGTTATTCTGTGAATAAGCAAACGCAATAGCCACGTCGCCGAACTTCCATTGCCTCATGATTCTGTCGCGCATTTGTAAGGCATCCCTCGCCAACAACCAAGCGCTATCGGAAGCGGGGCTTTGTTTCCGAAAGAATCTCTGCTATTACATGGCTTCAGGGTCATTATTCCTTTCCTCCTGCATCAAATACCACGATGTGCCGTGGGCGTCACCCCTGCTGTCAAGGGCACACCCACCGCAACACAATCGTCCGCCTGAGTATTTTCAATGCCAACCACGCCAGGCCTGCAACGGCAATAAGATCAAGCCCGTGTGTTAAGATTCTTACCGCGGCATCAGCCCGATTTTTCAACATGGAATCTGACATTGTCGGATTTCTGAACCGCACGCTCGCACAGGGCACGCTTAAAGGAAGGTCTATGCATCGAAAACCTGGGAAGATGATCGGATTGGCATTCTTTGTAATTCTGGCTTCAGCATCAATGTCGTTCTTGCGGGCGGATTCAGGCGCTGCTATTTTTAACGTGAGGGATTACGGAGCCACGGGCCGCAAGGCTGACAGCGCGTGGACCGCCATTCAGAAGGCCGTGGAGGCCTGCGCAAAGGCGGGTGGCGGGACCGTATTTCTTCCCGCGGGTGATTACACCTCCGGCACGATCCATCTTCAGAACCACATGCGGCTTTTTATTGATGCCGGGGCCACACTCTACGCCTCCAAGGACGCGGCCCAGTATGACGCGCCCTCGCTGATCTACGGCAAGGACGTGGAGAACATCACGGTCGAAGGCCGCGGCACCATCGATGGGCAGGCCGAATATGTTTGGCGCCTCACCGACCATGACGACGCTTTTATCCGCGACAATCAAGTGCTCGCCAAGGCCATGGGCGTGCCGTTGTTGCGGTCCTTTCCCAAGGGCGACACTGAGCACGGTTTCTTCCCCCGCATGATTCACCTGGTGCGCTGCAAAGACGTGCGCATTGCCGGCATCTCCATTCTTCATTCGCCCAGTTGGAACATCAATCCGTATGGCTGCGAGCGCATGGTGATTGACGGTGTCTACATCTACAGCGACCCGCACGAAGCCGTCTGGGCTGACGGCATCGATCCCGACGGCTGCAAGGACCTGCGCATTTCGAATTGCACCGTTGTAACCGGCGACGACGCGCTGGTGTTCTATTCCTCTGACGGCTGGGGACCGGCGCTGCCGTGCGAAAACATCACCGTCACCAATTGCCGCCTCACCTCCGCCTCCAGCGCTCTCAAATTCTGCGACGGCATCAAGAACTGCGTGCGCAATGTGACCATTGATAATTGCGTCATCACCGCCGCCAATCGTGGCGTCGCTTTCATGAATTTCTCCGGCGGCTATGTGGCAAACGTCGTGCTGTCAAACCTGGTGATCAATACTCAACGCTTCGACTGGTTCTGGTGGGGCAACGGTGATCCCATCTACTTCTCCATCCGGCGCAATCCCGAGGAGGAGGACTCACGGCCGGGCACGCCTCCCGCCGGGTCCATCCGCAATGTAATTATCCGCAATGTCATCGCCCACGGGCAGGGATCGTGCGTCATTAGCGGGCATCATGACAGCTATCTTGAAAACGTCAGCTTTGAAAACGTGAAGTTCTTTCTTTCCACTGACCCCAAGGCCCCCTACGAACGCTCCACCCACGCCATGCAGTTTCGCTATGCCCGAAATTTGAAGCTGAAGGACGTTGAGGTATTCTGGGATAAGCCGCAGTCGAGCAAGTTCGAGAGCGCGCTCTACCTCCAGGACGTCAGCGGCTTGAAGATCGATGGCTTTGCCGGGGCTGGGGCAAAGACGGATGCTCCCGCCATTGTCTTGAACCAGGTTGATAACGCGGTAATTTCAAACTCAGAGGCGCGAACCGGAACGGGGATATTCCTCAAGGTCGAGGGCGATAAGAGCGAGGGTATCTACCTGGTTGGCAACGAATTGCATGGCGCCGGCACGGCGTTCCAAGCAGGCCCAGAAGTCAAAGGCGGAAGCGTAAAGGCTTCCGGCAATTTTTAAATCCGCTGGACAAAATCGTAGGGGCTTCCCCCCCTTCAGACAGACACGAGGGGCGCATTGGGGCTGGATAAACCCAGCCCTCCGGCCCAGCCGTAATCTCACCCCCACCACACTTCGCCCGGCGCAAGATGGGCGCGCGCATAA
>Ga0302320_10005837_pt1 | contig 27445 bp, 24 predicted proteins | sample Bog_T0_3_FD_202130 | JGI IMG/M metagenome (GOLD analysis project Ga0302320, IMG submission 202130) | Peat permafrost microbial communities from Stordalen Mire near Abisko, Sweden - Bog_T0_3 | ecosystem: Environmental > Terrestrial > Soil > Wetlands > Peat | place: Sweden: Abisko, Stordalen Mire...
CTAGCCTTTTGGTTCGTCCTGATCGGGATGAATCGTTCGATAGCTTGCGTTGCCCTTCGACCAGACCAGGAGTAGAAGATCGTTTCCCTCCTTGTTTTGGTGCACCTCGCCCACGAATTGGGTGGCGGACTGCGCGGGCTTGCGGTTGACTTCAACAATGACATCACCCGCTTGGATGCCTGCTTCGTCGGCTGGGCTAGCCGGACGAACGCTCTGGACGACGACGCCGTGGACCTCGTCAGGCACATTAATCTGCTGCCGGGTATCCGGTGTTAGATCGCTGACCGCAAGCCCAAGTTTGCCGTTTTGCGCACCGTCCTGGCCATCGTTGCTCGCCACTTCGGTATTGCCGTGGAATTGACCGACAGTAAGGGTTAACGACACCGGCTTGCCATCCCGGATCACGCCCAGCGCAATCTTTGTTCCGGGAGTCATTTCGCTTACCGCAACTTGCAAGGCGCTTCCGTTCAGTACCTTCTCTCCGTTGATCTTCGAGATCACGTCGCCGGTTTGCACACCACCGCGACTGGCCGGGGAATCCGGCGTGACCTGGGCAACGATTGCCCCAGTCGCATCCTGCAGATTGAAGAAATGAGCGTTGTCGGGAGTCACGTCGTTCATACTGATGCCGAGGTAGCCATGGTTGACCTTGCCGTGCTGGATCAACTGCTCAGCCGTGGCGCGCACAATCTGTGACGGAATCGCGAAGCCCGCGCCTGCGAACGAACCGCTGTTCGAAATGATGAAAGTGTTGATGCCAACCAATTCACCGTGGGCGTTGACCAGTGCTCCGCCGGAGTTGCCCGGGTTAATGGCAGCGTCAGTCTGGATGTAGTTGCCCGGCTTGCGTGGGTCATCCGAGTAAGGATTCGGCCGGTTGATCGCGCTGACGATTCCCCGCGTCACCGAAAACTGAAAGTAGCCGAACGGGCTGCCGAATGCAAGCACGGTCTGGCCCGGCTGAAGCTTTGTGGAGTCCCCCCAGGCAATGCTGGGAAGGCCGGTCGCATCCACTTTGAGTACGGCGAGGTCGGTCAGTTTGTCAACGCCGATCAGCTTCGCTTTCAGAATCCGGCGGTCGTTCAACGTCACCTTGATCTGGGTGGCGCCATCCACCACATGATCATTGGTGACAATGTACCCGTCTGGCGAGATAATAATGCCGCTGCCCACACCATGCTCGATCTGTGGTTGCGCAGGTTGCTGCTGCATCGGCCCGAAGAACTGTTGCAGGCCTGGCGGAAGGCCCTGCATCTGCCCGTCGGAGGCTGCAACTTCGCCTGAACCCCGCGAGGTAACGGCGATGTTGACGACGGCCGGGGTCACCCGCGCGGCAACCGCCTCCATGGCCTGATCGAGCGAGGTGAGCGCCGCTACGCTGTTTTCGTCGATCGCCGACGCGGCGTGAACACCGCCGTGGCCGACGAAGAGTGCCGCGCCCAGTGCGAAGGCTCCCACGACCGCTGCGGGGACGGCAATCCTTTTGGCTGCTGCTACTAATTGATTAGTTTCTTGGGGCATCGAAATTCCTCTCATGGTTGAAGTTGCGGTTAGATTTGAACGATCAGCCAGCCGTTCGCTATCGCAACGGCGGCGTATGAAGACCGATTCTCTTGGACGACGGCGATCACCAGGTGCGGAGGCGGCTCATTATCTCCCCACTCAGTCAACACAACCCACTCAGGCTGGTGGGGCAGGGCATGATACTGCCTCAAGTTCCGCTTCGGAGCGGTGACTGGCGCGTGTTTGGAGGTATGTGGAGCCCGAAACCTTTCCTCTGGCATGACCGCCTTGACGAGCGTCGCGGAACCTCCAAGTTCGCGAAGGTTTGCGTCGCGAAAGTCTGCAGCCGGCATGGAGCGAGCCTGCACCGTTGATTGCGCGAGCGGGGCGAAGCTCAGCAACTGCGGGCTGCGAGCCAGAATGATCGCGCCAGCCAGCACGCCCAGGATCAGGCTGCCCGTCAAAACCATCGCTTGCCTCCTGCTCATGGACTCACTGGGCCTTCGCAGAATCCGGTGAATGCGTCGCACCAATTCCGACTGCCGCTCCCAGGCTCCCAGTACCAGCGAAAGGCTTCGGCAAAGCATTGAGTACTCAGCCAGGCGGGTCAAACAAAGGGCATAAGCCTTTCGCCCGCAACTGGAGCGCAGCACCCTGTCGTCGCAGGCAAGCTCGCGCTCAGCGCAGAGCCGGCGCTCCACCCATAGCAGCACCGGGTTCAGCGGGAAGAGCACAAGGCCCATCTTCTGCAAGAGGTTGGTCCAGTCGTCGCGGCGGCGCAGATGCTCCATCTCGTGCAAGACCACCTGCTGTAGCTCTGGAGATGTGAGCCGCTCCAACAAGGCAGGAGGAATGAGAATTCGCGGGTGAAGGAAACCAAACACGCTGGGACGCTCGACCTCCGTTGAAGTGCAAAGCTCTACAGGGCGATCAGCCTTCCCACCCCCAGACCGGTCCTGGAGCAGTGCTCGTAAGGCCGCGTCAGGATGGACAGGAACTGCCCGTGTCGCCAACCCGCGTAAGCGAATGGCGCTCAAAATCAGTTGCGCCCCTCTGCAAAGAGAGAGCATTGCCCAGACGCCAGCAATGACAACACTCCAGAGGACGTCCAGTTGGAAAAGAGAATGATAGACTGCGTTCCCGGTGAGCCCTTGCTCTCCCCAAAAAGGAAGGACTTGGAGCAACACAAGCAGCAGAAAGACATTCATCCAAACAACTGATCGGGCAGCTGCGCTTAAGCCGGGGAGCAAGCGCAGGCAAAGAACCACACAGCCAGCCAGAACTGTTCCTTCCCATATCGCCGAAAACAGGGCGCTTACAGCCGACGCGGATAGGAGTGAGATGGCATGAAGGGTCTGGTCCATTCAGTCCTCCTCCGCAGTCTCGTCCGGTAAACGCGCAATCGCATCTTTCAGGCGCTTCAACTCTTCGGGGCGGAGCTCATCCTCACCCAGCAGCGAGAGAAGAAGCTGTTCCCGGGAGTTGCCGAAAAATCTTTGCAGCACATGCCGGACCTCCGATCGGCTCGCCTCGAGCTCCCCGACGCAGGCGCTGTATAGGAAAGCTCTACTCTCCTGTCGGTGGCACACGTAGCCTTTTGTCTCGAGTATCCGGATTGTCGTGAGGACGGACGTATAAGCCAGTGGCGCTTCGGCCGAAGTCGCAGCCACCATGTCGGCGACCGTCGATTCTCCCCGATCCCACAGGACCTTCATGAGCCGGAGCTCAGCCTGGGTTAGCGTAATGGATCTCTTTGGAGGCATTGAAAATGAAAATCCTGGGAAACCCGCTCGTCGACCATCCCTGCTGTATCAGACGTTGAACTAATCATTTAGTTGTTAACTTTTTCATCTGCGAGTTCATTCCGGTTGTTCCTGCGCTTATGCGAAATCCATGCAAGTGGCCGGATCTCCGCAAGTTGCAGCAATACCCTTTGCGATGGAATCTTCGGCCCGAGTCTATTCCTCGGCGCAATGCTGGGCGGGGCCATCGGCGCCGTCGCCCATGGCTTGTTGCCGGGATGCACCGCAACCTCTCGCGCTTACGCGCTGGTCGGTATGGGAGCGCTCTTCGCGGGCATCGTGCGCTCCCATGACATCGGTGTTGATGATCTTTGAAATGACGCGGGACTTCACTGTCATCGTGCCGCTGATGATTGCAAATCTGACCAGCTTCTTCATCTCTTCGCGATTTCAGAAGCAGCCTATCTACGAGGCATTGGCCCATCAGGGTGGCATTCATTGACCAGTTACAGCACTCATAACGAAAGCAGCCGGCGCACAGTCGCCCAGATCATGCGGCACTCTCAGCAGATACTCTTCGCGCAAATGCGCGTTAAGGATGCCGTTGAACAGACTCGCTCCGTTCGATTCCGCATCTGGCCCGTGGCGGACAAGGAGTTCTTTTTCGGTATGCTGACCACAGAGAGCCTTGCGCGCGCGTCTGTGAATGGGAGAAAAGAGCAGCCGCTGGCAAACCTTGTGGGAGCCCTCCAAGTTCCGCACCTCCACGCCGATCATGCCCTGCATCTGGCCCTACGAATCTACCTTAAATCCCGTCTCTGCAGTGATGCAGATTTATCCGGCAATCGGCCCAGGACACGGATTCTATCCAGCGAGTAGGAATCAGCACGGAGCGGCAAAGGAGCCAATCCCCAGCCTTGACGTCCAAATAGCCGAGATGCCAGGTAGCCTCGTCCAATATGAGGCTTTCCAGGCGTCCAATCTCTCCGTCCGTGGCCCAAACCTCGTAACCGGGTAAGTTCCACGCGCTGCGAAGATCCGGGTCTTCCTTGGTGCGAACGGGGTATTTCCTTCCGGTCGGAATTAAGGCCCCCCCTTCCAAGTGGGTGGACACCCAATAGGCCATCTTCCCCCAGTATTCCTCCATCGCAATTTCCTGCTGGCGAGAAACAGGCTTTTCAGTATCAACATCAGGGCTCTCGCGCAGTTGCGCTCTCGTCAAGTGGACATGGAAGATCCTCTTGGCCCAATCGGGCTGTTCGATAGTAGTGATTGGAAGAACCACATCTCGGCGTTGATGCCAGGTTCCCACGTCAACCACCAAATAACGAATCGTCCATGAAGTGTCGTCGAAAAGAAAATTCCGGACCCTTCCCATTTCGCCGTCTGCCGCAATCACGGAAGACCCCATCAGTTGTTTCAGATTGTGCAGCATGTTCCTCCTGCGGTGGAAGGTCTACGATAACCGCCTTCCCTAACTCTTCCAATGTTGTGGGACAGTTGGTCGAACTCGGTGTTCGACGCTAAACCGGATTGAAGGCTATGGGCTCGATTCTGACAAGACACATTCCAGTAGGGACGCTTCAACAATACCGAGTTGCTCTTGCAGCTACCTGGAAGACTAAACCGCTGCTACCGGTTCAACTGAGTGCAGTTCCACTTCTGCAGGATGGGCAGTTTCGATGATGTCCTTTGCCTTTGCCACCTCTGCAGCCGTTCCGTGGACAATCTACAGGGATTGATCTGTCTTGAGTGCTGTCTCGTATTTCACAATGCAGTCTCTTGGAATCTCCATGCTGTAGAGACTTGCCCCCAATGCGCTGACCCCTCCTTTCGCATGGATTATTCACGTCGAGGAATGCGCAGCCTGACATCATTTGGAGCCGCGACCAAGACTCTTGCAGTGCCTGCTATGGTCTGAGGGTTTGGTTCTGGTTGTACCAGCCGCCTCGATGGAAGCGGTGATGCACCATACTTTGAGCAAGGAGACAAAAGGCAGCTGCCAAGGCGACAAAAAACAGAAATCTTCCAATTTGGAACCAAAGCGACGTTCGTCCTGGAGGGGCCGCCATATTTGAATTCGTTCTCATCTAAGCTACCTACTCGCCAAGTCAGGCGACTGCCATGGTGCTTCCGTTGAACAACAACCTCCATTCCGGAGATCGCTTGACATTCAAGTTCCTAAAACACGCCGGCCATGTAGTTGACTTCGGACGGACGGGGCTTCTCCACCTTAGCGCCGCACTCGGCCAGCACAATGGGCGACATCGTGATCACCGGGCAATGCGCGTAAGCCAGCACCTTGTATACCGTACCGGCGCGGGTGATGGCGGCAAAGTGGGACGCGCCATGAGCGCCCAGCACGATGAGGTTAGCCTGCTGGGCTCTGCTCTGGTAGAGCAGTTCCTCTGTCGGATCGCCGAGCGTCACACTTGTTTGTACGCTGACCTTGCATTGCAACTGGGCTGGAACCAGGGTGGACAGCTCGGACTCAATCTGGTGGATAGTCCGGTCAGCGAGGACCTCGGCGTGCTCCTGGGGCGGGATAACCTGCTGCAGGATCAGGCTGGCGTTGTGCTCGGCGGCCAGTTCCGCACCAAAGCTCGCTACCACCTTGCTGGCCTCTTGCTTGCTGACATCACACAGGATCTTGCGTGAGTCACGGTTGCGATAGGTATGTTGTCTTTGAATACCTCAGAAAGAAGCTATAAGATTGCGGATCTGGTGCCGGGGACGCCAGCTCTGGAAGGCCAATGCAGGCTCTGATCTTGGAAGAAAGTACAAAATGAATCGGCAGTCGCACCGTCGATGATGCCTAGCGTTGTTCTCTGGGGCCTGCAATGCGGTTCGCGTAAACTACACTTATGTCCCCTTCTCCCACCGCTGAGAACCTGACAAAAATGAGTTGGATCACGGCCCTCAGGGCGCGTTTGATTGCTCATCTGCAACAGCGCGAGGAGCAGGTATTTCTTCTTCTCTCGCTATTGATTGGAGCGCTCACCGGGCTCGCCGTTGTCGGGTTTATCGTGGTCACGGAGCGGTTGGGAATGCGCTTATATCCCGTGGGCAGCGCCGCGTGGAGGCGTGTTTTGGTGCCAGTGGCGGGATCGCTGGCCATGGGTTTCCTCCTCTATCGTTTTTTCCCTTACGCTCGCGGCAGCGGCGTGCCACAGACCAAGGCCGCGCTCTTCGCCCGGGATGGATTCATCTCGCTGCGCACGGTCCTGGGCAAGTTCTTCTGCACGGCGACCACGCTGGCGAGCGGGATTCCGCTTGGCCGCGAGGGACCATCTGTCCAGGTAGGCGCCGGAATCGGATCGGTCCTCGGCCGATGGCTCGGATTGCGCCCGGAAAAGGTAAAGGCCCTGATTCCCGTGGGAGCCGCCGCCGCCATTGCCGCAGCATTTAATACGCCGATGGCGGCTGTGTTGTTTTCCCTCGAAGAGGTGATGGGCGATATGCACGCGCCGATTCTTGGTTCGGTCGTGCTTGCCTCTGCCACCTCCTGGGCGGTCTTGCGCCTTCTGCTTGGCAATAACCCACTGTTTCAAGTGCCGCAATACACTTTGGTACATCCGCTGGAACTCGGCATTTACGCCCTGCTGGGTATCGCTGGTGGCTTTCTATCCGTAGCCTTCACCCGGCTTTTGTTGAGAATGCGCAAGTTCTTTCTGCATCTGCCCGCGAGGACGCGCTGGTGGCATCCCGTCGTGGGCGGTGTGACGGTTGGTCTGATGGGATGGTTTGTGCCACAGGTCCTGGGCGTTGGGTATACCTACGTTGGCAGCGCTCTGAATGGAACGATGGCGCTCAAGCTGATGCTGCTACTCGTGGTCCTCAAGCTCTTTGGCGTCACCGTCAGCTATGCCTCTGGAAACGCTGGTGGAATCTTTGGCCCTAGTCTATTTCTCGGCGCCATGCTGGGCGGGGCCATCGGAACCGTAGCCCATGGCTTGTTGCCGGGATACACCGCAACCCCTGGAGCTTACGCGCTGGTCGGCATGGGCGCGCTCTTCGCGGGCATCGTGCGCGCTCCCATGACATCGGTGTTGATGATCTTTGAAATGACGCGGGACTACGCTGTCATCGTGCCGCTGATGATTGCAAACATGACCAGCTTCTTCATCTCTTCCCGATTTCAGAAGCAGCCCATCTACGAGGCATTGGCTCATCAGGACGGCATTCATTTACCCAGCCACAGCACTCGCAACGAGCCCAACCAGCGCACCGTGTTTCAGATCATGCGGAAGACTCCGGAGATTCTCACCGCTGAGATGCGTGTCCAGGATGTGATCGAACAAACTCACGCCAGTAAGCTCCGCGCCTGGCCTGTGGCCGAGAAGGATTACTTTCTGGGAATGCTGACCAGAGAGACGCTGGGGTGCGCCTTTGTCGATGGAAGAAAAGAACAGCCGCTCAAAGACCTTGTGGAAACCCTCCAGGTTCCGCACCTCCACACGGATCATCCGCTGCATCTGGCTCTCGAACGCATGAGCAATTACCATCTCGATGTCTTGCCGGTCGTTCACCGGGCGAATATTCACAAACTCGAAGGCGTCGTTACGCTGCCGGATGTGCTGAATGCGTATGGTGTTGATTGCGTCGGCGGGTCGTCCAACTCCTCACACTAGAGTCGGAGTGCCCCGATCGGGATTCTCTGACTTGGGAGGGTTACCAAATCACTTGGCGCCCAGCTCACTCGTCCAGCTCAATTCGTTACAGTAGAATTGTGGCTTCTGCGGATCGGTCCTGGAAACGCCGTTGTAGCCTTGAGTATTTCTTGTTTTACACCAAATCGGCATGCGCAAACTGAGCTGAAATGCCGCCCAACCTTAAGGGGTCCACTGACCTGCGGGCCGGTTCGAACATTGCGACTATATCAAGAATAAACACGAGCCTGACCCAATACGCCGGTTAGCCAGATCTCTCGATGAGTTTGTCCCTCTAATGCCAATTCAAGCAGAAATGCTCCACCGACCACAACTACGTTCGCGATCTTGTATGCGTGGGGCACATAAGAGCGCACCTGACACTCATTGAACTTGGATGCTCAAGCTGCTCTAGTTTTGCGCATATCCCGACTGCATCGCAGCCGTTGGAGGAGCCAATGTCCAGCAGAATCCGAATCGCGATTTCTCAGATGACGGCCCACGCATCTCATAGGTGGATGCACATATCCGCCTTGATTCCAGCAGTATGCCTTCTCGTCCCTATCGCCGTTCTTGCTCAGAGTGGTTCTCCCTTCAATACGGGCTTCGCCTCCATTCAAATGCCCTTCATCGGCATAATCGCAAAGGTTGCAAGTCTTGTTGCGATTGTGGCTGGCGGATACAGGCGCGGCGGTCGGACTGCCCATCTGCGGCCAGCGTCCAAGTTCTGACCCCTTTGGACCCGAAAAAGGCAAGTCTCCAAGGACCCTGCGATATCAAATGGGAGAGCAAAACTGACCAGAACTTGATGGGAACACGGTTCATCGTGATGAGAGGAGGGGGTACCGTGCCGGAACAATTTGAGAATCCAGAAGTGACAAACCTCGAAGACGAGACAATCTCTGACTCAACAGCTCAGAAGCATGTTGAGCGTGTTGCCGAAAGGGCAGCGGAGAAGGCTTCGCACACTGAGCAGAGTTACGACCAAGATCACCCGATCATTTCAAAATAGAAGGACGTCTGGACCTTCAGTATTCGGTGTTACCAGTTGTCCAAGCTGCCTTCCTCGGCTCCGCCGTCTAACGCCGTCGATCCGATTGAGCATTGGGGCATCGATATTCAGCGAGGTTTCCCCGACCGACACCATTCTTACCTATCAAAGACTTCCTCGCTAGAGTTGGAAGCCCTGAAGTGAGGCTACTGTGGCAATCGGACCTCCGAATAGAGAGGATTCTCCGAATCTCGGGTTGATCGTCTCGGTGCGTGGGGGCGTTGTCGATGTGAGGTTTGATCGCGGCCTGCCTCCGATCTTCTCCGTTCTCCATACCGGGGCCGAAGGCAAGATCATCGTCGAGGTCATGGCCCAGCTTGACGCTACCCGGGTCCGGGGCATCGCGTTAACTCCGACGGAGGGCCTCGCCAGAGGAATGCAGGTTCAGGATTCAGGCAAGCCGCTCGAGGTTCCAGTCGGCAAGGAGATCATGTCGCGGATGTTCGACGTATTCGGCTCCGCCATCGATCGCAAACCGCCGCCGCAGAATGTCGAATGGCGCTCCATCCATCGGAAGCCTCCGCCCCTGTCGGAGCGTTCGACTAAGTCCGAGGTGTTCGAGACAGGGATCAAGGCGATCGATGTGCTCGTGCCCCTGGAGCGCGGGGGCAAGGCGGGATTGTTCGGTGGCGCGGGTGTGGGCAAGACGGTGCTTCTCACCGAGATGATCCACAACATGATCGGCCATCAAAAGGGCATGAGTATTTTTTGTGGAATTGGCGAGCGTTGCCGTGAAGGCGAAGAACTTTACCGCGGCATGAAAGATGCCGGTGTCCTGAAAGACATGGTGATGGTCTACGGCCAGATGAACGAGCCGCCGGGCAGCCGGTTTCGTGTGGGTGCCGCGGCCCTGACGATGGCCGAGTATTTTCGGGACGATGAGCATCGCGACGTTCTGTTATTGATCGACAACATCTTCCGTTTTATTCAAGCCGGCATGGAAGTCGCAGGCCTTCTGGGCGAAATGCCTTCAAGACTCGGCTACCAGTCAACCATGGGCACCGATCTATCGGGCCTCGAGGAGCGCATTGCCAACACGCATGCCGGGGCCATCACTTCCATTCAGGCTGTCTACGTGCCGGCTGACGATCTGACCGACCCGGCCGCAGTCCATGTCTTCTCTCACCTCTCCGCATCCATTGTCCTTTCGCGCAAACGGGCCAGCGAAGGACTCTATCCAGCGATCGATCTGCTCCAGTCCAGTTCGAAGATGGCTACGCCTGGAATCGTTGGCGACCGGCACTACAACCTCGCGCAGGAGATTCGCCGCACTCTGGCGCAGTACGAATCCCTCAAGGACATTGTGGCGATGCTGGGCATGGAACAGCTTTCGCTGGAAGATCGGAACGCGGTTGCACGGGCTCGACGGCTGGAGCGCTTCCTGACGCAACCCTTCTTCACGACAGAACAGTTCAGCGGGATGAAGGGTAAGCTTGTAAGCCTGAAAGACTCTCTGGATGGCTGCGAACGCATTCTCCGCGACGAGTTCAAGGACTACCCGGAGAGCGCGCTCTATATGATCGGCGCGATTGGGGAGGCCAAGAAGCCGGAACCAAAGAAGCCAGACGCGAAGCAGCCGGAAACAAAAGTGCCTGAAGCGGCAAAGCTAGAGGCTACGCACGCAGAAACAAAGAAACCGGACGATAAAAAGCCCCAAGCCTCGAAGACCGGCCCGCAACCACAAGCTGCGACTGCGAGTACTCATGAATCTTAGAATCCTGCTCCCCTTCGGTGTCTTTGCCGAACAGGCAAATGTGTTGCGGGTTGTCGCAGACACAACCGATGGATCCTACGGTCTGCTGCCCCATCGGCTTGACTGCGTTGCCGCCCTGGTCCCCGGGATTCTCACGTACGAAGCAAAAGATGGCAGCACGGTCTATGTCGGGATTGATCAAGGTGTGCTGGTAAAGGCGGGCGCTCAGGTCACCGTATCCGTGCGCCGCGCTATTGGCGGATCGGATTTGGGGCAGCTCAAAGACGCAGTCCAACGCGACTTCCTGAAACTCGACGATCAGGAGCGCAACGTTCGCACCGCGGTCGCGAAGATGGAGAGTAGTCTGATGGGACGTCTGGCGGAGTTTGAAAATGACCGATGAGAGTGCGGATCAACAGTCTCCTGCGGATCAGGACTTTGTCCGGCAAGTTCGCGCAAAGGCTGAGCGCAAACTCCGCGCGCAGAAGAACGGTGCACAGACCGTCTGGTTCGGCCTGGGCATGTCAGGGCTCATCGGTTGGTCGGTAGCAGTGCCAACAGTCGTTGGCGCGATGATCGGCCTCTGGTGGGACAATCATCATCCAGGATCCCATTCATGGACGCTCATCTTGCTGACCATTGGTCTTTGTGTCGGTTGCGCAAATGCCTGGCATTGGGTGGATCAGCAAGACAAAGCAATGCACGACGAACAGGAGGACAAACATGAATGAGCCGCTGATTCTGGCCGGGAGTCTGCTCGCCGGTGTCCTGCTTGGGACATTCTTCTTTGGCGGACTCTGGTGGACCATTCAGGCGCGTTCTCCGTCGCAATGGTCCGGCCTCCTGTTCTCCGGGAGCCTTCTGCTTCGAATGACCGTCGCCGTCACCGGGTTCTATCTCGTGTCACACGGCGAATGGCGGAAGCTGGTGGCTTGCCTGGCCGGCTTCCTGCTTGCGCGCATTGCCGTAACGCGGCTCATTCGCCTCCCGCGCCCCAGAAGCACCCGCATCCCGCAGGAAGGTGCGCAATGATCATCCCCGCCGTGCAAATTACCTCCGACCAGCAGATCTTCTGGCAACATGGCTTTGTCAAGCTCAACGAGACCATCGTGACCACCTGGGGCATGATGATCGCCATGACGTTGGGCTCCATGTTGATCACGCGAAAGCTTGCCACCGAGCGAACCATCTCACGCTGGCAAAGCGCGCTTGAGATGGTTGTGACCGGCATTGAGGGACAGATTAAAGAAGTTGGTCTCGACGACCCAGAAAAGTATCTCGCCTTCCTGGGCACGCTCTTTCTGTTCATCGGAACCTGCAGCGTGTGCATTGTCTTCCCAGGCTTCAAGCCGCCCACAGGCTCGCTCTCAACCACGGCAGCCCTCGCGCTGTGCGTGTTCATTGCGGTTCCTCTGTTCGGCATCCGGGAACAAGGGTTTGCCGGCTATCTCAAAACCTACATCAAGCCGACCGTGATCATGCTCCCGTTCAATATCATCAGTGAGCTCTCGCGCACGCTGGCGCTGGCCATCCGTCTTTTCGGCAACATGATGAGCGGAGTCATGATCGTCGGGATTCTTCTTTCCATCACGCCCTTTATCTTCCCCATCGTCATGACGCTGCTCGGCCTGCTTACCGGTTCGGTGCAGGCCTATATCTTCAGCATTCTCGCCGCGGTCTACATTGCCGCCGCCACACGTGGTATCAAACCCAAGCCTGCTGCCCAGGCCAAGCCGGAGACCAGTCCTGCGTAAGGTCTCCAACAACAAGAAGGTCTTCAATGGATAGCGCCACCCTCGTTGCAGTAGTTTCCATCGCTACCGCCGGCATTACCACAGGCTTCGGCTGCATGGGCCCGGCGCTTGGAGAAGGCCGCTCCGTGGCCTCCGCCATGACCTCCCTGGCGCAACAGCCTGACGCCGCGCCCACCATCACCCGCACCCTGTTTGTAGGCCTCGCCATGATCGAGTCCACCGCAATCTACACCTTTGTCGTCTCCATGATTCTCATCTTCGCCAATCCGTTCTGGAACCACTTTCTTTCGCAAGCCGGAGGCAAGTGAGCGATGCTCATCGACTGGTTCACTGTCGGAGCCCAGATTGTCAACTTCCTCATCCTGGTGTGGTTGTTGAAGCACTTTCTCTACAAACCCATCCTCGACGCCATCGATGCGCGAGAGAAGCGGATCGCCGCTGAACTTGCGGACGCCGACAAAAAGAAGGCCGAGGCCGAAAAGGAGCGTACCGATTTTGAAGATAAGAACAAAGCATTCGATCAACAGCGGGGCGCCCTGCTCGGCAAAGCCACGGACGAAGCGAAAGCCGAGCGCGAGCGCCTCGTCGATCAAGCCAAAAAAGATACTGACACCTTGCGGGCTACACAGGCAGATGCGCTGCGCGGAGATCAAATTCGCCTGGGTAGTGCAATCACCCTTCTGGCCGAGAAAGAGGTATTTGCCATTGCGCGAAAGGCACTCGCGGACCTCGCTACCGTCAGCCTTGAAGAGCGGATTGGCGAAGTGTTTACGCGCCGCCTCCGGGAATTGGATCCGAAGGCAAAAGAGTTACTAGGCGCCGCTCTCAAGAACTCAGCGCAACCAGCTCTGGTTCGCAGTGCATTCGATTTGCCCGCCGACCAGAAGGCTGCAATTCAAAATGCGCTCAACGAGACATTCTCAGCTGAGGTCCGGATCAAATTCGAAGATGCGCAGGACGCCATCTGCGGTATCGAGTTAAGCGCCAATGGCCAAAAGGTTGCGTGGAGCATATCGAGCTATCTCACCGAATTGAGCAAGAAAGTCAATGACATCGTAGACCCGCAACCCCCTCCGGCCGCCAAAGCCACACCGAAGCCGGACACCGCGAAAGCCCCCGAGCCAGAAACTGCGAAAGCGCCGGAGCCGGAAGCCGCAAAAGCCCCCAAGCCAGAAACTACGAAAACCTCCAAGCCGGAAACCGCGAAAACTCCCGAGCCAGAACCTGTTGCTCCCGTCGGGGCCAAATGACTGCATCGGCCGGAATCCTAGAACCCGCAATCGACCGCGCCTTCGCGAGGCTCCATCAGGGTCGCGATAGCTTCACGCTAAAACTGACTCCGCATGAAGTGGGCATCGTCACAAATGTTTCCACCGGGATCGCGACATTCACTGGCCTTCCCGGCGTTGGTTACGAGGAGATCGTGACTTTCCCCGGCGGTCTGCTCGGCATCGCATTCAACCTGGATGAGGAAGAGGTCGGGGTCATCCTGCTCGGGGACTACCAGGAGCTGCACGCCGGCGACGAGGTGCAGCGGACAGGCCGCGTGATGGACGTGCCCGTGGGCGATGGCCTGCTGGGACGCGTGATCGACCCATTAGGCAATCCGTTGGACGGCAAGGGCTCGATCGCTGCGGAGAAGCGTCTTCCCGGTGAACGTCCCGCTCCAGCCATAATGGATCGCGCGGCGGTAAGCGTGCCTTTGCAGACCGGCCTGAAGGCGGTCGACGCACTTGTCCCCATCGGCCGCGGACAGCGCGAACTGATTCTCGGTGATCGCCAGACCGGCAAGACAGCCATCGCCATCGACACCATCCTCAACCAGCACGGACAGAATGTGGTGTGCGTCTACTGTGCGATTGGCCAACGCGCGGCCGCTGTGGCTAAAGTCGTGGCCAACCTCGACAAGCAAGGCGCCATGGACTACACCGTTGTGGTCGTCGTGGAAGACAATAATGCGCCCGGCCTCGTCTACATCACGCCTTATGCCGCCACCAGCATTGCTGAATACTTCATGGAAAAGGGCCGCGACGTCCTCATCGTCTACGACGACCTCACCCATCATGCCCGCGCCTATCGCGAGCTCTCTCTTCTGCTCCGTCGCCCTCCGGGACGTGAAGCCTTCCCCGGCGACATCTTCTATATTCATTCGCGCATGCTTGAGCGCTCCACCCATCTCAGCAAAGAACGCGGAGGCGGATCGCTCACCGCGCTGCCCATCATTGAGACCGAAGCGCAAGATATCTCCGCTTACATCCCAACGAACCTCATCTCCATCACCGATGGCCAAGTCTATCTTTCGCCCACGCTCTTTCAACTGGGCATCCTCCCTGCCGTCGACGTGGGCAAGTCGGTTTCGCGCGTCGGCGGAGCGGCGCAGAGGCCTGCCTACCGCGCTGTCGCCGGCAGCCTCAAGCTTGCTTACTCACAATTCGAAGAACTTGAAGCCTTCGCAAAATTCGGCACTCACCTCGACGACGCAACGCAAAAGACGATTGACCACGGACAGCGCATTCGCGCCTGCCTCAAGCAACCCGAATCTCACCCTGTTTCCATGATCGAACAGATCATCGTGCTTTTGGCTTTGACCGCGGGACTGCTCGATCCTCTGCCGGTCGAAAAAATGGACGACGCCGAGCGCGCGCTTCAGAAAGCTGTAACCGGCATTCCAGCGGAGGTGGCGCAACGGCTCACCTCGGCTGATAAGTTCAGCGAGGCCGATCGAAAGGCGATCCTAGAAATCGCTCAAAGTGCTTTGGCTCCGCTCCAGCCGACTCCTGCCGTCAAACCCGCTACGAAGCCTGCGCCATGAGTGGAACCATCGAAGGCCTGACGCGGAAGATCTCCGAAGCGGGCGATCTTGAGGCCGTCGTGCGTTCCATGAAGGCGCTTGCCGCGGCGAGCATTGGCCAGTACCAAAAGGCCGTCCACTCGCTCGATGCGTATGCGCGCACCGTGGAACTCGCCTTGACCGCGTGCCTTCGTCAAGCCGGCCCAGGCTACGACACGGCAGAACCTGGCTCAAAGAAGAAGCAAGGCATCGGAGCAATTGTCTTTGGTTCCGACCAGGGTCTCGTTGGAAGGTTCAATGAGGCGATCGTGGAATATGCCGCCGATACACTCAAAGGCCTGCCCGGCACAATTACGAAGATCTGGCCGCTCGGCGAGCGCATCCATGCCCTCCTGGCCGATACGGGAATGCCGACCGCCGGCATCTTGCCCGTGCCGGGCTCGGTCAATGCCATCTCCGGGCTCGTCGGGCAGATTCTGATCGATGTCGAGGCGACGCGGGAGCGCGCAGAAGTGGTGGAGGTCTATCTATTCCACAACCGCTCCAAATCCGGATCGGTTTACGAACCCATCGGCAAGCGCTTGCTGCCTCTTGATCTCGCCTGGCAGAAACAGCTCGCCTCTGCTCCGTGGCCAACCAAACTGCCGCCGGAAGTCATCCAGGGAGCCACGTCTCCGTTGCGCGCATTCATACGCGAATACCTGTTCGTCCTCCTGTTTCAAGCCTGCGCCGAGTCGCTCGCCAGCGAGAATGCCAGCCGCCTGGCCGCAATGCAGAGGGCAGAGAAGAACATTGACGGCATCTTGGAAGACCTGAACCTCAAGTTGCATCGCATACGCCAGGAGTCGATTGACGAGGAACTCTTTGATGTCATAGCGGGTTATGAGGCCCTGACCCCTGTCCGCCGGTCACGCTGATGCGGGGGCGATGGGACTAAACGCTTTTCCATTCACGCCTCCCGGCGGACACCTCGTGAGCCATCTAAAACAATGCCGTTACGGCTCTTCCTTCAGTTCGCCTTGAGCACAACTGCTCAGATTGCTGAAACTCTCCGAGTCGATACTGATTCGGAGAGTTTCAGCTACTGGTGGGACTTATTGCCGTACCGCCAAGCCATGGGGGAACTGTCTGCAACCAACCAGATTTGCAGGTATAAGTGAAAACCATGACGATCTATTCGAAGATCTACCACGTGCCGACGGACAAAAGGGAACCGGCAATACATTCGAAGGCAGTGTCAACTTCTTCGTAAATGTCAAAAGTGACCGGCCGTGGTTCGCGGTTGAAAGATCAAGGCCTTGGCTGGCAAGAAGACCATGGGCTTCGAACGAGTCATCAAGGCAACCCGAGAGGAAGGAAAATGCTGTACGAACTGAAAGCCTTAATTGGATCTCCCGTCGTAGCGACCGATGGCGAAATGGGGAGTGTCCGCACTTTTCTCTTTGATGACCAGTCCTGGAAGGTTCGCTACTTGGTGGTGGACGTAGGGAACTGGCTGAAACGACGCGATGTGGTTCTTCCGATTACCGCGCTCGAAAAGCCCGTCTGGGCAAACAAAACCTGTTGCGCTCATTTAACCAAGGATCAAGTGCGCAACAGTCCCGACGTTGATACGGAAGAGCCGGTTTCGCGCCAGCAGGAACTTGCCATGCGTGATTACTTTGGCCCGTTGGCAAGCTGGGTAGACAGCATATCTGGCACCCCGCCCATGCCGACGGGAATGAAATACCCGATACACACCGCCGAGGTTCTCCATCTGCGCAGCACCTCACATATGTTGGGTTATCACGTGCGGGCAACGGACGGCGAATTTGGGATCCTTGAGGACTTTGTCATAGATGAGGCTAGCTGGCACCTCGGTTACCTCGATGTGAAAAGCGGAGACTGGCTTCATAATCGATCGGTGCTGGTCCCCACCGGTTGGGTGGAGTCTGTATCCTGGGCCGATTTCGTTATCCAATTGCACCACCTGATGGCATGAGCGCAAGGCGGTTTGGAGCATCGGCAAAACTGAAAGGACGACATGACGATCGATTCGAAGGCCTACCGTGTACCGCCAGGCAAGAAGCTTGACTTGAGCGAGTGGCCGACGGCCGGTCCGTCACTGACTAAATCGAAGAAGCAGTATCAACAATTGCTTGAAGAACATGTGAAGGAACTTAGCGCATTGCAGCAACTTCACTACGCATCCAACCGCCATGCGCTTCTACTCATCCTCCAGGGCATGGACGCCGCCGGTAAAGATGGCGCCATAAGGCACGTCATGTCCGGAATCAATCCGCAAGGATGCGAGGTCTTCAGCTTCAAGCAACCCACCGCCGAAGAACTGGAACATGACTTCCTTTGGCGCACTGCGTGCCGTCTGCCTGAGCGCGGCCGCATCGGCATCTTCAATCGTTCTTACTACGAAGAAGTACTCGTCGTCCGCGTGCATCCGGAGGAACTTCGCAACGAAGGGCTCTCAAAACAGCTTGAGGATGATAAGTCGAAATGGGACGATCGGTACCGCTCCATTGTGGACTTCGAAAAGCACCTTGACCGGAACAGCACGCGCATCGTCAAGGTGTTCCTGCACCTCTCGAAGGATGAGCAGCGGAAGCGGTTCCTGGCGCGCATCGACGATCCGGAAAAGAACTGGAAGTTGAGCCTTGTGGACATTCATGAAAGAAAGTTATGGAGGGACTACGTGAAGGCTTACGAAGACTGCCTAGGCGCAACCAGCACGCATCACGCTCCCTGGTATGTTGTCCCCGCGGACGATAAGGACGACGCACACCTGATCGTTTCTCAGATTGTTCTTGACGCGCTGAGGGGATTGAAATCATCCTATCCCGCAACAACTCAGAAACACCAGGCCGAATTGCAATCAATCCGCAAGATGCTTGCGACGTGAAGCCGTGCCTTATCACGGTCGAAGCGAAACAATCTGAAGTCTGCAAGCCGCTGCCAGAATGTGAGCAGTTACGGAGAACGAGAAAGGATACGCTACGATGGCCACTACCGAGATTCCAATCAAAGTTGGCAAGGACGACACGGCCCAGCCCTTCAGCAAGAACTTCGATCAGTTTGGCAATTCATCAGGCTTCATCTTCGACGTGAGCCTATCGACGGCGGTTGCGGCCGACGGCAAGAACGAAGAGACAGCGCCAAAGCCCAAGGGACCGCTCTCGCCTGAGATGCTGGACAAGATGAATCGCTACTGGCGCGCCGCGAACTATCTCTGCATCGGCCAGATCTACCTCTTTGAAAATCCGCTGCTTCGCTCGCCGCTCAAGGCAGAGCAGATCAAGCCAAGACTGCTTGGTCACTGGGGAACCTCGCCTGGACAGAACTTCATCTACATTCATTTGAACCGGCTGATCAAAGAGCACGATGCGGACATCATCTACATCTCCGGACCAGGGCACGGGGGACCCTCGTTGAATGCCTGCTCCTACCTGGAAGGTTCTTACACCGAGGTTCACCCGGAGATCACTCACGACGAAGACGGCTTGCGGCTCTTGTTCCGCAAGTTCTCAACCCCGGGCGGAGTGCCAAGCCACTGCGGCCCTCATGTCCCAAACTCCATGCACGAAGGCGGCGAGCTTGGCTATTCGATGGTTCATGCATTCGGCGCTGCCTTCGACAATCCCGACCTGATCGTGGCCTGCATAATTGGCGATGGCGAATCTGAGACCTGCCCGCTTGAAGGCAGCTGGAAGTCGGTCAACTTCGTCAATCCTATCAGAGACGGCGCCGTCTTGCCGATCCTTCACCTCAATGGATACAAGATCTCAGGGCCAACCGCTCAGGGACGAACTAGCGACGCCGACCTGAAGGCACTTTATGTAGGCCGCGGTTACAAGCCCTACTTTGTCGAGGGCGATGACCCGGAGGTCGTGCATCAACTTCTTGCGCAAACGCTTGAGGATTGTTATGCCGAGATTCGTGGGATTCAGCAGGAGGCGCGCAAGAACGGATTCAAGAAGCAGCCCGTCTGGCCCATGATTATCTTTCGCACGCCCAAGGGATGGACCTGCCCGAAGGAAGTGGACGGAATCCCAATCGAAGGCACATTCCGCGCGCACCAGGTTCCGCTCGCATCGGTTAAAGACAATCCTGAACACCTGAAGATTCTTGAGGCCTGGATGAAGAGTTACAAGGCCGAAGAACTATTCGACCGCGACGGTAAATTCATCGAAGAGCTCGCGACTCTCTCGCCCGCGGGCAACCGCCGCATGGGAGGAAACCCGCATGTCAATGGCGGACGCGAGCTGATCACCCTCGCGCTGCCTGACTTCACAGATTACGCGCTTGAAATCCCCGGCCCCGGTCAGGTTCTGGCCGAAGCGCCGCGCAAACTCGGAGATTTCTTCCGCGACATCTTCAAAATGAATCTGACAAACTTCCGCATGTTTTGCCCGGATGAATCGAATTCCAATCGCTTGAACTCCATCTTCGAGGCAACAGAGCGGTGCTCGATGGCCGAGATTGTTTCGATCGACGAGAAACTGGGTCCGGATGGCCGCGTCATGGAAGTGCTGAGCGAACACCTCTGCCAGGGGTGGCTTGAGGGCTACCTGCTCACCGGCCGTCATGGCATGTGGTCCTCCTATGAAGCCTTCGCGCAGGTGGTCGACTCCATGACAACCCAACATGCCAAGTGGCTTGAGCAATCCCGCGAATATCTCTGGCGCAGGCCGCTTGCGTCTCTCAATGTTCTGCTCACAAGTCATGCATGGCGCAACGACCACAATGGCTTCAGCCACCAGGCAACCGGGTACGTCGTCAATGCATTGGAGCGCAGGAGTGAAGTGATCCGCGTGTATTATCCACCTGATTCCAATTGTCTCCTCAGCGTCTTCGACCATTGCCTGCGCAGCCGCAATTACGTCAACGTCGTCACCTGCGGTAAACAACCTCAACTCCAGTGGCTCAATATGGACGAGGCTCTTGAGCATTGCTCGAAAGGCGCATCCACATGGAAGTTTGCAACCAACGATAATGGCGATGAGCCGGATGTTGTGCTGGCCTGCGCCGGAGATGTGCCAACCATCGAGACGTGCGCGGCCTCATGGCTCCTGCAGAAACACGTACCCGGAATCAAAGTGCGGGTCGTTAATGTTGTCGACCTGATGACCCTGATGTTTCCCGACAAGCATTCGCACGGCATGGACGAAATGTCGTTCAACGCGCTGTTTACAGAATCGGCGCCGGTGATCTTTGCCTTCCACAACAATCGCTGGCTCATTCACACCCTGGTTCATGGCCGCTCCAATGAAAGCCGCTTCCATGTCCATGGCTATATGGATTATGGGACAACCACCACCCCCTTCGACATGGTGGTGCTTAATGAGATGAGCCGCTTCCACCTTGCGCTGGATGCATTGAAGCATATCCCTCGTCTTCGGTTGCAAGCCGAGGATGCCATTAACTTCTTCAATCAGGAGTTGCAACGCCACCACGTCTATATCCGCGAGCACCTGGAGGATATGCCGGAGATCAGGAACTGGCATTGGACCAAGGACTTCAGTGACGCGGGCGCGCCTGCTCCAATGGCCAAGGGGCATCCAGAGAAGGCCATGTTCACCGACAGTTAGGCTCCATCCAGCAAGAATCAAAGCGGAGGCCGGCCTCGCGTAAGGGGAGCGATGGCGGTCTCCGCTTCTTCGACTCGGCAAGCAGGGGGTGACATTGAACGATCCGAAGGCGCCATCCGATTGGTTCAAAGTGGATGGAGTTGACGCTCTGGTTGAATTGGCGCTCAATCTCCACTGGTCCTGGAACCATGCCGCAGACGAGTTGTGGGAAGAACTCGACAAGGGCCTCTGGGCAACAACGCAAAACCCATGGGTCATCCTGCGCACGGTCTCTCGCGAAAAAGTCAAGGCTGCATTAGGCACGCCGGAGTTCCGCCAGAAGCTCGACAGCCTGCTTCGTAAGAATCGGGACTCCTATCGGGCCGATGCGTGGTTCCAGCACAGGCATCCCGGCGCAGGGCTCACGGCAGTCGCCTACTTCAGCATGGAGTTCATGCTGAGTGAGGCCTTGCCCATCTATTCGGGCGGACTTGGCAACGTAGCCGGCGACCAGATGAAGGCGGCCAGCGAGCTGGGCGTTCCGGTCGTCGGAGTCGGCTTGCTTTACGGGCAGGGATATTTCCGCCAGGACTTCGACGCGGAAGGCCGGCAGCAGGCGCTTTATCCAGTCAACGATCCGGGGCAGTTGCCCATACGGCCGCTGCGGCAGCCGAATGGCGAGTGGCTGCGATTGCAGATTCAACTTCCCGGCTCCAGGATATGGCTTCGCTGTTGGGAGGTGTCAGTAGGAAGAGCAAAGTTGTATCTTCTCGACACCAACGACTTTGCCAATTCTGCGGCTCATCGCGGAATTACCAGTGAGCTCTATGGCGGCGACGCAGAGATGCGCCTGAAGCAGGAGATCGTCCTCGGCATCGGCGGATGGCGTCTGTTGCGGGCATTGGGACTCACCCCTGAGGTCTGTCACCTCAACGAAGGCCACGCGGCATTTGCCGTGCTCGAACGGGCCCGCTACTACATGGAGGATCGGAAGGAGCCGTTCGATCTCGCCATGAATATCACGCGTGCAGGGAATCTATTCACAACGCATACCGCCGTGAGCGCCGGCTTTGACCGGTTTGACCCCAGGCTCATTCGCACGTATCTGACCCACTACGCAGTAGATGAACTCGATGTTTCCGTGGAGGACCTGCTCGCCATGGGAAGGCAGAATCCGGAAGACAATTCGGAGCCCTTCAACATGGCGTATCTCGCCGTCCGCGGCAGCGGGCAGATCAATGGCGTCAGCAAGCTCCATGGAAAAGTGAGCAGAGAGATCTTCCAGGCCCTGTTCCCCCGCTGGCCAAGGGAGGAAGTCCCGATAGGGTCGGTAACCAACGGCATTCATGTGCCCACCTGGGATTCTGCCGAAGCCGATGCGTTGTGGACCTCCGCCTGCGGCGCGAAGCGTTGGCGCGGAGATCGCCTGGTCGAAGACGACATTCGCCAAATATCTGACCCGCAGCTTTGGCAATTGCGAGCAGCAGGACGCAAAGGCCTGATCGAACGGATGCGCAAGCGGTACCAGTGCCAGTTCGCCGCTGAAGGTGCGGATTCGTCCACTGCCGCAGGCATCTTCGATGAAAAAGTGCTGACCCTGGGATTTGCGCGCCGATTCGCCACGTACAAGCGCCCCAATCTTCTTTTGCAGAATACCGAGAGGCTGGTGCGGCTGCTCTCCAATCCACGATGCCCCGTCCAGTTGATCCTTGCGGGAAAGGCTCATCCGCAGGATCTTCCCGGCCAGGAGCTGATCAGGCAGTGGAAGGATTTCATCAAGCGTCCCGAAGTCGAAGGGCGAGTGGTCTTCCTCAACGACTACGACATGATGCTGGCCCAGGAGTTGGTCCAGGGCATCGACGTTTGGATCAATACGCCTCGCCGTCCTTGGGAGGCCTGCGGAACCAGTGGCATGAAGGTCCTCGTCAATGGCGGGCTCAACCTTTCAGAGTTGGACGGCTGGTGGGCCGAGGCCTACTCGCCCGAAGTTGGCTGGGCCATCGGCGACGGCCAGGAGCATGGCGACGACCCGGGATGGGATGCCTGGGATGCAGAGACTCTGTATACCATCTTGGAAGCTGAAGTCGTCCCGGAGTTCTACGAGCGCGATCAATCCGGCATGCCAATCAAATGGCTGGGACGCATCCGCGAGAGCATGGCGCGCCTCACGCCGGAGTTTTCTGCAACCCGCGCCATCCGCGAATACACTGAAAGTCATTATCTGCCGGCGGCATCGCGCTATCGCGATCGCGCCGACGACGATGGTGCAGTCGGCTCGAGTCTGCTCCAATGGAAGCAGGACCTCGATCGCCATTGGAGCACGGTACGTTTCGTCAACATTCGAATCGACACTCACGACGCGCAGCACTTCTTCCAAGCCAAAGTCGCTCCCGGCTCCCTCACTCCGGATCACCTGAGAATCGAGCTCTACGCCGATCCCGTTCAAGGCGAGTCCGCTTGCCTTGAAGTCATGAAACCATCCGAACCCAGTTCAGACACGCCAGGTTCATACACCTATTCAGCCCAGGTCTCCGCAACGCGCCCCGCCAGCGATTACACCGTGCGCATCGTCCCCCATCATCTCAATGCTCTTGTGCCGCTCGAAGCAGGCCAGATAATTTGGCAACGCTGAGCTGATCAGAGGCACTTCCACGACCCACAATACGAGGAGTACAACGTGGATTCACTTCGGAACTCCGCCGACCCTTGCGCTACTGCCATCCCCGGCAAAGACGCAAGCCAGACGTATCCGCTGGGGCCAACGTTAAGTCCAGATGGCGTAAACTTCAGCGTCTTCTCAGCTCATGCCACGCATGTAGAAATCGTGTTCTTCGATGACGCCGACGCCCAGCAGCCGGCCCGCGTGATAAAACTCAGGCCAATAACCAATCGCACTTCTCATTACTGGCACATCTTTGTACCGGGCATCGTGGCCGGGCAGCTCTACGGATACCGCGTCGATGGTCCTGGCGAAGCGAACGACGGAAATCGCTTTGACTGCGGCAAAGTTCTGATTGACCCATACGGAAAGAGCGTTTCCGTCGGCCGAAACTACGATCGTTCAGCTGCGAGCCATCCCGGAGACAACGCGGCGACCTCGATGAAGAGCGTTGTTGCCGATTTGAGCACATTCGACTGGCAAGGAGATCAGCCGCTCAAGCATCCGTTTCGCACGACAGTGATCTACGAAACGCATGTAGCCGGATTTACGCGCCACCCGAACTCAGGCGTTCCCGAAGCCTCAAGAGGAACGTATCTCGGACTCATCGAAAAGATCCCATATCTCAAGTATCTCGGAGTCACAGCTGTCGAACTCTTGCCGGTGTTCCAGTTCGATACTCAAGACGCAGTTCCAGGGCTCACCAACTATTGGGGCTATGGGCCAGTGTCTTTCTTTGCGCCGCATCTCGGATACAGCACCTGCAATGACCCGCTCGTTTGCCTGCATGAGTTTCGAACCATGGTGAAAGAGCTGCATCGGGCCGGCGTCGAAGTAATTCTCGACGTTGTCTACAACCACACCGGCGAAGGCGACGAGAATGGACCAACACTCTGTTTCCGCGGGCTTGAAAACAGTTTCTACTACATGCTGGAGAAAGATAAGGCCAAATATGCAAACTACACTGGGGCGGGCAACACTCTCAAGGCCAACCATTCCGTTGTGAAGCGCCTGATTCTCGACAGCCTGAGGTACTGGGTTTCAGAGATGCACGTGGACGGCTTCCGCTTCGATCTGGCGTCGATATTCTCGCGCAACGAATCGGGCGAGCCCATGTTGAACCCGCCGATCATCTGGGAGATCGATTCCGATCCTGTGCTTGCAGGCACAAAGTTGATTGCGGAAGCGTGGGATTCAGGCGGTTTATATCAGGTTGGCAGCTTCGGTGGAGATAAGTGGAAGGAATGGAATGGGCAGTTTCGCGACGACGTTCGCACCTTTGTCAAGGGCGATCCGGGGACCGTTGTGAACCTTCGAGAGCGCATCGCGGGAAGCCGAGACCTTTATCGTGAGCGGAGCCGACCTGCCGCGCAAAGCATTAATTTCGTCACCTGCCACGACGGATTCACGCTGAACGATCTTGTCTCCTACGATGCCAAGCACAACGAAGCGAACCGCGATTCGAATTGGGATGGAACAAACAACAATCATAGTTGGAATTGCGGGTTTGAAGGTGCGACCGACAGTGCCGCCATCCACCGATTGCGGATGCAGCAAGTCCGGAATCTTTTCGCTCTTACTCTACTCTCCGTTGGGACGCCGATGTTGCTTATGGGAGATGAAGTGTGCCGAACCCAGTTGGGAAACAACAACGCATATTGCCAAAACAATGCAACCAGCTGGTTCGACTGGAGCCTATGCGACATCAATGCTGACCTGCTCCGCTTCGTGCGGCAACTGATCCATCTCCGCCTTCACTTCGACCAGAACCCTGGTGGAGCACAAACGACACTTCAGGATTATCTGAGAAAAAGCCGCATCGAGTGGCATGGCGTTGAAATTGGAAAACCAGACTGGAGTAGCAACTCACACAGCCTCGCATTGTCCGTGCACAACTTCGCAGGCACACGGGTGCGTTACATTGCTATCAACGCATATTGGAAGCCGCTGGAGTTTGAACTCCCTTCCGTGACCGTGGCCGCACATGGAAGCTGGCTCCGCACCATGGACACTTCTCTTCCCACTCCAGACGACATTGCCGCAGGAATTACGGCCTTTCACGTGCGAGATTCGAGCTATCGAGTCAATTCCCGGTCCATCGTAATGCTGGATTGCGACCAGCAAACAAGCGGAAAGACTCACCAGCGAGTCTTGGAAAGCTGAGAATGACAATTCCTGGCAGATGCATTTCTGAATCAGGATCGTTGAATCGACGATTCAATGAATGTGTGGGAGACTCACTTTTCATCATTCACTCGGTATCCAGGCCGAGATTGGACAGCTTGGCGCGTGTAGATTTGCAGTCTGTATGAAGAATGCCTTGAATTCCCAGGCTCTCAGCAACCTTAACGAACATCGGAGTATTGTCGATATAGACTGCCTGCGACACCTGCGCCTGAGCTATGTCCAGAGCAAGCCTGAAAATGTTCACGTCGGGCTTGCGAATGTGAACGAAGCAAGAGGAAATGAAGCAATCGACAAACCGATCCAGTTTGAACTTCTGAATCCGGTATGCATTCAGTTCACGCCCTTCGTTGCTGACTATGGCAATTGTCATCCCCTGCTGGAGCTTAAGCTGCGCAAACAGCGCGATCATCTCCGAGAAAGGTTTCGACTGCGCAAACATGAAGCGCCGAAACTGATTACGGGTGAACGGCCTCTTTTTGTGGAAGACCACGAGACTCAAATAATCTTGCAGCGTGATCTTTCCTTCCTCGTAGATCTCGAAAGTGAGGTGATGGCGATCCTCCATCTCGGCTCACTCCAGTTTGAAGTTCTTCGCTGCCCGTCTGCGAGCCAGATGATCCCACCCATCGGTCAGAAGGACACCACCTATATCGAGAAACATGCATGTGATCCGTGTTGCTCTCTTCATTGGCGTTCCTTGCCCTCAGCCCATTCGGAAAGGTATTCTGCGCGCTTTTGATTCCTCACTATGCCGCGATTCATACCTTTGCCTCAGGCGCATCTGCGACTGCCTCTGCCGGTATCTGTTCCGGCAAGTCAAGGCGCGCGACACCAATCCGATTGTCCGCCATCCCGTAGTAGACGTCGAAGCGATCCGGGGTTCCAAGATCGTCGCGCCGGTCGATACCCGTGGGAAAAACAACATTGTCAACGGTCCCATCGCGTTCCTGTGGAAGCGTCGGCGTCAACACCGGCTCGGGCGAACGGTAGCTGATTACGAGCGGATGCTCCTTGGAAAAGATCATGACCCCCGCCGAATAGCGCAACACGTGCCGGTCCGGGTCTGGCTCCTCGATTTCGCTCACACCGTGGTAAACGATCAGCCAGCCATGCCGAGTCAAGACGGGTGGAGTGCCACCGCCGATCTTCAGCCGTTCCCAGGGCGCGACTGGAGAGGCCAGGCGATGATGAAAGGTAAACTTGCCGGCGTGAAAGGGCTTACGGTCAGGTGTCATTTGGCAGTAAGAAACCCAGATGCTCTCTCGATCAATATCCACTTCACGGGTCGCAGGGCTACAAGCGGTTTCCTCAGGACGGGTGCCTGGAAAGAGCGGCCGGTGGAGCAAGGCCAGCTCCGGGTGACCGGATGGATCGGGAATAACGGCCGGGAAGAGGCTGGCATCCTTGTCGTCTACGTCCCCGAATTCAATGCCGTCTGCCGAGGCAAAAGTAGCCAGCCCCAGCCGTCTCCAGTGGAAGATATCTTGCGATACCGCCATGGCAATCCGCGGCCCATGGGACGACCATGCCGTGTAAGTCATCAGATATCGTTCAAGAGGAGCCACGAACGTGACGCGAGGATCCTCGCAGCCGCCGCTGCCATCGGGCCTCCGTTCATAGTCGGCCTCGGGCTCCAGAACGATGCCAAGCCTCTCCACCCCCGCCGGGTCGCCGGCTTCATTGAACCGCACGCGCGCTATCCCGATCCGCGAATAGTTCTCCTTCGCGACCATCCGCGGGAACAGATACAGTTCGCCATCAGGGCCTCGAACCGCTCCCGGATTGAGAACCCCGTCCACCTCGTGCGGATTACCGGGCTCCGGCTCCATAATCATGCCCAGACGTTGCAACTTCAAGC
>Ga0302320_10005838_pt1 | contig 27442 bp, 22 predicted proteins | sample Bog_T0_3_FD_202130 | JGI IMG/M metagenome (GOLD analysis project Ga0302320, IMG submission 202130) | Peat permafrost microbial communities from Stordalen Mire near Abisko, Sweden - Bog_T0_3 | ecosystem: Environmental > Terrestrial > Soil > Wetlands > Peat | place: Sweden: Abisko, Stordalen Mire...
GGAAGAATATGCCGGAGTCGGAGAATAGCAAAAATTCGGAGCCTTTATGAACGCTACATTGAGATTGATTGAAAAACAAATCGCGATGTCGGACTTCAGAAATCGCGCGGGCCAAACCCCTTCTCAAAACGCCCCGGTGCCGGGCCGTTTTATGACGAAGGAGGGCGCGGCTTTCGGCCCCTGCCTGTTTATTTCACGCGAATGCGGCAGCGGTGCCAGCCTTTTGGCGCAGACGGTCGGCGGCCGGCTGGGATGGAATGTTTTTGACGCCAAGATTGTTGACGAAATAGCGCAGGCCGCCAACATTCACCGCCAGCTGGTGAAAAGCGTGGATGAGCGCATCCATACTTATTGGGAGCAGACCTTGCGGGAGCTTTTGATGGACGATTTGGCGGACAAAAAGTATTTGGTTCTCCTCAAACAAGTGGTCACGGCATTGGGATCTCACGGCAATGTCGTGTTTGTCGGGCGTGGCGCGCAATATATTCTTCCGGCACAATGCGGGTTAAGCCTGCGCCTGGCAGCGCCATTGGAGGCGCGTGCGAAGCGCATGGCCGAGCAGATGAAATTATCCTTGGAAGAAGCGCGGTTAAAAGTGCGGAAGATAGACGCGGAACGCGCGGCTTTTGTCCGGAAAACTTTCAAAAAAGACGCTGCCTCACCTCTAAATTACGACCTGATAATCAACACCGGCGAAATCAACATTGAAAGCGCCGCCAACATCGTGCTGGCTTCCATTCGGGAAAAACTCGGCGTCTGCCCTAAAAACCAGCTTGGCTGAACTTAAACGATGGGTGGTTTTGAACCGGCGGGGCATTTGAAGGATTTTCATAACCAACTCCAATTCGTTGAAAATGAATTCAAACAAAAGTTTGTTGAAAAAAAGGAGCTGCAAAAATTCAAAATCGGTGCGATTCGCTATTGGATTTACAAAACGGCGACAAAAATACCAATAGCCCCGGCACCGCGCACACTGGCGGAGCAAAATCATATATTTGCGACCATTGCAGATTTACCAGAACAAGATAATGACCTTCCCGAAGGAATTGTCTCACCGGCGACAAAACTTGCCAAAAAGACAAAAGCAAAATCACGAAAATGAAAGTCGCACTTTACGCCAGAGTGTCTTCCGAACAGCAAGCCGAAAAGGACTTGTCCATTCCTGCACAATTGAAAGCGTTGAATAATTACGCACTAAAAAAGGGCTGGGACGTGGTTAAAGAGTTGGTGGATAAAGCGGAAAGCGCGCGTTCCGCAAATCGTCCGGCATTTCAAGAGATGATTGCTTTTACAAAACAAAAGCCGCTACTTTTTCAAGGCATCCTCGTTTGGAAACTTTCACGATTTGCCCGCAACCGTGAGGATTCAATTTTATACAAATCGCTGCTTCGCAAACGCGGCGTGCAAGTGATCTCAATAAATGAGCAAATTGACGATTCGCCCACTGGTCGTTTGCTTGAAGGCATGATTGAATCCATTGACGAATTCTATTCGGCCAATCTTGGACAAGATACACGACGCGGCATGAAAGAAAACGCGCAGCGGGGATTTTTGAACGGTGCGCCGGTCTCATTTGGCTACCGGGCGATCTTCAAAGATATTAACGGCGTGAAAAAGCGGGTGATTGAGTTGAATGAGGATGAAGCACATGTCGTTAAATGCGCTTTTGATTTATTTCTTCAAGGTGAGGGTGCAAAGATAATCGCTCAACGTCTTAACGCAGAGGGCTTCCGCAACCGGCAAGGTAAGCTGTGGAATAAAAATTTAACCCTCTATTTGCTGAAAAATGAAATTTACACGGGCACTTACATTTGGAACCGCTTCAACAAAGCCAACGGCTTAAAAGTGCTAAACCCGGAATCTGAAATCGTGCGGATTCCAAATCATCATGCGCCATTGATTGACCAAACATCATTTGAGCGCGTCCAGCGGATGCTGAAAGAACGTGCGCCGGAAATGAAATCACACCCGCGCGCCGTCGCCAGTCAGTATCTATTGAGCGGCCTTGTCTTTTGTTCCCACTGCGGCTCAAAAATGATTGCCAGCACCGCGAAATCGGGAAAGTTTGTTTATTATGCGTGCCAGCGAAAATTCAAAGAGGGGAAAGCAAGCTGCTCGCAAAAAAGTCTCAATGCGGAAAAACTTGAACCGTGCATTGTGGACACGATCAAAGACCGGGTTTTAACAAAGGAAATTCTGTCCAAACTTGTCTGCATGGTTTGTGTAGAACTCGAAAATGGCGAAGCGGAATCAGATGCAAAGCGAGTGACGCTAAAAGGTCAATTGGCAGAAACCGAAAAAAAGCTCGCTCGGTATTATGAATTGATTGAAAGCAATTCGCTCAACATTGCCGACGTTGCACCACGTCTTCGGGAGTTGAACGCAGAAAAAGAAACCGCCAACGCCGAAATTGCCCGGCTCTATGCACAGACGACGCGCGCCGTGGCTTTTCCAAAACCATCAGAAGAAACAGTTACGGCCTACGTCGAAGATTTACGAAATACGTTAAACGAGGGAAGCATTATGAGCCGGAAAGTATTCTTGAATTCTTTCGTCCGGCGCATAAACATCAAGAATTCAGAGGCGGAAATTGAATATACTTGCCCGATTGGACTTGGCGGAAACCGCAGAAACGAGGTTCTTTCTATGGCACGGATTGGCTCCAGAGGAAGGACTCGGAGACTTTTACCTATTCATTTCGAGTTAAATTGTAGCATTTCCGCGTTTAGAATCAAGCTAATTCGTCAAAATCAACACTTACTCTGCCACTACTCATATACTACTTTTACTACACGTTTTACTACACACTTTGTTTCATGCCAGAATATAACGCCCTGATTTTCGTGTGCCAACGCGCCGCACCAGACCGGCATCCAGCAACGGCTGCATCAGCTTGATTGCGCCCTGCTTTGTCACGCCCAGCGCGTCCCAAATTTCCTGCGGCGTCATGCTTTTATGATCCCGTAACAGTTGCAACAATTGTTCCTGCTTCGGACGCAACACCAGTTTCGTTCGCGTTGAACCGGCTGACAATTTCTGCACCCGCGTCCAGACACGCTCCAAAGTGAGTTGCAAACCCTCGGCGGCATATTCCAGCCAGCCGCTCAAATCTTCGCCTTCGCGCCGCACGGCATCCAGCGCCGCATAATAACGCGGACGATCTTCCCAATAAAATTCGTCCACGGAAAAAATGTGGTGCGTGTCAAATCCACGCCGGTATAACTCCCACAATGCCAGCGCGCGGCCTGTCCGCCCGTTGCCGTCGGCGAATGGATGAATTGATTCAAACCGATAATGGACGATTGCAGAACTTAACACAGGCGACATTTTGGCGGATTCCTTGTTCCACCATGCCAGCAATTCAAACATCAAACCCGAAACGTCCTCTGGTGGCGGTGGCATATACCGGCCAACGCGCACGGCGATGGTGCGATAGCGCCCGGCTGTTCCTTGATCCATCACGTCACCGGCCATGATTTTATGCAGCCGCAAAATTTCCTCATGCGAGATCGTCTTTTTGGCGGCGTTCTTTTCCACGAACCGCAGCGCGGCAAAATAATTGACCACTTCCCGCTTGGCGCGGGTGGCAACGGCGGGAATTTCACGGCCTTCCTCCACGGCGCGCACCTGTTCCAACGTGAGCGGATTGCCTTCAATGGCCGTTGAAGAATGAGTGTTGCGTGTGCGCGTATCCTTTTGCAACGCGGGAATCCACGGCACTTCCACGGTGGCGGCCAGAATCCGCTCGCGCAGGGCGGCGATTTGTTCCACCCGCGCCAGCAATGCCGGTGTGACAATGAATTTCGGCTGATAACTCACGGCCTTAAATTATCCGATGAGACAACCATAAGTCAACTTATTAGACAACCGCTTTTGCGCCCCTGTTTACTGGAAAACCGAAGGCTTGCAGACCTACTTCGTGAATTCCTAACCAGCCGCAACTTGCGACGTGAGCATTGGCAAGCGAGGAACGAAAGCGGCGAGTTTTTGTTTGAGCCGACCCGTAGCATCCTTGCCAAGCGCAACGGCGCAATATAATCGCGGCGGAATTCACGAAGCCGACAGTCATTTCATTGCTGCTGCTGAACATCAAGCAACTGCTTCAATTCCGCTTCAGGACGTGAACTGACGAAGAAAATTCTTCCGTTGCCGTCCTTCATGTCCGCGCCCTGCGCGTTTGGAATATACAGGCAATAACCGCTGGGAATGGGAACGCCATTGGAATCAGAAGCGCGCGCGACATAAACTGGAGCGGCGGCGATGGCCAATTGTTGAAATGCTTCCATGTTGTTTTTAAGCGTGTATTTTTCTGCATGGATTTCATCGGCCAGCGTTTTGTCAAAGTGGCATTTCATCTGCCAATACGCCGCGCTGATTCCAAGAATGGCGACGGATAAACCGACAATCACGCCCGCCGTCAACGCTGTTTTCCAAATGCGCTGCGGCCACAGTTGCGCGGCGCGTTCGCTGGCGGCATTAAGTTTTTCAAAAGTCGGCTCAATGGTATTGGAAAGTTTGTCCGCCCGAATTTGAAGCGGCAGGATGATACTTTTAATCGCGTCTTCGATTTTTTGAATAATCGCCTTGGTGTCCACTTGCGAACCGAGATTTTTCACCATCAATTCAACGCTGGCAATCGTCTCGTTGCATTTGGCCTGCGTGATTTTGCAAAGCTCGTCCGTCTTGGCGGCAGAGTTGGTGATGTTCAAATCGCGGGCTTCAATCGTCTTGGCAATCATGCCGATTTCCTCGCGCGCATCCTGCAAGATGGCAAATGAATCCTGATTCGCTTCTACCGCAGCCTTGGGAATGCGCTCGACATAGCGGGCATACACGTCCAACACGAGCAAAAGCTGGGTGAAAAACTGCGTGCTGTCACCGTCGGCGAAACGGTGATAAACCTCGCGCGCCAGCTCCCGCTTTTCGGCGGGATAAGTGGCGAGCATTTCTTCAAAAAAGTTCGGCTCATTCATAATGATTCCTTTCAAACTGCGAGATTTGCCTTTGCGCCGCGCTTGGCGGCAAACGGTTCGCCGATAGGCGGAACGATTTTTGGTTTGATGCCAGCCGCTTCAACGGCTGGCAAGATTTTTCCGGCGATCTGGTCGTATTGGTTGAACATGGTAGCGAGCCAGTCCTGCAAGACGCCGCGAGCCATGATGTCCAAGCCAAGCGTGTCGTTGCCGATGGCCTCATTGAACGGAATTCCGCGCTGCTGCTCGGCCTCAAGTTTCGCCAGCCGGAGCTTCACAAATTCTGACAGCACCGGCACGGTGATGGTGACTGCGCCGCAGTCGAGCAATTCCTTTTCCAACGGGCTGCCGTCGAACATCCGGGTTTTGGGCGCACGGGCCGGATTACGGACAATGACGTAATCCACCTGCTTGCCGCAGAACTGGCAAACCGCGTCAAGGTTGGTCATCACATCCAAATCATCGAACGGAAAAACCATGAGCGTGATGCCGATATTTTGCGTGCTGGCGATGTCAAAAAAGTGCGAGGCGTAAAGTGCCTTCATCAACTGGCCGTCCAGATGGGCGCGCGGGTCAACCAGCGTCACGGCCTTGGCCGTGGTCTTCCGCAGAATGGAAATGAGTTCGTCCAAGTCTTCGGCCTGCCCGCTCAAGGGTGTCAGCTTCACCTGGGCGGGAAATAATCGGGACAAGGTGCGGTTGTCGCCGTCCAGATCAAATCCCTGCCATTGGATGTTGCGTTGGTTAAGCCAGCACGCGCGGGCGGCGGCTTCGATGCTTTTGCCCATGTTGCCTTTGGCCTGCATGGGCAGAATCAGGCGGTGTTTGGTTGTTTTCATATGTCGAGGTTGAACCGATGTTTTTGCACCGGCATTTGGTTGGTTGTTGGTTGTGGTTTTGGAACGAAAATCGGTTTTTCCTGTTCAATTTCAAGCGCATTATTGTTGCGCGGTCGGCGGGCAATCGCCCGCTCGCAAAAACGATAAACGGAAGTGAATGTCGTCTCGACGCCGCGCTCATTGAGCCATGCGGTGATTTGTTTGTAAGTCCAATGCTTGCGGCGCAACGCAAAGATGGCCTCGCGGTGCGCTTCTAGTTTGCTGCGCGTCCGGCGCGCAGGCTCAATTTCCGCTTGTGGCTGTAAATTCATTTTTTTGTTTTTTCTGCGCCAATAATTCCGTCAGACGTTTGCGCAAATTTTGCGAAAAATTTGCGCAACCCCACATTTGTTCTCAAAATTTTTCCTAAAAATGTGCCCAACGCCGCGCCGCGCGGCGAGTCCCTCTAGCTGTGCTAAGGGAAGATGTCTGACGGAATTATTGGTCTTTAACATGGTCTTCATGGCTGTGTGTTACCGTTGCCATGAAGATAAAACCATTGAAGCGATTTAGCTTACCGAGTAGTGGGCGGATTATGACTGGATTGGTGCGAATAGTGCCTTCAAGGGGATGACGAGAGATAAATTCCAGTTAAAGTGGCCTCTATGTTAAGAGTCATAGCGAGTCGGAATGCCAAAGAATACTTTGCTGAATCTTTGAAGCGTGAAGATTATTACAGCGAAGGGCAGGAAGTCAGCGGCGATTGGAACGGCATGGCAGCACAGAGATTGGGATTGTCAGGCGCGGTAACAACGGCCGCTTTTGAATCCCTGTGCGACAATGAAAAGCCGGGGACAAAGGAACGGCTGACGCAACGGAACAAAAGCAATCGGACGGTCGGCTATGATTTCAATTTCCATTGTCCAAAATCGGTTTCGGTCGCTTATGAGTTCACACACGATGAACGGATTTTAGGTGCGTTCAAAATGTCGGTGAACCAAACCATGCGCGAAATTGAATCGGAAATTAAAACGCGGGTTCGGAAAAATGGAGCGAATGAAAATCGTCAAACGGGCAACATGGTTTGGGCGGAGTTCGTTCACTTCACGGCGCGGCCTGTGAATGGCGTTCCTGATCCGCATTTGCATGCCCATTGCTACGCCTTCAACACCACTTGGGACGATGATGAAAAGAAATGGAAGGCCGGGCAGTTCCGGGATTTGAAAGCCGATGCGCCGTATTTTGAAGCGGCCTTTCATGCGCGGTTTTCGAGGCAACTGGCGGATTTGGGTTATCGCATCGAGCGGACGGCCAAAGGGTGGGAAATGGCCGGTGTCCCGCAACGGGTGCTGGATGAATTTTCACGGCGCACGGAACAGGTCGAACAAAAGGCCAAAGAATTGGGCATTACATCGGCCAAAGGAAAAGACGGACTGGCGGCACTTACCCGCGAACGAAAGCAAAAGCAATTTTCCAAGCCGGAATTAAGAGAACGGTGGAATGAGCGCATTTCGGCAGATGAGCGAACGGAAATTCAAAACAACCTCCGCAATCAAGTTTCTGCCACGCCCAAAATTTCGGAAATGAAGGCGATGGATTTTGCCATGCAGCATTGTTACGAACGCGCCTCCATCGTGACGGACAAGGAACTGCTCCGGCACGCGCTGCGCTTCGGCATGGGCGATGTGGACGTGGCGCAAACCAAACGCCAGCTTTTGCGGGATGAACTGATTAAGGAAAACGTGGACGGTCGGCAATGGCTCACCACAAAAGATGTTTTGGCGGAAGAAAAACGGCTGATTGATTTCGTCGCGGATGGGAAAAATAAGTTCAAGCCGCTCGGTTCGGACAAATACCAATTTCAAAATCCTAAACTTTCCGATGAGCAACGCAACGCCGTCTGGCACGTTCTGCAAAGCACGGATCGCGTCACGGCCATTCGCGGTGGCGCGGGAACTGGCAAAACAACGATGATGCGCGAGGCCGTGGCAGCGATTGAATCCAATGGCGCGAAAGTTTTCACGTTCGCGCCGTCGGCGGAAGCGTCGCGCGGGGTGCTGCGAACGGATGCCGGGTTTGCCAACGCCGAGACAGTCGAGGCATTATTGCAAAATGAAAAACTGCAAGCGCAGGTTCGCGGGCAGGTGATTTGGATTGATGAGGCCGGACTTTTGAGCATTCGCACGCTGGCGCGCGTGGCCGATCTAGCTGAAAAACAAAACTGCCGGATTGTTCTGTCCGGCGACACGGCGCAACATCGCGCCGTCGAGCGCGGCGATGCGCTGCGCATTTTGGAAAAGCACGCCAATCTGCCCGCCGCTGAACTGAAAGAAATTTGGCGGCAAAAGGCTGACTCGCATAAAGCCGTGGTCGCTGATTTACGAAGTGGCGATTTAGAGAACGCTTTCAAGCGATTGGACAAACTTGGAATGTTGCGTGAAATGGACGCCGATAAACGGCATGATGCGTTGGCAATTGATTACGCTGCGGCGGTGAAAGCACACAAATCAGCGTTGGTCATTTCGCCGACGCACGCGGAAGGCGAGCGAGTCACGCGAGAAATCCGCGAGAAATTGAAAGCAGTGAAGAAACTCGGCACGGATGAACGTGAGCTAGTTCAACTCAAAAATTTGCAATGGACGCAAGCGCAGCGCGCCGATGCCAGGAATTATCAAACCGGCATGGTGATTCAGTTTCATCAAAACGTCCCCGGCTTCCGGCGTGGCGAGCGGGTCACGGTCAAAACCCGCGATGAGCATGGCGTTTCGGTCGCGCGAATGAATGGCGAAACTGGATTGCTCACATTGAACATGGCGGCGCATTTCCAAATTTATGAATCCCGCAAAATCGCTCTCGCTGCCGGTGACATGATTCGGATTACGCAGAATGGTTTCACAAACGACAAACGACGGCTCAACAACGGCGATTTGAGACAGGTGAAAGGATTCACCAAAGACGGCAACATCAAACTGGCAAACGGCTGGGTGCTTTCAAAAGATTACGGCAACCTGACGCATGGCTACTGCCTCACGTCTTATAGTTCACAGAGCAAGGGCGTGGACTGCGTGTTTGTAGCCGAAAGTTCCGAATCATTCCGTGCCGCTGGCCGCGAGCAATTTTATGTGTCAGCAAGCCGGTTCAAGGAGGCTCTGACAATTTACACGGATGACAAACATGAATTGCTCAATGCCGTCTGCAAATCGTCGCACCGGCCTTCGGCGATGGATTTGGTAAAGAAGGAAATTTCTGAATCGGTCAAGGAACCGGCAGCAACACCGTCGCAGTCGGTGGCGGTTAAAAATGGCCAAAGGGAAATTTCTGAAAAGCGTGGACGGTTGCAAAGGCACAATGTTCGTCAAAAGCAACCCAGAGGAGTTGGTATATAATAAGACGGCTACACCTTGCGTTTATTCCACGGCAATTTGGCAAGCAGAAGTCCCATGCCGCAAAAATCCGTGATCCCGGCGAAAACCAATCCCGCGCCGACAAACGCCGACAGGCCGAAAAATTCGCGATGCACGAACCAACCGAGCAATACGCCAATCAACACCAGTGATCCGGCCACGATTCGCACTTGCCGTTCAAGGCTGATGATTTTGACGGAACTGCGCGTCACCGGCAGATTCGCTTCAATCCATGCGAGCGTTCCACCTTCGACAATGATTAACTGTGAAAAACCTTCGCGCGAAAATTTCTCGGCTGCTTTGGTCGCACGCTGGCCGCTGCGGCAAAGCAAGTAAACCGGCTGGTCTTTCCGAAGTTGCAGTAAACTTGGTTTTAGTTCGTCCAGTGGAATATTCTGCGCCTGCGGAACATGAACCTCCGCGAACTCTACCGGCGTGCGCACGTCAATTACCGACGATGATGGTTGGGCCGTGAGAATTTTTTGCAGTTCGACCGGCGAAATCGTTTTCATGCTTCTAGTTTATCAACTCCGTTTCAACGAGCGCAACGCCAACACGAGTGCGTCCACTTCCTCGCGTGTGTTGTAAAACGCGAGTGACGGGCGCACGCTGCTCTCTAAACCAAAATGGCGGATGGCCGGCAATGCACAATGATGTCCGGCGCGGACGGCAATGCCATTCTTGTCAAGATGGCGCGCGACACTTTCGTTTGGCACGCCGGGAATCACAAACGACAAAACGCTCGCCTTGTTCAGCGCGGTGCCGATGGGACGCAAGCCGGGAATCGTCGCGAGCGCCTGCGTCGCGTATTCGAGCAGCGCGTGTTCGTAGGCGGCGATGCCGGGAATGCCGACTTTGAACAAATAATCAATCGCCGCGCCGAGTCCGACAACCCCGGCGATGTCCGGCGTTCCGGCCTCAAATTTTTCCGGCGCGTTTTGATAAATGGTTTTCTCAAAACGCACGTCCTTGATCATGTGACCGCCGCCCTGCCACGGCGGCATCGCTTCGAGCAACGGTGCTTTGCCGTAAAGCGCGCCGATGCCGGTCGGCGCAAAAATCTTGTGGCCGGAGAAAACATAAAAATCCGCGTCGAGCGCGGAAACATTCACCGGCAGATGCGGCGTGGATTGCGCGCCGTCAATCAAAACCGGCACGCCGCGCGCGTGGGCGAGCGCGATGATTTGCTCGACGGGATTGATGGTGCCGAGCGAATTGGAAACGTGCGCGACGGAAACGAACTTCGTCTTTTCACCAAGCAATTTCACGAACTCTTCCAAAATCAGTTCGCCGCGATCATTGATCGGAATGACGCGCAACGTCGCGCCGACTTGTTCGGCGAGCAACTGCCAAGGCACGATGTTCGCGTGATGTTCGAGTTCGCTGACGATGATTTCATCGCCCGCGCCGATGTTTTTTCGCCCGTAACTTTGCGCGACGAGATTGATCGCCTCGGTCGTGCCGCGAACGAAAACAATTTCCTTCGCGTCCGCCGCGCCGAGAAATTTGCGGACTTTTTCGCGTCCGGCTTCAAACAATTCCGTCGAGCGTGCGGCAAGCGCATGCGCGGCGCGATGGATGTTGGAGTTGTCGCGGCTGTAAAATTGAGAGATTGCGTCAATCACCGCCTGCGGCTTGTGCGTGGTGGCGGCGTTGTCGAGCCAGATGAGCGGCTTGCCGTTGACGAACTGGTGCAGCGCAGGAAAATCGCGGCGCACGCCTTCGATGTCGAATTTCGGAACCGGCGCGGCGTTTTTTGGATACGACTGGCAGGCGAGCGGTGATTTGCCGGAAGGATTTCCGCCGCGCAGAAAATAATATTCCGGCGCGGCGACCGATTCCGCTTCGGGCAAACCAAGCAGCGAATTTCCATTCGCGGTTTTTGTGTCCTGCTTGTTGCCTTGCGGACGATACGCGCCGTTGCAGCGCGGTTCGCCGAACGCATAGCTGTCGCCGGAATCCGGCGTGTGCGCGCCCGACGGAGTTTTTTCCGGCTCGGACAATTTTGGCGCGGCGGGTTGCGCGCTCGGATGCACGGGCGGCACGGCGGAACTTGGGTCATTGCCCGAAAGGTCGGGCAATTTTGAAACGCTGGGAATTTCCGGCGGCAGCGATGGCGTCGCGGTTGGACGCGCGCCGTGCGCGAATCCTGAAAACGCCTCGCCAACCAAGCGCGCGACGAGATCGTTGTGCGCGGCTTCGCCTGCCGCCGGTTCGGCGACGGGCGACGCGGCGTCACTATTTGGAGCCGTAGTCATAATAATTGTTCACGACGACGTTGTCCAAACGCGCGATGGAATCCGTGGTCAAAACGGCGGCGGAGAAATAACGCGTGACGAGATGCGACGCGATGGAATTTTCGTTCGTGCCCATGTAGCGCACTGACAGGCCGGGTTCAACTTCGCCGGTCACGCCGGTTTTTTGCAAGCCGACGACGCCTTGTTCGGACTCGCCCACGCGGAGCAACAAGATGCTGGAAGAATTATTTTTAACTTCGAGTTTGTTGCTCGGAATCAGCGGCACGCCGCGCCAAGTGAGAAATGGCGAACCGAAAAGATGCACTGTCGGCGGCGGCACACCGCGACGCGTGGCTTCGCGACCGAACGCGACAATCGCCTTGGGATGCGCGAGAAAAAACGCGGGTTTTTTCCAGACGAGACCGAGCAATTCGTCGAGGTCGTCCGGCGAAGGCGAGCCTTTGCGCGTCTTGATTGTTTGCGATGCGTCCACTTCTTTGAGCAAACCGAATTCGGCATGATTGATGAGTTCCCATTCTTCACGTTCCTTCACGGCTTCGACGGTCAGACGGATTTGTTCGCGGAGCTGGTCAATCTTGTTGCTATAAAGATCGGTCACGCGCGTGTGCGTGCGCAGCACGGTCTGGATCGTGCTCAAATGATATTCGCGCGGGTCTTCGTCGTAATCCACAAAGGTCGTCGGCAATTTCGGTTCGCCGCCGTCCACGGTGAGCAAGTCCACTTTGCCCTCGCCGAATTCGTTCGCCGGTTTTCCTTTCGCGGCCTTGGCGACGCGGTTGACGCGATAGACGCCGCCGTCCACGTCCACCCACGGCAAAAGTTTATGCAGCCAGCGCGGCGTGATCTCGGTGTATTGCGGGACGGTGACGGTGGCGGTGGCGAGGTTGCGCGCGGCAGTGGCGCTCAAGCTCAAGTGGGGTTCGTTGGTTTCTTTGCTCATGGTTTAATTTGGTTGTTGGTGAATGGAAAAATTTCAACGCGAATTGTGCGCCAGGAAAAGCGAAGAAACTTCGCGCGCGAAAACGCCGAAGCAAAATCTAAAACTTCCGGTCGCGCCGGAATTTGGACACAACTCGACATGAATACACTTTCGTTTTCATGGAAGCCTCCAGTTGACCGGTGAGCGCCGTGAGATTTGTTATTTTCGGGAGTGGCGTTGGTCGCCTGCTGTGATTCAAATGCTAAATGTCGTGGATGACTTGTCAATGCAGATGCGTTCAAATAATCCAGTCAAAGGCGGCTTCTTTTTTTCGTGTGGATTTGTCGCGGATGACGAGTTGCTTTTCCTCATAAACCACCAGCGAATCTGGCGGGACACTGTGCATCAGAAATACATTTGCGCCGATGGTGGAATTCGCGCCGATGACCGTTTCACCGCCAAGAATCGTCGAGTTGGGATAAATCGTCACGTTGTCCTCGACATTTGGATGACGCTTGCCGCCTTTGACGATGTGACCGGCCTCGTCCTTGGCAAAACTCCGCGCGCCAAGCGTCACGCCGTGATAGAGCTTCACGCGCCTGCCAATCTTGCACGTCTCGCCGATGACCACACCCGTGCCGTGGTCTATGAAAAAGTGCGAACCGATTTTTGCGCCCGGATGGATGTCAATGCCCGTGCGGCTGTGCGCCCACTCCGTCATCATGCGCGGAATAATCGGTGCGCCCGCAAAATACAAAACGTGCGCGAGCCGCTGGATGGCGATGGCCTCGATGAATGGATATGACAAAATAATTTCCTCGCTGTAAAGCGCGGCGGGATCGCCTTCGTAAGCAGCCTCGATGTCCGTGCGCAACAATTCGCGCACATCGGGTAACGAATGGAAAAACTGCCGCAGAATCGGTGGCGTGCGGCCAGTCGGTTTTTTCGGATCGCCGATGCGGACACTTTTACGCACCTGGTCTTCAAGGCGCAAAGCGACTTTGGAAAGTCTTTCACCGGTGAGTTCCGCCAATGTGCCGTGATGCACCGCATCGTCATCATGGAAACCGGGAAACAACAATTGCAACAAGTCTTCACAAATTTGACCGACTGCGCGCGTGGACGGCATATTATGCGCGTCGCGATTGTTCAGTCCACCGACTGTAGCGTAGGACGCGAGCAGTGCAGACACAAACTGGTCGTAGGGTTTTTCAACCAAAGTAGCTGCTTCAATTCCTTCGTTTGGCGAAACGGCAATAGTCGAACCGTGTTTCGCAATTGTTGGCAGGTGATTCATATTCTTTCAAATTTTTTGCGGAATCCTAGTCTGTCGCCATGCCCATTTTCGTGATGTCGAGCTGGCGCAGCGTGTCGAGAATTGAAACCATGATTTGATAATCCGTGTCGTCCGCGCCTTTGACGACGACGCCGAGGTCCGGGTCGGCGGCTTTTAGCGCGGCCAATTTATCCTTGAGTTGCGACGGTGTGACGGGCGCGTTGTCCAAAGTGATTTGTCCCTGTGCGCTGACTTCGATGCGCGTCGGCTCAACTTTCGGTTTTTGCACCGGCGGTTTGCCGGACGGCAGATTGATTTCCAGATTGTTCATCATCTGCGGCGTCGTGATGATGAAAATGACGAGCAGCACGAACACGAGGTCAAGCAGCGGTGTGATGTTCAGTTCGTTCAGCGAGCTGTGATGCGAACGGGATGTTTTTTTAAGGCTCATTGCAAAACGGGTTCGGTTTGTTCCTGCACGTCGAAGCGGATGGTCACGCGCGGCGGAAAATTCGTGGGCGGCGGACGGTCAAAGGATTTCACTGCATTAAAAACGTGTTTGACCGTCGCATCCCATTTCTCATCGCCAGAACCTTTAAGCCAGGTTGAATTTTCTATATCGCCTTGCCTGTCCACGCTCACGGCAACTTCAGCCACGAAATCGTCATCCGCCTCGTCATCCGGGCGGTTCCATTTCTGACGCAAAACATATTCCAGATAGCCTTTGTAAAGTTGCACGGGATCGGAACTCGTCTCGACCGTTTTGCCGCCGCCAAATTCAAACGACGGCAGTTCGGTGTTCGCCGGCGCCACCACCGGCGGCGCGACGACGGGTGGTGCCTGAACTTTTGGCGCTTCGACAATTTTTGGAGTTTCAACCTTCGGCGGCTCGATTTTTGGAGTTTCAACCTTCGGCGGTTCCGGCTTGGGTTTTTCCGGCGGCTTTTCCTTGATCATGTGCACGGCAATTGTGTTCAGTTTTTTCCCAAGTAAACCTTCGCGCGCCGCAAAATAAAACAACACCAGCACCAAGACGGCGTGGAATGCGAACGAAATCATCAAATTCACTCTCGACGAGTTCTTCGTTTTGCGCGGTTTGGATTGCGGCAGCATTTTATTTCAACGGGTCGGTCGCCAAATCTACTTTTGGCACGTTCGCCTGCTGGCAGACATCCAGCACGGCGCGGATTTGTTTATACTTCGTGTGCGCGTCGCCGCGCACGATGACGTTCAAATCAGGATCGTCTGTTCGCAGGCTGATAAGCGTTTGCAACATCTCCGACGCATCAGCGATTTGCTTTTTATTCAGATACAATGTGCCGTCGCCCTGCACGGTGATGTAATTGGCCTTGCGCGGCGGGTCTTTCAACTGCTTGGCTGCGGTCGGCAGTTTCAAAGCCAAATCTTTCACCGGCGGAATCGTCGTGATGATGAAAATCACGAGCAGCACAAACGCCAGGTCCAGCAACGGCGTGATGTTCAACTCCGTCAAGGAATGGTGCGCGGATTTGGAACACTTCTTCATGCGTCAGATGGCCGGCGTGTTCTCGCCCATTTCGACGCGCGTCAACGCCCATGCGATCTTGTCCTCGATGTCCCGGTTATCCACATAGGCGTGTTCAATTTGGTTCGCGTAACGGCTGGCAAAACCGTCCAGTTCCTGCGTGATGGTGCGGATGCTCGTCACCATGAAGTTGTAGGCGAACATCGCCGGAATCGCGACGAGCAAGCCGGTGACCGTCGCAACCAGTGCCGCAGCGACACCCGGTGCCATCGCGGTAAGGCTCGCCGAGTTGCTTTCCGCAATGCCCGCGAATGTGGACATGACTCCCCAAACGGTGCCAAGCAACCCGATGAACGGTCCGCCCGCCACCGCCGTGGACAAAACAATCATGCCTTTTTCCAAAGCCATCGCCTGCGCCGCCGCCGCTTCTTCCAAAACCACTTTCACCGCCTCGAACGAACTGGTGCTGATGCGGCGTTCACCTTTCACGGTCACGGGATTTTTCTCCAACTGATAAGCGAGTTCGTCCGCGCCACGTTCGTAAAGCGCGTAAGCTGGCGCACCATCGAACAACTCGCCGCGCTTTTTGATGTCCAGCGGGTCGCGCGTCGCGGCGTAGGCGTCAAAAAACTTTTTCGCCGACTTGCGCGCGATGAGCAACTGCCGGAACTTGGTCAGGATGATTGTCCAGCTAAACAGCGATAGAACCAGCAGCACGACTACAGTGGCCTTGCCTTCCGTCGTCGCGTTCTGAATCGCATACACCGCCGCGTTCGCGGCCAGCATGGGTTGAATGAAAGTGGTCATGGAATATTTTTTGGTTCAGTTTTGAGTTTTAGTTTTTGTTTCGGGACAAATTTGAAAATTGTTTCAATTCTTCTGCGGCAAAATCACCGTGACCCGGCTGACTTTTTGCGCCAGTGAGATGCTCTTTTTCTTTTTCTGTTCTTCCTCATCATCCTGACTGCTGTCTTTGGAAGTTGCGGCATTGGCGTTGTCGGCGGTTTGTGAAATGTTTTGCGTTCCGCTTGATTGAGGGATGCCGATGGTCGCGCCGCTGGCGTCGCCGGAAGTCGAGACGGAGCCGGAGAGCAGGCTGGCGGTGATTTCTCCGCCGCTGACCGACACGTTTTCACCGCCCACGATCGTGCCGGACACGGAGCCGCCCGCAGAAACTGAAACGGTTGTTGAACCGACGATGGTTCCGCTGAAATTATCCCCGGCATTGATGGCGACCGATCCGCTGCCGACAAAAATCCCGGAAATGTTGCCGCCGGCCGTTGTGCGGATGTTGGAACCGATGACGCCTGAATTGCCGGCGGAAATATCATTGCCGGCATCCAGTTCAATGAAATTGTCCGGACTGATGATGTGATTGAATGGAATCTGCTCAATGCCGCCGAGGTTCGCGTTGATGTCGCCGTGCGGCGACTGGACGATGATGTTGCCGACGCCGATGGCGGATGCGCCGTCGGTGATGGCCATGATGCCGCTGCCGCCGATGTCCCTGCCCGTGGCCAGCGTCGTCACGTTGCCGTTCGCATCCAATTGGAGTTCGGTCTGGACTTCCACATCGCCGATGCCGCCCGAACCGGCGTTCACATCGCCGTTTTGGGAAATGACGGTGACGTTCCCTCCGTCATACGCGGCGATGCGGGAACCGTCCACGTCAATGTCGCCGCCAGCGGTCACGGAAAGATTTCCGCCGCTGGTCGTAAAAATTCCGCGCGGCACATTGTTCGCCTCGCCGAACAGCGATTGTAAACCCAAGTCGAGCGTTCCGCCGATGGTCAATTGTATTCCGCCCAGCCAGCCGGAATTTCCGATGGCGGTCGTGGTCATTTCCAGATTGCCGGAAAGATTTATGTTCAGCGATGCGCCACTGATGGCGAGCGCGGATAATTGCGACAGGAATTTTTGGTTGACCTGGATTCCGGCGGACGTGCCTAAATCCATGTTCTGCGCGGTGATGTTGAACTGGCCCGGGCCATTCAGTGAAATGCCGCTGCCACTGGCTTGAACGCCCTGACTTTGAGCAAAGAGCGCTGCGATGGCCGATTGTTGGTTTGAAGTCAACGGTATTGACTGTGTCTGGCCGTTGATGACAACAGTCGGGTTTTGCAAGAACGCCAAATCTTGTGAATTCATCTGCCCACGATAAGAAAGCAAACCGGTGTTGGGATCGTAGGCCAGAAATTCGGTCGCCGAGGGATCCGTGCTGATGCTGGTGTCGAATATTTCCGCCGGCAGCGGAGCGGCATTGTAATTGTTCAGGCTGACCGAGGTGACGAGACCCTGATAAATGATGTCGCCCATGACGTTGATGCTGGTGACGCTTCTGGCTCCCGATGCCGCAAGGTTTTGCCCGCTGAAATTAAAATTGTAAGTGCCATAAATATTCTGGCCGTTGAGCGCGGTGAAAGGCTGCGTCCCGCCGACGGTGATGTCTGCAAATGTCGGCACGACGAGGCTGAAATTGGCGATGCTTCCTGCGACATCCAATGTGACCGGATCGGAATAATTGGAATGCAGCGGCGTCACGGCGTGACCCTTGGCGAAAGTTGCAAAACCCGGCAGGCCGCTGTCAGACATTGTGATGCCGGTGGGAACGGTGTTGTTGATTACGCCCGTAAAATTTCCGCCGTCGGTGATGTTCAACGATCCCTGGATGGATGGATAAAGAATGAGCGACGAATCAAGCGTGACGCCGCCTATGCCAACGTCCAGCGACAATATCGGCGGGTAAATCGCGGTGTTGTCTGATTCGCCTTTGAAACGGAACAACGTGCCGTTGCCTAACGTCAAGGAATTCCCAGCCCAAAACGAAGCCCCAGAATCAGGCGCATAATTAAACAGGTTACCGGACTTTGGAGTTGGCGATGTAATATTTCCAGAGCTGTCAATGTTGCCAACAAAGGTGTTGGCCGGAATTCGTATGGAGTTGGCGTTGAAAGTGCCGTTGGGGTTGTTGACCTCGGTGACGTATAAATTACGCGCGGCGAACACCTGCCAGTTTCCGAAAATCAAACTAAGATTCACGCCCTGTTGTATCGTGCCGATGTCCGCAGCCGGATTGTTGATGGTGACATTGTTGTTATCATCAAGCGAAACACCCGCCTCCAGTTTGCCCGTGCCGTCGCTCACGAGAAAATTGCCGGTGATCTGGTTGCCCGCAATCACCGTCACGTCACCACCGCCGTATGCGCCGGAAGCTCCAGGAGTTGTGGCCGATGTCGTGCGTGTTTGTGGAATGCTGATCACATCATCGCCAGCAGCCAACGTGACGTTCCCGCCTGCGATTGTGGAAATGCCGCCGACATTGTTACCGAGGCTCAATCCATTATTGCCGATGCTATAGCCGGTATAGTTTTCCCCGGCATTGATGTCTCCATACAAGGCGGTCACATAAATATTTCCGTCGTCCGCCGTGTTGATGTAAGCGCCGATGCCCGGACTGTAATAATCAGGATTCCCCACCTGCACGCTTCCCGAAGCAAATAGATTTATGTCGCCGTCCTGCGTTTGAATGTAGGAATCGCCATCCAGAAAAATCCAGTCACTGCCTGATGCTGGCACGGGCTGCGAAATCGTGGGAACAAATCCCGTGCCGGCAACAAAATCTACGTTCCAATTATTGCCAGCCACAAGACTGGAGCCGTCATCAATCGTGATGTTGTTGCCAGCCTGCAAATGAAGAGTGGTCGGCACACCGGGGTCGTTCAAGTTCCAGCCTGTTTGCAATTCAATGTTGTCGGACGCGAACAAGGCGAGTTGCGAATAGTTTGCCAGATCGTTCACATTGAAGTTCACATCAAGCAAATTGTTGTTGATGGTTGTAGCGGTTGGATTTTGCGAAAGAGTGATGTCAAAAGGATTGATCAGCAGGTTGTCCTGCGCCGAAAAATTCGCAGCGGTCAAATTGTCTATGCTTGATTGAATATTGTTCGCGTTCACACCGTTCCCGAAAATTTCCACGAAGCCGTCTGGTCCGCCCGATTGCCCCGCGACATTGATTTGCGATGTCGGCGTGTCGGCAAATGAATTTCCCGAATCGAGCACAACGATTCCGCCGGGGCTAGCGCTGGCTGCGGACGCATCGCCACTGGCCGAAATGGTGGAGTTGGCGCCAATATTCAGGCTGTCGCTCGCCACCAGCTCGATGACGCCATTCACATTTTGCACCGAGTCCGCCTGAATCAATCCGTTCTGATTCACCACCTGCGCCTGAAGCGCAATCGTGCCTGCATCGGCGGTGATCTGGCCGAAATTATTCACGGAACCGGACGGCAATTTCATAACACTGCTGAAACCCCGTCCGTCGGCGCGCTCGTTCAACAACACTTCCTGTCCCGCATAAAGACCGACATCGCCGCCGGGCGCGGAAAGATCACCGTGGTTTTCGACATCCTCGGCGATGAGATACAAGGATTTTCCTGCGCCGACGTTGATCTGGCCATAATTCACAATGCTCTTGAGCGGCGGCATCCCGGTGAATTGCCATGCCGTCCCCGCGCCGAAGTCCGGCGACAACTGCGCCGTGGTGGCGATGAAACTGCCGCCGACGTTGATCATCGAACCCGGCTCGAAATAAAATCCGTTTGCGTTGGCAAGGATGACCGTGCCGTTTGCGTTGAGATTTCCGAAAATCTGCGACGGGTTGGCGTCACCAATCTGGTTGATGACGACAGAATTTACCGACGGCTGAAGGAACGTCGTCGTCTCACCGGCTTGGATGTTAAAACTGCTCCAGTTCAAAAACGCCACCGGGCTGGTGGTGATGTTAAGTTGCGAACCGTTTGGCTGCGAAGGCGTGGCTGAACCGCTGACGACGGCCATGCCCGTCGGATTTGCGAACACAAAATGATTCGCGCCGAAAATCAGCGCGGCCACGAGCCGGAATTTTTTGAGTTGAAATTTCATGGCGCGTTCAGAATTGAACTCCCACGTTGAAATAAACCTGCGCGCTGCCAGCCGTGGTCGCGCCCGAATCAAGCAACGCCCACGCGAGCGCGAGCCGCGCGCTGACGTGTTCGCCCGCCGTGAAAAAAAATCCGAGTCCCGTGCCCAATTGCGTGAATGAAAGAGTTTCTGTCGCAGGACGGCCTGTCAAAAACGTCTGGCCGTAATCCATGAACCACGAGCAGCGCACTTCGGCGGGAATGTCGCCGCCTTGCGTTGGGAAATAACCGACGTTGATCGGCGGGGCGCGAAGATCAAGGAGCGCGCGCCAGCCGGTGTCGCCGTAACTGCTTCCCTCCTGATAGCCGCGCACGCCGGACGTGCCGCCGAGTCCGAACTGCTCGTTGTTGATGAGCGGTTCGCTGGCCCACTGTCCGTTGAGATTGAGCACCGCCGACCAGTCGCGCGGCAATTTTTGCTGGCGGACTAGGCCGGCGTTGATGGTCGTGTAATTGCCGCCAGCTTTTGTTGAACCGGCAATTGCTTCAAAATTTTTCCGCGCGGATGCGAGCGATGAGAAGTAAAGGCTTTGATTGTAATTGAAGGAAAAACTGCCTTGCGAATCTTGCCGCGAACCAGACCATCCGAACGACAACGGCACATAGGTGACTGTGTTCATTCCGTTTTGCGGCAACGGAACCGTGTCGGAATATGTCAGCACCGGCGGGGAGTTGGTGTCTGAATCATCAAACTGCTGCACAGTGGTGTAGTTGGTATGATACGTCCACATCTGATAGTCTTTGAGGTCAAACCCGGCACTCACTGACGACTGAATGCCTGCCCATTGCGGAAGCGGATAAATCAGTTTTGCACCCACGTTCCCGGTTTTAGAAGGGTCATGGTCAGTGTTCTGATTGACTATATTGAGAGTAGCGGTGTCGGCGATTGTCTTGATGGGGCCAAAAGTAGTTCCCGTGTCTGTGGTGGAACGCGAAGCATAAACGATCAATTCAGGCCGACCGACCGGTGGCGGGAGGCTGAATTGATGGCTGACTTCGTTGTAGCCGAAATCTACCGGCTGGTTTCCGTATTTTTGCCGGAGGCCGCTGTCACTTCCGAACGGCATCCGATAATAAGCGCTATAGCTGGCGATCATCGGCTGGTCCCAAATTTGTGGTGTGCCGCCGGGCTTCAACTGCTGCGGCGAAAAATTATAGTCAAAGCCGATCTGGTGTTCTAGCTGCCATAGATTGTCGTATTGAACCGTTGTGTCCAACCGGAGCAGCGGCGTGCCGGGCGTGGACTTGTCGTTGATTTCGAGATGTCCGTGCAGCGGCAGCCGGTCTTTGACCTGCAATGTCAGGTCGCTGGTGCCGGGATCAAGGCCGGGACTGATTACGGGATAAATCTGACGGTCTTGGTTTGCATTGGCGCGGTCGAGTTCGGGTTGAAGCCATTTTGTGTTCAGCAAAATGTTTGTTTCGAGGCTCGGCAGCGCACGCAGAACATTGTTGGAACTGTAATAATGATTTCCCTCAACTTGAATACGGTCGAGTTTGCCTTCGACAATTTCTATGCGCACGAAACCGTTGGTCAATTTTTGCGGCGGCAACGTGACGCTGATCGTCGCGAAACCGAGATCGCGGTAAAGCAATTGCAGTTTGCCCAAGCCTTCGCGGATGTGCGCGAAATCCAACTCGCCGATGTAATTGGTGAGAAAGGAAAATTGCCCCGGTCGCAGCGTCGTGTTGCCTTCGATGCGATAGCCGCGCACTTCAAACGTCTGCTTGTTTTCCGGCTCAATGAAGAGATTCGTTATGGCCGCGTCCAAGGTGGATTCCGCATTTGTGCCGGTGTCGTTCTCAATGATCTTGATGAGCACAAGGCCGTTGGTGATTTTTTGTTCCGGTAGCGTGACGTCCATATTTGAGAAGCCAAGCTCGCCATAATGTCCCTGCAATTTTTCCAAACCTTCGCGCACGCGCGCGGAATCCACTTTGCCGGTGTAATTGGAAAGCATTCCAAATTCTTGCGGCGGCAAGGCGATGTTGCCTTCAATCCGGTAAGTGCGCACGTCGAGCGCAGGCACCAGCTTGACCGGCGCGTTGGTGGAGAGCGGCGCGGCAAACAAATCCTCGATGACGGCGGGCGGATCGGTTTCCGCAGCCCGGCTGTCGGAAGATTTCACCAGTGCCGTCATGAGCATGATCAGGATTAAATGTTTGATATTTTTCAGACTATAAGCGTTTTTACTGGCGAAAATTTTATGCCACCGTGGTCATTATTTAATCAATTGACCGGCGCGGAAAAAATCCGCGCCGGTCTTTGCGTTTTCCAGCTTAAAAATTTAAGCCGGACGTTCTCTCAATATACTTGAGAGAAAATCAAGCCGCCGTCCAGAGTTGCGCTGCGTTGAACAGATGCGTTCACATCCGCATACGAAACGAATTTGTTCACGAACAAAGAATTGCTGTGGTCGTAAGTCGGATCCGACACGGCGCTTTCCAAGGCTTGAATGAGCGTGAGTTGGTTGGCCGATGGAGCGCGGCTGTCAGGAGCCGGAAAATAGATATACCGTTCATAGCCCCATAGCGGATAAGTGCCGTTGATGACGTTGGCGGTGGAGAAGGGCACGCCTTCGTAGCTCAATTTAGTCAGAGAGCCTGCATCCTGAACCGCCAATGTGCCGATGGATCCCGGGATGATTGTCACATTGTTTGCCACTTCGGTGCCACTGCCAGCACCGGCCCACGCAACGGGATTACCGGCTGAATTGGTGTGGTAGTTTATCGCTGAACCGGTGAAAAAGATGTTGGCATCAAGCACCTGCCGGACGGCGGCAGCCGTATTGCGACCCACGAAATAGACCGGGTTGGCTGTGGCGCCGCCGAAGTAGGTTGCTGGCAGCGTGCCACCGGACGACTCCAGATAATTGGCTAGACGTTGCGTGATGTTTGATACTCCAACAAGATCAGCGCCGTTATTCTTCACATAGACGAGCGGCGCAACCAAGGTGTAGTCTTGCTGGATTCCCAAAGCAGTGGAATTGATGCCTACTGTTTCCGGCGCAGTAATGCTGATCGCACTGACCGGAATGGCCGAGGAGTTATCCTGCAATGTGACGTGATTCTGATTCGCGATGTCCAGAATGGCCGCCGCACCGCCGGTGAAGTTAAAATCCCATGTGACATTGGTGGATCCCCAATTGCCGGTGGCCCGGAAAATCAAGGTGTTGGTCGCATTGTTTACGATTGTCCCGCCAGGCAGGAGGCCGCCCACACTGTTCGTCAAACGGTCTTGAACGAGCTTGATGCTGGCATTGCCGCCAACGGTGACGATACTAACAGAAACCGCATGAAGCGAGGGCGCCAATAGCGCGCCGGCAATGCCGGCTAGGATTATTTTTTTAAGGTGGTTTTTCATATTGTTTTTATAGTTATTTTTTGTTGTTTATCAGTTATTAACGAAGTTTTTTTCAATGTTCTTTTTAATTTATTTTAAGTTTAAGTGATTAGATTTTTGCTGTTATCAGATATTGTTCCGACGGAACCGATGGCGAAGACCGAGCAGCAGCAAGCCGGTTCCCAATAGTCCATAAACGCCGGGTTCAGGCGTTGGCGTAACAGAGGTGAAATCCAGCGTGCCATCGCTGTTGAAGGTGAAGTCTCCATCAAAGATCGCCTGATGTGAAGTCCCCAGACCCGGATCAAACTCGAACAGATCCGCAGTGACGCTCCCACCGGATGCAAAGGTGGAAGATGTCGTGGTCGTGGGAAAACCACTTGGCGCACCATCAAAACTACCGGCCAAATGGGTGTAGCCATTGACGTTGCCGCTAGGAATGACGGCAACACTTGGGCCGGCTGAATTAGCTATGCTCCAAGGCAGAAGTCCAAGGGCGTTGTAACCTCCAAAGCCGTCCAAACCGAGAATTCCATTCTCCGTTGTCTTGAGCGAGTTTTGAACAGAACCCGTCAAGTCATTCGGAGCCGTGTTAGGGTTCACTCCCGATTGCTGAATTGAAAGGTAGGATGTGTTTGCCGCGACAGATCCGGCCACATTGTTTTGAATGCCGAATATTGAGAACTGCAAACTGTTGAGGCTGGCACCTGCACTCGTGAGATATGGACTGAAACTGCCCACTTGAACTGTTGAGCCGCCTGATAGCAAGTTCAAGCTACCGAGACTGCCAAGGTCAACCTCGACATCGGCAGCGCCGGACTTGCTCAAGTCCAAAACCAGATCGCCGTCATTATAGTTGATCTGGGCATGCGCAGAAAGACCCGACAAGGCCAGTCCCGCCAATCCCAGAATAGGTATGAGTTTTCTTTTCATTTTTTCCTTTTTGGTTGTTGTGTTTGTTTGGCGAATCCTCCAGGGGACCGGTCAGATTCAAATCTTTTATGGAGTGGTAATTTCAATATGATTGCACCGTATAAAACCGCGCCGGATCGGTCGCCGATGTATCGCTCAAAGTGCCGGCAGCACCGGTGCCGGACACTGAGCCTGGAACGATTGTCCAACTACTGCGACTGATGGTTAAATTGGTGGTGTAAAGCAGACGGTAATTAGTGCCGGACACCGTGTTAAAATTCACCGAAACCGTTCCGCCATTTTTCGTGACGGACGTGATGGTCGTCGCAGATGGTGCTGACAGTGCTGGTAGACTGAAATACAATGTGCCATTGGATTTGAAGGTGAAGTAACCCACATAGACTGCCTTGTGAGAAGTGCCAACGGGATCAAACTCAAAGAGGTCGGAAATGGTGTTTGTGTTTTTTGTCGAGAACGTGCCAGACGTCGTGTTTGCCGGGAACCCGCTGGGCGCGCCACTAAAACTGCCAGCTAAAGATGTGTAAGAACTGGCTTCACCTTGTGGGATAATCGCCACAGTGGGGGAATTATTAGTCGCATTCGCTGCATTGGCCGCACTCCAAAGTAGAAGCCCTTTGTTGTCGCTGTTGTAACCGCCAAAGCCGTCCAGACCGAGAATTCCATTCTCCGTTGTCTTGAGTGAGTTTTGCACCGAGCCTGTCAAGTCATTCGGAGCCGAGTTTGGACTGCTGCCAGATTGTTGATCTGAAAGCCAAGAGGTGTTCGCCGACACGAATCCAGACGCATTGTTTTGAATCCCGAAAACTGAAAATGACAGGCTGTTGACGCTGCCAAAAATTCCGACAACTTGGTTTGTCACATTGTAAGCGGTGATCTGCACCGTCCCGCCCGCCGTCGCCGCCGCATTCGTCAGGCTTGCGAGATTGCCGAGGTCAATCTCCACGTCGTATGTGGCGCCCACTTTGCTGAAGTCCAGAATCAAGTCGCCATCAGCGTAAGTATTGTAGATTGTCTGGGCATAGGCTGGCAGGCAGGCCAGCGACAACGCGATTGCACCAAGGTTGAGCAGTTTTTTTAAGTTCATAATCCGGTCGTTTTTCAGTTTCGCCTGCTTGCAACCATCCGGTCGCAGTCACAGGTTTTTTTTAATCACTGAAGAACTTCCGGTGAACCGGTCAGCTCCGCATTTTCTATTGTTAAACTTGAGCCTCCTCTTTGCGAGGTGGGCAAATCATCCGCTACATCAGCACGGTTATTGCATATGTTGCCGGGCAAATAACACCATCTGTTCGTCCGCCAAATGTTCGGCGGCTGATATATCCGCCCCGTGGCCTGAAACATTATTGTTGTCGGAACCAACGTCATTAGAAACAGCCGGAGCTTGAAGCGACGCGTTGTCACTATCCGAAGTGCCGGCAAAAGAAACATTTGGAACCATCAATCCCTGACCTCGCAGATTATTGCCGCCCGCATAACCTACCGACGAGTCAGTGATACTCCCGTTGTTGCCGGATATTCTGTTGCCCGATGCCAGAGCCGTGCCGCCAGCAAAACGATTTCCATGCAAACTGTTTGGGTTGGAAGCCGCAATTTGCCCGACATTCCCCGAAGCAGTTGCAACAACGAGTGGCAATTCCTGAATCGTGCCGTGGTTGTTAAAAGTCACGACGGCGCTTTTTTCATCAATACGGACAACCTCGATATTATCTTCGCGCTGTCCTTCGCCCAATATGTAGGATTTTTGGCCGGCTGGCTGGCCGTCGGTGACTTTGAACAACGTCTGCACACTACCGAAGACGGACATGATGCCGTTTGGTGTGATTGTTGGCAACGGTTCAGTCGGGGTTGATGACGCGGACGATGCGGACGTGGCGAGAGCAAATACATTGCGCGTCACAATCTGGGCGTAGGGATTGTCCGAAGACGCCCCGCTATTTGCAAAGACGTCCATGCGCCACGGAAATATGATTGCCAGGCAAAGCGATATTTTTCTAAAAAGGTTCATCAGGAGAAATTTGGTCTCGCCTTAATTCGGGTGAAAATATGGAAAAATCAGACATTCAACAGTGCGCTAATGTCATCAGTCTCGGTGCCAATGTCCGTGAAGAGCCAAGTCGAAAGATAACGCTCGCTCGATGACGGAACCACGGCGACGATGGTCTTGCCTTTGTTTACAGGACGCTTCGCCACTTGCAACGCCGCCCAAATAATCGCGCCACTCGAAATGCCGATGGGAATTCCATCCAATTGGTTCACTTCCTTTGAAATCGGGCCGGAATCCTCCTCGCTCACTTGAATTGTTTCGTCGAGAATTTTCACATTCAAATTTGCCGGAATAAATCCCGCGCCGATGCCCTGTAATTTATGCGGCCCCGGTTGTCCGCCGGATATGACAGGCGACTTTGACGGCTCGACAGCAATTGCCTTGAAGCCCGGCTTCAATTTTTTGATGACTTCCGCCACGCCAGTGATCGTGCCGCCGGTCCCAACACCGGCGATCACGAAGTCCACCTTGCCGTCCGTATCGCGCCAGATTTCTTCTGCGGTCGTCCGCCGGTGAATCGCCGGATTCGACGGGTTGCTGAATTGCTGGAGGATGACGCTGTTGGGAATTTGTTTGTGGAGTTCCTCGGCCTTGGCAATCGCGCCTTTCATGCCTTTTGCGCCCTCGCTCAACACGAGTTTCGCACCGAGAATTTTCAAAAGCTTGCGCCGCTCGATGCTCATCGTTTCGGGCATCGTCAAAATCAATTTCAATCCGCGCGCGGCGGCGACGAACGCCAGCGCGATGCCCGTGTTGCCGCTCGTAGGTTCGATTAAAATTGTGCTTTCGTTGATCGCGCCGGATTTGAAGGCATCTTCAATCATCGCCAAGCCGATGCGGTCTTTGACGCTGGAAAGCGGATTGAAAAATTCCAGCTTGAGCAACACGTCGGCGACTGCGCCATGTTTTTTCGCCGTGCGGTTCAGCCGCACGAGCGGGGTGTTGCCGATGGTTTCCGTGATGTCATTGAATATGCGCGCCATAACTTTTTTCTTTATTGGTTTGGTTGATA
>Ga0302320_10005841_pt1 | contig 27438 bp, 24 predicted proteins | sample Bog_T0_3_FD_202130 | JGI IMG/M metagenome (GOLD analysis project Ga0302320, IMG submission 202130) | Peat permafrost microbial communities from Stordalen Mire near Abisko, Sweden - Bog_T0_3 | ecosystem: Environmental > Terrestrial > Soil > Wetlands > Peat | place: Sweden: Abisko, Stordalen Mire...
AGACGATTCTCGTCGAATGGGAGAAGGAAACGGAGTTGCTCATCAATACCGAACTGCCTCGCCAACCCTGAATCCGCAGTCAGGATAATTCGCGGATATTGAAACTTCGACCTGCGGAATGTAAGGCTGATCGCAGCTACGAATCAGGATTGCCAGCCGCCGCCAAGTGCACTGTAGAGTTGCACAAGGCTGAGCGCTTCACCCTGTTGCGCGCTTACCAGGTTCAATTGCGCCGCGAACAGGTTCGAATCGGTGGTTAGCACTTCTAGATATCCTGTCGACCCACCCTGATACCGAAGGCGAGCAAGTCGTGTGGCATCCTTCGCCGCCTCAACCAGTTTCTCTTGCTGCTCGCGATAAGCCCGCTGCTTGTTCAAAGCGATCAAAGCATTCGAAACATCGCGGAATGCACCAGCGATTGTTTTCTGATAATTCAACACCATCTCTTTCTGAGTTTCCTGTGAGAGTCGCAATTGGCCGCGTAGCTTGCCCCCTTCGAAGAGGGGCTGAGCCAGTGTCCCGATGCCGTAAATGGTCTTACCGGCGGGGTCGAAGATGCTCGATAGACTGTCTCCACCAACTCCACCCGAAGCGCTAATAGACAGGCTCGGGAAGAACTGCGCGCGCGCTACGCCAATCTGCGCATTCGCAGCGATGAGAGACGCCTCGGCCTGTTGAATGTCGGGCCGCCGTTCAAGCAGTTGAGAAGGCAGCCCCGTGGGAAGATCCTGTGGCGGAGGAGAAAGCGCATTCGGGTCCTGATGCGCTATGGGACCGGGATTCTCTCCTAGCAGGAGTGCAACGGCATTCTCCTGCTGCTGAATTTGTTCTTCGAGTTGCGGCACCTCGGAAGTTGCCGCAAACAGCAGTTGTTCTGCCTGGCGGAGATCGGAGAGTGGAACCGATCCACCGCCTTCGAGGGTCTTCGTCAAATCCACTGAGTCCTGTCGAACCTTGATTGTTTCGCGAGTAATTTCAAGCTGGGCATCGAGGGCGCGGATTTCGAGATACGCCGCAGCCACCTGCTGCACGAGCGTCAGGCGGACCGCCCGCTGAGCCCACGTTTGAGCGAGCAACTGAGCCCGAGCCGCCTCGGTCTGTTTGCGGTAGAGTCCCCAAAAGTCCGGGGTCCATGCTGCCGATACATTGATTGATCCATTCACCAGCGGACTGGAGATTTGAGTGCCGAGAGAAGACGGCAAGGCCGCACCAATGCCCGTTCCGCCAACCGTGATACTCGGAAACTCTTGGGAACGTGTGATTCTGACCTGCGCCTGCTGCTCAAGAATGCGCTGCGCCGCAATCCGCAAATCGTAGTTGTTGGCGAGAGCCTTACCAATCAGTTTCTGGAGTTCGGGCTCACGATAGACAGCAGACCATTGTTCGTCACCGAGAGAGTTCTTGGCATCACTCGAAACAGGCGCATCATCGGCGCCACGGAAGGCGGCCGGCGCCGTGTAGTTCGGCCGCACATACTTTGGCCCAACATTGCACCCTGCCAGCGATCCCAAAGCAACCGCGAGCAAGCTAAGACGCGCAAACTGTGAGAAGCCGATCATACCTCGCCTCCTTCCATGCTGCCATGGAGGCTCGCTTGCTTCGCCGGATCACCAGAGCGAGTACCGGGACCACAGATCGAGTCCATCGTGGTTCCTTGTCCTCCTCTCACAAAGCGATGCGAGAGAAACTCGACCACCGCGAATGTAACCGGTATGAAGATGAGGCCAAAGATAGTGGAGAGCGTCATGCCTCCGACCACAACAGTACCGAGGATGCGGCGTGAGGCAGCCCCCGAGCCGCTCGCGGCCCACAATGGCAAACAGCCAACGATGAAGGCAAGGGCGGTCATGACGATGGGACGGAAGCGTAGTCGTGCAGCATCCAATGCTGCCTCGCAAATACTCTCGCCTCGCTCGTAATTCGTCTTCGCAAATTCAACGATAAGAATGGCGTTCTTGGCAGACAGACCGATGAGCATGACGAGCCCGATGGTTGCGAAAATATCGTTCTCGAAATGCCGGGCATGCAGAGCAACATATGCACCCAGAATGGCGACTGGAGTGCTCAGCAGAACACTGAAGGGAAGAGTCCAACTCTCATAAAGGGCCGCGAGAATCAGGAAGACGAACACCAGCGACAGACCGAAGACAGCCCACGAAGGCACACCGTTCTCCGCCTGCTGCTCCTGAAACGACATGCCGGAATAGTCGAACCCCGCGCCTGGCGGCATGGTCTGTTTGAAGACCTCTTCAAGCGCCTTTCGAACCTGGCCAGAACTGTATCCTGGTGCACCGGCGATGTTCAGTTGCGCCGCATTGAATTCATTGAATCGGTAGATGAACTCCGGACCAGTGATGCGGCTGACCTTGACAAGAGAGCCGAGCGGCACTTGACTGCCGTTGGCGCTGCGCACATAGAACTGGTCGATGTTGGCGATGTTCGTACGGGATGTGCCTTCGGCTTCAACATAGGTTTGCCACTGGCGACCAAATCGATTGAAGTAGTTGACGAGATAGCCACCCATGAATGTCTGCATGGTCGTATAGATGGTTGCGAGATCGACCTGCTGCTGAAGTGCTTTTTCCTTATCCACATCGACAAAGAGTTGGGGAACAGCCGGCTGATAGGACGGAATCGCAGCTGCAATCTCGGGACGTTTCGAGAGCGCACCGAGAAATGTAAAGACGTTCTTTGTCAAAGTTGTCGGGTCGTCGGAACCTGAGCGGTCTTCCAGAATCATGGTGACGCCGCCGGATGTCCCGATGCCTGGAATCGAAGGCGGCGGGAAGGCAAAGGCGATGCCGTCAGGGTTTGCGGCGAGCTGTTTTTGTAGATTGCTCTGAATGTACTCAAGCTGCTGATCCTTGCTCTTACGCATAGCCCAAGGCTTAAGGCTCACGAAGAAGAAGCCCGCGTTTGTGCTCTGTACCTGGGTCAGGAGCGAGAAGTTGTTGACAGCGATGACTCCTTCGATACCGGGAGTCTTGAGCAGGGCATCACTTATCTTCTGTTCAGCAGAGTCGGTGCGTTGCGCTGATGCACCATCCGGAAGCTGCAAAGCCAGGAACATGTAGCCTTGATCTTCGGTAGGAATGAATCCGCCCGGCAGGCTGCCGCCCAGGTAAACCGCAACCACGGCGAGAACCACCAGGCCGAGCATCGCAAAAGCCGACTTGTGAATGAGCACGCGAGAGGTGTGAACGAATCCGTCGGTGGTGCGGCCGAAGAACTTGTTGAAATGTCCGAACCCTCTCCCAAGCAGGCCCGGCTTGCGGCCCTCTTCCCTGGGCTTGAGCAGGATCGAGGCAAGCGCTGGAGAAAGGGTGAGTGCGTTGAATGCGGAGATGAGAACGGAGATTGCAATCGTAACGGCGAATTGCTGATACATTCGCCCGGTGATGCCGGGGATTGCCGCCGTTGGGATAAAGACTGCGGCAAGGATGAGTGCGATCGCGACTACCGGCCCACCTACTTCTTGCATTGCCTTTTCGGTGGCCGACTTCGGGTCCATGCCCTCGTCGATGTGATGTTCGACAGCCTCGACCACGATGATGGCGTCGTCGACCACCAGGCCAATGGCAAGCACGAGGCCAAACAGAGAGAGTGTGTTGATGGAGAACCCAAGCGCCGGAAAAATAATGAAGGTGCCGATGAGTGAAACAGGCACGGCCAGCAGTGGAATCAGAGTCGCACGCCAGCCCTGAAGAAAGAGAAACACGACGATGACCACGAGGCCTAGTGCTTCAAACAGAGTCAACAAGATCTCGCGGATACCCGCGGTGACAGCCTTGGTGGTATCGAGCGGGATGCTGTAAGAGATGCTCGGGGGGAAGGTGTTGGAGAGTTCCTTGATGCGATGAGTAACGGCCGCTGCTGTCTCCACAGCATTCGACCCGGGAAGCTGATAAATCGCCATCACGCCCGATGGCGCCTGATTGTAACGAGCCGAAACTCCGTATGCCTGGTCTCCGAGCTCTATCCGCGCAACGTCACTGAGGTGAAGAACAGAGCCGTCGGGATTGGCGCGGAGGATGATGTTTCCGAATTCCTCGGGCTTGACCAGACGTCCTTGCGTGCGGACCGTGAATGTGAATTGCTGACCTTTAGGAATCGGTTCGCCGCCAATCTGGCCGGCAGGGTTGACATTGTTTTGAGTTTGGATGGCGGAGATGACATCAGTCGCCGTCACCCCAAGTTTCGCAAGCTTGTCTGGCTGCACCCAGACCCGCAGCGCATATTGGCCACCGAAGACCTGCACGCGAGAGACGCCCTTCACGCGCGCAAGCTGATCCTGGAGATTGATGATGGCGTAGTTGGTAAGGAAGTCCTGACTCAACTTGCCGCCCGGAGAGTTGACGGCGATGAGCATCAATGGCGACGTGAGCGCCTTCTGCACCGTAAGCCCCGCTGTGGTCACCTGTGCAGGAAGCTGCGACTGAGCTTGGTCCACACGCAACTGTGCCAGAACCTGATCGATGTTTGGATCAGTCTTGACGTTGAAATCCACGAAGAGCTGAACTACGCCGTTGTTGGCGCTTACGGAGTCCATATAAATCATGTTGTCGACGCCATTCATTTGCTGCTCGATCGGTGTCGATACTGCCTGGCTTACGGTTTTGGCGTCGGCGCCAGGGTAGGTAGCGGTGACCAGGATCTCAGGTGGCACGATGTCGGGATACTGCGAGATCGGCAGTGTGAGCATAGAAACGACGCCAATCACCACCGTCACGATGGCGATGACAATCGCTACAATTGGTCGGCGGATGAAGAATTTCGACATGATTTACCTCCCCGTCGCTCGGTCCGATTGCGAGCTTGCGGCGACCTGAACCTTCGCGGGCTGTGGGTTCACAGACGCCCCTTCACGAAGTTTCTGAAGATTGTCGACAATGACGAGAGATCCACCGGGAAGGCCGCTCTCGACGACCCATTTGTTGCCGTATTGGGGACCGAGCGTCACGTTGTTGACGTGAACGGTGTTGTTCGTACTGACGGTGAACACCTGCTCCTGCCCTTGCAACTCAGTAACTGCGACCTGCGGGACGAGAACCGCATTGTGGAGCACGCTCGTGTCCGCTTTCACTCTTCCGAACTGGCCTGGGCGAAGTATGTTGCCCGGATTCGGGAATGAAGCAGCTACGCGGATCGCTCCAGTCTGCGAGTTCAGCTGCCGATCTACAAACACGACATGACCCAATTGGGGATAGACTTCTCCATTGGACAGCGTCAGTTGCAGGGGAATCCTGGATGCTCCGTGAAGCAGACCGCTGCCACCGGCGTCTGCTCGCCTGATAAGCGCAAGATATTCACTGTCAGAGATTGAGAAATAGACCTTGATCGGATCCAGTTGAGAAACTGAGGTCAGGACCGATTGAGTGCTCACAAGATTGCCCACCTGAGTCGTGGCTTGACCTGCGACACCTGTGATGAGTGACCGCACCTTGGTGAAACCAAGATTGAGGTTCGCCGTGGCGACCGCAGCTTCTGCCGTCTTTACTGAAGCTTCCGCTTGAGCCTTTTGTTGAATCTCGTTGTCGAGCTGGCTCCTTGCAATCGCGCGAGCCTCGGCAAGCGGCGTATCGCGGTTCACATTGATCTGCGCGAGCGCCAGTTGCGCCTGAGCTTGCCCGAGTTGCCCCTGTGCCTGCTGCAGCGTCGCTTCGAAGGGACGAGGATCGATCTCAAACAAGACCTGCCCCTCTTCGACCTGCGATCCCTCCCGATAATTCTGGCGAATCAGGTAGCCGTTTGCCTGCGGCTGAATCTGAGCATTGACATAGCCATCGAGCGTGCCGACCCACTCACCTGTCAGCGGAACATCGCTCTGATCGGCCCTCACGATACTCACAGTCATTGGCTGTTGAGCAGAAGTTGTAGCAGCGCTCGCGCCCTTACCGTGGCCTATGATGAACACGGCACCGAAGACCAGCGCCGCGGCAACGACCAGCAGCAGCGCGCTGTTGACGAACACAGTCCTACCCCGTTGATTTTGCTGCACAGCCATACTCGTTCTCCAATCAAGCGTGAAAGTTTTTTTCGGGGATCGTTCGCGCCGAGAAAACGTATGTTGTTCCGCTTTGATGTACCGGTTGCGATGACGGATTCACAAAGTCGACTCTTTCTCAAATTTCGCGTGTGAATTTTTTTCCCCAATTTAACGTACACGTCAGACCGGGGGCCGATGGTGACGGCGCGACAAGTATTTACAGGATCTGAATATGGAGATTGGAGAGTGCTCGGGCTCCGAAGGAAACTCCGATTAGGCCCACGCTTTATTGCACGCGGATTTGAAGAAGGGATTTCTAGGTGAGATTACTTTCCGAGTCGAGGATCTGGCCGCACAAATCATGGGCTTCCAGCAGGTGGCGGAAATTCAGAAGCGTGGTCTCGTCGGGCGCGGCTGCCCGGCCCAGATCAACTCCGGCAAAAACTGCGCAGCACAGGAGACTCATAGAGAGCATCCTCGGCGCCAGGGTCCGACAGGTTGAACCAATGCTACAGATAGTAGATGCGCAGCATGATCCCGAGGCCCACGGGCTGGCGACCTTTGCCTGCCTTGGGGAAATGCGGCTCGATCAAAGCTTCCAACTCAGACCCGCGAACCACTGTCTCCATCGTGTGCAGAAACTGCTCTCGGCGGCTGGCGCGGGCAAACTTCTCAAAACTCGGATGGCAGGCAAATGTTATCGGGCGCATCGCGTTTTCGCTCTACCTACAATTTTATGCAACTGAGATGCGAATGCGTGACTTCATCAGTGGCTCCTTAAAGCATTTTAGTAATCACTCTAGACCGTTGATGCATTGATTCACTGGCCTGCATCATCGCCAGCGCAATCCCGCCTATGCTTCGTTGAGCGGACTCACAAGTTTGTATGTCGTCGGGCTTGACGACCAGGTATGGACGAACTTCTTCCCTGCGCCCCAGTACCCAGAAGAATGGAGCGGCTGGTTCGACTAAGTTGATTGAAGTGGTCTTGCGAACTTTCCAAGCCGCAGACGGCGGCAAACGCCGCCGTCTGCCCCGCTCATCGACGACGCCACTGCTGCTGTCAATGCCTGGGAATATCGAGCATGACGATGTCCGAGCGCTCTTGCACTCGCTCAAGAACCGCTTCACTGCCGTCCAGGGAGATGTCGAAGGCGCGAATATCAAAGTCGGGGGGAAGCTTTGTCAACTGAAGCTCCGTACCGGTATCCAGATCTACGAGCCACAGGTCCTTATGTTCAATTTCTCCGGGCAGGTAAACCAGAGCCTTCCCCCCATGCAGGAAGACCAGGTGCCGAGCCCCGCGAGTTAATGTCAGCGCGGGAAGCGCAAATGGCAGGGCCTCGGAAGTGACGGCCTTTACATGAAATGTAGTGCCGACGTCGGGTCCCGAATAGGCGACGAAGCGACCTTCGGGATCCCATGATGGATCGACCGAATATTCGCTGATAAAAGCCGTAGGAGTTCGACCGCTGATCGGCACGCGGAATAGGTGCGGGACGCCGTGAACGTCAGCCGCCGAGAGGATCGATTGGCCGTCAGGCGCCCAGGCCGGGTCGCCTTGCAGGTCGAGCGAGTCAGTTACGATTCGCTCGCCAGAGCCATCGGCTTGCATCACCCACAAAAGAGTTTTCCCGTGTTGCTTTACCGAGAACGCAATTTGGCGTCTATCGGAAGCGATTGCCGGTCCGCCAACGACCGTTGCTCCTTGTCCGCTCCACAATTCGGTGGCTATGTCGTTCGCAAGCTTCCAGATGCTTTCGCCGGCGTCGGTCGCGGAAACATACACCAGATAGTCCGGTCCTAGCCTCGGAGAAGAGCCGGAGCGGGTTGTCAAAGGGATTCGAGTAGCCGCCGAGGTCGGAATTGCAGCGTCGATCCGTAAGCGCCAGAGTGTTTTTCTGGGGCTGGCGAGCGTCGCAACCAGACGGCGGCCGTCGGCGCTTGCCGCCAGCGAAGTGTAGCGGTAAAGATCTGACGTCAGACGATGGGGAATGCGGCGCTCAACGTCCATACTATAGAGCCACGGCCCCGACCCGTCAGGGTCGCTGGCGAGATACAAAAGCGTCCGTCGGTCCAAGAGGACCGGATGACTCACCAGCCCATTATGCGACGTGACCCGCTCAGGGGCTCCGCCCACTGGGTTGATCCGCCAGATGTCCAATTTGTCTGGAAGGGAACCCTGGACGAAGTAGATGAAGGCTCCATCCGGCGCCCACAACGGAAAGTGACTGTGGAGCCCGGCAGCCGCGGTGAAGATGGGCCCATCCACCGGTTGCCGGATTCCCTTTGACACGTAAAGCGGGTCTCCCGGTCCCGGTGTGTGATAGGCGAGTTGTGAGCCGTCGTGCGACCAGTCAAACTCGGCCACCCCGTCAAGGTAGGGCCTCGGCTCGCCACCCAGAGTAGGCACAGCCCAGACGCCGATGTCATCGTGGCCAAGACTGCCCGGCTTGCGCATCCAAAATGTAACCAGCGACCCGTCGGGCGAGAATCCCAGCGTCCGGACGGATGGATTCACGAGCTCCGGAATACTCCCATGGGTCAGGTTGTGAAACTCGCCGGAACCTGCCTGCGTAACCCACACGTCCATTTGCCCTGCCCGGTCTGACAGAAATGACAGGAAATTGCCGTCACGGGATACCGCGGCCGCCTGCTCCAGTCCATCGAAGTCCGTTACGGTCTGAAACCGGGCGCCTGCGATGGGGCTTCGCCAGAAGTAATCCATCCTTCGAAGCCAGAGACTCGAGCCAATCGCCAGAACAGCAAAGAGAATAGCCACGAGCGGCAAGACGAACGATCTGGATCGGGAGTTCGATATCGCGGGCGAAGCAGGTTGTTCAGAAGGGTCGGGCAATTTGCCGTTATCCCCAAAATCCTGCCCCGCTTGAACTTTCCTGCCGCGCATCCAGGAATCCAACTCCGCCCGAAACGCGTAGACCGAGCCCATCCTGTCATGCAGGTGACGGTGAACGGGCATCCCTTCGCGTTTTTCCCAGCGCTGGACCGTTGTCACGTCGCGCTTGAGGTATGCCGCAATCTCTTTCCACGAGCCCAGGCGGTCTTCAAGCTGTTTCTCGGATGGCTGCGTACCAAGGGATGGTTCGCCCATTGCGCTCTCCCGGCTCAGGAATTGGTCGGCCCCCGGTGGTGACAGATCGGGGAATCCAAATTGTAGCCTGCTCCCGGCCGCAGAGGTACGGCAAACCGCTGCATTCGGCGGCAAATCGAGGAATTGCCGCAATTCCGCACCTTGCTGCTTGAATCCGCACACCGAGGTGTCCGATGGTGTCCGTGCACCTGCAACAAATCCCCGAACTGGAGGTCGTCCCCATGAAAGCTAAAGCCCTGAATTCGGCAGTCGGCATTCTCTCACTGCTTTCACTCGTCTCAATCACCTACGCTTCAGGACAGGAACGCAGGCCAATACACCTCAGCGGCCTGATCAACGACTATTCGCCCCTGAATGCTACCGTCAAAGGCAGCCCATGGGAAATGCATGGTCAATGGACTTTGGACGTCCACGAAGAGTCTGGCACTGCCGACTTTGAAGCGGACATGACGATGTCCGGGTTTGGAAAAACAGCGTCGGGCGGTGTCGATCCAACGCAGCCCTTGCAGATCCCCCACACCCACCATATCCGGTTGACCAGAGCCAAAATCACCTGGGACATGACTGGATGCCCTGAGTACCTTCCCCCTGCGACCAAGATGGGCTTCCAATTCGCCGCTACCGTCAGCCTGTTGACCGGGAATGGAACCATTGCCCCCTTCGAGTCGGATCCGCCGGTGTCGACGCTGCAGGTCTGTGTTACAGGAGGAGAAGAAGGCCGATATTCGGTTACGAATTCGAATATTACGCTCGTGTTTGGAGGGCCGGCCGCGACACACTTCGGATCGCAAGCCATCCACGGCGTAGTGCGTAAACCAACCGACGACACGATCAGGAGAGATCGATAAGTCTGCGCGTCTCCTCGTGGATTGCGAACAGAATGAGAGGGCGACATGCGCTGGAGATCAGGGTGTCTCGCATTGTTGAGCGCTGCGATGGCGACCACGGCTCTTTATCACCCCAGAAATGCTTTAGCGACAAAGGCTGAAGGGTACAAGAGTAGCTTGCTGGCTTTGGGCCGGTTTGACGAATTCGGCGTTTCCGAACCCGCTGCTTCCGGCCCAAGAGCGCAGGGAAACCAGCTGATATGGCTGTTGTTGCAGCAGAAAACTGGATCTTCAGATGTGTACGTGCAGAGCAATGTCTTGGCACCCGGCGGAAGCACCGGCTGGCATTCGCACCCTGGAAACAGTCTCATCATCGTCACAGCCGGAACGGTGACGAACTATGAAGATCACGATCCAGCATGCACACCGCATGTCTACAAAACAGGGATGGCGTTTGTCGATCCGGGCGGCGATCACATACACATTCTCCGGAACGAAGGCACCGTTGAGGCAAAGACCATCGCTGTACAACTCATTCCGGCAAATGCCGCTCAACGGATTGACGTTGCGGACCCGGGAAACTGTCGATTCTGAAAAACGGCTTGATTCAATGGATTGTCCTCATTGCTCCAAAAACGAGGAAGGGAGTTAGGAGTCATGGATCAAAAACAAGAGTTGCACTCTCGCAGAAACATCATGACGCGATCGCGTCTTTGTGTGTTGCTGTTCTACTCCCTGACTGGTTACTCGTCATTGGGGTTGGTCCACTCGGCGACTGCTCACCGGCAAAAGACGAGGCGGATGTCCTTGTTCCACAGCGAGCGATGTTCGACGGGATGGCGCACCGTGATGCTTCGGCCATTAAGGCTCCCTGGCTGCCGGGCGGAGTCCTCGTCGTGGTGCAGAGTGGCGTCCTGAGCCAGTTCACCGTGGAGTTCTCGCCCAATCGCGTGGCGACATCAGGGACCACGCATATCGAGGAACGCATCCACGATCCAGAGGTCCGCATCGATCACGATTTGGTCTTCGTCTGGGCTCCCTTTAACTTCTTTACCGATGGAAAGCTGGATCATTGCGGCAGAGATCTCTTCCGCCTTAACCAGAAAAATGGCAAATGGCAAATCGTTGCGCTCGCCGCCACAACCCGGACGGAATGCAGCTGAAACTAGCCTCAAGTATCGATATTACCGTGAGCCGCATGGCCCGAAAAATGTTCGGGGCTCCGCTCCTCTGATTCTTGTGACGAAACACAAGCGCCATCGCACGGTCGGTCGAGGACCGTGCGGTTGCCAACCGGCAAGGGAGGAAAAAATGGGAGACAATATTCTGTTTTACGACGCTGCGGGGAACACCGGCGAGTTTTACGAGACCAGAAATGGTTTAGCGGATATGATCCACTCAAACACAGATTGGCTCAGCACCTGGAAACTTATTGTATCCGGTAACTTCTTTCAGACCGGCTACACCGACCTTCTCTTCTATGACGCTCCAGCAGGTACCGGCGCTTTTTTCAGCGCCATTAATGGAGAAATGTCGCAAGAAGCAGTTTTCCCAGGTTGGCGTACCACCTGGACGCACATCATTCCCGGCATATACCGTAGTTTTCCGCCGAGTTTCCATCCCGTTTTTTTGCCCGACTTGCTTTTCTACGACTCGTCTGCGGGCCTCGTCGAAGTCTACGCCGGTCACGGCGGCTTTCAACGCCTGACATCCACTACAGGCTGGCGCACCACTTGGACGCACATTGTCACCGGTAACTTCGGAGGAAAAGGTTCAACCGATGTCCTCTTCTATGATGCTGCCGCCGGCACCGGTGAGTTCTATACCGTCAATAATGGAGCGCTGACGTTATTGCAGACGGTCACAGGATGGCGTAGCGATTGGACCCACATTATCCGTGGCTCCTTTGGGGGAAGTGGCACTTCGGATCTGCTTTTCTACGAGGCTGCGAGCGGAACGGGCGAGTTTTACACCGTCAACAATGGGAGTATCTCGCTCATCCGATCCAACACGGGTTGGCGCACCAGTTGGACTTCAATTCTTCCGGGCAACTTCAGTACAAATCAGACTATCTCTCAAACCAATCTTCTTTTCTATGACGCCGCGGCGGGCGTCGGCGAGTTCTATTCCGTCAACAAGGGCGTCCTCAATCTCATGCAGTCAAGGAGCGACTGGCGCACGAGTTGGACTCACATCGTCCCCGGCATCTATTTGCTTGTCGACGTTCCCTTCAACGCCAAGGGAGGATATCGCGGAACCTGGAGTAGCGACGACGGCGGCGCCGGCGACGACAATTGACATTGGAAATCAGCACTGAGAAACAATCCGTTGAGCTTCTTCCCGAAAGGGCATTCTGAATGTTGTGAACGATCCTTTCTCAAGAAAAATCGATCAGTCCGTGATTCGAGAATTGAAATCGGAGGGCATAAATGGGAAACGCACTTCTCTTCTATGACCAGACGGCCGGAGCTGGAGAATTCTATGCCACTGGCAATGGTCTCAGCAACTTGCTTCATTCCGACACTGGTTGGCGCTCGAGTTGGACGCACATCGTTGCCTGCAATAGCTCCGCGACAACTACCGTTCTCCTCTTTTACGACGCAGCGCGCAGGAACCGGCGAATTCTATTCCACCAATAACAACGAGATTTCGTTGCTACACTCGTACACGAATTTGCGCACCACTTGGACTCACATTCTGCAAGTGAATCCCGTCGTGCTATTTGAGGGCTCACCCGCTCTTCTGCTGTTCTACGATGCTTCAGCCGGTACAGGGGAATTCCACACCGTCAACAACGGAGCAATCTCATTGCTGAACTCCATTACGGGTTGGCGCACGAGTTGGACGCACATATTGCCGGGTCGTTTCGGTGGCAACGGTGCTACCGATCTCCTTTTCTACGATGCCGCGGCCGGCATCGGCGAGTTTTACACGGTTGCTGACGGCACGATCTCATTGTTACGTTCTAACATTGGCTGGCGCACGAGTTGGACGCACATTGTCCGCGGCAGCTTCGGCGGAAGCGGAGCTACGGACGACCTGCTTTTCTACGACGCAGCTTCTGGAACCGGCGAATTCTATACCGTAAACAATGGCACGATCTCATTGTTACGTTCCAACGCCGGTTGGCGGAGCAGTTGGAAATTCATCATCCCAGGCAAATTCGTGGGCACGGGGATCGATAGCACCGATCTTTTCTTTTATGACGCAACTTCTGGAACCGGCGAGTTCTATACCGTTAGCGGAGGTCAGCTAAGCTTGATGCAATCGAAATCCGATTACCGTGTGAGTTGGACTCATATCGTTCCAGGTATTTTTGACTCCAAATCTTTGGAAGGCGGCGCAGGGAGAGGGTTAATCGTTTCAAGCGATGCCGGAGGCGGTGGGGACGACAACTAACCCCCAAGCAAACAGGTGTCACCGATTTGCTCGGATCCCTCCAGCAACTGGACCATCTCGCTCGGCGCAGTTCGTCTTATGGACCACTTCGGTTCCGATTGCCGATCGGTGCCCTGAACATGAAGGAGATTATTGAAATTCACGCGTCTTCTGCTTCATGAACGCAGCCCTTTTGGTTTCCCACAGAAGAGCGCGATATCTCCGTATAGGGAAGCAACAGGAAAGATGATCTGCGAGCCAACCGGAGGCATGCAGATTTGCGTCAAACCAGGTTCCAAACAGCGCGGCATTCCAACTAGCGCCATGCCCGCTTGGGTGCACTCCCAAGACGGTCGGTGATGGAAATACGCGTTCGGCTGTTGGCTTCAACACAGCATCAATGCCCAGGAAGATCGGCAGGTACGCGGCGACTACAGGCCACCGATTCAGAGGCAACGACTGGTTCCCAAGTTTGGCAAAGAGCGAAGAATTCATCAGATACGGCTTTACAGATTCCCCCAAAATAGACTACAGTCCAAAATGTGAACTCGAGTACAAAATCGCTGCGCGGCAGACAGAAGCTGCATACCCGGGCCGAGATCGTTCGCGTGGCGTTCGACCTCTTCGGCCAACTAGGCTTCGAAAAGGTCTCCGTGGAGGCCATCGCGGCGGCTGTCGGCATCTCGCGCGCCACTTTTTTCAACTACTTTCCACAAAAAGACCTTCTTTTGCGCGAGATTGCCTCCGCCCGAATGGAGAAACTCAAGCGCAATCTGGCCGCCTTCGGCCCTTCGGACGCTGCTCCGACCTTCGAGAAGATTCTTGAGATGGTGTTAGCTCTCGCAGAGGAAAACGCCCGCATCAGCCAGCAATCGAAGAAGCTGTTGCTGGAGGCGATCTTTCGCCAAGCCTCGCAGGGCTTGATGCTCGCTGCGCGGGAACAGGCCACACAGGCGCTTGCAGACGTGATCGCACGTATTCCCCGGCGCCATCCCAACGATCCCAGGGCAGTTGCCGAGACCTTCTTTTCGGTCTACATCGGAACCATGCTGGAGTGGCTGATGCGCGAGGACGTTCCACAGGAATGGCTGCGAATGACCATGGGTGAGCGTCTGCTTCTGGTCCTGAAGGGTGTGGCATGAAGAAGTGGCTAGTCGGAATCGGTGGGTGTGTGGCGATCCTAATCGCCTTGGTCTATGTCGCGGTTGTCCATCTCGGTCATCGCGCCGGCCTTCAGTTCTCGGGCACCGTTGAAACCCGGGAGATTCAGGTTGGTTCCAAAATCGGCGGGCGCGTTTCGGCTGTTCCGGTCGAGGAAGGCCAACAGGTCAGTGCCGGCGCCCTTCTCGTCCGCTTCGAGTGCGATGAGCTGAAGGCCCAGCGAGTACAAGCCGCGGCAGCGATAGAGCAGGCGCAGGCAGATATGGATAAAATGCTGCGCGGCAATCGTCCCGAAGAGATAGAACAAGCAGAAGCGGCAGCCAAAGCCCAGCAAGAAGCGTTCGATGCGGCCAGGAATGGCCCGCGCAAAGAAGACTTGGCGCAGGGAAGAGCCGACTACGAGGCGGCCAAAGCAGATGCCGTGAACTCGGAGGCGTTTTTCCATCGCATGGAGAAGTTGGCCGCCACCGACACCATCTCGCGCCAGCAGTTCGACGATGCGCGCGAGAAGCGGGATGCAGCCAAAGAACGGGCGGAGTCGGCGCGACAGCATCTGGCGGAGCTAGAAGTGGGGACCCGCCCGGAAGACCTGCGGGCTGCGGAAGCGCGCTTCCATCAGGCCCAGGCCGCGGCGGTCTTGTCGCGCAAAGGCTTCCGCAAGGAAGACATTGAAGCAGCGCGTGGTCGTCTGGATGAAGCACATGGCAAGCTTGCCGAGTTGGACGTGCGCCTGAAGGAAGCCGAGCTTCTCAGTCCAGCCAATGCGACCGTCGAAGTGGTCAGCGTGCGGCCCGGCGACTTGGTTCCCGCCGGACAGATCGTGGTCAAGATGCAGGAGTCGTCTCAGATCTGGGTCAAGGTCTATCTGCCCGAGACGGATCTGGCGCGGGTGCGTGTGGGAGAGGCCGCTTCCATCCACGTCGATGGTGCGAAAGGGGTCGTCTTCAACGGCCACGTCGGCCAGATCGCCTCTCAGGCGGAGTTTCTCCCTCGCAATGTTCAAACGCTTGACGACCGCGAGCATCAGGTCTTTGGGGTCAAGATCTTTCTCGACAATCCCGTTGGCATTCTGAAATCGGGCATGTCGGCTACGGTACGCCTGCCATGACTGTCGCCATATCAGCCGATCACCTCACGATCCGTTTCGGCACGTTTACAGCGGTCAGCGATGTGAGCTTTGAGATCGCCAAGGGGGAAGTCTTCGGCTTTCTGGGACCCAATGGGTCGGGGAAGACGACCCTCATCAAGGCCCTTTGCGGGCTTTTGATTCCGACATCGGGTACCGGCACGATTCTCGGCATGGACATCCGCAAAGACGCGGCCGAGATCAAACGGCACGTCGGTTATATGTCACAACGCTTTGGCCTCTATGAAGATTTGACCGTCGCCGAAAACATTGAGTTCTATGCGGGTGTCTACGGTATCGAAGGCCGCAAGGCTATCGAGCGTAAGGAGGAAGTGCTGGCTCTGACGGCCATTGCGCCCTATATGAATCGCCGAGCCGGGCAGCTATCTGGCGGCTGGAAGCAGCGGCTGGCGCTGGCCTGCGCGATTATTCACTCGCCGGAAGTGGTCTTTCTCGACGAGCCGACGGCTGGGATCGACCCGGTGGCGCGCCGAGCGTTGTGGGATCTCCTTTTCAAGCTCTCTGGACAGGGCGTGACGTTCTTTGTTACGACGCATTACATGGACGAGGCCGAGCGCTGCGGGCGAGTGGGTTACATCTACCTATCGAAACTGGCCGCTCTGGGCACGATCGCCGAGTTGCAGCGGCTGCCCGAGGCCAGTCCGCCCGGAACCGAGCGCATTCAGATCGACACATCTAATACCGCGTTGGTGCTTGAACCCGTGCGTCGTATGCAGGGCGTGCGCGAGGCAACCATCTTTGGGCGGTCGATCCACGCGCTGATCGATTCCAACCAGCTTGGTGCCCTGAAAGCGCAGTTGCCCGAAGCGCGGGTGCAGATCATAGAGCCTTCTCTCGAAGACGTCTTTGTGACGCTAACCAACCGCATCATGGAGACCTCGCGATGAGGCATCTCTTTCGCGGTCTTGTGCCCATCTGCCGCAAGGAATTCCTGCACATCCTGCGCGATCCTGGAACGCTGTTCTTTGCCTTGGCGATTCCCATGCTGCAGTTGTTTCTCTTCGGCTTCGCAATCGATACGAACATTCGACAGGTCGCGACCGTAGTGTTCGACGAATCGCGCACTCAAGACAGCCGCCATTTGCTTGACAGTCTCGCTAACTCCGACGTGTTTGCTCTAACCAGCTATGCCACTTCGAAGGAAGAGTTATACGAGACCATTCGCGCAGGCAAGGCACGGGTGGGCATCCGTATTCCGTATGACTATGCGCGCCACTTATTGGATGGCTCGACGGCGACGGTACTAGTGTTGGTGGATGGCTCGGATTCAAACGTGGCCGGACAAGCAGTGAGTACTTCGACCGGCGTAGCGTTGCAGGAATCGCTGGCCAGGGTCTTGCCCAACGGAAAGATGCCCATCGAGGTGCGGCCCTCCATTCTCTACAATCCGGCAACACGGTCGGCAAATTTCTTCATTCCCGGATTGATCGCCATTCTGCTGCAGGTGATGACGATTCTGCTCATCGCCTTGAGCCTGGTGCGGGAGCGGGAGCGTGGGACTCTGGAGCAGTTGACCATGGCGCCGGTGGCTCCACTGGGCCTGATGGTGGGCAAGATGATTCCCTATGGGGTCTTGTCATTTCTGGAACTATGCGTAATTCTGGGCGTCATGCGGGTAGTGTTTCAGGTGCCGATTCACGGCAACGTCCTGGTCCTTCTAGCGATGTCGGTACCTTTCCTGCTGACGGTGCTGGGGTTGGGGCTGATGATATCCACCAAGGCACAAACCCAGGCCGAAGCTTTTCAGTTGGCCATGGGTACGATTCTTCCCTCAATCTTTCTTTCCGGATATATCTTCCTGATCGAGAACATGCCGCCGATCTTTCAGGGAATCGCCCGCGTGATTCCGGCCACTTACTACATCCGCATTCTGCGCGGGATCATTTTGCGTGGGGCTGGCATGCGCGAGCTATGGGTTGATGCGATGGTGCTTACCTTGATGGGATGCGTGGCGGTGCTATTGGCAGCATTGCAGTTCGTAAAGCGGAAGGCGATCTAGAGGTCAGCTGATCCACCGCGATCTCATCGAAGATCAGCTTCACACTGAGTTACTTGGCGTAGCGAGAGAGGCTTACATACCTTTTCTTCCAAATAGCACCAGCCACTGTCCGACTGCGCTTCAGTCAATCGTATGAGTCTCGTCTCCCGGATGTGCCCAGACATAAGCTGCTCCCAGCCAGGAGTTTCCCGATGCTGTCTCCGGTACGTGAGGAATCAGCGCCCACAAACCAATGAGCGCCAGCCCGACGAGATTTGGAAAAAGCAACGGAGCCATCGGCGGAGCGCCATTCACCAGCTTGTCGAAGATGCCGGAACCAGGTTCAATCAGGTTGGCTCGCATGTGAAACCAGAAGCCCAGCACACCAACCAATGCCTGCCCGAGCATCACCAGAAGACAAATGTCGAGGAAGCGGCGCGTAACCACGATTGCCAGAGGGATGAGAAGAAAACCGGTGGCAAACGCGGACGAGAGAACCGGAATCCATTCCGTGCGCGCAAAGAATCCATTCGACGCGTGGTCGGTTAGCGACAGTACGAAGTTTCCAAAGAAGCCGCCAAGCGCGAGCAGAATTACCCACCGAGCCCATTCCGCCGAGCGCGCTGCCACCATGCGGTTCATGAGCAACAAAAAGCCGAGTCCCGTGTAAGCAAGGGGCGCTGCAAACGGCGCCGCATACGTGAGGCTCTTGAGTGTTCGATCGAGAAAGAACCTGCTCTCGAGATGGTAGAGAACTCCACCAAGGCCCACCAGAACCGAAAGGCCTCCGATCAGGTAACCGACGTCGCGCCATGGCGATTGAACGTGCCAGATCCATCGGAGGGCAATCACGATTCCCAGTACCGCGGGCGCGCCGATGGAAAAATAGAGCGGAATGTATTCTGCCGCTTTCTGAAAGTGATTGACGGAGTGTGCAATGTAGATATCCGCCGCGAGAATCGCGAGGTTTGCGGTAACGAACGCTTCCACCCAAAGTTGTGGATCGTGCGCCCAGCGCAATCGTGGCTCAAGAATGATTTCCCGAACTCTGGAGAGGAGTCTACTTATGTGCATGCTCTCTCCGCAGTTCATCCGCCTGATGCTTGAGCTCAACAGTCTTCGAGAGCAATTCATAATTGCCGTGCCATTGGACGAAGTCGGCACCCCCCATGAATGCACCGTGCTTGCTGGTACGCCCGTCATAGTGCCAAAGGTTGAAATAGGTGAAGTCGATGGTGTGCGTGAAGGGTGGCCCCGTGAGAGTACCGTCCTTGTGAAGAGTGTCCATGATGTCTTTGGCTGCGAGGACGCGGGCGTTGGTGCTATTGATCACCTCTTCGCCCTGCGCATACACGCGGTCGATACGCGCCTGCGTATGGCATTGCGTGCAGACTTGCTTCATGTTGATTTGAGCTTGCAGGTAGTTGGGGCGATGCGTGGTGACCGCGTCAGCGAGATACCACCCAAGTCGATCGGAAGGATTGTGTGTCACCTTGAGGCCGTTGATGCCGGACATGTGGCACGTAGCGCAAGTCGGCACAAACATGTCGCGCGTTGTGAGCGATTTCGGACTCGCGTCAAGATTCAGTAGATTGCGTTGCGCGGCGAACATGATGCCGTGCTTCGACTCGTTGTAAATCTCGATCTGTGAGTGGTCGGGGCCCATGTGGCATTGGCCGCAAGTCGAAGGCAAACGCGCGAGTGCGACGGAACTGGTGTGACGGGAGTGACACTCCGTACAGCTGCCGATCGTGCCGTCGTCGTTCGGTTTGCCGATGGCATGACACTGTTCGCAGCCGGAGGTGACTGCAGGGTGCCCCTCGGGGAGAGTGAGAGGATTGGGTGGACGTTTGGTGCCGCCCGGCTGAAACTGTTCGCTATACGCTACCTGCTCTGGCTTCAGCCCCTTCTCGCCATAGACGGCTGCCCAGCTCGGAGCTGCGTGACGGCTACGCAAAAACTCCTGATAGACGCTTTCATGGCAGGAACGGCAATTGCCCGCAGTCAGATGCGTGCTGATCACAAACCCGTGGTGATCAGTCTTCTGCTGGCCGGGACCCGGTTGGTGGCAGTCGAGGCAATTGACGCCCTTCTTCGCATGAGCAGACATTTCGTACTCGTGAACTACGGAGTACTGGAGTCGCGCGTGGCACTCAGCGCATTTGCCCGAGGCGCGAACGAAATCCGCAGTTGGTTGAGCGGTTTCGATACGGGGTCGCTGCCGGTTGACGAGAAAGGCAGACAGGATCAGAGCAAAAGCGACGACAACAGCCAGGAACACGGAACGAAAAGACATAAGGCCCAACTCCAGGGGGAGGGTGGAGTGAAAATCCATCTTATACCGACCTGATCGGCCAAGGCAGAATGGACGAAGTATATCAGCCCGACTAGCTGACCTGCATCAATCTAACTTTGCTGTAATTCTTTTGCGGAATCCGCGCGTTTATTATTTGTGGACAGCGTTCACCCGTACAGTATGGACCGGAACGCGGTCCAGAACCCAAGGTTGGCCGCGCTTCTCTGCGTGGTCGAGTTCGCTCTCTCACTTCGAGCCGCCTTGGATATAGTCACCCCTGAGAGGCCTTACGCCCCCTGTCGCAGCAACCCGAGAATGAATGGAGCGATTTCGAGATCAGTGTCTATCGCAATACTCTTCCGGTCAGTGAGAACTCCTGTCAATTGATCATTTTTCTGTAGTTTTATCACAGCGGAATATCCTTCCGCCGTTGTACCCTTCTGGCGAATCGTTTGTAGTCGCTCGGCGGACATGTATCGCCGCCCGAATTCAGCGAAGTATAGGAGGTAATCATGGAGCCAATCGTGCTCGTCACATATGCAACTCGCTTCGGGTCCACCGAAGAGGTAGCGCAGGCGGTCGCTCAGACCCTCCGCGAGAACAGAGTCGCCGTGGAACTACAGCCCATCCGCAGTGTCCGCTCCTTGGAACCTTACGCGGCGGTTGTGCTGGGAGTCCCTTTGTATATGACTAGGTTCCACAAGGACGCACGTCGGTTTCTTGCGGCAAATCGCGTGGCCCTTGTGAAGGTACCCGTTGCACTCTTCGTATTGGGACCAGCTCAAAGGGATGAGAAAGATTGGATCGGCGCGCAAAAGCAATTGCTCAAAGAACTGGCCACTTTTCCGTGGCTCTGCCCGGTCTGCCAGAAGGTTCTTGGTGGAAAGTTCGACCCGGAGAAGCTTGGTTTTCCATTCAACATGATCCCTGCTCTACGCAAATTGCCGGCCAGCGATGTCCGAGACTGGAAGGCGATTCGCGCGTGGGCAACCGATGTTGCGTCCATCCTGCAACCGATGTCGCGAACATAGCTCCGGGTCCGATTTGAAGATGACTCCCTTCATGAGAGTTTGAACGGGCGTGCTCGAACTCCTGTCGAAGAGGCGCTCTCCTTAATTTTTGGCGGCACTGCTGTCTCTCACCGTCGCAGTGTATAGCTGCATCTGGGGCTACTACATCCGGTCTCTGCCGCAAGGCAAGTTAGGCGTCGAGTTCCGGCCATTTTTATCCGAAGCAAAACGACTCGATCGAGTTCGAGTGGCCGCAGGCAGTCCGGCGGGGAGAGCCGGATTGAGACAAGGTGATCGTGAAATTTGTTTGGCGAACTCCCAACTTCACCGAATGGGTCGTTCAAAAAGCTTCTTGAAGACGACTTCCTTGAAATCCAGTAGTGGGGCATCGCTTTTTTCGGCGCGCATGCGCAATAGAGCACCTTCCCAGCTGTTCATGACGAATTTTGCCAGCAACGATGCTGCAAACTGGTTGTCGATCTCTCCTAGCTTCTGCGCTTCCGCAACACAAGTCTCAAGGAGATCGCACCAGGCGCCAAAACTCTTTGTAAGCCCCTCACGTATCAGTTCGCTCTGGTCCGCAGCTTCCGCGCTGAAATTGCCCATTAAACATCCTCGGACAAACTGGGCGGACCTGAATGCCTCGATCCTGTCATCGAAGTACGCCTCCAATCGGGCTCGTGGCGCGACATCCTGATTGAGGAGAAAGCTGCGCAGCCTCTCCTGGCCACGATTGGAATAGACCTCGATGACTTCTGCCGCGAAAGCCTCTTTGCTGGGGAAGAAATTGTAAAAAGACCCCTTGGGGACATCAGCTATTTCGACAATGCTCTGAATGCTGGTTCCACCATATCCACTCGTATGGATTGCCAGGACTCCCGACTGGATGAGCTTTTCTCGAGTATTCAGTTTGGGCTTTGGTCCCCGCTTCGCGGGCGAACGAGAATCCATTATGTGGCTCCAGCTCTATTGTCGCCGACCGTGATCTGAAAGCCACTATTTGTCACCATTTTAATATAAGATGACCGGTCATATTGTATTAAAATGTCCGCAGTGATGGAGAATTGTCCATCAAATCCTCCTCAAAAGGAAATGATCATGAACGCAATCGCGAGCAAGGACGGAAACCTGCAATGGGAAGTATTGACCAGCAAGCGTCCAGGCCTGAGCCGTGATCTTCCTCCCGGTAAAGAGGACTTGTTATGGGTGTCGAACTCCTCGACGCTCATCTACGGAGAGCGGGACGCTGTTCTTGTCGATACATTTCTGACCATCGAGCAATCGCAGGCCCTGCTGAATTGGGTCATCGCGAGCGGCAAGAACCTGACCACGATCTACCTGACACACGGCCATGGCGATCACGTGTTCGGCGTTGGCACGCTTCTCGAGCGCTTCCCGAACGCGAAGGCTGTGGCAACCCCGGAAGTCGTCGCGGGCATGCGTGCGCAAGTGTCGCCAACCTGGCTGGAGGGTTTCTGGCGCAAGCTCTTTCCAGGTCAAATACCGGAACATCTCCCGGTTGCAGATCCTCTCCCAGACAATGAGCTGGAGCTGGAAGGGCACAAGCTTGTGGCGGTGAACACGGGGAGAACGGACACAGCGCAATCGACATGCCTACATGTTCCTTCGATCGGACTGATCGTCGGTGGTGACGTTGTCTACAACGGAATTCACCCGTACCTCGCGGAGACCAGCACAGAGAGCCGGCGCGAATGGATCGCTACGCTCGATCAACTTGAGGTGCTCAATCCACAAGCCGTCATCGCTGGGCACAAGATCCCGGAGAATACGGACGAGCCTCGCATCATCGCGGAAACGAGGCAATATCTTCGCGATTTCAATCGTCTGGATGAAGTCACCACGACTGTCCGCGAATTCTATGACGCAATGCTGGAGATCTATCCCGACCGCGTAAATCCAGGCTCTTTATGGGGTGCCGCAAAGGCTGCAAAGAAACCACCGACCCCGTCGACTGAATAGTTATCGAACCGGCCAAGGAAACGAGCGGGAGACCGCCCCGGAGAGGTTCCATGAAGATACGCCGAACGATTTTCGCCGCGGCCCTCGCGTTGGCGACTGCTGCTTCAGGATCAGTCGCCGCCCAGACTGCCACCTATACGGATCCTCTTGATATTGCGACGCTGGATGCGGTGCGTTCGCAGTTCGGCAAGCTGATGGACCTGGCCAACAAGCACGATCTCAAAGCCCTGCATGAGATGTTCTGGCAATCGCCTTCAACGCTTCTCGTCGCGAAGAGTGCCGTCCCGTCTGAAGGTAACTGGACGGGTGTCTGGGGCAACGAGGCGATCGATCAGAAGTTGCACGATATCGCTACGTCCGGACCGGCCATACTTCAGCCGGACTTTTCGAAACTCAAGGTTGTCGGTTTGACGCATGACCTCGCGGAATCCTATGTTCCAATGACGATCACTGTCTCCTATGCGGGGCAAGGCGGAACGCCCAAACCATTTCTTATGATTATCAATTGGATGAAGGTTGGAAAGGACTGGAAAGTGGCCACGGAAGTAATTTTGCCTGTGCCACCCGCACCCGCGGCCAGGAATTAGGCATAGGTTTAGGAAGGCTAGATCCGCGACAACAGGAGAAATAGCTCCTATGAACATTCAAGAGGTTCTCGTCCAGCGACTGAGTATAGTTTCCACCAAACCGTTTGACACGGTGGTCGCCCGAATCGACGCGCAACTCGGTCATCCGGATATGGCTGCGTTTCGCAAGAGCTTTTCAGCGGCACAGAACGAAGCCGAGATGCAAAACGTCGTCAACCCGGTGACGGAACCTAACGGCCTCATGGAGTTTGTGCGGTTCGATCTCGGGGAGGTCCTACAAAAAGAGAGTGAAACCACCAAGCCGAGGATTCTGCGCATTGTTGCAGGAAACCCATTGATCATGAAGGAGATGGTGAAGCATGCTGTTGACGCAGGTTTGTATGCGCCAGTAACTATCCTCACTGAGGAGCGCGCAGATAGTGTTCGCATCTCGTATGACAGGATGGCCTCTTATCTTGCGCCGTGTGGAAAGAGCGATGGACCAGTGTAAAAGTCGCCCCGGCGCAATAGGTCTCATAACCCTTGCCAGGAAGCAAACATGTGCGCCCAGTGCGGGAAATCCGCACGCTGGGTGCGATGTGGCGGGGGCTGGAGACGGATTCACGGTTTGGCTACTGAGGCACTCCCAAAGGAAACGGGGAGAAACAGATAGGCCGGACCTTCGGAACACCGCGCCAGTCCTCGACCCGACCGCCTTGGCGACTGGAATGGCGGACCCGCCACACGGTTGAGGGCTCCAGTCGCAAGCGGCGTTTTTCAGGATCGATCCGGCCTTTGTCAAGTAAGCCAAGCTGGAGGAGCGCATTGGGCTGTTAACCACCAGTTAAACTGATTTGCGAGAAGATGCGCAAACTTTTCATCATTAATCTGGAATCTGGGACTCCGGCAAACATCACAGCGGCGTAAAACAACTGAAGACTCCAGGCAAGTGAGCCACGGCACGTTTAGGAATCTGGGTACGACCAAGCCTCCAGCAAACCACCTGGAGCCCTACTCGTTCCATGAAATTAACGTAAAGACCAGATGTCAACCCGCATTGACAAGATGAGAGCAAGAGACGGCGTCGGCAGAAAATGTGTCAGGGCCCAGCATGTTCAGTATCGGGGATCGGATGCGGGGTCGACTCGACTTGACACCAAAAACGCCTTTGGAGACATAGGACATCTGCCTGATCTTAAAGTGGATCACTATGTTACCGATGGGCAACCTCTCGAACCAGAGATCCGAACTCCACACCACGGCCACGCGGTTTCGATTGGATCATAATTCTGCATGGACCTCGCTGGGCAATCCATTTTCAGCTTTCCTCGCACCTCTTTCCCTGTCGGCCAAGCAAGCGAGGTGACAAAAGAGTGACAAAAGATTAACTTGCACAATGATTTAAGAATTTGCGAAAATGGTTGCCTCTGTGCGTGATTTCCCCCACGTCGCCTTTCATATCAAGGCAGTTAGCGTCGCTATGCTTGCGAGGCAGAGACCCTAAGGCTTCCTGGAGCGGTCTCCGAGAACCTCACTGGCGCCAAGCGACATTCATCTGACCGCATCTTGGAAGATCGGCGCAAGCATAAGCAAGACCACAGAGCGGATTCCATGACTGCCTCGTCGGATATGCGTGCAGTAGCGTGGGTAGCTTGGTCGTTCAGGAACTAGAGTTGGACTCCATTCGGTCGGGAAGGGATTTCACAATGAGCTTTCCTGTGCGTCGTCTTGTCTTATTAATGGCGGTCCTCCTTTGCCTCGGAACTTGTTGCGCGGTGAGTAAAGGTGAACCGCTTCGAGCGGATCCTCCCGCTTTGAAGGAGGAGGCCGCAAGAGACGCTTTGTCGACCTCCGTGTCCGCGAATGAGGCCGTTATTCCTGGCCCCCTAAAACCCTTCCTGCGCATGGCCGGCATCAGCCAGGAGGTGTCTCCCGCCGAAGTGCTGCCGCTGCTGGCTCGCAATGTTACTCTCTGGGGTTACAACGGCACCAAACCAACCGAGTTCCTGGTGCTGATTGATCGGTACGTTCAGCTCGCGCGAGAGCTCCGATCCCTGGCCGACGTTGACGGCTCAATCCGTGTTGCAGATTGTGGCCATGCGACGCAGCTGATCCAGGTTCTCGGATACCGGTTTCAGGAGGGTTGCGGTCCGAAGGGTGCTTTCCTGGTGACTGAAGATGCGAAGCGCGCATTCCTCACCATCGACTCGGGCTTCCCCCTCACTGCGCTTGAAGAGGACCTCCAGAAAGGCATTCCGTTTGCCTTTACGTTTCCTGCGACCAAGGTTCCGATTCTGTTCTCCCAAAGAACATGGGTCGCGCTCTCAACGGGGAAAAAGGGGTACCGGACAGATATCCTCGACGTGCTGCTGCACGACCCGAATGCGGATCGCCTCTATTCCGCTCTCGCCAGGAACGATACGCAGACTAGGGATGCCCTGGCCCGGTCACCTGGGCTGAGAAAGCTCCTTCCCTTTGCGCCCTTGCTCGATTTCTATGGAAGCCGGATCTGCATTCGCTCCGGTCAAGTCTCAGTGCCTGCCGGAGCGAACGCCGAACGAGCCTGGAAGGAGCTTGTGGGAGCGAATCCAAGCTCTTCGGGAGAGTTTGTGATCCATCTGCTATCAAGAGATCACGGCTGGCTGCTGGCTTACTTTGACGCCCTGTCGCGTATCGGTCCAACGCAGCAAGCCCACTTCACTGAAAGTGAGCGGCTCCGGCGCCTCTACGATGCCTATCGGTCGGCCCCCCGCGAGTCGGGCTTCACCAGTGCTGCGACAGGCGTATTCCCAAGGAATTCCAAGCTCTTGGTGCTCTTCACCCGTCTGCAATGGCAACCCGACGGTGAGCCTCAAGTTCCGGGGAATCTTCAAATTTGGAGACAAATCCTCCTCCACAAGTCCAGTTCGAACGGCATCCACGAATGGGCAAACACAAACCAATCCTGGGACACCCCGGAGACTTTTTTCGATGCGTTGGTAGCTTCTTCCGCTCTTGAAGCCGAGGCCGACCCATTGCGACTCTATCTGATTCTTAGCGCGATCGATAGTGGAAGGCCGCCAGGGAACCGGTTGACTGGCGAAACAGTGCAGATGATTGCCGGCAGGTTTTCCGAATTCAACAACTGGTTCCCAATCTTTGCAGAGTTCCCTGCTTTGGACGATGCATCCATCACCAGCTTTGTTGAAGCGGCAGAACGCATCGACAAGATCTCAAACGCAATACTTCGCTCCAATGCCTTGGGCGCGTTTCAGGCCGACATCGGACTATGGCAGATCTTCGCGCGCCAGGAGCAGATTCCGAAACACGATCTGAATCAATCGTGGCAGAGTGCAATTCGACCCTTCTTGGCGGTCTCTTCTTCAGTCCAGCTTTTTGACGCAGCCCGCGCGTCGCTCCAATCGACTGTGCTGGCAGCCGCCGGCAGCGAGCGAGGCTTGCAGAATCAGGTGGTCGATCTGCTCGCTGGTCCCCCTCAGAGCCGCCAGGACGGCCGGCAGGTGCATCAGGAACTTGCTCGTAGAATTCGTTCCGTAATGGATGACCAGCGTTTGGTTTCACTGGACACGCTCTTCTCCCTCTACGATGGTCTGGATCAGATGGCGCACGGAGCAGCCGTCGGCGACAGCTTGCTTCCACTTGCTGCGGATCTTCACGAATTCGAAATGCCCCGCCCCATCTTCACGGGATCCGAAAAGGCGAACTGGGCTCCGATCGTGTATGCCGCCCGTCACGCCGAATTGCAAATACGAACCGACCTCACCAAGATTATTCGATCTTCGAGCTCGCACGCCCAGCTCGAGCAGGCGCGTGGCTTACTCGCTCCATTTCTCAGAGACACTCTGGTTGGCTTTAATTACGCCTACTACGTGTAGCGGACTGCAATCGAAAATGGCCGGGACTGCAATGGACGCGATTTCAGGACCGAATTAGGTGCGACTGTCCAGCCGCCAGGACGGGATTATCTGCAACTGAGACTGCAATCCATCGCTCAGGA
>Ga0302320_10005842_pt1 | contig 27438 bp, 21 predicted proteins | sample Bog_T0_3_FD_202130 | JGI IMG/M metagenome (GOLD analysis project Ga0302320, IMG submission 202130) | Peat permafrost microbial communities from Stordalen Mire near Abisko, Sweden - Bog_T0_3 | ecosystem: Environmental > Terrestrial > Soil > Wetlands > Peat | place: Sweden: Abisko, Stordalen Mire...
TCCTTTCAAATGTGTTGAACCCCAATTGAGCAAACCGAACCAGCTGGAGGGGAGCCCGGCCATGCCGCGCGATCTTCTCTGTCTGGGTTTCATTATACGAGGCGTGTCAAGAGGTGTTCGACCAGGGGTCCACTCGGCGTCGAGCGTGGGACGCTGGTGGGCGGAGCCGGCGAGGCGGTACCAGTAGTCGGCGTTGGAGAGCGAGCCCTCCTTGCGGTGGAGGTAGGCGTGGACGGCCATGGCGTCGGGGGTCTCGAGCTCGTCGACGAGGGCGTGGGCGCGGGCCCAGTCGCCGCGCGCGTCCCACCATAGGGCTTCGAGGGGAGCGGGCAGGTTGGGCGGCGGGGTCGCGGCGGTGAGAGAGGCGGTGAAGGTGGTGGGCGTCATGGGGGCTATGTTCTGGATCGACTTCGATGTGAGTTAGTCGAGTTCTGGAATGCCGCAAGAACGAAAATACTCGAACGTTCCGTCGTAGAAAGAAGAGGGGCGCGTATGGTCGGTTTCATTGCCATGGGGGATGAAGATAACCATTCCTTGCCGAGCTCGCGTCAGAATCACGCGGTATGCATTTTTTAGATAGAGTCTCTTGGACTCGTCATGGACCGATTGCCACTTGGTTCCCTTGAAGTCCTGGCAAATCCACGCTCCGTTCCGGTAGTGGAAATCTCCATCCCAACATACGCAGACCCAATCCAGTTCGAGACCTTGGACGTCAAACTCGCTCGCAACATCTTCAAGGTAGTACGAAGATCGAACATCTGTGTCAGGATTCAGGAACCAACAAGTGGGGTCAACCTTGACCTTGATATTAATTCCATCCGGCCGAAGTCGAAGTGCGCCTGACGATGCAACCATACCAAACCGTTCGGTTCCGCGGGCTCGCGTTCGCAGCCAAGCGCGGGCAAAGCCAAGATCGCGAGTCAAAAAAATGGGATAAGCCGCTCTTATGCTGCGATACCGAGTCTTGGCGTCTTCCGGACAATTGTCGATTGCGGAACCGATAAAATCCGACAGGGCCTCAGCCCGAAAGGATCGCATCGAAATAGCTAGGTGAAGGTGTTCGTCGGAACGAACCCGTGGAGAAGCGAGAAACTGCTGCACCTGGCCTTCAGAGCCATATTCGGGAAGCGCTATTCGTGGCGAAACGCTAACCTCCCAACTAGGGAATCGAACTTCAAGGGCTGTGATCCATTCGGATATGCCGGCCTCCCCGGTATTGATCTCTTGCCCACCACCCACAAGGCATATCACAGTGCACCAGTCTGGATGTCGATCCATCACGCTGATAAGGAATTCTGGCTCTGACATATCGAAGTTAGGCTGTCCTCGTTTGCGCTGCATGAAGCTAGCTGCTTCCTTGCGGGTCCAGGCCCGTTGTGCCTCGTCAAATACAACGACCTTCTCTATGGGGACAGTGTCGTTGCCGACGTATTCATCGCGAAAGTGATGAATATTCTGGATAAAGCTGCGAACTTCTCGTTCTGCCGCCTTCTTTGAAACGCCCTCGCGCTTGGCTTTGTCGCGTGTAAGTGCCTCCCGAAGGACATCAACTAGGGGACCGTTGCCAGACAGAAAAACCGCATGCTCATCAAGATGTTCCTCTGAACGTCTTGTCGCGATATTGAGGCCGGCCAGTGTCTTACCCGACCCAGGTACCCCGGTTATGAAGCAAATGGATTTCTTGCTGTGTTGCCGAGCTCGATCAATCACCCTGCTTACACTCTCAGCTGTCTCTCGAAGGTTCTTCGCGCTAGCATCACTCCGCGAAATATCAGCCACCCCGTGGGTTCTGTACAGGGTCTCTGCTGCCTCAACAATCGTCGGCGTCGGTTTATAGCCTTTACTCATCCACTCGTCGATATCGAGATTTGAATACACTTGCGCAGTGCAGGTATTGTCGATTAGAGATTTCAGATCTGATTCGTTTGTTGCAATGGGCTGAGCGACGAGGTCCTCAGCAAATGCCAGATCGGATATGGGATGGGATTCAGCATTCGTCGAGACCAGAACCGGAATGATTGGAACTTTATGGCTGCCCTCATGGAAATTTCGTAAGTCAAGCGCGTAGTCTTCGACTTGAAGCAAGGAGCTTGATGCATGAGTTTCGGAACCCACTTTGAATTCGATCACAAAGACAATGTTTCCCGCGATCAGTAAGGCATCAGCCCGCTTCCCCATTCTGGGAATGTAGAACTCAAGGAAAATTCTTCCGTCCGGTTGGCTCGTAAGTGAATTCTGGAGGATGGATATCTGCTGAATCCAAGCCCAACGCTGCGGCTCTTCCAATGCATGATGATGCTCTCTTGTTAACACGCCAAGAATGCGTTCAGCGTCGTCCTTCAAGAAGTCCGTGACAACTGCGCTGTAGTAAGCCTTAATCGGCATTCCAATCCCTATGTTTGCACTTCATGGTACATCCGACGTCGAGCGGTGGGCCCCCGGTGGGGGTTCGATAGAGAAAGGTTTAGGGTGTGTGTGGGTCGGTGGATAGCGTCGGGGTCCTTCGACTGCGCCCCTTCAGGGCTTCGCTCAGGATGACAAGCGTTGGTGGGCGGGTGGCTCATTTATGCGTTCTTTGCGATGAGCGGGGTGTGGATGCTTGGGCTTCGCTTGGCGGGTGAGCGGCTGAGGTTCCCCACTCATCGCACGGTAGGGCTGTGCGATGAATGGGCCACCCGGCGGGGTTCGTCAGGAGAAAGGTTCAGGCTGTGTGGGTGGGGTGGATGGCGTCGGGGTTCCTTCGCCCTTCGGCTCCGCTCAGGGTCAGGACAGGCTCTTCGACTGCGCCCCTTCGGGGCTCCGCTCAGGATGACAATTCCAATGAGATGGCTCCGCGCGGCGGGTGGGCAGATGAGGTTCATCACCCATCGCACGGTCAGGCCTTGCGATGAATGGGCCACCCAAGTTCTCAGCAGGCTATGACGGAGAGGTAGTCGGGTTGCTTCTTTGCGAAGTTGATGATGCGCCGGTCACGGGTGACCAGCGAGAGGTTGAGTACGTGGGCGGTCGCAATGAGGATGCAGTCTCCGGGGTCTCCGGAGCCATACAGAGCCGGAACTCGGGCCGATTCCGAGGCAATCTCGGCGTTGAATGGAGCGAGCTGCGCGCGAAATTTTCTGAGATTTGTGCGGAACCAAAGATCCGGTGGCAGGTCATTGAGCGGAGGCCGGCGGGCGGCGCTCTTTTTCATTGACGAGACTCCAACCTCCCACGCGGTGATAGGAGAGACGAAGAGTTCGCGGCGGCTCTGCGCTTTGCCGATGGCCAGTTCCGCCGATCTTGAGATGGCCAGGTTTGCGGCGATCCAGACGAGCGGGTGCGTATCCAGAAGCAGGCCGCGCATCTATGCGGCTGCCTTCGACTTCTGCTTCAGCGCTGATCGTTTGTCCAGGCGCTCCAGACGTTGCACCTGTTCCCAGATGGGCTTGGTGAGATCGATGCGCGGGTCAATGTCCAAGGAGAAGTCTTTCGCCCAGCCGAAGCCGTGGAGTACGTATTCTTTCCCGTTCTCGTCCACCACGATGCGCTTTGCGGCGGGAGCCGTTTTGGGTGTGGTCTTTTTTGCAGGCATCGCAGAACTCCTGGGGAAGATTGTAAAGCCAGGTGCTGCCTTCGTGACAGTTCCCGGCTGCGGCCTGGGATGTGGCCGTTGCGCCTGGCAAAGCAGGTCCCTTCGACTTCGCTTAGGGCAGGCTCTTCGACTCGCCGCTGCGCGACTCGCTCAGGATGACAACCTAAAGAGGTCGGGGACCTAGCCCTTGAGGAACTTCAGCAGGTCGGCGTTGATGGTGTCGGCCTGAGTGGTGGGCATGCCGTGGGGGAAGTCCTTGTAGGTGATCAACGTGCTGTTCTTCAGCAGCTTGGCCGATAGTGGGCCGGCGGCGACGTAGGGCACAATCTGATCGTCTTCGCTGTGCATCACCATCACCGGGATGGTGATCTTCTTCAGGTCCTCGGTGAAGTCGGTCTGCGAGAAGGCGACGATGCCGTCGTAGTGCGCTTTGGCGCCGCCGATCATGCCCTGCCGCCACCAGTTGCCGATGACTCCTTCAGAGGGCTTGGCGCCGGGCCGGTTGTAGCCGTAGAAGGGACCCTCCGGCAGCGCGCGGTAGAACTTGGCGCGGCTCGCGGCGAGTTGTGCCTGCAAATCGTCAAAGACGGACTTGGGCAGGCCGAGCGGATTGGCTTCGGTCTTGAGCATGAGCGGCGGCACGGCGCTGATGATGGCGGCCTTGCTGGCGCGGCTCTCGCCGTGGCGGGCGAGATAGTGGACGACCTCGCCGCCGCCAGTGGAGTGGCCGACGTGGATGGCGTTCTTGAGGTCGAGGTGCGCGGTGAGCGCGGCGAGGTCGTCGGCGTAGTGGTCCATGTCATGGCCGTCGGCGACCTGCGTGGAGCGGCCGTGGCCGCGGCGGTCATGCGCGATGACGCGATAGCCGTGGCCGAGGAAGAACAGCATCTGGTTGTCCCAGTCGTCGGAGGAGAGCGGCCATCCGTGGCTGAAGACGATGGGCTGGCCGGAGCCCCAGTCCTTGTAGAAGATATCAACGCCGTCTTTGGTTTTGAGGGTGGGCATGGAGGCTCCTGGACGCGACGAGATGACTGACGCCGCCATTAAAGCACATGCCGGTGCTGGGCTACATCAACCTCTGACTCCACGTTTGGGCCGCCCGTCCGGGCAGAGGCTTAGTCGAGGCCGAGGATGGAGCCGCTCATCGGCGGCTTATCGTCGTCGGAGTCGTCGCTGGAGGCTTCTTCCGGCGGCGGAGCGTTGTCTTCGCCGGTGTTGAGCGGGGTGAGGTGCATGGGACCGGTGTAGGGCTTGTGGGTGACCGGATGCAGGCCGAAGTCGCCTGTCACAAGCGGATTGATGTCCGTGTGGCCGTCGAAGTTGAAGGTGGGCATGGGTTTGAGCAGGAACTCGCCCTCATTTTCGGGGCCCAGCTGGACTGGTTCGCCAAACTCAAAGTCGCGCAGGGGCTTCAGGCGGAACTCGCCACTGTTCTTCTGTGTGTCGTCGGAGTGTTTCATCTCTGGGTACTCCCGGAGGGTTGGATGCACGGTGGGAGCAATTGGTGGGCGGGTGACAGCAGAAGGGCTAAAGGCAAAGGCAAGAGCAACTGCAAAGGCCTTAACGCAGAGGACGCGGAGGAAAGCGCAAAGGGCGCAGAGGAAGGCGGAGGTCGCTAATCGCGGGTGCTGATGCCAAGCGCCTTCATCTTGCGGTAGAGGTGGGAGCGTTCGAGGCCGAGCGACTCGGCGGCGCGGGAGACGTTGCCGTTGCTACGGTCGAGCTCCTTGAGGATGTAGTCGCGCTCGTAGGCCTCGCGGGCCTGCTGGAGCGTGGTGAACTCCGTGCTCGATCCGGCGGAGCGGGCGAAGCCCTCCATGCGTTGGGCTACACCCTCCGTCCGTTGCACCAGCATGGGCAGGTGTTTGGCTTCGAGGCGCTGGGCTTTGGGGTTGAGGATGAGCACACGCTCGATGACGTTGCGCAGCTCGCGGACGTTGCCGGGCCAGTGGTAGGCCTGCAGCGCGGTGAGAGCGGATTCGGCGATCTCGACGTGGGGGCGGCCGTACTGCGCGCCGAGCTCGGAGAGGAACTCGCGCGCCAGCAAGGGGATGTCCTGCTTGCGGTCGCGCAGCGGAGGCACAAAGAATGGAATGACGTTGAGGCGGTAGAAGAGGTCTTCGCGGAAGTTGCCGCGCGCAATCTCCTCTTCAAGGTCCTTGTTGGTGGCGGCGATGACGCGGGCGTCGACGTGGACGGGCGAGGAGGCGCCGACCGGGTAGAAGCGCTGTTCGTCGAGCGCGCGGAGGACCTTGGCCTGGGTCTTGAGGCTCATGTCGCCGACCTCGTCGAGGAAGAGCGTTCCGCCGTCGGCGCGCTCGAAGGTGCCGCGCTTTTCGCTGGGCTGGCTGGGGCCGCCCGCGCCGGATTTGGGCCCCGCGCCGTGGCGGTAGCCGAAGAGCTCGGTTTCGATGTAGTCCTCGGGGATGGCGGCGCAGTTCAGCTCAACAAAGACGCGGTCGCGGCGCAGGCTCTCGGCATGGATGGAGCGGGCGATGAGCTCCTTGCCAGTGCCGGACTCGCCGAAGATGAGCACGCGGCCGTTGGTAGGGGCCATCAATTTAATCTGCTGGCGAAGAGCCTTGACTGAGACGGACTCACCGGTGATGTTGTTGCGGGTGAGCTGGCGGGCGAACTCCTGGTTGTCCTCGCGGAGCTGGTGGGCCTGGATGGCGTTGCGGAGGACGAGCAGGGTGCGGTCGAGCGAGAGCGGCTTTTCGAGGAAGTCGTACGCGCCGAGCTTGGTGGCGCGCACGGCGGTGTCGATGGTGGCATGGCCGGAGATCATGATGACCTCCGGAGGGTTGGGGCGGAGAGAGCCGGCATCGCCGTCGCTGTGGGTGACGTCGCCGCGGATCTGGCGCAGGACGTCGAGGCCGTCCGGCTCGCGCTCGGGGCCGCTGGCCGGGTCGGACAACCAGATGTCGAGCAGCACGGCCTGGTAGTCGGCGTCGCGCAGCAGAGCGAGCGCCTCGGCTGCGGTGCCGGTGGTGGTGACGATGTAATCTTCTTCGCCGAGGATGGCCTCGAGCGAGGAACGGATCTCGGCTTCGTCGTCGACGATGAGAACGTGGTTCATAGAGGCAGAGGGTAGAGGGTAGAGAGTAGAGCGTAGTGAGAGACGAAGGTGATGAGCTGCAAAGTAAGGCCTCCGATTCAGGCGTCATTTGGTTCAGGACAAAAACAGATCCTTCCGCTTCACTCTGTTCAGCGTCAGGATGACAAGCTTAAATATTAGGAGAACACAGTGGTGGCGACAGGTTGCGACTCTTCGGATTCAGTGTTGGCGGTGGTGGCGGGGCGGAGTTCGACGAGGAAGCGCGCGCCCGCGGGAAGGTTCTTCTCCACTCGGATGGAGCCCTGGTGCTCCTGCAATATCTTGGCGGCGATAGAGAGGCCGAGGCCGGTGCCGCGGCGTTTGGTGGAGAAGTAGGGCAGGAAGAGACGCTCGCGCATCTCGTCGGTGACGCCGGGGCCGGTGTCGGCGACGGCGAGCTCGACCATACCGGAGGCGAGCAGACGCGTGGAGAGGGTCAGTTCGCGGAGCAGCGAGTCCTGCATGGCCTCGGCGGCGTTGTCGATCAGGTTGGAGAGCGCGCGTTTGAGCGCTTCTGGGTCGGCCAGGATGAGCGGGAGATCGGGGGCGAAGTCGCGGCGGACGCGGATGCTGCCCAGCCGGCCGGCGAAGAGCGCGAGAGAGTTTTCGACGATGGTGTTGAGGTCGGCGGGGTGCGGCTGCGCGCTGGGAAACTCGGCGAGCGCGGAAAACTGGTCGACCAGCGAGCGCATAGTCTGCACGGAGGAAGAGATAACGTCGGCGGAGCGCTCGATGACGGCGGGCGAGGGGGACTCAAGGTTGTGTTCGGCGAGCAATTTGGAGAGGCGAGGGACGTGGCGCTGGATGAGCTCGGCGTTGAGCGAGATGGGGGTGAGCGGGTTCTTAATCTCATGCGCGACGCGGCGTGCGACCTCTTTCCAGGCACTCTGCTTCTGCGCGTGCAGCAGCTCGGTGGCGTCTTCCAGAACGAGCACGTAACCGAGGTGGTCACGGGCGGCGCCTGCTGTGGACTCCAGCAGGGCGACCGTCGCGGAGAGGTGCAGGATGCCGGAGCTGGACTGCATCTGCATCTCGGCAGAAGCGGAGCCCATGCGGTGGGCGCGGCGCAGCAGGCGGTCGAGCGCGTCAACGATCTCGGCGGGCAGCACGTCGTCCAGGCTAAGGCCGACGAACTGCTTCTGGCCGCCGGGGTCCAGCATCTCCGAGAAGGCGCGGTTGGAGAGCACGATCTGGCGCGTTGCGGAGAGCGTGACGACGCCGTTGGGGATGGTTTCGATGATGGTCTCGAGTTCGGTGCGGCGCTGCTCCAGGGCAGCGTTGACCTGCGAGAGCTGGGCCGTGGAGCGTGCGGCAACGGTGTGCATGGATTCGAGGTCCGCGGCCATCGTATTGAAGCTGGCCACAAGCTCGCCTAACTCCTCTGTGGCCGACTCCCGGACGCGGTGTGCGTAGTCTCCCGCGGCGATGGCCTCCATGGCGTCGGCGAGAGACTCGACCGGGCGCGTGACCTGTTTGCTGAGGTTGAGCGCGAGCCAGCAGCAGGCGAAGAGCGCCAGTGCGGTGATCAGCAGCAGATAGAGGGTGTAGAGCCAGCGGACCTGGCGGCGCTCGCGGAAGAGCGTCCAGTAGGCGTCGGCGGATTTGCGCAGGCGCAGCGAGGTGGCGGTGATTCCGGGCGGGATGGGAAGGCCGGCGACCACCACGCCGCCGTGCTTGAGGCCGGAGGTGGCGAGCGTGTAGTCGGTGCCGGCGATGGTGTAGAAGGGGTCGTCGTTGCGCTGCGCGGCCTGGAGGATCTCCTGTTCGACGGGACCTTCGAGCGTGGTCTCGACGACAGCGGGGGGTTGATCGGGGCTCTCATCGGATGCGTTGTCGGCGGGCTGGAGGCTCTTGAGCTGGGTCTTGCCCGAGGAGTTGTGCGGCACATGCAGGTAGGCGACGGGGTGGCCGTCGCGCGAGCCGCCGCCGCTATAGATGAGCGCAAAGCCGCCCTGCAGGGAGGGCTCGTGGCTTCGCAGCACGCGGTTGGCGTCGGCGAGAGCGGCAGGCGAGACGCGCGCGCCGGAGCCTACCGGCGAGTCGGCGAGCTGGATGGCGATGGAGTTGGCCTCCGAGCGCGCGTTGGCCGCGGCGTAGCGGAATAGCTCCAGGGCCATGGTGTTGGCGTCTTCGCGCATTTCGGTGACCGGCTGCGAGAACCAGCGGTCGACGGCGCGGTTCATCAGCAGGTAGCTGAAGGCGAACATGAAGACCAGCGGAACGATGGAGACCAGCACCGCTCCCCACAACATGCGGGTGCGCAGACGCGTTCCCAGGACGCGGCTGCGCTGGTCGGCGTAGAGCTTGAGGACGTTGCGGACGAGGAGAACGAGAACGCCGATGAAGAGCAGGAAGGCGACGACGGAGAGCGTGAGGAAGACCAGCGTCTGGATGGGTGAGGCCGGGTTCAGGAAGCTGAGATTGAAGGCGTTGAGCGTGCCCAGGGCGAGGAACAGCACCAGCAGGCACACGCCAAGCGTGAGGACGAGGACGCCGCGCCGGTTGGTGCCAAAGGGCATGAGGGAAGTTTACTCGTTCGAGGGCCAAAAGCACCCGCGGGTCTCTCCACTGCGCAGGACGATGAATCCGTCCTGCTTCGGTCGAGATGACAAATCCGTGGCTAAGTGCGAATCGTGTCGACCGGTGTGTAGTCGCGGGACTGGTTGTCTGCGACGGCTTTGTAGGTGAGGTGGCCGGCGTAGGTGTTAACGCCCTCCGCGATGCCCGGATTCTGCGCGATGGCGTGTTGTGCGCTGAGGTTGGCGAGCTTCATCACGTACGGGAAGGTCGCGTTGGTCAGCGCGAGCGTGCTGGTGTTGGGCACAGCGGCGGGCATGTTCGTGACGCAGTAGTGGACGACGCCATCCACCAGATAGCTGGGGTCAGAGTGCGTGGTGGGCTTCGCGGTCTCGATGCAACCGCCCTGATCGATGGCGACATCGACGATGACCGCGCCCTTCTTCATCTTGCTGACCATGGACTTCGTAATGATCTTGGGCGCGGCAGCGCCGGGGATGAGTACCCCGCCGATGACCAGGTCCGCGGCGCAGACCGCGCGCTCGATGTTGTAGGCGTTCGAGGCGAGTGTGTAGACGCGGCCGGAGAAGATATCATCCAGCTCGCGCAGGCGGTTGAGGTTGAGGTCGACGAGAGTGACCTTCGCGCCCATACCGAGCGCGATCTTGGCGGCGTTGGTGCCGACGATGCCGCCGCCGATGATGCAGACGTCGCCGGGAGGGACGCCGGGGACGCCGCCGAGGAGAACGCCGCGGCCGCCGTGTTCTTTCTCAAGATAGGCAGCGCCGACCTGCACGGAGAGCCGGCCGGCGACCTCCGACATGGGAGTGAGCAGCGGCAGCGTGCCGGCGCTGTCGCGGACGGTCTCATAGGCGATGCCGGTGACCTTCTTTGCGAGAAGAGCGTCGGTGAGTTCGCGCAGCGGCGCGAGGTGCAGGTAGGTGAAGAGGACGAGGCCTTCGCGGAAGTGATAGAACTCCGCGGGCACGGGCTCTTTGACCTTGACGACCATGTCGGCGCTGGACCAGACGTGGTGGGCCTCGCCGACGATCTCGGCGCCGACGGCCTGGTACTCGTCGTCGGGAAAGGAGGAGAGCAGGCCCGCGTTGTGCTCGACGAGGACCTTGTGGCCGGCGTCGGTGAGGGCGCGCACGCCGGCGGGGGTGATGCCGACGCGGCTCTCATGGTCTTTAACTTCGCGGGGGACGCCGATGATCATGCTGGGTTTCTCTCAGGTTATGGTGGGTTCGAGCGGCCCTGCCAGTAGGTAGGTTCGCGGCTGGTGTGAGCGATCGCGTTGATCCGAATCTGGCCGTTGAGCTGCTCAAAGATTACGGCGTATGGGAATATCTTGAGCAGAGCTTTCTGCTCCCAGGCTGTGACGTATGGAAATTGCTGAGGTGTCGTGCCAATTCTGTGAATGACCTGCTTAACTCTGTGCGAAATCGGAGAGCAAGCTCATCGCCACTCTCCTTTCGATACCAGCTAGCCGCTTCCTGCTCTTCCAATCGCGCTGCCCTGGCTAAGGAGACCTTCACGGCAAGTCATCCAGGCTATCCAACTCCTTTTCGACCGTTTCCCAGGGAATAGTATCCATCCTACCTGTGTTCAACTCATCACGGCGAAAGCGCAATTCCTCTGCCCAAGCCGGATGCAGATCCAGAGGGACGATTTCGTCATTGTCGGGAAGAGACAGGATCAGCCGGTTACGGTCTTCATCTGGCAGCGCGAGCAATTCTTCGCGGAGCTGGTCGAGGGTCACGGGCATGGGGGAAACCTCCACGGGGATATTGTAAATGGAGGTCTTTGTGGAGGACCGACAATTGGCGATGGACGAATCCGCACCGCGCAGAGGCTTCTCCAGAACAACAGCTTCCGTACTGCTGGACCTTACGCGGGGCGTTGCCGCTCTGCTGGTGTTGACCAGCCATTGGCGCGATCTGTTCTTTGTGGATTTTCCGGAGACGTATCGCAGGTCGCATCTGCTGGGCCGGATGGTTGCCGTTCCTTACCTGCTGTTCGGCGCCGGCCATGAGGCTGTGGTCATCTTCTTCGTGTTGAGCGGCTATCTCATCAGCGGCAGCATCTTCCGGCTGCTGCAGCGGGGCGAGTGGAACTGGCGCGTGTATCTCACCCACCGCATGGTGCGGTTGTGGATTGTGCTGCTGCCGGGGCTGCTGCTGTGCGCCTTCTGGGACAGGCTTGGCCTGGGAATTCACGCGTCGCTGCCGCTGTACTTCGGGCTGGGCGGCAACGGGATCGTTACCGACGTTACGGGAAAGCTCTCCGCGCAGGTGTTCTTCGGCAACCTGTTCTTTCTGCATCCGATGCTGGTGCCGACGTACGGCTCGGACTCGGCGCTGTGGAGCCTGCCCAATGAGTTCTGGTACTACATCCTGTTTCCGCTGGGCGTGGTGGCTGTGCGCAGGGAGTTCCGCTGGAGCACGCGCGGCGTATGTGCGGTGATGTTTTTGGCGGCGGCGTGGTTTGTGCGCGGCGGCATCCTGTGGATGGCCCCGGTCTGGCTGATGGGCAGCGTGCTGGCGATGATTCCGGCTCCGAAGTTGGGAGCCTGGGCACGGTGGACGGCGCTGGCTCTGTACCTGCCGGCGGTCTTCTGCTCCAAGGCGATTGTGCTGCCGGGCTATACCGGGGACTACCTGCTGGGAGTTTGCACGGCTCTGTTTCTGTGGGCGATGCTGTCGGCGACTCGCGAGGCGGAGGACCGCAGCCCTGCGGTGAGGACCGCGCGGGGGCTGGCGCGGTTCTCCTATACGCTGTACGTCATGCACCTGCCGGTGCTGGTGTTTGCGGCTGCGGTGCTAGTGGGGACGGTGCGCTGGTCGGTGAGCCCCGTCCATGTGGCTGTGGCGGCGGCCGTTCTGCTCGCGACCACGCTGTACGCGCTGGGTGTGGCCACGCTGACTGAGTTCCACACCGACCGGGTGAGGCGCTGGGTAGAGCTATGGCTGGGCAGGGGGCTGGGGCCGCACCGGGCCCGTAAGAGTGGGTAGGCGATGCTGGGCCGCCAACAGGCGGGACCGTCCAAGGCCGTACAATGGGCTTGCCGGGTTGCGCCAAGACCCTACTTTCCAAGAACTTAGGAACCGTTCCCAACATGTCTTCGAAAAATTTCCAGATGCGGACCTCGCGTGTGAGCAACATGCGGTCCATCTTCTCGCTGTTCTCGAGCGATCTCGCGATCGATCTGGGCACGGCCAATACCCTCGTCTACGCACACGGCAAAGGCATCATCGTGAATGAGCCTTCGATCATCGCGGTGAACCGCGTGACCGGCGAGGTCGAAGCCGTCGGCAAGGAAGCGAAGGAGATGCTGGGGCGAACGCCGGGCAACATCATCGCCATCAAGCCGATGAAGGACGGCGTGATCGCCGACTTCAAGCAGACGGAGAAGATGCTGAACTACTTTATCCAGAAGGCGCACAACCGCAAGATGATGGTGCATCCGCGCATCGTGATTGGCGTGCCCAGCGAGATTACGCAGGTGGAGAAGCGCGCGGTCATGGACTCGGCGTACCGCGCTAAGGCGAGTGAAGTTCACCTGGTGGAGCAGGCGATGGTGGCGGCGATCGGCGCGGGGCTGCCGATTACGGAGCCGGGCGGCAACATGGTGGTGGACATCGGCGGCGGAACAACGGACATTGCGGTGATCTCCCTCGCGGGCATCGTGTACTCGCGCTCGGTGCGCATGGCCGGCAACCAGATGGACGAGGCCGTGGCCACCTACCTGAAGCGCAAGTACAACCTGCTGGTTGGCGAGCGCACTGCAGAGCAGATCAAGATTGAGATCGGCTCGGCGTTTCCGCTGGACAAGCCGCTGACCATGGAGATCAAGGGCCGCAACCTGATTGAGGGCGTGCCCAAAACGATCACTGTGGAGGACTCGGAGATACGCGAGGCGCTGGGCGAGTGCATTGCGACGATCATGAACGCGATCCGCGTGGCGCTGGAACGGACGCCGCCGGAGTTGTCGGCGGACATCAGCGACCGCGGCATTGTGCTCACCGGTGGCGGCGCGCTCATTAAAAATTTAGACAAGCGCATCCGCGAAGAGACGGGACTGCCGGTGTCGATTGCGGATGATCCGCTGGCCAGCGTGGTGCTGGGTACGGGCAAGATGCTGAGCGACTTCCGGCTGTTGCGGAAGATTTCCATCGATTAGGCGGACAGGGTAGAGATCGCTGTCGCCGATGCCAGAGATATGACAACCTCCGAGCGGTGGGTGAGTGCGATTAAGAACGCCTGTGCCGAGCCGGACGTGGCGCGTTCGAATCACTTGATCACAATGCTGCACTACCTGCTCTCGGAGGCGATGGCCGACGCGATGGGGCGCGAGGGCGGGCCGAACTTCCACTCCTGGGCGGTGTGGGGTTCGCAGAAGGCGGGCGTAACGATTCGGCAGGAAGATCTGGACAGCGCGACCGTCCATGGGACAGCCTGGGCGAGCATCGCGGGCAGCGTGGCTGGTGCTGTCAGCGGAGTCTTCGCGGGGCATTGGCTGGGCTGGTTGGCTGCGCCACTTCCAGCGGCCATCGGCGCCGGCATGGGGGCATTGATCGCAGGCTGGGCAGGGAAGCAGCTTGCCATGCGGTTGCGCGGCAAGGCGGCATGGTATCTCCTGCAAGGCAACCGCACAGTCATTGAAGAGATTGGGGAGCAGACCGCGCGATTTCTTGAGTTGCTGGAGGGCGGCGCGACGGCGGAGGGTCGAAGCGCATTCTTTGCAGGCCTGCGGCCGGGGCCGACGGAGGGAAACGGCCAGGACCGGCTGGCGACGGCGTTTCGCGCTTACCTGGCGGCGCTGGACTCGAACGACATGGAGACGAAGCGCGCGGCGATGATCGCGGGCAACTGCGCGACGGTGTACCACGAACACATCCGGCTGGAGCCGTACATCCGAGGCGCTATGCCGCTGGTGCTGCGGCGCTGCGCGACACGAAGATGGATGACGTACAAGATCGGCGAGAGGCGGTACTCGGTGAGCGACGACCTGCCGGGTATTGCGACGTCCACCGCGGCCAAGAACTGGACGAAGATTGAGGAACGGATGCGGTATGTCTTCGCGCTGTTCGGAAGGTTTCACAACGCACCAGAGGTGTTTGCGACGCCGTATCCCGAGATGAAGATGGCGACGAATGCGGATGATCCGCTGGCCGGCGTGGTGCTGTAGAAATTGTCAGGCCTTAGGCTGCGATCTCTGCGGTGAGCCGAGCGCCTGAGCGACTTGGGCTGGGATGTGGCCGCGCCGTTGGCGCTGTAAGGCAAAAGCATGAGCAACAGCAAAAGCAGATTCCCTGCGGGAATGACAAACAAGAGAGGCAACAGCAACAGCAAACGCAGATTCCCTTCGGGATGACAAACAACGAGAGGGTGCTATCGTCCCATCCAGCCGCCGTCCACGGTAAGGACGGTTCCGGTGACGTAGTCGCTGGCGGCGCTGCTGAGGTAGAGTGCAGCGCCGGCGAGGTCCTGGGGTTGGCCCCAGCGGGCGGCGGGGATGCGTTCGAGGATCTGGCGGTTGCGGGTCTCGTCGGCCTGCAGGGCTTCCGTGTTGGTGGTGGCGAAGTAGCCGGGCGCGATGGCGTTGACCTGGATGCCGCGGGGTGCCCATTCGTTGGCGAGGGCCTTGGTGAGTTGCGCGACGCCGCCTTTGGATGAGGCATAGGCAGGGACGCGGATGCCTCCCTGGAAGCTAAGCAGGCTGGCGATGTTGACGATCTTACCGGTCGAGTTACGCGCAAAAACATCGCGGGCGAAGAGTTGGCAGAGCTGGAAGACGCTGGTGAGGTTGACCTGCAGGACCTGCTCCCAGCTGGCGAGCGTGGTGTCGACGGCAGCGTCGCGGTGGATGGTGCCGGCGTTGTTGATGAGGATGTCGATGTGGCCGAAGCGAGCGTGGGCGGCGGTGAAGAGTTGCTCGGCGCCGGTGGTGGTCCCGAGGTCGGCCTGGAAGGCGGCGGCTTTGGGGCCGATGGTGGCGGCGGTCTCGGTGGCGGCGCGGCGGTTGCCGTGGACGGCGACGGAGGCTCCGGCCTGCGCGAGCGCGATGGCGATGGCCGCGCCCAGGCCGCTGGCGGCGCCGGTGACGAGCGCGACTTTGCCGTCGAGGCGGAAGGAATCGAGGATGTTGGGGGTGGACATGAGAGCAAGTGTATCCGCGGACCCCACCCATGCGCCAAAGTGCGGCGCATGAATGGGCCACCCACCGGCTGACTTCTACGACTTGACAATGCCGGGACTGGAGATGAGCAGGAAGGTGACGCTCTCCGCGGTGGTGCGTTTGTGCGGGGTGTTGCGCGGGATGAGCAGCATGTCGCCCTTGTGGAGGGTGTAGGTGGTGGCGCCCGCGGAGGCGGGAGCGTGCCACTCGCCGGGCCCCATGCTGTGCGCGCCCTGTGGAGTGCCGCCGACCTCGTAGAGGGTGGTGCCCTCGATGATCTGCACGACGTGGTCGCGGCCCTCGTGGAACTCAAACTCGCGGGCACTGTTCTTCGCCTCGGCTGTGAGCACGACGGTGAGCGGCAGCGACGGCGGCTGGAAGAGGTTGTCGTTGCCCGGCTTGGCATGGAGCTTTGCGGCTGCTTCGGCGAGCTGGGCCGCGGTGAAGAGTTGGAACGGCACAGGCGTGGCCGGTGCTGTCGCCTGTGCCGCGAAGAGCAGCTTGTCCGATAGAGGGAGAGAGACAGCGGCGGCGGCGAGAGGGGCGGTTCGCAGGAAGTTGCGGCGAGAGGCAGATTGGACCATGCGGAAGTGAACCACATCCGGTGTTTTCTTGCCAAGTGGACCCTGGGAGAGAGGCGGTAGCCCGTCCCCGCAGCCAAGCAGGGACCGTGTCTATACTGGGGACGCAGGTTTTGAGGGGAACTGGATGAAACTGTTGCAGATGGCAGATGCGGTGCGGTATCCGCGGATGACCACGACGGAGTTGCGCGAGACTTTTTTGATCGACGACGCGTTTCGCACCGGCGAGATGGTGCTGACCTATGTGGACCTGGACCGCGCAGTAATCGGCGGAGCGGTGCCGACGGCGAAGCCGCTGACGCTGGAGACGCAGCCGGAGCTGCGTGCGGAGTTCTTCTGCGAACGGCGCGAGCTGGGCGTGCTGAACGTGGGTGGCGCGGGCACGGTAACGGTGGACGGCAAGAGCTTTGCGCTGGGCAAACTCGACTGCCTGTATGTGGGCCGCGGGAGCAAGGCAGTGAGCTTCGCGAGTGCGAGCGCGGAGACGCCCGCGGCTTTTTACCTGCTGAGCTATCCGGCGCACATGGAGTACCCGACGAAGATGGTGACCTTCGCCGACCTGCAGGCCGGGGCGGTGCATCTGGGCTCGGAGGAGACCTGCAACAAGCGGTCGATCTACAAGGCGATTTTTCTGGACGGTATCCGGAGCTGCCAGCTGGTGATGGGCTTTACGCTGCTGGCGCCGGGGTCGAACTGGAACACGATGCCTCCGCACACCCACATGCGGCGCAGCGAGGTGTACTTTTACTTCGACGTGGACGCGGGGCAGAGCGTGGTGCATATGATGGGGCCTCCGCAGGAGACGCGGCACCTGGTGATGAGCGACCGCAGCGTTGTGGTCTCGCCGGGCTGGAGCATCCATGCGGGCGTGGGCACCAAGAGCTACGGCTTCTGCTGGGGCATGGGCGGCGAAAATCAGCGGTATGACGATATGGATCCGGTGGCGATTGCGGAGTTGAGGTGAGCGAGTCAGCAGGTCAGCAAGATAGCGGAGAGAAAGATGGAAAGCTTGAAGATTCGTGATGCGAAGGAGTGCCAGTGGGACCTGGTGAGCTTAGGCGAGGTGATGTTGCGGCTCGATCCGGGCGATGTGCGCGTGGCGACGGCGCGGCAGTTCCAAGCGTGGGAGGGCGGCGGCGAGTACAACGTGGCGCGTGGATTGCGGCGATGTTTCGGGCTGAAGACGGCGATTGTGACCGCGCTGGCAGACAATCCGGTGGGCCGGCTGCTGGAAGACATGATGAACCAGGGCGGCGTCGACCAGCGGCATGTGCGGTGGGTGAAGTACGACGGCGTGGGGCGGACGACGCGCAATGGGATCAACTTTACGGAGCGTGGGTTCGGGGTGCGCGCGGCGCTGGGCTGCTCCGACCGCGGTAACACTGCGGTGAGCCAGTTGAAGCCGGGCGATATCGACTGGGATGCGATCTTCGGAAAAGAGGGCGCGCGGTGGTTCCATACCGGCGGCATCTTCTGCGCGCTGAGCGAGACGACGCCGGAGGTGTGCAAGGAGGCGATGACCGCAGCGCGCAAGCATGGGACGATCATCAGCTACGACCTGAACTATCGGGATTCGCTTTGGAAGTCGATTGGCGGCAAGGCCAAAGCGACCGAGGTGAACCGCGAGCTGGCGAAGTATGTGGATGTGATGATCGGCAATGAAGAGGACTTTACTGCCGCGCTGGGCTTTGAGGTGGAGGGCGTGGGCGACGATCTCGGCGAGCTGGACAGTGGGAGCTTCCGGCGGATGATTGAGAAGGCGTGCGCGACGTATCCGAACTTCAAGGCGGTAGGAACGACGCTGCGTCACGCCAAGACGGCAAGCGTGAACGATTGGGGCGCGATCTGCTACTACGAGGGCGCATTTCACGAGGCGAAGCCGCTGCCGGACCTGGAGATCTTCGACCGCGTCGGCGGTGGCGACTCGTTTGCGTCGGGGCTGATTTACGGGTTCCTCAACGAGAAGGGTGCGGACTGGGCGGTGAACTGCGGCTGCGCGCATGGTGCGCTGGCGATGACCACTCCTGGCGATACGACGATGGCGACCTTTGATGAGGTGCAGCGCCTGATGAAGGGCGGCGGAGCGCGGGTGCAGCGATAGAGGCAAACGCGGAGGCCGCAGAGGGCGCGGAGGAAAGATAAGGAGAATGATGCGTAAAGCAGATGTTCTTGCGGAGTTAAAGAAGATTGGGCTGGTGCCGGTGTTGCGCGCGGCATCGGTGGAGAAGGCGCTGGCGCTGGCGGCGGCCATCGCCGACGGCGGCGTGACGGTGCTGGAGATCACGATGACCGTGCCCGGCGCGATTGAGGTGATGAAGCGTCTGGCGAAGGACCGGCCGGACATACTGATCGGCGCGGGGACGGTTCTGGATGCGGAGACGGCGCGGATGTGCATTTTGGAGGGTGCGCAGTTTGTGGTGAGTCCGGCGCTGAACCTGGGGACGATTGAGATGTGCCATCGCTACTCCATTGCTGTGTTGCCGGGTGCGCTGACGCCGACCGAGGTGGTGACGGCGTGGCAGGCGGGCGCGGACGTGGTGAAGGTGTTTCCGGCCAGCGCGATGGGCGGAGCGAAGTACCTGACTGCGCTCAAAGGTCCGCTGCCGCACGTGGAGTTGATTCCCACGGGCGGCGTCTCGCTGGCGACGGCGAAGGAGTTTCTGGAGGCGGGAGCGTTTGCGCTCGGCGTGGGCTCCGACCTGGTGGACGCCAAGGCGATGGCCGAGGGGCACCCGGAGAAGGTAACGGCGACGGCGAAGAAGTATTTGGAGATTGTGCGGGAGTTTCAGAGAGCGTAGGGCACCCGGGTGAAGCAGATTCCCTTAGGGAATGACAAACAAGAAAAGCAACAGCCTAGAGGCCGTGGGCGGCGCGGGTGGTCCAGAGCAGCGGTTGGCGGATGGGGACGCTGGCGGCGAGAGACTCTGGAACCGCGGTGGGAAGAGAGCGGAAGAGATCGACATACTCCGGGCGGTTGAAGGCGCGGCCGGCAAAGAGCAGGCCGGGGCGTCGTAGCGGGACCTCGCGGAAGGCTACGGCGTCGGAGACGCCGGGCCACTTAGCGCGGTCAGCGAGGATGGGAAAGAGGAAGGCGGCGGCGTTGCGCAGGCCGACGCCGTCAACGAGTTCGTAGTGCCAGACGTCGTCGAAGGGCGAGCTGAGCATCTGGCAGGCGCCGGTGAGCAGGTCGAAGTTGAAGAGGGTATTGCGCAGCGGGTTGGGCGTGGCCATCTCTTGGGGGAAGTGGCCGTCGGCGGTGATCTGGTTACGCAGGGTGGGCGTGCGCAGGCGGTGGCGGCACTCGTCGAGGACCTTCTCGTTGTGCTGGGAGCGAGCCAGCGCAGAGACGACGAGCAGCCAGGCGGAGGCGCGCTGGTCTTTGGTGTCACGCGCGATGACGAAGGAGTGTTCCGTGTTGAGCCAAGCGAGCAGGTCGCTCAGGAAAGCATTGACGGCGGTGAGCGTGTCGGCTGGAAGAACGTCGACGAGGAAGCGCAGCGCGACGGCAATCTCAGCGAAGGGGACGAGTTCCACGACGGACTCCGATGGCTGTCGCGAAAGCCGCGTGGAGGGTCCAACCAGAAACAGATGCAGCAGCACTCCGGCGCGCTCTGCGTAGGCCGAGTCCTTCGTGAGAAGGAATGCCGCTGTAAGGGTGGAGAGAGTCGCAGAGAATCCGAGCAGACTGAACGGCTTGTAGGCCAACGCTGCGGGGGCTTCGGCGAGGATGTGCGGGCGCTCGATCTCGGCAACGCTGTCCAGCGCGGTCTGCGCGGGGAGACGGGTCGCCGCAAGCGTGGCCGCGGCGGCGAGGCTGAAGCGGCGGCGTGTCAGGTGGTGTTCCATCTTCGAGCTATGAGATTACGGGCGATGAGAAAGAACAAGCAACGGCAACAGCTTCAACGCGGAGGTCGCGGAGATTGCGCGAAGGTCGCGGAGGAAAAACAAGCAACGGCAAGGGCGCTCACGCAGAGGGCGCGATGGTTGCGCGGAGGGTGCAGAGGAAGACCTCACTGCGGCGGGAGTTGCGTGATGTCCCACCCGCCGCCGAGGACTTTGACAAGGAGGACGCTGGCGTCCATGCGGCGGCGCAGGATGTCGATGTCGTTGCGCTCGTTGTTCAGCGCGGTGGTCTGCGCGGTGATGACCTGCAGGTAGGTGTCCACGCCACCGACGTAGCGGTTGTTGAAGATGCGTTCGGACTCCTGCGCCGAGGCGGTAGCGGAGTGCTGCTGAGTGGCCTCGTCAGCGAGCACGCGCAGCGCGACGAGGTTGTCCTCCACCTGTTGATAAGCGGTGAGCACGGTCTGGCGGTAGGTGGCGGCGGCGCGGTCGTAGCCGGCGAGGGCCTGCTCGGAGACGCCGCGGCGTCGACCGGCGTCGAAGAAGGTCTCAGAGAGGGTTGGCCCGAGTGAATAGACGAGGCTGGAGGCGTTGAAGAGGTTGGAGGCAGCGGTGCTCTGCAGGCCGACCGCGGCGCTGAGGTTGAGCGCGGGAAAGTAGGCGGCGCGGGCGATGCCGATCTGTTGGTTCGCTTCGTCGGTGCGGCGCTCGGCAGCGGCGATGTCGGGACGGCGCTGGAGCAGCTCAGAGGGAAGGCCCGGCGGCAGCGGCGGCGGCGTGGCGGTGAGCGGAAGTGGGGACGCTGGCAGCGAGAAGGACGCGGGCGGCTCGCCGATCAGGATGGCGATGGCGTGCTCGTACTGCGCGCGGCGGATGGCGACGTCGGCGGCCTGCACCTTAACGTCCTGTAGCTGGGTCTCGGCCTGAGTGAGGTCGGACTTGCCGGCGACGCCGCCGACGAAGCGGTTATTGGTGATGCGCACGGCTTCCTGGTACTGCGCCACGGTGTCATTCAGCAGCTTCTGCTCGGCATCGGCGGCGCGCAGTTCGAAGTAGTCCATGGCGAGCTCGGCCTGGAGAGAGAGCAGCGCGGTCTGGCGGTCGGCGGCGGTGGCCTGCGACTCTTCTTTGGCGGCGGAGACGCTGCGGCGTACCGCGCCCCACAGGTCGATCTCGTAGTTGAGTTCGAGCGGAAGCAGGAGATTGGCATCGCCGTTGTTGGCGTTGGCGGCGTTGAAGTAGGGCTGGTTGGCGGAGTCGCGCAGTCCGCCGACAAAGGGGGCTGTGCCCACCGTGGGATACAGATAGGAGTGCTGGATGCGGATGTTGGCGCGCGCCGCGCGGAGATTGGCGTCTGCGATCTTGAGGGTCTGGTTGGCGGCGGCGATCTGCGGCTCCAGCGCGTTCAGGCCGGGGTCGTTGAAGAGCGTCCACCAGGCGCCGCGCGGGATGGCGTCGGCGGGTGAGGCGGGCTGCCAGTTGGGGTCGGTCTCTTTAAAGGCCGGTGCGGTGGCGGCCGCGGGCACGTGATATTTGGGGCCGACCATGCAGCCGGTGAGCTCAGGTAGGAGCAAAAGCAACGGCAACAGCGAACGCAAGGGTCGCGGAGGAGAAACGCAATGGAAGCGGTGGAAGATCCCGTTCATTGGCCTCCCGTGGGGTGGTTGGCGATCTGCACGGACTGGCCTTCGGCGAGTGAGTCAGAGGGATCGAGGATGACCTGGTCGCTGGGGCTGAGACCGGTAGATATCTCCACCGACTTGCCGTTGTCCTTGCCGATGGTGACGCGCTGCAGGTGGACGTGGCCGTCACGCACGATGCCGACCTGCATACCTTCCGAGCGGAAGAGCAGGGCGTTGGAGGGGATGGAGAGTTCGCGGCTCTGCTGCGGAATCCTGAAGTGGGCGAAGATGTAAGCGCCGGGCAGCAGCTTGCCGGTCTGGTTGTTCACATCGACCTCGACGTTAAGGGTGCGCGAGCCGGAGTCGATGGCGCCGGAGTTGCGCGTGACGGTGCCGATGAAGGTCTGTCCGGGGTACTCGTCCAGGGTGAGCGAGGCAGTGTCGCCGTTGTGGATGTCGGGGGCGTAGACCTCCGGCACGGCGACGAAGACGCGCAGCTCATTGACGCTGGCGATGTGAAAGAGTTCCTTGGCGGTGTTGCTGGTGGTGGAGGAGCCGGAGTTGATGAGGTCGCCGATGTCGGTGTTGCGCTGGGTGACGATGCCGCTGTAGGGCGCGTAGATCTTCTCAAAGGACTGGAGCTGTTCCAGGCGGCGGACGTTGGCCTGGGCGGCCTCGACGGCCGCGCGTTTGGCGGCGGCGCCGGAGACGGCGACGTCGGTCTCCTGCTTGGAGACGGAGTCGGACTTGAGCAGGTTCTGGTAGCGCTCGGAGGTGGTATTGGCGAGGGTGAGGTCGGCCTGCGCGCTCTTGAGGTCAGCGCGGGCGACCATGAGCTGTTCGTCGAGCTCGGGGGTTTCAATGGTTGCCATGAGCTCGCCCTTGGTGACGTGCTGGCCGATGTCGACGTACCACTTTTTCAAGTAGCCGCTGGTGCGGGCGTAGATGGGTGTGTCGTCGAAGGCCTGGGTATTGCCGGGGAGCTCGATCTCAGAGGTGGCACCGGTGATGCTGGGCGTGACGACAATGACCGTGGGGACGGCACTGGCGTGCGTGGCGTTTTCGAGGGAGTGCTCATCCGCGACGCGGGCGAGGAGGCGGTAGGCGATGCCGACGACTACGACCAGGAGCAGCACGATCGCGGCGATACGAACGCCGGGTGGGATATGACGCGGCGCGGGCAGCGCGTGTCCGGCGTCCGGATGCGGCGCGGAGTGGGGAGGCGCTGAGCCGGGATATTCGCTGGAAGGCGTCGTCATTTCGGTGTCGTAGCCAGAGGGCTTGTAGTCGGGCAAGGTCTTGAGTTCTCCGGAGGGTACGCAGGGTTAACCGTGGGCGAGTTCTTCGGTGAGTTTAGAGGGTGGCGTGGCGTGGGGACTGCGGTTGCGGCCATGCAGAAGGGCAAAGACGGCGGGAACGAAGACCAGAGTTGCGATGGTAGCGAAGGTGAGGCCGCCGATGACGGCGCGACCCAGGGGAGCGTTCTGCTGGCCGCCCTCGCCAGCGCCGAGGGCCATGGGCACCATGCCGATGATCATGGCGAGCGCAGTCATGCAGACGGGGCGAAAACGGGTGGCGCCGGCCTCCACTGCGGCGAGCACGGCGTCGCCGGTGGCGGCGAGGCGGTCCTTGGCGAAGGAGACGACGAGGATGGAGTTGGCGGTGGCCACACCCATGCACATAATGGCACCCATGAGGGCGGGCACGGAGAGCGTGGTGTGGGTGAGGAAGAGAAACAGCACGATGCCGGAGATGGCTGCAGGTAACGCCGTGATGATGATGAAGGGGTCAAGCCAGGACTGGAAGTTGACGACGATGAGCAGGTAGACCAGAAGGATGGAGAAGACCAGGCCGAAGAGCAAGCCGGTGTAGGAGCTTTCCATGGTGTCCACCTGGCCGCGAATGGTGACGAAGTTGCCCTTGGCCAGGGCAGGTTCATTGGCATGGACGATGCGCCGCACCTCAGTGGCGACGGAGCCGAGGTCGCGGTCCTGCACGTTGGCGTAGATGTCCAGCACGCGGCGCACGTTGTAGTGGCTGATGATGGGTGGTTCCGTGCTGCGCGAGATGCCGGCGACGTCGGCGAGGATCTCAGGCGTCCTGGAGGTCGCGGAATCGATGGGGATATTCTCCAGATCCGCGAGAGACTGGATTTGGTACTGCGGTGTCTGGGCGACGATGGGGTAGCTGACACCGTTCTTGTAGTTAAGAAAGAACTGTGGCGTGAGCTGCGTGGAGCCCGAGAGGATGTTGAGCGCGGAGGCACCGATATCGCGCTCGGTGAAGCCGGCCTGCAGTGCCTTGGTTCGGTCCACGGTGATGTTCAGCTCGGGAGAGTCGTTGGGTTGCTGGAGGCGGAGATCGACCAGGCCGGGGACCTGACGCAGTTGCTGCAGCATGGCTCCTGCAACGCGGCGGTTGCCGGCGTCGTCTGTGCCGTCAATCTGGATATCGATGGGAGAGGGAAGGCCGAAGTTGAGAATCTGGGTGACGATGTCCGAGGGCAGAAAGTAGAAGGTGACGCCGGGGAATTCTTTCGGCAGCCGCTGGCGCAACGTGCGCACAAAGTCCGCCGTGGGCGAGTGTTCGTGTTTGAGTGAGACGAGGATGTCGGCGTCGCCGGAGCCGAAGAGGCCGCTGGTGGCGTGCTGGGTGTTGAGCACGGAGTAAGGCAGGCCAATGTTGTCCAGGATGTTGTCCATCTGCGCGGGCGGGACCGTGGTGCGGATGGACTGCTCGACGAGGTCGCAGAGGCGCGCGGTCTCTTCAATGCGCGTGCCGGTGGCCGCGCGAACGTGCAGGATGAACGACCCGTTGTCCGTATTGGGGAAGAAGTTGCGGCCGAGCACCGGGATGAGCAGCAGCAGAACAACGCAGCCGAGCAAGAAGAGCGGGATGAACAACCGGCGCAGGTCCACCAGGCGCCCTAGCAGGGACTCATAAGAAGAGCGGACGCTCTCAAAGCCGCGCTCGAATGCTCGCTGCAAAATCGCCAGCGGGTTGCGCGAGGGCACGGCGTGATGGTCGTGCTTCCTGAGCAGGTACATCGCCATGGTGGGGACCAGCGTGCGGGAGAGCGCATAGGACGCCAGCATGGCGAAGACCACAGCCTCTGCCAGGGGCACAAAAAGATAGCGCGCGACACCGGTGAGGAAGAACATCGGCAGGAAGACGATGCAGATGGAGAGCGTGGAGACGAGAGCAGGGACGGAGATCTGCGCGGCGCCTTCGAGGATGGCATCATGCAGTTCGTTGCCCTCTTCGAGATAGCGTTCGATGTTCTCGATGGTGACGGTTGCGTCGTCGACCAGAATGCCGACGGCGAGGGCTAGGCCGCCGAGCGTCATGATGTTGATGGTTTCGCCGAGCAGCGATAGGACGATGATGGATGTGAGAATGGAGAGCGGGATGGAGACTGCGATGATCAGCGTGGAGCGCCAAGATCCGAGGAAGAGCAGGATCATCAGGCCTGTGAGCGCAGCGGCGATGACGGCCTCGCGCACCACACCGGATATCGAGGCGCGGACGAAGATGGACTGGTCGCCGATAGGGGTGATGCGAAGCGTGGGCTGGTTGACGATCTGCTTGATGCGCGGCAATAGGCCCAGCACGCCCTGGACCACCGAGAGCGTGGATGCGGAGCCCGACTTGAGGACGGTAAGCAGCGCACCGCGATGGCCGTCCTGGCGGACGACGTTAGTCTGCGGGATGCTGCCGTCCACGACGCTGGCGACATCCTTGATGTAGATGGTGGCCCCATTCACTTGTTTGATGGGAAGGTTGGCGAGGCCTTCGATGGCGACAGGCGCGCTGTTGAACTTGACGTCGTACTCCAGTGGGCCGATCTTGGCGGTTCCGCTGGGCTCGATGACATTCTGTGCGTTGAGTGCGGTGATGACGTCCACCGGAGAGAGGCCTTTGGCCTGCAGTCGCTGGGGGTCCAGGTTGATCATGATGGACCGCTGCTTGCCGCCATACACGTTGGGCACAACCACACCGGAGACGGAGATCAACTGTGGCCGGATAAAGTTCAGGCCGATGTCGTTGAGCTGTTGCTCGGAGAGCCCATCTCCCGAGAGTCCAAGCTGCAAAATGGGGACGCTGGAGGCGGAGAAGTTGATAATCTGGGGCGGCTGAATGCCGGGCGGCAACTGCTTGAGAAAGTACTCTGAGGCGGAGGAGACCTGGGCGTTGGCCGTGTCGAGTGACGCACCGGGCTGCAGATAGATCTTGATGATGACCTCACCGTTGAGGGTGGTGGACTCGACATGCTGGATGTTGTCCACAAGCACGGTGAGGCCCTTCTCATAGGGTGTGGTGAGGCGGCCTTCGAGTTCTTCCGGGGAGAGGCCGGTGTACTGCCATGCGATGGAGATGACCGGGATATTGATGTTGGGGAAGATGTCCGTGGGCGTGCGCAGGATGAGCACCGGCGCCGCGATCACGATGAGGATCGCGAGGACGATGAAGGTGTAAGGCCGGTTGAGCGCCAGCCGGACGATCCACATGCGAGGTGCCCTCCGCAGATCAGGGTCTCTCTAGTATTACGCGAACGGAGGGAGCATGGTCGCAGGGCGTGATGCGACTTGCGCGATAACCGCAAAGAAATGCCGATGATGGGACGGCAGGTCTTTGGAGAAAAGGCCCACGGACAAGCTGCCGTGGGCCTCTATTTCAAATGGTTGCGGGTTAGAAGAGGAACTGCAACGACATCTGGATCTGGCGGGCGCTGCCGATGGTGTGGCTGACCACGCCCAGTCCGAAGGGACAGTTGTAGAAGCTGTTGCCGACGGTGCCGGTTCCGTTGGCGCTGCAGGTGCCCGGCAACACCGGTGTGCCTTGTTGCGGGAAGGCGTTGTAGTACTGGTTTTGGGAGACCTCGTTGCCGGGTACGTCCAGGCTGGCGGTGTTGGTGAGGTTGTAGACGTCAAAGGTGTACTTGAGAGCGTAGCGTTCGGTGAAGGAGGTCATCTTGACCAGCGAAGCGTCGGCGCGCTTCTGGAAAGCCTGGCGGAAGATGTTGCGCTGACCGGTGGTGAAGCCGGTCTCAAACGGATCGTTGGAAGGGATGCCGCCACCGGAGGAGCCGGCTGCGAGGACCGGGATGGTGAAGCAGTTGGCCTTGAGGGCGGCGCCGAGGTACATTCTGCCGGGAAGATAGTAGGCACCCGAGTCGCCGGTGAGCGCAGACTTGGGGCTGCACTTGGAGTAGTTGAGCGGGACGATGGGGTTGGTGATGCCGTTGCTGGTGCTATAGAAGACGCTGCCTATGGCGCCGGTGAAGTCGATGACGCTGTAGGGCTGACCGCTCTGCAGAACAGTAAGGCCGACCAACGACCAACCATCGACGAAATCGCCTTCGATGGTGTGCTCTTTGGCCAGGTTGGGGAGCCGGAAGATGTAGTTGAAGTTGATGACGTGGGTGCGGTCGAAGTCAGCGGAAGCATAACCATCGCGCAGGTTAAGGGGGTTGTTGCCGTTGTAGAAGAGGCCCAGGCCGGACTGCTCGTCCAGGGCGTGGGAGTAGGTGTAGGAGGCGCCGATCTGAATGCCTTTGCTCATGCGCTTTTCAATGTGCGTGGTGAGAGCGTTGTAGGCGTCGACACCGGCGGCCTTGTAGTCGATGGACTCGGCGGCGTAACCGATGTAGGGAACGCGGTGGTCGACGTTGCCGCCCTCGTAGTCTGCGTCATACGGATTGCCGTTGGGCAGGTTGATGGGAGCGCCGCCGCCGGGAACCTGCACCTGGTATCCGTAGGAGTAGCTCTCACCGTGAATCTTGGCGGCCGGGGTGGCGATGCCGGGTTGGTTGAAGGGCACCGGGATGACCTGATGACGGCCGAGGTTTCCGACGTAGCCCATCTCAATGGCGAGATCGTTGCGCGGCTGCCACTGGATGTCCAGCGTGTAGTTGTAGGTGTAGGGCAGCTTGTTGGTGCGGTCGTATACGCCCAGCGAGACAGGCTGGCCGCCGTTATTGATCGCGGCGAGGTTCGGCAGATATTTGCTGAGGTCGGAGGACTTGG
>Ga0302320_10005844_pt1 | contig 27435 bp, 31 predicted proteins | sample Bog_T0_3_FD_202130 | JGI IMG/M metagenome (GOLD analysis project Ga0302320, IMG submission 202130) | Peat permafrost microbial communities from Stordalen Mire near Abisko, Sweden - Bog_T0_3 | ecosystem: Environmental > Terrestrial > Soil > Wetlands > Peat | place: Sweden: Abisko, Stordalen Mire...
GGAGAAACGCAGCATCAGGTTGCCAATACCACGGACGATGTCGTCGCGGGTTACCGGCTTGAAGAGCCATGCCTTCAATGCCTCAAAGCCCGTGTGAGTGATTTGAAAGACGCGCCGCTTGCGCAGGCTGGCCGACTCCTCGACGGTTCCGTGGATCATCCCGTTTGCTTCCAGTCTGGCAAGGGCCGGATAAATGGCTCCTGGACTGTCGCTGAAGCTACCCATAGCTGTCGTGGTGAAGACCTTGCGCAAGTCATATCCCGACATGGGCTGCTCAAAGATGAGCCCCATCAACGCGAATCCGAGAAGAGAATTGCTATTCATGGTACGTAACGTACTATTACGTGTCGTACTATAAAAGTCAAGCGGTTTTTAAAGTTCACCCAATCCGGCGCCCATGGAATCGCTCTTGAAAACTGGGGGAGGGAAACTCCGCAATTGATGGACCGAGGGTCGCTGCCGCACGCTCTCAAGCCCCATGCGCCGCTAAGATAGTTCCTGTACATGCCTTTGCTCGATCCCATCCCGTCCCCTGTGGAACACGCCGACTTTGCTGCTCTCGAGTGGGAGCCGCTGCTGGCTCTGGTCGCCGGTTTCGCCGCCTCGCCGGTCGGGCGCCAGGCGATCCTCGATCTGCGCCCCTCGACAGACGAGGACTGGATCACGCGGCAGCATCAGCTCACGGCGGAACTTCGCCTGGTGCTGGTCGAGCAGGTCTCGATTCCCTGCGGCGGGCTGTTTGATCCAACACAGCTGGCGGCCAAGGCGCAGATTCCGGGCGCGGCGCTTGAGGCTGCGGAACTGCAGGCCATTGCCCGGCTGGCCAACGACGTGGCCGCGTGGCAAGCGCTGCTGCAATCGCCCCCAGCACGGCTGGCCGGGAAGCTGCCGGGGCTTTCGGCGCTTTCGGCCGCGCTGACCACCAGCCTGCGTCCGTTGGCCGAGGCGATCGAGCGCACCATTCAGCCCGACGGCTCGCTGGCCGACAACGCATCTCCGGAATTGAACCGCATTCGCCGCGAACAGGAGCGCCAGCAAAGGGTGATCGAAGAATCGCTGCGCGCGGCGCTGCGCAAGCTTTCCAGTGACGGCGCCACCCAGGAAGACCTGATCACCATTCGCGGCGACCGCTTCGTGATTCCCGTTCGCGCAGAGCTGAAGCGGCGCATCTCCGGTGTGGTGCATGGCGCCAGTTCGTCGGGACAGACGGTCTACGTGGAGCCGCTTGAGACCATCGAGCAGAACAACGAACTGGTTCGCCTGATTGAAGAAGAGCAGGCGGAGATTCATCGGATTTTCGTTGCGCTCACTCGACAAGTGGGCGGGTATGCGGCGGGGCTGGTGGAGGGCGCGCGTGTACTGGCGCTGGTGGATAGCCTGCAGGCCCGTGCCCGGTTTGGGCGCGACTACGAGTGCGTGGCTCCGGCCATCTCGCCAGACCGACTGATTCTGGAGGCGGCGCGCCATCCATTGCTTGAAAAGCGCCTGCGCACAACGGGCGGCCGCGTCGTGCCGCTTACGCTGGAGCTCACCACGGAACATCGCCAGCTCATCATCAGCGGACCCAACACGGGCGGCAAGACAGTTACGCTCAAGACCACGGCACTATTGGCCATGATGGCGCAGGCTGGCCTGCCAGTCCCGGCATCGGCCGCCAGCTTTCCTATCTTTATAGCTTTTCTGGCCGATATTGGCGACGCGCAATCGATTGAAGCCGCGCTGTCAACTTTCTCCGCGCACATCACTAACCTCGACCGCCTTTCGCGGCTGGCCGACCCGCATTCGCTGGTGCTGCTCGACGAGCTCGGCTCTTCCACCGATCCCGAGGAGGGCAGCGCATTAGCCGTTGCCATTGCCAGCTATTTTCTGACCGTGGGCGCGTGGTCGCTGATCTCGACGCACCACACTTCGCTCAAGGTGTACGCGGCCAATACTCCCGGCGTGCTGAATGCCGCGGCCGGCGTTGATGAAGTTACCCTCGTGCCAAACTACCAGCTTCGGCTCGGCGTACCGGGCGCGTCGGCGGGCATCCAGACAGCCGAGCGCCTGGGGCTCAACGCCGAGATCATTGCAGCAGCGCGGCAGCGGCTGGGCTCGCAGCAGGTGGACATTGCCCGTTTCCTTGACCGCCTGCACAATGAGCTCACGCAGCTCGAAGCCGACCGCAAAGCTACTCGCGAAGAGCAATATGCGCTCAATCAAGCCCGCGCCAAACTCGCCCGCGAAGGCGACGTGGAGCTGCGCAACCGAACGCGTGAGCTGGAAACCAAGCTGGCCTCGCTGCTGAAGGACTTCGAGTTTCAGATGCGGGAGACGGTTCGCGCTATTGAAGACCGCGCCGCGCAGCAAAAGCTGTCGAAGGAAGCCGAGCGGCGCATGACGCGCCTGCGCCGCGAGTTTCAAGAGAGCTTCAACCAGACCGTCGTCGCGCACCGCACCGGCGCCGACCAGGGCGACGCGAATGCGCAGCCGCATTTGCTCAAGCACGTTGCTCCCGGCGACCAGGTGCGCATCAAGTCGATGAACAAGATCGCCGTGGTGCAGCGCGAAATCGAGAAGGATGTATTCGAGGTCGCTCTCGGCCCTATCAAGATGCGGGTCAAGCGCGACGAGCTCACTGAGCCGCAGCCCTCCGGCGATTCGCTGACCGGTAAGAAGGCGGACCCGCTCGCGGACGCGCGCAGGCAGAAGAACGTCCACGTCACCGTCACCAGCGCCAACACCGACGACATGCGCATGGAGATCAACCTCATCGGCCGCACCGTCGACGAAGCCACCGGCGAACTGGAGAAGTACCTAGACCGCGCATTTCTCGCCGGCTTGCCGCGCGTTCGCGTGATTCATGGCCACGGCGCCGGAATCCTTCGCCGCGGAGTGCGGGAGTTCCTGAAGGGCCATCCGCATGTGGCCACGATTGCCGAGGCTCCGCAAAATGAGGGCGGACAAGGGGCTACGCTGGTGGAGTTGAGGCAGTAGTTGACAAATAGCTACAACGTAGCTACAACAGTTATTGAAGTTGAGATAGAGCCGAAGTGTTCCGGGAGGCACTTATGGACCGTCAAGAGCTGCACACAAGGAGATTATGGTGCCTCCATCGCTTTTCAATTGGGATGAAAGGAACATTCGGCATTTGGCCCTACGTCAGATTCTGCCGGCCGAGGCGGAGCAAGTAATTCTCAACCGGCCCGTCGACTTGGACTCGTACCTTCGCAATGGAGAAGAACGGGCGGTCCAGATCGGTGAGACGGACGCCGGAAAGATTCTGATCGTGGTTTCGACAATGTGGGACTCGAAGATTCGTGTCGTCACGGTTTGGCCGGCAAAGGAAAGGCTCCGTCGGTACTTCTCGACGCAGAAAAAGAATGGGAATGTTGGAAGAATTGAAGACGAAGACCTTCGCGAGTGAGGCCGAAGAGGCAGCGTGGTGGGAGTCGCACGAAGATGAACTCGCCGATGAGTTTGAAAAGGCAACCGCCGAAGGACGAGTCGGAATTGGGACTGTTGCCAAACGCGCGGCTTTGCCCTCGACCACCATCCGCCTCGACCCCGACGATATCGCCAAGGCGCGCGTACAGGCGGCGGAGCGCGGGTTGCGCTACCAGACCTATCTGAAGATGATCATTCACGAGGCTCTGCGCAAGGCGGAGACTACCCGCGGGTCTGCGAATCCGTGAGCAACAGCTCACAAAGACATTTCCGTAACAATTCGCTGATCTCGATCGGGTAGAATCGCAGGTAGTTTCTGGGGGAGGTCCCGATGCGGAAGTTCTTTTTGATCCTGATGCTGTGTGCGGCGTGCGCCAGCCTAGCGGCGCAGTCGAAGAGCATTTACGACTTTACGATGAAGTCGATTGACGGGCAGCCGGTGAGCCTGGGCGGCTACAGCGGCAAGGTGGTGCTGCTGGTGAACGTGGCCAGCAAATGCGGGTTCACTCCGCAGTACACGAGCCTGGAAGCGGTCTACGAGAAATACAAGGATCGCGGCCTGGTGATCGTCGGCATTCCGGCCAACAACTTTGCGCAGCAGGAGCCGGGAACCAACGAAGAGATCAAGAAGTTCTGCTCGAACAAATACAACGTGACTTTTCCCATGATGGCCAAGGTGAGCGTGCTGGGCGACGATAAGACGCCCCTCTACACGTTTCTCACCGCCGCGGACACCGATCCGCAGTTCGCCGGCGACATCAAGTGGAATTTCACGAAGTTCCTCTTCGACCGCAGCGGCAAGCCGGTGGCGCGGTTTGAGCCGAATGTCACTCCGGACTCGCCGCAGGTGACGGCTGCGATTGAAACGGCACTAGGACAGTAATGAGGGGCCGTTCCCTCAGGGGCTGAAGCCCACGATCATTGTGTGCAATTTGCGGCACGACTAAAGTCGCGCCCTGACACAGTGCCCTCTGTCGTTGCCCTCATTACCCGACTCGAGATGTTTGCGGTTTAATGAGCCGCCCTTGGAGCAGTTACATGGATGCGGCCGGCAAAGCAGTGGCCGTGCTGTGGCACGCGACGGCGTGAGCCTTGGCCGCAGTCATCTTGTTCTCAACCCCGTTACTGGCCGTCGGCGCGCTCTTCATTTCGTGTAGCAGCTTGACGAGCCGCGCGAAGCCTTCTTCCCGCGCGGTCTTGTTTCCTTGGACGGTGTTGGTCGGATCCTCGCCCGCGCGCATGAACCCGTGGCCGGCGCCATCATACGTTACCGGCTCGTACTTCTTGCCGGCGGCTTTCATGGCTTCTGTCGTGGCGGGAATGGTGGCGCCGATGCGGGCGTCATTGCCTCCGTAGAAGCCGTAGACCGGCGCGGCGATGGTCGAAACGTTTGCCGGGCCTGGGCCATAGAACACGAATGCCGCCGAAAGGCCTTTGCGGTGCGCAGCGAAGGCGAAGGACTTTCCGCCACCCCAGCAGAAGCCGGCCACGGCAATCTTTCCGTTGGCGGCGGGCAAGTGCTTGCCGTATTCGGCTGCGGAGTCGAGGTCGGCGTTGACGACATCAGGGTCCAGGCCGGATACAGCCTTGACGGTTGCATCCTGGCTGGGGAATTCGCTCGAGCCGCCGCCGCCGGGGCCGAAACCGGTCAGCAGGTCGGGCGCGATCACGATGAATCCCTGGCCGGCAAGCTCATCGGCCATCTCCTTGGCCCAGTCGCTGAGGCCGAAGATTTCGTGAATGAGAATGACCACCGAAGCTTTGGTTTTCACCTCCGGGTAGACCACAAAGGCCTGCACCGTGCGGCTGCCGTGCTTGAGGGGGACGTATTCATGATGGCGGGGGGAGGCGTCAAGCCGGGCTTTGGCCCAGTCCTGAGCGGGAAGGGAAACAACGGCCGGCAGAACCAGCAAAAGTGTGGCGGCAAGCTTGGGGAAGTGAAGCCAAGTCAATTTCATGGCGATTAGTTTAGCCTTGAGATTGATCGGCTTGCAAGGAATTTTATTCCCATCGAAAACTGTTTCAATATTGCGGATTTGGTCGGGAATCTAACATCGACAAAACAAAAGAGCCGGAGCGCGAGCCCCGGCTTTCTTGATTTCCGCGCGCCACTTATGCCATTGCTTCGCGGCCCATGGGCTCGAAGTGCAACTGGTTCGACTCGCGATCCACGTCGATGCGCACATGCGAGCCGTGCAGCACTTCGCCGTTTAGTATCTTGATGGCCAGGGGGTCCTGTACCATCCGTTGCAAAGCGCGTTTCAGCGGCCGCGCTCCGTAAGCCGAATCCGAGCCCGAGGCCAGAATCAGCTGCCGCGCCGGTTCCGTCAATTCGAGCGAAATCTGCCGGTCTTCGAGCAGCTTGCGCACCTCGTTCAGTCGCAGTTCCAAGATGTGCACCATCTGCGCATGACCCAGCGGACGGAAGATCACGATGTCGTCCACGCGGTTGAGGAACTCCGGCCGGAAGTGCTCGCGCAAGACGCGCATCACGCTCTCGCGCGCCATGTCGAAGTCGTGCTCGGTCTTCAGCGTGTCTACAGCCAGCGCGGCCGCGCCCAGGTTCGAGGTCATGATAAGCACCGTGTTTTTGAAGTCGATGGTGCGGCCCTTGGAGTCTGTCAGCCGCCCGTCGTCCATCACCTGCAGCAGAATGTTGAACACATCCGGATGAGCCTTCTCGATCTCGTCGAACAAAATCACCGCGTAGGGGCGGCGATGCACGGCCTCAGTCAACTGGCCGCCCTCGTCGTAGCCCACGTATCCCGGCGGCGCGCCGATCAGCCGCGCCACGGCGTGCTTTTCCATGTACTCGCTCATGTCGATGCGGATCATGGCCTGCTCGTCGTCGAATAGGAACTCAGCCAGGGCGCGCGCTGTTTCTGTTTTGCCTACGCCTGTGGGTCCGAGGAAAATGAAGCTGCCGATCGGCCGCTTGGGATCGCTCAAGCCGGCGCGGGAGCGGCGAATGGCATTGGCCACAACGGTCAGCGCCGCGTCCTGGCCCACAACGCGCTCGCGAAGCCGAGTTTCCATCTCGACCAGCTTCTTGACTTCGCCCTCAAGCATGCGCGAAACAGGAATCCCCGTCCACTTGCTGACAATCCCGGCGATGTCTTCCTCGTCGACTTCTTCCTTCAACATGCGCGCCACGCCGGCGTTTCCATCCTGCGCGTCGCTGAGACGTTTCAGTTCCGCTTCCAGCTTGGGCAGTTCGCCGTACTGGATCTGCGCGGCCCGTTCCAGCAGCCCTTTGCGCGTTTGCTCCTCGGCTTCAAAGCGCAGCGCCTCGATGCGCTTCTTCAACTCGCTGATGCGGCTGATGGCCTCGCGCTCGCGCGTCCAGCGCGACCTGAGCGCGGTGATCTGCTCGGTCAGCGCGGCCAGCTCGCGCTCCACTTCGTCGCGGCGGGCTACGCTGTTCGAGTCGGTCTCGCGCTTCAGAGCTTCGCGCTCAATTTCGAGCGAGGTGCGCTGGCGCTCCAGTTGATCGATCTCCGTCGGCACCGAACCAATTTGAATGGCCAGCGAAGCCGCGGCCTCGTCCACCAGGTCGATGGCCTTGTCGGGCAGGAAACGGTCGCTGATATAGCGATGCGAGAGCGTGGCCGCGGCAACGATCGCCGAATCCTTGATGCGCACGTTGTGGTGCGCCTCGTAGCGGTCTTTCAGGCCGCGCAGAATAGCGATGGTGTCCTCCACGTTGGGTTCTCCGACGTAGACGATCTGGAAGCGCCGTTCGAGGGCCGCGTCCTTCTCAATGTATTTGCGGTACTCGTTCAGCGTGGTTGCGCCGATGGCCCGCAGTTCGCCGCGCGCCAGCGCCGGCTTGAGCATGTTGCTGGCGTCGATGGCGCCTTCGGCAGCGCCTGCGCCGACCAGCGTGTGCAATTCATCGATGAAGAGGACAATCTGGCCGTTGGACTCTTCGATCTCTTTCAAGACTGCTTTGAGGCGATCTTCAAACTCGCCGCGATACTTCGCTCCGGCGAGCATGGCGCCGAGATCGAGCGAGATGACGCGCTTGTCCTTGAGGCTCTCCGGCACGTCGCCGGAGACGATGCGACGGGCGAGGCCTTCGACGATGGCCGTCTTGCCCACGCCGGGCTCGCCGATCAGCACAGGATTGTTTTTGGTGCGCCGGCTCAGCACCTGGATCACGCGGCGAATCTCCTCATCGCGGCCAATGACCGGGTCGAGCTTGCCGCGCTGCGCAAGTTCCGTGAGGTTCTTGGCATATTTTTCGAGCGCCTGGAACTTGCCTTCGGGATTCTGGTCGGTCACGCGCTGCGACCCGCGCACCGCGGTCAACGCCTTGAGAATCGCCTCATGCGTCGCGCCCAGGGCGAGCAAGGCATCGCGCGCGGGGTCGCCCTTTACGTGAGCAACTCCCAGCAGTAGGTGCTCGGTCGAGACGTATTCGTCTTTGAAGTTCGCGGCTTCGCGGAAGGCCTGCTCCAGCGCCTTGTTGAGCGACTGGCTCAGTCCCGGCTGGCTGGCAGAGCCGGCCACGCGAGGCAGCTTGTCCTCGATCTGGTGCAGGTCGTGCTCCAGCCGTTCGGTGGGCACACCGATCTTTTCAAGCACCGAGGGAATCACGCCCTCGCGGTCCTCAATGAGCGCCAGCAACACGTGCACCGGCTGCACTTCCGGATTTCCAAGTTCCGCGGCCCGCGTCTGCGCCTGCTGCATCGCCTGCTGCGACTTCACCGTAAATTTATCCCAACGAATGGCCATCTTTTCTCCAGTGGTCTGTGATCAGTTGTCAATATCCGACGTGATAAGGTCTCCTCGGTCAGGCATTCCAAGCTCTTTTCGTGCTTCCCGAATGGCTGCATTCGTCTTATCTGCGAGGGCCTTTTTGACGTCAGGAGATTTGAAATACTCTGAATTGCCCTTCATAATGTTTCCTGCGATTTGGGCAGCTTCTTGGTAGAACTGGTAAAAGTATAAGTTGAGATCGGTACCAACCACGACTTCGGCAACGAACTTCGCGCACCAAAGGTTGGAATTCGTTTCCTTGAGTGCGTTCCTTTCCTCCAACTGCCTCTGCCTCAAAGCCTCGCTTTGTGGCAGCGAAGTACTAAAACAGCTATCAAGGCCCGCCAGTGATTCCTTGATGGCGGCAATAGAACGTATGGCTTCTAGAATGGCATCACGCTTCAGCTTCCACTGTTCTTGCCGATCCCGACTTTACGGAGATTTCAGCTTTAATTCCCTCTGCGATCTTTGTTAGCTGTGCAATATCTTCCTTGGTAGCAAGGTTCTCACCTTTCTTGGCCGCGTAGGAGCCAAAGAATGGCTTGAAGACGTTCACGACAAGAAAAATCAGGATGACCGAATCGAGGCCGACAAGTAAATTCAGAACATTCATTGCAGATTCCTTCCGCCGGGCAGACGGTCTTCACAAGCCCACAACCCGCAGACCGGGCAGCCCCTCAAAGTCCTTGATATTCGTCGTCAGCAGAGCATAATCATTCTCAATTGCCTGCGCTGCGATCCAGAGATCGTTGACCCGTGTTCTCGGCGACCGGCCCGACTGTTTCATGAAAGCGGCCAGAAGACCAAATACAGAGGCCGTCCTGGCAGTCACGTCGACTACTGGCCGCTGCTCATAGCTGCGTATAAAACGCATCCGCAACATCCGTCTCACTGGATCGTTGCAGGATTCGACGCCAAAACTTAGCTCGCCCAGCGAAATTGCCGAAATGTACACAGACTCGTCGCCGGTAGCCTGATGAACGGCTTGACCAGTGATCTGACCAGCAGCCAAACCAACCCAGATGGAGGTGTCAAAGATCATCCCCACGGATTCCGGACCTCTTCATCAAATTCGTCGCGGCTGTCCTTGAGCCAGCTCTCACCCTCGGCAGGACTCAGTCCTCCCTCCAGGCCCGCGATGGCTTGCGCAGCGGTCATCGTACGACGGGCAGGAACAATATGGGCAATTTCTGTGCGATTACGCAGTACGCGGACCGTCTCTCCCAAGAGGATCCGCTCCAGTATCGCGCTCGTGTTGCGCGCCAGATCGGAAGCGCTAATCGTTTGCATCTTCATCTCCCATCAGCAAAAATGCTGAACAATACACACTAATACATATTATCCGCATTCTTGGCAAAGGGAAAGCAAGAAAAAACATGCTCGACCGATGCGTTAATGGACCGAGAGGGAGCCGAAGCCCCCTCCCTGTTCGCAACACAGGTTTCTAAGTCCCTGGTCCCTGCTCTTACGCCGCCTTCTCTACGTTGATCTTGATCTGTTTGGGCTGCGCTTCCGGCTTCTTGGCCAGTTCCAGCTTCAGCACGCCGGCGTTGTAGGTGGCCTGCACGCTCTCCGTGTCCACGGTGGAAGGCAGTGTGAAGGCGCGGAAGAAGCTGCCATAGCGCCGCTCGATGCGATGGAAGTTCTGCTCCTTCTCCTCGGCTTCGAACTTGCGCTCGCCCTTGACGGTCAGGGTATGGTTTTCTACGCGAATGTCCAGATCCTTTTCATCGATCCCTGGGACTTCCAGCTTCAAGACGACCTTCTTTGCGTCTTCATAAATATCGACCGGCGGAGCAAAGCTGGGAGCCTGCACAGCTTCATCACCGTCATTCAAATCGCGGAACAGCGAGTTCACGCGGTTCTGCAGTGCTACGACTTCGCGGAATGGGTCCCAACGAGTGATTGTCATAATTGAATTCCTCCAGATGGGTTGTTTTGTGTGATGCGGACGCGGGCTGAACCTCGTCCGCACAACCTATCTGATGAAACTATAGCACGATAGATGCATAAAATATTAGCGAATTACACTCACATTTAAAATGTTGGATCAAACATATGTAAGCGCAATGATTTCAAACGTTTGACCGTATGGAAAGCTACCGTGAACCTCTCCGAACCGTTTCAGGATGAGTTTCCATATCGGAACCTGAGGCTCGATTCGGCCCGGTTCCCCGTTCCTGAGGCAACGCCGGATGCTTAAAATGCGCCTATGCAGTTCCTCGTTCTGCTCGGCATCCGTGCCCGGTCGGTTCGCCGGGAGATCCTGAACTCGAAGCTTGTTGGGCTCGAAATCCAGGCGGTCAAAGAACTGCTGATCGCGGGCACAGTCCGCCAGGCGTGGAAGCGCGCGGATTGCCACTGTGTGGTCCTGTTGATTGCCGCGTTCAGTGAGCAGGAGTGCCGCGCCATTCTGGCTGCATTGCCGTTCAGCAAAGCGGGAATTCTCGACATTCAGTTGATTGCGCCCGTCGAACCGTACAGCGAGGTCTATCCCGATTTGTCTCCGGATCAGGATCAGGATCAGGGGAACCAATCCGTCCTGCACAGTTGAAGCGGGATTCCAACCGGGCCGTGGGTTGCGCTGCACACTTCCAGGCGATTCGTTGTCTTGTTCAGGCTGGTTGCGACGGGAGCAGAGGTTGCTTCCTAGGAGGATTCGGCGGTTCCACAATTCGGTCCGGAATCAAAAATCTCGGGGAATTCGCGCCTGACCGCATCCACCAGGGCCGAGTGCTCGGGCGTTCCGATGCTGTACGCCGATGCGCCGTTCGCGCGCAGGGTCAAGGAGCCCGATTTGTGGGGGGCTTCCGAGGAGACTGAATCGCGCGGTGTGCCCTGAGGAGGAATGTACCTTCGCTGTGTCACTACTATCTCTTGTGGCCTCACCTTGGTAAACCCTCCTGTAGGGCAATTGTTGTGCGATGCGGGGTGAACTCCCGGATACGGTCTGAACCGATTCGGGTGCACACTGGATTAACGTCAAAAACTGCCTCCGGCCCTTTTGCGAAGCAATGCGTGGCCCATTTCAGAGCAACATTATGACAAACCTTCGCACTACAATCAATCAGAGATGACGCCGTCCTTCAGCCTTCCCCAATCGATTGACTGGCATTGGCTCTGGCTCTCGGTGGCCGCATTCCTGGCCGGCGTGCTGAATGCCGTGGCCGGCGGCGGCAGTTTTCTGCTGTTTCCGGCGATGCTGGGGATGAAGATGATGCCCGTGCAGGCCAACGCCACCAACACGGTGGCCTTGTGGCCGGGGCAGCTCACCTCCGTTGCGGCCTATCGCGACGACATTCGCAGGAACAGGCGGCTTGCCGTCCCCATGGGGCTGGCCGGTTTTCTGGGAGGAACGGCCGGCGCGGTGGTGCTGTTGAACACACCGCAGACTACCTTCCTTCACCTGGTGCCTTGGCTGCTGCTGGTTGCGGCGGGCATCTTTGCCCTGACTGGGCCGGTGACGCGCTGGCTGGCGCGGATCAAGCAAAGGAAGGCCGGCAGCGCACCGCGACCACCGCGGCTGCTCCCGGTGTTTCTCTCGACGATCGCGGTCTGCTTTTACATCGGCTACTTCGGCGCCGGCGCCGGATTTCTGATCATCACCTTGCTCTCGCTCTTCGGCTTTCAGGACCTGAACGACATCAATGCGCTGAAGGTGGTTTCGACGACCATGGCCAACGGCATCGCCTTCCTCATCTTTGTGATGGATGGCCAGGTGGTGTGGCGCTACTGCCTGCTGGCCATGGTGACCTGCGCCATTGGCGGATACAGCTCTGCCCGATTTGCACGGCGCGTCCCGCAGCCCGTCCTGCGCGGGCTCGTCGTCTTTATCGGCCTGGGGATGGCGGCATGGTTCTTCTGGAGAGACAGATGACAGATTACAGATGACAGATGACAGCTAGAGCCGTGGGAGGCGGCTTTTGGTCTTTGCCCAGGAAGAGAACTGCCGGGAGAGCCTTGAGCCGACCCGTGGCCCCGGAAACTGTCATCTGTAATCTGTCACCTGTAAACTGAGTTCATGAGCCACGAAGGCATTCGATTTGTCGACAAGGAGCACGCGGCGCGGGAGTCGGTGGAGAATCGCCCATTGTCGCGCATCGCCGCCACGCCGGAGAAGGTGCGGGTGCTGCTCTCCGAGGGCAAGGGCCTGGAGATCGACTGGCAGGACGGGCACAAGAGCGCCTGGACCTTTGCCTGGCTGCGCGACGCCTGCCCCTGCGCCACCTGCAACGAGGAGCGCGCCAAAGAAGGCCGCAAGCCGGGCCAGCCCAAACGCAAGCCGGCCGCGGTGCTGCCCATGTACACCCCGCCGCCCAAGCCGGCCAGCGCTCATGCGGTCGGCCGCTACGCTTTGCAGTTCAACTGGCAGGACGGTCATACCGCGGGGATCTATTCGTGGGAGTATCTGCGACGGGTTTGCCAGTGCCGGGAGTGCACTTTTGCGGCGGAAGGGGCGAAAGGCGCACCGAACTAATGCGAGGGGCCTTATTTCAGCGATGTTCGAATCAAGGTAATCGCCTCTTCTGTATTGGAAGCAACCCGCAATAGGTCCCTGTTTTTCGGCTTCAAGAAACCTGCCGCAACCGCCTTGTCGAGAAACGCCAGCAGCCCATCCCAATAGCCCGCGGTATTGATGAGGACGCAGGGCTTGGCGTGCAGACGGAGCTGCGCCCAGGTTACGATTTCGAGCAGCTCTTCGAGCGTCCCATAGCCGCCGGGGAGAATGAGGAATGCCTCGGCAAGCTCGGCCATGCGGGCTTTGCGCTCGTGCATCGTGGAAACCAGTTCGAGGCGCGTAAGGCCGCCGTGGGCGATTTCTTTCCCGGCGAGCACATCCGGCAGCACGCCGATCACCTCGGCGCCGCCGGCGAGGGCCGCATCGGCCACGGCCCCCATCAGGCCGACCCTAGCGCCCCCGTAGACCAGGCTCAGCCCGGCTGCGGCGATCGCCCCGCCCAGGGCACGCGCCTCGGCAAAATAGGCTGGGTCGTTCCCATCCGCCGATCCGCAGTAAACGGCGACGCGTCGGGGAGGAAGATGGGCGGTGGTCATGATTTCTCAAGAATAACGGGTCGGCAGCCGGGCTTAGGTCCGCTCCACATACTCCCGAGGGGTGAGGATTGCGATTCCGCGAAACGGATTGAGGTCGAGCAAATCGGCGTCGCCGGTTACGATTGCATCGGCACGACCGTGCACCGCGACTTCGAGAAACTTGTCGTCCTTGGGGTCGCGGCAGGCGCGGATGGGCGAAAGTATCGCGACTTGAATCGCGACTGAGAGTATCTCTTCGAGGAACGGCTCCACGCTTCCAGGTTGGATGTAGGGGACAAATTTTGGGCGACGCAAAACTGCTTGCAATTCTGCAAATGTGGCAGGAGAGATGAGCATTCTTCCCTTCAGAAGCGCCTTTGCGACAGCCCGCCCAGGAATGGAATGAGGATTCAGAAGACGGCTCACGTAGACGTTGGTGTCGACGACAACCCTCGGCTTCATTCTTCCTCAGCCAGAAGCTTCTGGAGAAGTTCATCTGTCATGCCTTGGGAAGCAGCGTATCTGCCCGTCTCCTCTGTCAGACGGAGCAGTTCCTGCACGCGAAGCTTGTGAATCTTCTCATACTCATCCGCGGATACCAGCACCGCCACATCCCGGTCATGGCGCTGGATGCGTACGGGCTCGCGCTGCGACTGGTCGAGCATGGCGGCGAAGTTCTGCTTGGCGTGGGTGGCGGAGACGGTCGGCATACGCAGAGTTTATCAAGAATGGCCAATTTGTACAAATTAGACAAATTGTACACTTCTCTATTGGGATAATCAGGGCAAAAGCTCTTCTACTTCGATTGACCTACTTGGACAATCTCTCCAACAGACAAACCGTTATCGAATCACCCTCGCTCTTACCGAGAAGCTTTTGGAGATCTGCTTTCACGGGCAGTTTGTGGGTGCCGTCGCCCAGCGCCATGAAGGAGCTCTGGAAAGGGTGCCCATCCATGGTTCCGCGGACTTTGACCAGGCCCCGGGTACCGAAGAATTTGGCCGAATCGGGCATGACGACGTAGGTCCATCCGCCTTTCGCGGGCGATTTCTGTAGCCTGGCGGTGAATTGCTGGTTCATGGCCCCGTCCTCCATTTCAAATCAGCATAAAGCGGAAGACGGTTGGGTGGCCACGGCGCTGCGCATCACCCTCATGCCGGGTACACTAGAAGAAGGACCTTTCGCATCCGGACCCATCCCTTGCAGCCGCTCATCAACAACCTGAATCCCGAACAGCGAGCCGCCGTTGAGACGACGGAAGGGCCGCTGCTCATCCTGGCCGGGGCGGGGTCTGGCAAGACGCGGGTGATCACCAGCCGCATCGCGTGGCTGATCCGCGAAAAAGGCGTGGCGCCGGACTCGATTCTGGCGGTCACGTTTACCAACAAGGCAGCCAGCGAGATGGCCGAGCGGGTTGACAAGCTGCTGGGACATTCGTCGCTTGCCAAGCCGCTGATTGCCACCTTTCACTCGATGTGCGTGCGCATGCTGCGGCGCGACATTGAAGCTTTGAAGGTCGGTAACGATGGCCTGACGCGGTCTTTTGCGATCTACGACGAGAACGATCAGCAGGCGATCGTCAAGCAGGTGATGCGGCGCATGGGTCTGGACACCAAGCAGCTCACGCCGCGAACGGTGCTCGGCCGCATCAGCTGGGCCAAGAACCACATGGTCGATCCGCAAGAGTACTACCTGGCTTCGAAGGATCCCAACAGCGAACGCATCGCCCACATCTACCAGGGCTACAAGGCCGAGCTGCGCAAGAACAATGCTCTCGATTTCGACGACCTGCTGCTGGAAGCTGTGCGCCTGCTCAAGGTTTCGAGCGAGGTGCGCGAGCGCTACCAGCGCAAATACAAATACCTGCTGGTGGATGAATACCAGGACACAAATCGCCCGCAATACGAACTGATGAAGCTGCTCGCCGGCGAGGCCAAGAATGTGTGCGCGGTGGGCGACGAGGATCAGAGCATCTATTCCTGGCGCGGCGCCGACATCCGCAACATTCTGGAATTTGAGAAGGATTTCCCGAACGCGCGCATTGTGCGCCTGGAGCAGAACTACCGCTCGACGCAGGTCATTCTGGAAGCGGCCGGGGCGGTCGTCGCAAACAACGTGCGCCGCAAGGGCAAGAAGCTGTGGACCGACCGCCAGGGCGGGAGCCAGATCGGCTACTACGAGGCTCCGGACGGCGAAAACGAAGCCCTGTTCATCGCCGACCGCATCCAGAAATTTCTGCGCGAGGCAGCCGACGCGGGCGATGAGACGCATTGCGCCGTGCTCTATCGCACCAACTCGCAGTCGCGGCTGGTGGAGGAGGCGCTGCGGCGCTACAACATCCGCTACACCATGGTGGGCGGCTTCAGCTTTTACGAGCGCGCGGAGATCAAGGACCTGCTCGGTTATCTGCGCCTGGTGCGCAACCCGCACGATTCCATGGCGCTCAACCGCGTGATCAACATGCCGGCGCGCGGCATCGGCAAAACGACACTGGAAACGCTGGAGCGGCTGGCTCTTGAAACGGGCCAGTCCACGTGGGACGCGCTCGCCGCAGCCCTCAAGAACCGTCTCATTCCAACGCGCGCGCAATTGGCGCTGGACTCGTTTCGCCAACTGATCCTCGACGCGCAAGCGATGATGGACCCGGATTTTGCCGGCAAGCTTTCCGCGGACGTGGCTGCCGGTGCTGAGGCTGGAGAGGAAGCCGACACTGGCTTTGAGTTTGGCGCGGCGGAACAGGTAGGTCCGGGCTTTAGCCCGGACATGGAAGCCGGAAAAGGAGCGGGGGCTTCAGCCCCTGAGGGAGATTCGTCGACCACTGAATTCAACTTCGGCGGCAACGAAAATCAGCTCACGCTGCTCGACGCCGCGAGTTTTTCCCCTTTCGCCGCTGCGTCGAAGCGACCGTTCCTTAAAATGCCGAAGCAAGCCGAAGCGGCCGGTAGCCCGACCCGACCCAATCCCGATTTCGAATCCGATCCGGAAGAAATCGGCAAAGAAATTGCGGACAGCGCGAAAGACGAAAGCGGCGCCTTCCGCACCCCCGGCGACGCCGCCACTCTCCCCGAACTGATTCGGTTTCTCATCGATCGTACCGGCTACATTAAAGCGCTTGAAGCCGAAGGCTCGCCGGAGGCCTTCAGCCGCATTGAAAACCTGAAGGAACTGGCCAACGCCGCACACGACGCCGAAGCCCGCGGCGAAACCCTGGCCGAGTTTCTCGACCATGCCGCCCTCGCCTCAGATACCGACCAGTTCGACCCCGAGGCTCGCGTCACGCTGATGACCCTGCACGCCGCCAAGGGACTCGAATTTCCGCTCGTGTTCCTCGCCGGCCTGGAGGAAGGACTGTTCCCGCACTCACGCACCCTCATGAATCCTGAGGAACTCGAAGAAGAGCGGCGCTTGTGCTACGTGGGGATGACGCGGGCGATGAACACGCTGATCTTGACCCGTGCGCATTATCGCCGCCGCTACGGCAACGATGCGCCGGAGATGAGCATCCCGTCGCGCTTTCTGGAAGAAGTGCCCAATTCGCTGGTGGAGAACCTGGGAGGCCGCGCGCCGGCGTGGTCGACTTCGAGCTACGGATCGCGTGCTTCGGGGTACGGCCCCGGACGGCGCCCCAGCCAATTCAGCGAGTTCGCCGACCAGCACTACAACTATGAAGACGAAAGTCAGGAAGCCACGGCGTCCGCATCCGGCGGGAGCCCTGTCGGAGCTGGTGCGAAGGGATCGGCTGCGAAGCCATTCGTCGCCTCGTGGATGACGCCCAAAGCCAATGCAAGTCTCCCGAGCGCAGGATCCAAGCCGGAAATTGAAGGCAGCGAAGCGACGGACCCAAAATCCATCGACAACATCGCCCGGTTCTTTGGAGGAAAAGGGGGGGGCGGCAAACCCGGCGCGTTTCCCAGACCCTCTATGAACATCCCCGCCCCCACCGGCGCCGCCAACCTCAAGAAGAACGACCGCGTCCGCCACTCAAAATATGGCGAGGGCACCATCCTGATGCGTGAAGGCGAGGGAGAAGACGCCAAGCTGACCGTTCTCTTCTCTCGCCACGGCATGAAAAAACTGATGGAAAGGTTCGCCAATCTGCAGAAGATTTAGCAGGCTGCGGAAATGGCCTTGGGACGGGTTCAGTTGTGAGGAGAGCAACCCGCAGGGGCTAAAGCCCACGCCGATTATGCGATACTTTCGGCACGACTGAGGTCGTGCCCTGATACAAAGCCGCCGATGGGGAGTTCCCGTGTTTCGATGGGTGAACCTGTTTTCCGCATTCTGTTTTTGCACGCTGGTGCTCTCGTGCGCGCCCCCGCATGCGCAGGCACCGGTTGACGCAACTTCGGATGCCTTCCAGAATCCGCAGCTGGTCACCATTCAGGGCTACGACGGCGACGCCATGGAGCCGTTCATCAGCCGCGACGGGAAGTACCTGTTCTTCAACAATCTGAATGAACCCACTGTGAATACCAACCTGCACTGGGCGGAACGCATCGACGATCTGCACTTCAAATATCGCGGCGAGCTGCGAGGCGTGAACACGCCGGCTCTGGAAGGCGTGCCGTCGATGGATCGCAAGGGCAATTTCTATTTCGTGTCCAATCGCAGCTACGACCAGACGGCGTCCACGCTGTACCGCGGGAAGTTTGCCGATGGCGTGATTACAGGCGTTGAACTGGTACCCGGGGTTTCGCTGGCCAAGCCCGGTATTGTGAACTTCGACGCGGAGATCAGCGCCGAAGGCAACACGCTTTACTTTGTGGAGAGCCAGTTCAATTTCTTTCGCCAGCCGGAATCCGCCCGCATTCTGATTGCGCGGCGCAACGGCAACACGTTTGTCCGCGACCCGGCCAGCGCATCGATCATGCAGGCAATCAACAGCGATGGATTGAACTACGCGCCTGCTACCTCGGCCAGCGAATGCGAGATTTTCTTTACGCGCGCCGGGCCCCAGGGACCGGGGATTTATATGGCCAAACGAGCGGACAAGTCCCAGCCGTTTCAAAAGCCGCTCCGGCTCGCCGCAATTACAGGCTTTGTCGAAGGCCCGACTCTCTCCGCCGATGAGCAGTCGCTTTATTACCACAAGAAGGAAAATGGCCACCTGGTGCTTTACCGGGTCACGCGGACGCGGACCACAAATTGATTCGAACAAGAATTCCCATTCCAACGACATTTGGACGGGTTCAGTCTGCGCGTCCACGACTCCTGAACGGAGGGCACTTTGGAACAAGCAGGGCAACGGCGTCTGCAGGTGAGACGGGACCGCGCGGTTTAGAATGCTGATTATGGTCTTCCCCTCCGGCGCGTCCATCCTCGTCTCGCTCGCCGGCCTGGTCGCAGTCACCACTTGGCGTCTGCGCGAGGCGCGCACCGCTGTGTCCTTGCGCAAGATCGTCATTCCGCCGCTGGGCATGGCCACCGGCTTCTGCATGTTTTTCGTGCCCGCCTTCCGCATTCCGTGGGCCTGGGCGGGTCTGGCTTTTCTCATCGGCGCGGTGGCGCTGGCATGGCCATTGCTGCTCACCACGCGCCTCATCCGCCAGGGCGACGCGGTGATGATGAAGCGGTCGAGCGCATTTTTGGCGGTGATCCTGGTGCTGGCGGCCATCCGCTTCTTTGCCCGCGGGTTCTTCGACACACTGCTTACCGCGCAGCAGACCGCGGCGCTTTTCTTCGTCCTGGCCTTTGGCATGATTGTCTGCTGGCGGGTGAAGCTGCTGATAGACTTCCGCAAGATCACGGCGGAATACGCCCCGGAGATTGCGCAATAGCCCCGCCTGCCACCAACCCCTCGTCCCCGATGCCTCATCGCTGATCCCTGACCCCTGCTCCCTGACGTAAACTACTTCTTCAAGGAGAAGATCGCATGGCCTATCCAACCAACTACCGCTATACCCGCGAACATGAGTGGATCTCGCTCGAAGGCACTGTCGGCATCGTGGGCATCACCGACTACGCCCAGAACTCCCTGGGCGACATTGTCTACGTCGACGTGCCCAAGGTGGGCGAAAAGGTGACCGCCAACGCCACTTTTGGCTCGGTAGAGAGCGTGAAGGCTGTCAGCGATCTTTACTCGCCCGTGACCGGCACTGTGACGGCCACAAACGAGGAGCTCAAGGCTTCGCCCGACAAGATCAATGAAGCTCCGCACGAAACCTGGATCATCAAAGTAGAGCTGGCGGACCCGGCAGAGTTTGAGAAGCTGCTGGATGCGGCGGCTTATGAAGCATTTATCTCGGAAGAAAGCTAGAGACAGGGACTAGGGACTGCTCATGGCTGCTTTGCAAGGAGAAGGGCATGGGGGAATCGTTCAAGAATCTAGCAGTCTGGCAGCGGTCGATTGAATTGACGCTGGCCATCTATAAACTCACTTCCAAGTTTCCGGATTCAGAACGATTCGGTCTCACCAATCAATTACGCAGAGCATCAGTGTCAATCGCGAGCAATATTGCAGAGGGATATGGCCGCGCAACCAAGGGAGAGTATGTGCAGTTTCTCGGCCATGCGCGCGGCTCCAACTCTGAATTGGAGACGCAAATCGTCATCTCAAAGGCATTAGGCTTTGGGTCCAAGCAGACGCTCGAAATAGCAGAGGCATTATGCAATGAGGTCGGCCGTATGTTGGGTGCGTTGATCAAGTCCCAGCGGCCAAGAGTCCCTAGTCCCTTAGTCCCTAGTCCCTGATCCCGGAGGGATCACACATGCGCTACCTGCCCAAATCGCCCGCCGAACGCGAACAGATGCTCGCCGACATCGGCGCGGCCTCCATCGACGACCTGTTTTCCGTTATCCCCGCCGAGTACCGGCTCGACCGCGACCTTAATGTGCCGCGCCAGCATGCGGAAAGCGAGATCATCGATTTCTTTCGCGCCGCCGCCGAGCAAACCGCCACGCGCTATCCCAGCTTCCTGGGCGCCGGCGCCTATCGCCATTACCGCCCGGTGATCATCGATTCCCTCGTTCAGCGCGGCGAGTTCCTCACCAGCTACACTCCCTACCAGGCGGAGATCACGCAGGGCACGCTGCAGGCCATCTTCGAGTTCCAGACCATGATCGCCGAGCTGACCGGCATGGACGTGGCCAACGCCAGCATGTACGACGGATCGACGGGCGCGGCGGAAGCCGTGATGATGGCCGTGCGCGTGACAGGACGCCACAAAGCTGTCGTCGCGTCCACCGTGCATCCGGAGTACCGCGAGGTGATGGCGACATACGCTAAGCACCAGGGACTGCCTTCAACGCTGGTGGGCTATGACCGCGAAACCGGGCGCGTGCACCTGGCTGCGCTGGATGCGCAAATCACCAGCGAAACGGCCGCGGTGCTGGTACAGAGCCCCAACTTCTTTGGCGTGATCGAAGACATTCCCGCTATTGCCGCGTTGGCTCATGCCAAGGGCGCGCTGCTCATCGTGTCCATTGCAGAAGCGATTTCGCTCGGCGTGGTTCGCCCTCCGGTCGAGGCGGACATCGTCAGCATGGAGGCGCAGTCGTTCGGCGTGGCGCTCAGCTATGGCGGTCCATTCTGCGGGGTGATTGCAGCTAAGGAAAAGTATCTGCGGCAGATGCCGGGACGCCTGGTCGGCCAGACTGTGGACTCGAACGGATACCGCGGGTTTGTGCTTACGCTGTCCACCCGCGAGCAGCATATCCGGCGCGAGAAGGCGACTTCCAACATTTGCACCAACCAGGCGCTGGTGGCGCTGATGGCGACCATCTTCCTGACTATTTACGGCAAGGAAGGCATTCGCGAATTGGCCGAGCACAACCTGGCCAAGGCGGCCTACGCATCGAAGACTTTTGCCGCTCAACCTGGCGCGAAGGTGCTGTTTCAGGGCGTGCCGCGCTTCCACGAGTTTGTCGTCGAGACGCAGGAAGACCCGGCCTCGCTGAGCCAGAGGCTGCTCGACGGGAAGATTGTTGGCGGTGTTGCGCTGAGCCGGTGGTATCCCGAGTTGCCGAACGCAACGTTGTGGTGCACCACCGAAGTCATCAAGAAAGAAGAGATCGACGCCGCAGCCAACATCCTTGCCGCTGCGCCGGTGGAGGCGTGATCGGAGACGGCCATGACTAAACAGACCTATCCGCCGAGAATCATGTACGTCGAACTTAAGGGCGGAGGATTCCGCGCGGATAAGTTTGGAAACGTCAAGGTAGGCGAAAACGCTGGCCTGCACGGCACTTCCCGGATTGGTCGAGTGACTTTCAGCCGCACGGGCGCGACGCTCAACTATCGCGGTAAGTCTTTCCAGAGCCTCAAAGGAAGCGGCTTCAAGGCAAACTACTTCGATGTTGAAACGGGCGAGCAGTATTGGATTTCGGGGCCGAGGAAGGATGGGACGGACCGGCTCTACAAAAGCGACTGGCCGGTCGAGATCGACGAGGATGTGCGGGAGGAATACTGGACTCAGATTCGCAAGAAGCCCGAATGGAAGACGCGGACGCAGAGCTCGTTATCGACTACGAGCCGACCGAATGCAACTTCCTTGACGCGCGTGTGAACGCGAAAAGAAGTCTTTGCGCGCTCTGTATCAGGGCATGGCTTCAGCCGGGCCGCATCGGTGCCAGTAGCTTCGGACGGCCTTTTGCTTTGTAACAGGGCATGACTTTAGTCGTGCCGAATGGGAATCAAAAAGGGGAGCGGGCTTTAGCCCTTGCAATGGCGCGACCGGGCAGAAAATCATCATCGGAGAACATTCTCAACCCGGCTCGAACATTTTTCACGACCACGAAGACGAGCATGGGCCGTCGCCTGTTGCAGTCGGAGCGAAACGCGGGACTCCTCATTGACGTGCTTCGTTCCCTGGTTGCGGAACGCGCATTCAAGCTGCATGATTTTGTGGTCATGCCGGATCATTTGCACCTTTTGTTGACCGTCGAGGATGAGATGACCGTCGAGAAGGCGATGCAGTTGGTGAAGGGAAGATTCTCGTACCGTTTGGGCAAGGAATTGGGATTCAAGGGTGAAGTGTGGCAAAGGGGCTTTTCCGAGGTGCAGGTGCTCGGCGAACAGGATTTTGAGAAACATCGAGCGTACATCGCCAACAACCCGGTGAACGCGGGTTTGGTCGATGTACCGGAGAAGTACCCTTATTGCTTCAAAACCTTGGCACGGAAGAAGACGGAGATGCAGGGGGCGCCCGCGCCTTCAGAGCTGTAGTGGCGGGCCGGCTTTGGCAGGGGCTGAAGCCCGGTGTCAGGATTGTGGCATTATCGGCACGACTGAAGTCGTGCCCTGTTACAGAGCACGTAAAATTGGGCGCTTGTACGGCCAGAAACCTGGAACAAGAAAATGTCATTTAAGAGGAAAGTAAATATGGCTCAACAGACCGAAACATCAATGCCCAAAACGCTCGGCAAAGTCCGCCCGCACCAGACGCAGAACGAAGCACTGGTCTTCGAAAAATCGTCGCCGGGCAAGCGCGCGTACAAAATGCCCCCGCTGGACGTGCCTGCGGTGGATGCGGCGGCGCTGCTCGGCGACGCGCATCGCAAGGTTCCCGGCCTGCTGCCGGAACTGAGCGAGATCGAGATCATTCGCCACTTCACGCGGCTCTCGACATGGAACTACGCCATCGACCTGGGAATGTATCCGCTTGGTTCGTGCACGATGAAGTACAACCCGCGCGTGAATGAGCTGGTGGCTCGCATTGAAGGACTGGCGGAGGCGCATCCTTATCGGCCCGACTCGCGCGCGCAGGGCATCCTTTCCGTCTTCGACCTGCTGCAGCGCTGCCTCATCGAGATCACCGGCATGGACGCGATTACGCTGCAGCCGGCGGCCGGCGCGCATGGCGAGTTCACCGGAATCCTTCTCGTCCGCGCCTGGCATGAGTCGCAGGGGAATCCGCGCAAGAAGATTCTCATTCCTGACTCCGCGCACGGCACCAATCCCGCCACGGCAGCCATCTGCGGCTACTCGGTCGAGAACCTAAAGTCCAACGCCGAAGGCGGAATCGATCTCGAAGCCCTCACCCGCCAGGTCGACGAAGAGACCGCCGCGCTGATGCTCACAAACCCTTCCACCATTGGCGTGTTCGAAAGCCAGATTCACAAAATCGCCGACATTCTGCACGCCAAGGGCGCGCTGCTCTACATGGACGGCGCCAATATGAACGCACTGGTGGGCAAGGCGCGGCCCGGCGACTTTGGCGTGGACGTGATGCACCTGAACCTGCACAAGACGTTTTCAACGCCCCACGGTGGCGGCGGTCCCGGCTCCGGGCCGGTGGCGTGCAAGGCGTTCCTGGAGCCGTTTCTTCCCACGCCGGTGCTTGTCCGCAGCGCCGCTGCCTCTGATCCGCAAAGTCTCCGTGCCCCATCGCTGCGCGTTCTATCTGGCTTTAAGCCCGGAGACCCCGAGCCGCACCCGCCGTCCGTGCGCACCGACTTGGGTTTTCCAGCCTTTCCCCGGGTCCTCGAAGAAGAGGCGGCGGAAGGAACGGAAAGCCAGGGTTCGAAGCCCGTTGGCGAGCTGGTATGGGACTATAACCGGCCGCACTCCGTAGGCCGCGTGCGCGCCTTCTACGGCAACACCGGCATGTTCATCCGCGCGCTGGCTTACATCCTCGCCAATGGACCCGACGGCCTTCGCCAGACCACCGAAGACGCTGTCCTCAACGCCAACTACATTCGCCACGGCCTGGAAGATCTCTACGAGCTGCCTTACAAGACCGCCTCAATGCATGAGGTGGTCTTCAGCGACAAGCGCCAGGCTGCGAAGGGCGTAAAGACCGGCGACATTGCCAAGCGGCTTATCGATTACGGATTTCACCCGTACACCGTCAGCTTCCCGCTGATCGTGCACGGCGCACTGATGATCGAACCCACCGAGAGCGAGTCGCTTGAAGAACTCGACTTATTCGTTGATGCGATGCGTTCGATCGCCAGGGAAGTGGAAGAAACACCGGAGTTGGTCAAGTCAGCTCCGCATTCCACCCGCGTTTCACGGCTCGACGAAGTGCAGGCGGCGAGAAGGCCTATTCTTCGCTGGCGTCCCACAGAGCCTGCGCCGGTTGCGCCTTCTCAACCTGGGCAGTTTGGGGCCATGGAAAACCTGCCGACGGCTTAGCGTTCGCCGGGAGTGCGACGGTGAACTTAAGAATTATCGAATCACGCGCAGGGTCTTCGACGCGTATTGGGCGATCTCGGCGTCCATGGTGACCAGCGTCAATCTCTCCACGGTCGCCTGCGCAATGAGGATGCGGTCGAATGGGTCACTGTGAATGGGCGGAAGGCTGTGCAGCGCGGCGATGTGCCGTGGATGAAGAAGCAGCGGCGTCGCGGCCAATTCATCAAGTGCGTCGAACCACCACGCGCGGGGGTCGCCCACGTCCAACTTGCCCTTCATACTCTTGATCGTCACTTCCCAGTAGCAGATGACGCTGAGTACGTTGGGGCCTGTATTCGCTGCCTTGCGGGCTGCGACAGAAAGCGCCTCCGGACGGCCGAGCGCCCAGATCGCCGTGTGCGTATCGAGCAGGTAGGAATCTGCTGGGAACTCCTGGCTCAATCCTCTTCACCCAGCAGTTCTCCTTCGGTCATTGGATCGTCCCAGCCAGGCAGCAGGCGGATGCGGCCCTTCATGCCGCCCAGGATCGGCTTGCGGCGCTCAGCCGGAGGACGCGCAATTTGGGCAACAGGACGGCCGTGGCGGGTGATGACCACCTGTTCGCCGTCCTCAACCATCCGGATCAACTCGGGCAGGCGGTTTTTCGCTTCTGCGGTGCTGACTTCCATGTCTGAAATTATAGCCATAATTTATGGCCATAAAACCGAACATTCGAAATGACGGCAAAGTGATGTATGATGAATGATGTTTGATGTCCGAGCAGCGATCCCATGCGCACGACCCTCGCCATTGACGACGATATTCTTGCTGCCGCCAAAGAGATGGCTGCCGCCGAGCGCAGGAGCATTGGCGAAGTCATCTCCTCGCTTGCCCGGCAGGCCCTCCGCCCCGCTCCTCACGCCTATCCAACCCGCAATGGCGTACCGCTGCTCGCGCTGCGCCCGGGCTCCCCGCGAGTCACCTCCGAAATGGTCCGCAAGCTCCAGGAAGAGCTCCCATGATCCAGGACGAGATCCGATGACCCGTTTCCTGCTCGACGTGAATGTCCTGATCGCCCTCATCGATCCGGCGCACGTTCAGCACGACCGGGCGCACGAGTGGTTTGCCGCGATCGGGCGTCATGCATGGGCCACCTGCCCGCACACCCAGAACGGCGTTCTCCGCGTCGTCGGCTCCGTCCGCTACCCAAGCTCGCCCGGCAATCCCGCCGCAGTGGCGGAGATCGTGTCCATCCTTCTATCGATGGCAGAACATGAGTTTTGGCCCGACGATGTCACCCTCTTCGACGCAGCGCTTGTCGACCCGGCCCGTCTCCTGGACTCTGCCCAGGTTACTGACAGCTACCTGCTTGCCCTCGCCTCTGCGCACGGTGGAAACCTCGCCACTTTCGACCGGCGGTTGGTGGCCGATGCTGTGCGCAACGGAAAACAAGCGCTGCACATCATTTCCTGAGCTCCGCGGCCCGCCATCCTGGCGGATCCAGCCGTGACGCTCTTGGCGCTCTTTTCCAGATTTCCAAAAAAGCGCGTCTTCTGCACAACCCGCCTTCGGCCTAAACTCACCTGATATGGCCACCATCCCCGATCTCACATTAGACCAAGGAATGCCCGCGAATGTGGAGGCTGAGAAGACTATTCTCGGCGCCATTCTGCTGGATAATGCGGCTCACTCGGAAGCCGCCGAGAAGCTCGATTCAGAAGACTTTTCTCTCGATTCGCATCGCCGTATCTTCTTGCGCATGAGCGAGTTGATGAACGAGCAGCGGGCGGTTGACATTGTCACGCTGTCCCACGAACTTGCCCGCTACAAGGAGGTCGAGTCGGTGGGCGGCGTGGCTTATCTGGCGTCCCTTACTGAAGGCCTGCCACGCCGCCCGGTGATCGAGGAGTACATCCGCATCGTCAAGGACAAGAGCCTGCTGCGCAAGCTGATGGGCATCTGCTCCATGGCCATTGCGCGGGCCGCGGACCAGTCGGAGTCGGCGCTGGACGTGCTCTCGATGGCCGAGACGCAGCTGATGGAGGTCAGCGAAAAGGGGCTGACACAGGGGTTTCAGTCGCTCGATCAGATCGTCCAGCATTCCTTTGGCACCATCGACAACCTCTACAAGCAGAGCCGCGAAATCACCGGCCTGGCCACTGATTTCACTGAACTTGACCGCATGACCAGCGGACTGCAGAAGGACGAGCTGATCATCATCGCCGCGCGGCCCTCCATGGGAAAGACGGCCTTCGCCATCAACATTGCCCAGAACGCGGCAATCAACCACCAGGCCATTGTGGCCATTTTCAGCCTGGAAATGAGCAAGGAGTCGCTGCTCAGACGCATGCTGGCCTCGCAGGCCTGGGTCGACCAGCAGATGCTGCAAAAAGGCTTTCTAGGCCGCGAAGACCACGCCAAGCTGCAGAATGCACTGGGCCAGCTGGTTGAGTCGCGCATGTTCATCGACGACACGCCGGGGATCTCCCTGGCCGAGATGCGGGCCAAGGCGCGGCGGCTGAAGCAGAATGCCGGGGGCCTCGACCTGATCGTGGTCGACTATCTGCAGCTGATGTCGGCCACGCTGCCCTCATCGAGCAAAAAGGGCTACGAGAACCGGACGCAGGAAGTGTCGGCCATCTCGCGCGGATTGAAGGGGCTGGCCAAGGAGCTGCACGTGCCCGTGGTGGCGCTTTCGCAGCTTTCCCGCGCCGGCGTGCAGCGCAAAGACGACAAGCGCCCCATGCTCAGCGACCTCCGCGAGTCCGGATCGATCGAGCAGGACGCCGACGTGGTGGCCTTCATCCACCGCGAGTCCTATTACAACCGGACGGAAGAGATGTCCGAGGCCGAGAAGGCCAAGTCGGAGATCATCGTCGCCAAGCAGCGCAACGGGCCCACGGATACGGTGTTTTTGAACTTTATTGGGAAGTTTACGCGGTTTGATAACCCGGATATGGGGCATGAGGGGTGATGGCGATTAAATCTTGGATGAGTGCCTCGGCCCTGATCGTGCTTTTTGCAACCATGATCCTCGTGTACCCAAGCATCATGACCTGCTGGAGGAACTGGCCGAATGAGCGGAAAACTGATCCATAAGAACACTGAGTTCTCCGAGGTTCTCGGCATAATCCGCGCAGGCCGCGCCAAGGCATACAAGG
>Ga0302320_10005848_pt1 | contig 27430 bp, 33 predicted proteins | sample Bog_T0_3_FD_202130 | JGI IMG/M metagenome (GOLD analysis project Ga0302320, IMG submission 202130) | Peat permafrost microbial communities from Stordalen Mire near Abisko, Sweden - Bog_T0_3 | ecosystem: Environmental > Terrestrial > Soil > Wetlands > Peat | place: Sweden: Abisko, Stordalen Mire...
CCAGCAGTCCCGCCAATGCTCCCTGGTTGCCGACTTTGCGCCAGCACATCGCCGACGTGGCCCGACAGGGCGGCTTCGACGCCACCGCGATCACCCCGGCCGCCCCCAGTCCGCCTGGCAATGGCGCCGAAGCCGCTGCGGCGCCCGCGATGCCCGGCGGTGCAGCCGCCGCTGCCATCGCTCAGCAATCCCCCGCCGACCAGGCCAAAACCATTCGCGCCATGGTCGATGGGCTGGCGACCCGACTGCAAAGCCAGCCCGACGATTATGACGGCTGGATGCGGCTCGCCAAATCCTACAAGGTCCTGGGTGAACGCGACAAGGCGATCGCCGCCGCACGCCACGCCATCGGACTGCGGCCGACCGAAATCGAACCGCGCCTGGCGCTGGCGCAGATCCAGCTCGGCGACGCCACCGATACGGCTTTGCCCGGCGACTTTCTGGCCACGCTCAAGGATGTGCTGGCGATCGACGGCGATGACGCCACGGCACTTTACTATCTTGGCATCGCCGCGGCAGCATCCCACCAACCGGCCGAAGCGCGCCGGCTGTGGCAAAAATTGCTGACGCATCTGCCCGCCGAGGGAACGGAGCGGGTCGAGGTCGATCGCCGACTGCAGGCGCTGGATTAAATTATTACAAACGGATCGGCCGGGGTTTCCACCAGGGAGACCAGCAGCAGCAGGCAGACCGCCAGGACCAGCAGCGCCAACAGCAAACGGGTTTGCTCGGCGCGCAGGCGGGTGCCAAAGCGAGCGCCGATCTGCGCCCCGATCACGCCACCGGCCAACAGGGTCGCCATCAGCACTATATCGACCGTACGGGTCTGCACCGCCTGCAGGAAGGTGACGCTGGATGTGACGAAAATGATCTGGAACAGCGAGGTGCCGACCACCACCCGGGTCGGCATTTCCAGCAGATAGATCATCAGCGGTACCAGGATAAAACCGCCGCCCACCCCCATGATCGCCGAGAGAATGCCGCCGGTCGCTCCCACCGCCATCGGCAACAAGGCGCTGACATAGAGCCCCGAGCGTGGAAAGCGCATCTTCAGCGGCAGATTGCCCCATCGGTGGCGGTGCAACTTTTGCGGCGCCGGCGCCTGCTGCAATTGACGCAAGGCTTTCAGGCTTTCCAGCAGCATGGTGCCGCCGACGAACCCCAGAAACGCCACATAGCTGAGATTGATCACCAGATCGACCTGACCCAGATGACGGAGCCAGGAAAAAATCTGCACGCCGACCGCGGAACCGAACACGCCGCCAGCCGCCAGCACGGCGCCCATGCGGAAATCGACATTACGCCGCCGCCAATGCGCCAAAACCCCGGAGACCGAGGCGCCGACCACCTGGTTCGCGGCTGAGGCAACCGCCACCGGCGATGGCACGCCCATCAGAATCAGCAGCGGCGTCAGCAAAAAGCCGCCGCCCACGCCGAACAGGCCGGACAGGAAGCCGACACCGCCGCCCAACAGCAACAGGGTCACCAAATTGAGGGAAAGTCCGGCGATCGGCAGATAGATCGGCAACAACGCCGCCGGTCTAGGCGGTTTCGACCGGCGCGCCGGCGGCCACCCAGGCCAGCAAACCGCCGGCCAAGCGGTTGATAGGACCCTGATAGCCGTTCTCGATCAAGGATTGTGCCGCGACGCCGCATCGGCTCGCCGAACGGCAATGCAACAGCAAATGCTTGCCGACCGGCACCTCCGGCAACGCGTCAGGATCCCAAACCGACAAGGGTAGCAAAGTCGCACCCTTGATGTGTCCGGCGTCATATTCATGCTGCTCGCGCACGTCGACCACCACTGCGTCACCGGCTTCGATCCAGGCCTGCGCTGTCGGCACATCGACCATGGTCACTTGCTCGCTCATTTGCCCGAAGGTCCTTGGCCCGAAAGGGATGGTCGCCAGGGACGCAAGATGAGACGCAAAGGGCGGTTTGGCAAGCTGCGCGTTCAGAAAGCGCTTTACAAATTCCATTGCAGATGCGGCATGAAATGTACCCAGCCGACGGTCGGTTTACCGGCTTCGTTGATTTCTGCGGCGCGGCGTTGTCGCACCAGGCTGCGCATCGAGGCGTAATAATCGATGGAACTGCGTTTTATGTCGTCGATGGCGTCGATATTGGCGTCCAGCAGAGACAGCACGGATATGCCGAAGCGGGTTTCCGCCACCCACATCAAATGGTTGCTGTCCAGATAATCATCGAGCGGATCGGCGAATGAGTCGACCAGCAGTCCGGCGGCGTCGCGCGGATTGGAACCACCCAGCAAAGGAAGTACCAGATACGGGCCCTCGCCGGCGCCCCACACCGCCAGGGTTTGCCCGAAATCGGCATCGCGGCGAGGAATGCCGAGCGGTGCCGCTACATCCATCAATCCGCCGACTCCGAAGCTGGTATTGAGGACCAGGCGGGACAGCGATTGTCCGGCGCCGGTAAAATTGGCCTGCAATATCTGGTTGAGGAAAATTACCGGCACTTTGAGGTTGCCCAGCACATTGGCGACCATCTGCCGGCCCAGATCGGGAACCACGTCGCGATAGCCGGTGGCCAACGGATGCAGCACATTGCGGTACGCAAAATCGTTCGACCTGAAGATAAAGCGGTTGGCCGGTTCGAACGGGTCGTTCACCTCGTTATAGGCCGCCACCGCCTCAGGGTCATCGGCCGGCGGTCTGTCGGCGCAGCCGGCCAGGACAGCGAGGGCAGCCGCCGTCACAGCGAACCGCGTGAAGTAGGTGAAGCGGGGGGAAAGCATTGATTGTCCTGTGCTGATGGCACTGCTGCCATGGGCGTAGCATGGAACGTCGAAAATTTCTAGCCGCACCGCCGCAAACGGAATAAGTCTGTCGCAGTTCGACGAGTTCGCCCCGTTTTGCCTGTGCCGCGCCTGATGTCCGAAACCCTGCTCGATACCCAAGGGCTGAATTGCCCGCTACCGATTCTGAAGGCGAAAAGGCTGCTCGACCGGCTGCCTGAGGGAACGCTGCTGCGGGTGTTGGCAAGCGACCCGGTCACAAGGCGGGACTTTCCCGCCTTTTGCCGGCAGACCGGACATTTCCTGGTGGAACAGGGTGAACCGGCGGCCGGGGTCTATGCATTCTTGATCAGGAAGGTGGTTGCCGGCCGATGACTCGCCCACTAGAGTGCCGCCTTTCTGGCAGGAATGCGGAGTTTAGTCGATGACCGATAACGACCCTACCGGGCGCTCGACCCGGTTCAGCAATCGGACGATCGCGCTTGGACTGGCTCTGGTCGCCATGCTCGCCTATGCGCTGATCGCTGTGCGCATGCGCTATGGCGCCCTATGACGCTGGTGGATGTTCTGCCGCATGTTACGGCAAGCTTGAATGGGTTGGCCGGTCTAATGGCGGTCACCGGCGTGTGGCTGATCAAGACTGGCCGACGCCAGGCGCACCGGGCGGTGATGACCGGCGCCATGGCGGTTTCGGCGGTATTTCTGGCGACCTATCTGCTGCATCACTTCCTGCATCCTCTGCATGAATTCCCGGGTATCGGCGCGGTACGGCCGCTCTATTTCACCCTGCTGGTCAGCCATGTCGCTCTGGCTGTGATCGTTACGCCGATGATCATTGTCACTTTCCTCCGCGCGCGCGCCGGCTGGGCGACCGGCCTGCTCGAACGCCACAAGGCTCTGGCGCGCTGGACATTTCCGATTTGGCTCTATGTTTCGGTGACCGGTGTGCTGGTCTATTGGCTGCTGTTCCATGTCTATGTGTGATTGGTCATCGCCATGAAGGACAGCATGGGCCTGCCGACGGGCGTGCCGCCGGCCGGACTCGACAATGAAGAGCGCCGCCTTCTGGCGGGCTGGATGCTGCTGGCGGTGGGATCACTGGCGGCGGCAGGGCTGCTGGCCCTGCTGCTGGCGCTGGCGCGCTCGCCCGGCGCCGAAGTCTGGTTTCCCTGGCCTTGGCAGAGCTTTTTCAGGAAGGCGCTGGTCACCCATGTGGCGATGGCCTTCGTCGTCTGGTTGTTGGCCATGCTGGGCGGGTTGGCGGCCTTGGCGCGGCCGGGCGGCATCGCCAGCCGCGCCGGCTTGATGCTCGCAGTCGCAGGGGCCGGGCTGATGCTGTTGCCAGCGCTGGCCAATCAGGGCCAGCCGCTGCTGGTGGATTATGTGCCGGTGTTGAGTACGCCCGCCTTCTATGGCGGGTTGGCGCTGCTGGCGACCGGTGTCACGCTGCCGATCCTGCATTTGCTGGCGCGCCCACCACGTTGGGGTATCGCGCTCGGCATGGGGATCGGTACCGCCGGCGTCATATATCTGCTGGCCTTGCTCTGTTTTGCGCTGGCTTGGTGGGGCTTTCCCGCCGGCGCCCGACTGGGCAGCAACGACGCGGCGATTTTCTGGGGTGGCGGCCATCTGCTGCAGATCGTGAATAGCGCAGTTCTGCTGACCGTCTGGCAGGTGTTGGGCGAGCAAGTGTTCGGTCGGCCGCCTTTGTCGTTGCGGGCGTGGCGCGGCGTCTGCCTGTTGCTGCTGCTGGCCGCCATGCCGGGGCCGGTTTTCTACGGCTTCTGGCAGGGCAACGACCCGGCGCTGCGCCAGGCCTTCACCCGGCTCTACTGGACCGTCCTGCCCTTGCCGATCCTGATCGGTGGCGCCGCCCTGGGCTGGCGTCTGCTGCGATCGGCGCCGGTCTGGCGATCACCCGCTTATCTGGCGCTGCTGCTGTCATTCGCCACCTTCGCCGCCGGCGGCCTGCTCGGGCTGTTCGCCGACGGCGGCGATACTCGCACGCCTGGCCATTACCATGCCGAGATCGTCGGCGTGACACTGGGTTTCATGGGATTGTTTTACGGCGTGATCCTGCCGGTGCTGTGCCGCGGCGGCCGCAATGGCGGCGTGCTGCTGTGGCAGTTCTGGATGTTGGGCGGCGGCCAGCTGCTGGCCTGCCTGGGTCTGTTCCTGGCCGGCTCGCAAGGCGTCGGCCGCAAAATTGCCGGCGCCGCGCAAGGCCTTGACAGTGTCGGCAAGATTATAGGCATGTCACTGAACGAGGCCGGCGGCGCCATCGCGGTGATCGGCGGCGTGCTGTTCGTCGCCATCGCCGTGACGCGCCTGTTGGCGCCGACCCCGCGGGCGTGAGGGGAACGAGATGACAATACGTTCCTATGTTCAGCTTATGAAGCTGCGGATCGGCCTGATGGTGGTGCTGATGGCGGTGATGGGCTATGTCGCCGTCGCCGACCGCATCGATCCGCTGCGTCTGGCGGTTCTCTCCCTGGCCATGCTGCTGGGTTCGGCCAGTTCGTCGGTGTTCAACCATTTCTACGATCGCGACATCGATCTGTTGATGAAACGGACGCGCCTGCGGCCCTTGGCAAGCGGCCAGATGGCGCATCCGGCCAATGTGCTGTGGTTCGCGATGGCACTGATGCTGGCGGGCTGCGGCATCGCCGGCGCCTATTTCAATCTGGTGGTGGCGCTGCATCTGTTCCTGGGGATTTTCTTCTATGCCATCGTCTATACGGTTTGGCTGAAGCGGCGCCACTGGAGCAACATCGTCATCGGCGGCGCCGCCGGCAGTTTCGCCGTGCTGGCAGGCGGGGCCGCCGTGGATCCGGCACGCTGGCTGTTGCCGTTCCTGCTGTCGATCACCTTGTTCCTATGGACCCCCAGCCATTTCTGGAGTCTCGCCATCCTGCTGGAGGAGGATTACGCCAAGGCGGGCATTCCCATGTTGCCGGTGGTCAAAGGCGACCGGGCCACCGCCTGGATCATCTTCGGCAACACATTGCTGCTGGTCGCTTCGTCGCTGCTACCGGTGCTGTTCGGCAAGTTGGGATGGCTTTACGGCGTCGTCTCGCTGCTGCTGGGCGGGCATTTCCTGTGGACCAATTGGCGCATGGTACGCACCCAGAGCCGCGCCCTGGCGCGCCGCAATTTTCTCGAATCGATGTTCTATCTGGTCGGTCTGTTCATTGCCGTATTGGTTGATGTGAGTCTCAAGACCTAACCTCAGTTGGCGACCACGCCGCCCGCCAACACCGGGTTGGGCGGGGTGTCGGCGGTCAGCTTCACCCCCTTTTCGCGGCGGCCGACCCGCCACATCGAGGCCAGCAGACAGAAGCTGGTCCACGCCAGCGTGACGATCAAGGCGGTGACATAGGTTCGATCCGCCAGCATGGTGGGGGCGTCGTGATAGAACGGCGCCCGCATCAGCACCAGCGCATGCGCCACCGGATTGGCCAGCATCAGCGCCTTCAGCCAGACGGCCGCCTGGGTGATCGGGAACAAGGCGCCGGACAGCAGCCACAAAGGCATCAGGAACACCATCATGATGGCGTGGAAGCCGGCGGTCGAGCGCATGCTCCAGGCAAAAAAGAAGCCCATGCCGGCAAAGCCGGTGCTGGCCAGCAGATAGGACAGGATCAACAGCGCAAAGCCGCCGGCGCTGGTCGACAAGCCCAAAAACGGCGCCGCCAGGGTGAAGATCAGCGTCTGCACCAGGGCAATTGCGGCGCCGCCGCACACCTTGCCGAGCACGATCGCCAGCCGCGATACCGGCGCCACCAGCACGCTTTGCAGAAATCCGGCGTCACGGTCCTCGATGATGGTGATCGACGAGAAGATGCTGGCAAACAGCATCATCATCAGCATGACGCCGGGATAAAAATATTCGAGATAGCTGACCTGCTCCATGCCGGGCGCATGGAACGAAGCGGAAAAGCCGGAGCCCAGAAACAGCCAGAACAGGATCGGCTGCGCGACGATACCGATGACGCGCTGCGGCTGGCGCATGAAACGGACGAATTCGCGGATGGCGAGCGCCAGAGCAACGCGGATCATTGGACGACAAGCTCCAAAGCGGGAGAAAAGGCGACCGGTTTGCCGGTCAAGTGGATGAAGACGTCTTCGAGCGTCGGTTGTTTTATGGCGATACTGTCGATCTCGGGCCGAAACTGTGCCAGCAATTGTTCCAGGATCGGCAGGCTGTCGCCATTGTCGGTTTCCTCAAGCCGGATCTCCTCACCATGGCGGTGAGTTTTGAAGCCGAGTTCGCGTTGGATGCGGCCCTCCAAAGATTCGGCGGCGCGGCTTTGCACCACCACCATCTCGCGGCCCAGACCGGCACGCAAGGCCGACGGCCGGTCATTGGCCAACAATTTGCCGTCCTGCATGATCACCACCTGATCGGCATCCTCGGCTTCCGAAAAGACGTGACTGGTCATCAGCACGGTCATCAGCCTTTGCCGTTGTATAGCCTGCAGCATGCTGACGAATTTGCGGCGGCTGGCCGGGTCGAGACCGCTGGTCGGCTCGTCGAGCAGCAGGAATGCCGGCTCGGTCAGCAAGGCCTTGGCCAATTCGACTTGGCGGGCGAGGCCGCCGGACAGGGTGTCGACGCGGTCCTGCAGCCTCTGCTCGAGATCGCTCCAGGCCAGCGCCTCTGCCAGCCGCTTGACGAAAAGCGGCCGCGGGATGGCGTAGAGCGCTGCATGCAGGCGAAGATTTTCCAGCACTGACAGATGTTTGTCGACGGCGGGACTTTGGAATACCACCCCCATTTTGGCGCGCGCGTCGGCCGGCCGGCGCAGCAGATCGATGCCGTCGAGCCGCACGCTGCCCGCCGATGGCACCGTCATGCCGGTCAAAATGCGGAACAGCGTCGATTTGCCGCTGCCATTGGGACCGGACAGGATGCAGAAGCGGCCGCGCCCGACGCTGAGGTTGAAATCATCGAGCGCACGTCGCGCCGGGCTGTGGCGGCTGGCCGGATAAACATGGGTCACATGCTGAAGATCGATCATGATCCGGTTAAATGGAATGGAGCCGGGTCGCGAGTCAAGCCAAACACTCGCGCCGACGCTGCCGCCAGCCATCCAGAGCCAGAGACTCGGCGGCGGCGATGCTGTCGGCGCGACCTGCCAATTTGAGCGCGATGGCGGCAGTGCCGGCGATGATCGCCTCCATCACCGGGTCGTTCGCCTCGCCGCGCCACAGCGCCGCCAGCAGGCCCGGCTCGAGCGCGCTTTCCGGCGGGCTATGGTCGAGCAGTGCCGGCCATTCCTCCGCCATCGCCGTTCCGTTCTGCAATCCCTCGACCAGGCAGGGCTTTTCGACGCGGCGTTCCACTTCGCCGCCATCGCCCTTGAAACAGGCCAGGTGGGCCTGTCCCAGCAGCTTTGCCGCGTCGCGATGGACGGCGCGGTAATTCGGATGAAACACGCTGATCAGCGAGGCGGGCGCATCGAAGGGGTTCAAGTGGCGGATCACGCTGTGCAGCGGCGACCGCAGCCCCAGCAACTGTTTGAGGCTCATCAGTCGCTCCAGCCGGGGGTGGAACAGGCGCATCGGTACATAGGTGAAGCGCGCCTCCGCCAATTGCCGGGCGGCCTGCTCGAGGCTGACGGCCGGGGACAATCCGAGCGCCGCCAGCGCATCCTCGGTGTATAGTCGGCCTGCCGTATGGCCTTCGGCGCCATGCATGGCCACGCGCAGCCCCAGTTCGGCAAGCAGCAGCGCCGACAGGATGAACAAAGGCGCCCGACGCGCCTTGCCGGCATAGGAGGGCCAATCGATATCGACGGGCGGCGTCGGCGTCGGCGCGAGAGTTTGCCGGATCGCCTCGGCGAAGCCGGCCAATTCTTCCGGCGTTTCGGTTTTGACCCGCAGCAGGCAAAAAAACGCCCCGATTTGCTCGGCCGCGACCTGTCCGTCCAGGATCATCGTCGCCGCCGCATGCGACTCCTCCTGCGTCAGCGGTCGCGACAGGCGCGGTCCCTTGCCGAGGATACGGATAAAGGGGGCGAAGGGATGTTCGGCCATCGGCTCAGAACCAAGCCAGGCAGGGATTATGGTCGATCGTCATGGCGACGAATTCCGCCATCGCGATCGGCCGCAGACCGGGTGCCAAGGGCCGCGACGCCAGGCCGCGCAAGGCGAGATCGGGGGTCAGCACGAAGGCGCGGCGCGCGCCTATTTGCGTCGACAGAGGATGGTCGGCCAGTGCGGCATAGACGCCTTCCTCGAGCAACAGAAAATCGGCATCGACGCCGGCACGGTCCAGGCAGGCGGACAGCGCCGTGACAGCATGAATGGTGTGCAGCGTCCGGTTCATGTCGTCACCACGATGTCCGACTGGGCGATCAGATCCGCCAAGGCGCCCTGCTCATAGAGCCGGAATGCCGGCGGCAGCGCCTGGCCGGTCAGGCCGCGCGGCGCCAGCGATTGGCGTTCGACGCCGAGATGCTCGACGCTTTCCAGCAGCAGCTCGGGCAATCCAACCGCCAGCCAATAGACGCCGTCATCGAGCAGCAGCAGTCGGATATCCTGGTCGAAGGCGGCGGCGGTCATCGCCAAATCGAAACATTCGGCGCCGGTGACCAGCGGCGATTGCCGGTGCAGGAACAGGAATTTTTTTTGCTTCATTGGCCGAATACCAGGACCCGATCGGCCGCCAATGCCGCTTCCAGCCATTGGCCAACACCGGAAATGCGAAAACCGGGCGCCAGATTGGCCTCGCGCACGCCACGCCGCAGCCCGGCGCTGCTGCACAGCACCAAGGACACACCGTGCTCGGCAGCCAACAGCGACCAGGCGCCGACCAGACCCTGTTCCGGCGCCGGTGGCGCCGTCAGGCGGTTGGCGAGATACGCGCCGTCGCCCTGAAAGAACACCTGGTCGATCCGGTGCCCCTGCGCCAAGGCTTCGCGCGCGAAGCTCAGCGCGAGCGAACCACCGGCGCGCGGTGCGTCGCCGCGGATCAACAGCGCAAACCTCATGGCGCGCGCTCCGCAGCTTCCGTCACCTGGTCGAGCAGCAGGGCGATGATCTCGTCATCGTCGCCGATACCGCTCTGCAGCCAGAGCTGCCGGTCATGGCTGCCGCTGCCCTGATCCAGCAGCGCCGGCAGATCCTCCGACAGATGCATGCCGGCCGACAGCAGCAGCGGTTGCACGATCACGCGGTTTCCTCGCACCAAAGCCTGCCAATCGCTGGCAAACGGCGCCTGCTCGAGATAGAGCAGAACGATCTCGGCGAAATGAGGCGACGATCTGAGCGCGGCGGCGATCGCCTCCGGCGTTTCGCTGGCGGTGCCGGCGCGCGAGCCATGGGCGATCAGCAGCAGGGTGGTGTCCGAGGGCCAAATGTCCTGGTCACGGCACAGGCGGACGGCCCGTCGCTCGATCAGCTGCGGCACAAGCTTGTGGCAGCCGACCGGCGCGCAATAGACGATGCTTTGCCTGCCCCGCCGGGTAACCGGACCGGTCAGGCCCAATCGGGCGGGGATCAATTCGCGGCTGTGCTTGCCGACCCCGGCGAAAAAAGGCACCACGAACACCCGGTCGCCCTGCAGATGGTCGGGCGACAGCAAGGGTTCCTGCCGCCAGAAGGCGACATCGACCCGGGCGAAGCGGCCGCTCTCGCGAACTTTTTCGGCCAGGCGCGCCAGATCCGCGGCCACCGCCTTGTATCGGCTGGATCCGTGGGCGACCAGCAGCAGCGAATCGCGGTCAAGATTGAGGGGATGGTCTTTCACGGTCGCAGTGTAGCAACTCGCCAAGCCGGAAAAAGCGATAAACGCACCCTCTTGACGGGACGGCTTCTTCATGGTGGTTTGTCGGTCTCCTCCCGATAGTTGTCATTCGACCAGCGAGATCGTTTCATGAGCATTCCCAATACCTTGATCTTTGTCGATCTGGCATCCGACGATCCGGCCGCCGCCGGCGAATTCTATGCCAAGGTGTTTGGCTGGCAAAACGACCCGCGCCCGCTCGGGGTCTATCATCGCATGGTGCCGGGCGGCAATTTCCGCCACAAGGACGGCAGCGAAAGCGCGATCGGCAATCTGCATATCGGCATTTTCAAGGCCGACAATGCGCGCCCCCACCCTGAGCCCGCCGGCGTTCCGCCCCGCGACCTCAGCCGGGAGGGCCGCAAGCCGCGGCTGTGGGTGCTGGTCAGTGATGACGACAGCAGCGACGCGATCCTGGCCCGCGCCGAGGAATGTGGCGCCACCATCCTCTGGCGCAATCATTATTGGAAGGAATTCAACGGCTACAACCATGCCTTCCAGGATCCCTGGGGCAACGAAATCCTGCTGTGGGGCAAGGCCGGGGAAAACCCTCAGATTCCTGCCAATTTCACGCGGGAATAGGCGCGCCGCGCGATGGCCAGGCAACCCGCGATCTATTTGCCGCATGGCGGCGGTCCCTGTTTTTTCATGGACCCGCCGGCCGAGGAGCCGACCCGCTGGCTGGCGATGGAACAGTATCTGCGGCGGATTCCCAGCTTGCTGCCGGCCAAGCCGGATGCACTGCTGGTGGTCTCGGCGCATTGGGAAATGCCGCGCCCGACGCTTCTGACGGCCGCGCATCCCGAACTGCTGTTCGATTATTACAATTTTCCGGCGCATACCTATCGGCTGACCTATCCTGCGCCCGGCGCACCGGCATTGGCGGCGCGGGTGCGGACCCTGTTGGCGGCGGCCGGCATCGACAGCGACGAAGACAGCCGGCGCGGCTATGACCACGGCATTTTCATTCCGCTCAAGGTGGCCTTTCCCGACGCCGACATTCCCATTTTACAAATGTCGATGCAGCAATCGCTCGATCCGGCGTTTCACATCGCGGTCGGCCGCGCGCTCGCCGGTCTGCGCGATGACAACATCCTGATCATCGGCAGCGGCCTCAGTTTTCACAATCTGCGCGCGCTCGGCGATCCAGCGGCGGTGGCGCCGGGTCGGGCGTTCGACCGCTGGATGACCGAGGTGCTATGCGACGGGCCGCTGGCCGAGCGCGAGACGCGGCTGACCGACTGGAGCGAAGCGCCCGGCGCCCGCATCGTCCACCCACGCGAGGATCACTTGCTGCCGCTGATGGTGGCGGCCGGCGCCGGCAGCGGCGATGAAGGCCATCACGCCTTCAGCGGCACGATCTGGGGCAAAGCGGTCTCCGCTTTTCATTTCGGCTAGAACCACACCCCGTCGGCATCGGCATCGGTGGCGCTGACGCCGGTGAACCCGCAGGTCCAGGTCTGCGTGTCGGTAACCCCGCCGCCGCAGGGTGCGCTCACCTGCTGGGTACCTTGATAGACCGTATAGTTCAAGGTTCCTTGCTGCGTCCCACTGCACAAATAGACGGTCTGTGTTCGGCAGCAAACGGTCACGGTGATGTTGGGCGGCGGCCCGCCGCTTGTCGTGCCGGCGCGAAACCCCCGCCATTCCGTTTGGTTGGCGAGCGGGACCTCGACCGGGCCGGGCGTGGCGGGGTCACTGGCGACCAGCCGGCAGGGCCCGGTACTGGCGCCCCAATTGCCGCCGGCGGGGTCGACGAACAGGATGCCGCCGGGATCGACAACGGCGAAGCGGTCGTTCATGCCGCCGGTTGCGGCATAGGGATAGATCCGGGCGGCGTTGTAGCCGTCACCATAGACGTCGACCATGCCCGGCATTTGCGGTGGGGGCGCTGGCCCGCTGTCGGCCGCCGCCGCCAGCGCCAGCAGGAGCGTCGCCAGGGCGAGGATCGGTTTCAGATTACCGCGCATGACCCCCCCGCTCTTCACGCAGGCGTCTCAGCGCCAGGATGAAATGGTAGCGATAGCGCTCGGCCTGGAGCGGCGTGTGGCTGTTATAGTAGCCGACCGCCACACCGTAATTGCCGTGCGCCTCATTCAGATAACTCCGGAAGATCGCCGCCGCCGCCAGCGCATTGGCGCAACCATTGTCGCGCAGCAGCGCAAACGTCTCGCGTTCGCTCGGCTGCCGCCAGGCCAGGGTTACGCTTTTCAGCCAGGTGGCGTCATTGATCTGAAACGGCCCGATATCCCAGGAAGTGACATGCCCGTCTGGCGCCTTGTTGGCGGTGACGGCGCCAACCTGGCCACCCTCGACGCGGCGCAAGCCGTCGAGCAGATCGACCGGCAGCTGAGTGAGGCCGGCGATATAGGTCAGGCAGGCGAAGGTGAGGGGTACCAGCGTCATGTCAGGGCGCCTCCCCCGCAGGCCTGCGGGCAACCATCAGCGTCTCCTTAAGCGCCGCGATCCGCCGCCGATCTTCCGCCACCTGGTGGTGCAGCTGCCGCACTTCCTCGATCAGGGGCGCGATTAGTCCGTCATAATTGACCTGCTTGTCGCCGATGGCGTTGCGGGTGACCAATTCCGGCAGGCTGATTTCCACATCCTGGGCGATCACCCCCAGATCGGGCCGACCGTCGGAGTTCCAGCGCCAGCTTTTGCCCCGGATCGGCGCCAACAGCCGCCAGGGGTCGGCGATCGGCGCGATGCGATTTTTAAGGGACCGATCCGAGGTGTGATAATAGACCTGCGCCGAAACGCTGGTGGTTGCGACCATGGTTGCGGCATTGACGCCATTGGCGTTGTTGATGTTGTTGCCGCCCAAATCGAGATCGGTGGTCATGCGATTGGCCGACGCATTGCCGGAAATGGGAACACGGGCCAGATAATTGGTGGTGCCGATCGAATCATTGTCGGTGATCACGGCGGCGAAGGCGTTGGCCGCCGGCGAGCAGGCGTGGGCGCCGGTGAATAAAGACAGGGCCTGTGACCCGCCCGGATAGACGGCGTTGGCGGCGGCCAGATCGATCACGCCGGCGAAGGCCTGGCCCGCACTTTGCGCAACGATTTGCGCGTCGACATAGGTCTTGGGGCTGGCCTCGTTCACCACGGTCAAGATGCCCTGCAGATTGGCGCCGCTGTTATAGGTACGGAATTCCAGGCACCAGGTTCCGCCGGTCGGCGTGGTTGCCGATACCGAGGGGTCGAGCACGAACAGGTTGATCATGTCGGTGACGGTATAAGACCAGGCAGCATTAGCGGCGGCGCTGAGGATGTTCGAGCGGTTGACCGCGGCGAATTCGCGGGCCGCCAGCACCATGGCGCCGGCCTGGGCGGCATAGCGGACATCGTCGGTGTTCTGCAGCTTTTGGCGGGTCAGAAAGGCGATGCCACTGGCGATCATCGAGGCGACGACAATGGCGATGAGAGTGGCTCTAAGCTGGTCCACGCCAGATCCTCAATTGTCTCGAACGATGGATTGGACGGCGATCGCGCCATTGGGCACACCGGTGGCGACCATAACCGGTGGCGTCGGCAGATGCGGCACGATCTGGCCGGCGATGACGGGTCCCGCCGCTACCGTATAGCCGGTCAGTTTTTGCAGTTGCGTCGCCGCGATCTGCATGCCGGCAGGAGGCAAGGATATATAGGTCGTGACCGTGCCCGGACTGGTGATCAGAAAACTGAAGCCGCCCGGATCGACGCCACCCGGCGGCAGAAAAGCGTCGACACTTGCCTGGGCGACCGGGCCGGTGACAACCGGGGTGCCGTTGGGGTAGGTCGCATCGGCATAGCGCAGCAGCGCCTCGTGGCAAAGCTGCATCGGATTGACCAGATTGGCGTATTGATTGGCGACCAGCACCGGGAACTGCAATGTCGCCTGAACCATGCCGAGAAGCATCAGCATGGCCAGGGAGACATAGAGCGGAAAGCTATTCATGACCCAAGGTCACGGATGGCCGGCGAAAGCGATCGTAATGGAGTGCGTGCCCGTCGCGGTGCAAGCAGTCGCGGCGACGCTCGGCGTGATCGGCACGGGCGCGGCGGTTCCGCTGTCAACGATGAAGGAAGTCGCATATTGGCTAAGACTTTGATCGGTCAGAAGTTCTGTGCAGGCATTGTAGGGGATGGCGGTGAGCGCCGTGGTGAAGCCGCCTGCAGCGACGCCTGCGAGCGTGATGGCGGTCTGCCAGCGGCTGTCGATTGCCGTACCGTTGACGATGGTGGGATCGACTTTGCCGGAATTGATCAGCACCGCCGAGGGAAGAATTACGGGATAGACATAGGATTGGTTGGCGTATTCCGCCTGCAATCCTTGGGCGATTGTCACCAGATCATTTGCCTGGGCTTGGGCGTTGACGCCCCCGCGAATGACGAAGCCCAGGCCGACCACAATGATGATGGCAAGCGCGGTGACGGCGGCGACGATATTGCGTGCGGTTAGTTGTTCCATGATACTCTCCTAATTTGGCAGCGAGATTGCCACCATGAGCGCGGTGATCAGGACTTGCAGAAGTCCTGCGAAGGAAAGCGACAGGAAGTTGGTATGCTTCCGGGCCACCTCCATCCGTTCCCGCAACTCGGCAGAGAAATCATCGCCGAGCCGCGTCAGATGTGCGGGAAAATTGCGAACGTCGTCGCGACTGAAAATGTCGAGCAACGCGTTGATTTGTGCGTCGGGAAAGTTGCGGCCGGTTCTGCGCAGCGCTTCGCCGATCGATTTGGTGCGCAAGATCGGTTCGATTACCTTGATCTGCCAGCGCAAGTAAGGGGTGGCGATGCTCGCCATCGAGCGCATCGAGGACGGCATGTCCTCGCCGGCATTTTGCAAGATGCCCAAAGCCAGCAGAAAATCGGCGGCGTTCAATCCTTTATAGAGGCTGAAAGGCCAGAACCGGTCCGCGACCGTACGCGAGGGCGACAACCAGTGCGACAGCAGATAACCGACGCCTGACGCCAGCAGGATCAGGGTCAGCGGCACCAGCCACGATCCCCAATAGAACAGCCAATGACAAATCTGCTGCGCCTCCAGGACATAACCGCGCGGCCGACCGGGCGTTTGTGCCACCTGCCATAGGATCAGATCGGCATAGCCGATCACCACCAGCCATGACATGACGATCAGGCCCAAAGGCTCGCGCAGATTGGCGCGCCAGCGCGCCTTGACCTCGAACATCAATGTTTCGGCAGCGTGCAGTTGGGCCAATATCTCGGCCAGATTGGGTTTGTCCTGAGCGGCGGCGATCACCATGCGCTCGCGCTCGGACACGAAACCCTTCACCACATCGGCGAAGGGATACGCCGAGCGGATCATCGGCAGCCAGGCCTCGGCCACCATCGCCATCAGATTATTGGGCCGGGCGCCGTTTTCGGAGTGGCCCTGCTTGATGATGGCAAGCGCGGCCGGCAGATCGAAACGATGGATCAGCGCCGACAATTGACCCCACATCTTGACACGCGCCGCCGGGTTGTGGCGGAAACGGCGCCGCGCGCTGTCGACGCGGCGGCGCAGGGTCGCCGCAGGATCGACGCGCCTGATGTTGGGTAGAGCGGTGGTCAGGGCGTTCATCGGGAAGAGCCAATACTGCGCGCGGTCAGCTGCTTGGGATCCTCGAACAGACCCAGGGATAATTCGGCGTCGAGCGGGCATAATTTGCCGGCGACGATGCGGTCGATGGCATCTTCTTGAATCGACGGCACCCGCAGCACGGCGCGGACATAATGATGGGCAGCCTCGACGCGGCCTTTGTAAAGATGTTCGAGCAGCGTGCCATCAGGCAGAATCGCTTCGGCCAGTTGGGCTCGGCCGATGATGCCATAGCTGGATTTCCAGAGTTTGCTGCGTTTGCGGCAGATTTCGCAGCCGTCATGGTTGCGGGTATAGCCATGCACCAGGCGCGGCGTGTCATGACCGCGCAGAGTGAAGGCGATATCGGCGTGGCGCTGGATTCGTTCGACCGATTCGACCAGCAATTGGCTGTCCGGCGCCCGCAGTTTGATCGCCTCCTCGATCGGAATTTTGCAGTCGCATAGCACGGTGACCAATCGCACGCCGCCCAACAGCCGCATGGTTTCCGGATCGGTCAGGATCGCTTCTTCGATTTTCCAACCGGCCAGGCGCCGGATGATCTTCATCGCATTGGGGGTGTGAATGGTGGTCAGACCGATCGCACCGGTGATCGAGGCTTCGATGAAGGCCGACGCCGCCGCTGCATCGCGGCATTCCTGCAGCATCAGCATCTGCGCGTCCGAGCGCAGCGCGCGGTGCAGCAGCTCTTGAAACTCCTGGCCGCGATTTCCGGAAAAACCGGTCACCACCCACTGTGACACGCGATCGTCGATGAAAATCTCGACCGGGTCCTCGATGGTCAGAATTTTCTTTTGCGATCGCCGTTTATGATAATCCAGCACAACCGAGGCCAGCAAATTGGACTTGCCGCTGCCCATTGGCCCGGAGATCAGGAGAGCGCCTTCGGCGCCCGACGTGGCGCGGCGAAAGGCGACGATCGCGGGCGTGGGCAGGCCCAGATCCTCGAGCGGTCGCGCGGTTTGTCCGGCCGGCTGCAGGCGGATCGAACATTCCGGTCCCAGGAAAGAAAAATCGAAGGACAGCCTTACCGCGGCATAGATGTCGTCGAGGCCATAGACGGCGAGATTGTGGACGATGCTGGCCGATGCCGAGGCCATCTCCGAGTAATTGCCTTTTCGGCTGTTCGGGTCCGACATGTGCCACAGCGCGGCGCAATATTCCTTCAGATCGCTTTTGCTGGTGGTTTGCACATTGGGCTGCAGATCGCCGTCGATGCGGAGTTCGACTCCGGCGCCGTGGCGATATTGCTTCAAATGGATGTCGGTGGCGCGCAGTTCGCCGCACATCCGCAACAGCTGGATCACCATCCGTTCGGTCGGCACCGTGTGGGTGGTGGCGACCTGGAGCGAGCGCTTGAGCCGCTCGATCTTTTCAAGCTTGACCGGTATGGTGGCGATCGAGCGATAGAGATGGCCGCGCCGTTCGAGGCTGGTCAGGATCGAGCCAAGCGCCGGGTTGTCGAGGCTGCTCTGCTCGACATAGACGGTAACCTCGCCGCCGGTGACGATCAGCAGCACATAATCCTTGAAGGATTCCGGGATGGCGATGCCGTCATTCGGGGTCAGCACCCTCGGCTGCAGATCCTCAAGCAGGGTGATCGCCGGGACAGCGGCGCTCGCAGCGGCGTCGTCGGTTGCTTCGGCGCCGACCACAGAAGTGCTGTCCGGCGATTGGTTGTGCAACAGTCGGCTGAGACTTCTGAAACTGCTGGTGATCATGGCGCGTCTCCGGCTTGTGTGTCGATCTTGTGGAAGCGACGCGATTGGTCCAGGACGGCGGCCGGCAGCACCGCTCGGATGACGCCAAAGCCGGGTACGGCGTCCCCTGGCACGAAATCCCGGCTTTCGCCATTGGCCAGCCGGAAAGTGGCGAACAGGCGATCGCCGGAGCCATAGATGCCGGTCAGCCGCACCGGCCCGAATTTGCGGGCGGACGCCAGCGCCAGAGGCGTCCCTGCCGCGTCCTTGTCGCCTGGGACGGCGCGGGCCTGCTTTTCCAGCTCTTTGACATGGATCTCGGCGATCGCCTGGGCACGGCGTTGAAACAGGCTGCTGCTGTCGACAGCGGGATCCTCCACTGCCTTGGCGATGGATGGCGACAGCATGAGCGCCAGCATCGCGATCAGGATTCTATTGCGCATAGGCGATCCCCTTGATTTCCCAGGTGGTGGCGAGGGGTGAGGTTTTCATTTGCCGGACATTGAGAGAGACCGTGGTCACCGCCAGCCCCGGAATGGCGTCGAGCACCGGCCCCCAATGGGCGGGGTCGGCGTCCGAGGTGATGGTGAAATTGGCCTGGCGCCAGATTGCTTTGTCGTCAGGCGCGCGCGCCGGAGGCTGCGCAAAACCGTCGACCGTAATCGGTTCGCTGGTCGCCCAGGACAGGCCATAAAGCCGCCGCCGCAAGGTCTCCGGCTGTTCCAAGGTTTGCCGGGCGCGTGCCAGCGGTCGGGCCAGAGCCAGAGTCACCGTGGCAATGTCGTAATTGGTGTCATAGCTGAACCCAGCCAGGGGATAAGCCGATTCAAGGCCGGCCAGCGTGCCGGTGGCGCGATGCAGGCTGGCGCTGGTCGCCAGCGTGTTGCAGCTGAGTTTCTCATCTTCCCAGCCCCAGGGCAGTCTGTCGTCGAGCTGCGCCAACTGCCGAAAGCAGGCCGTGAGAAGATCGCCGGCGGAAGGCAATAATGACGAGGGTACCGGCGAATTGAGCACGGGCGGCGCTGGCGTCCCGCTGGCGGTGGCCAGCGCAGCGTCCGTGCCCTGCAGTTGGGTGCCCAGCCTGTGATAGAGTGGCAAAACGACAAAGGTGAAAATTCCGGCGACAGCGATCATGGCATAGGCGGCGAGCGCCGGCTTCGCGCCAAGGATCGCTTTCACGTCATAGCGTCGCACCCGTCTTTGCCGGTGTGCCGGCAGCTTGGCGTCGCAGAGGATGTCGGCCAGTGAACTGGTCGAGAGTCGGGCGATATTGTCCTTGAGATAGGCGTCGAAGTCGGACGGCTCGGTGCCGTCTCGCTCGGAATTCGCCAGTCCGGACTGCGCCGCCTGCAGGACGGCGGACGGAATATAGAGGCGCGGCCACTGGCGAGATTTGCGCTGCTTGCCGAACAGCTGCGCCTGCAAGCCGGCCAGGCCTTCGTCAAGGCTGCCGTAGACCCGATCGCCATAGATTGGGATCAGATCTTCGTCGATGATGATCAGCCAATAGGCGTCCGCCACGGGGAACAGACCGATCGCCGCGCGGATGTTGTGGCTGGCGAGTTCGGTGGCGAAGGCGCTGGCCGCTGCCATGCCTTTTTTGCGATCATCGTCCGCCAGATAGCCCAAGCCGAATTGAGGATGGGTGCTGTCTTGGCGCAGGGCCACCACGTCGGCCTGCACGCCAGGCAGCGAGCCCTCGGCCTCGGCATCGCGTTTCAGCGTCTCGAGCGAGGTGGCGCTTTGCCAGCTATAGCCGAACGACCAGGTGGCGGCGCCGATCTTGGTGGTGAGGATAGGCGCGCGGCTCATTTCTCTGTCTCCGTCCGCAAATCCGGCCCTTGATCGCCGGCATGCCATTCGCGCGCGGTGACGATGATGATCGTCTTGTCGCCGTTGTTGCTGGCGGTCGCCGAACCGCCCAGCAGCCAATTCCAGCTCGGGCCGGCGCCGCTGCGCGTGCGATCCGAGGAATCGTCGCTGATATCCGTCAGGATCAAGGTTGCCCCGTCGCGGATGGTAAACTCCTGCGGGGAATAGGAATTGTCGGTGATCTGCGGAATGCTGATGGTGGTGCCGTTCAGGCTGACGGTAGAAATCGATTGGATGGCGGTGCGCGAGATCGCCAATTGCAGCCGGATATAGCCATTGCGCAGGATGCGCGGCAGGATCTGCAGCTGATCGCCGACCACCAAGGTGTCGACGGTCAATCCGGTGGCCGCCAGATTGGCGTTGATTGTCGTGGTCTGGCTTTGCACATAGCCGTAATCGAGCGCATTGCGAATGGAAAAGGCTCGGTTATTGCCGATAAAGGCGTATTTCTGGAAGCCGCCGGTGATCTCGGAATCTTGCGAGATCGCCTGGACCGCAATGGCGGTGCCATTATATTTTGCGCTACTTTTGCCGACCGGCGGATTGACCACCGCACCGGTGACGGTGCCGCCCTGGCCGGCTTGAATCGCCGTGGTTTGGCCGAGCAGATTAAGGCTATAACCGGTCGGCAAATTGTCATAGAGAGCAGTAGGCGAGAAGCCGTAATCGTCGGAGCCGCTCTTCTGCACATTGAGGATGGCGATGGTAATCAGGACCGATCGCCCGGCCTCCTCGTTGTGCGCCTGGATGGCCCGCGCCACCAGGCCCTGACAATAGCGCGAGCATTTGACCGTCACCCTGCCATTGCTGGGCTCGTCAAAGATTGCGTGCCCGCCGGCTTCACTGCCGCTATCGCCGGTATAGGCGACCAGCGCCGCCTTGAGTTCTTTCCAACTATTGAGATGGGTGGTGGTGTTGGTGTTTTGACCGCCGGTGGAGCCGCCGCCGCCCGACGCGCCGCCGCCGCCACTGCCGCCACTGCCGCCGCCGATGGTGCCGCCGCCGCCGCTGCTGCCGCCACCGCCACCGCCACCGCCGTTTGATTGGCCGCCCGAGGAGGAACTGCCGGTGAGGCCGGCGGTGAGCGTGGTGGTCGAGGGAAAGTCGACCACTTCATAGGAGCGGATGATATCGCGACCCAGATAGATGACTTGGCCATGGACATCCCAATCGGTATCGAACTTGGCGGTCGCCTCGTCGAGAAAGGCGGGCAGCGGGCCGGCATAGGAGCCGAAAATCTTCCTGTCCTTCTGACTTGCCGTGTCACGACCGGCGCCCAGCAGGCTGTTGATGGTGCGCGCGCTGTCGTCGGGCGCGGCAGGATCGGGAGTGGCCTTAATGGCTTGCTCGGGTTGATTGGGTACCTCGATGGCAACCGTCAGTCCGGTCGCTTTGGCGATCCTGTTGGCCAGTTCCTGCTCGGTCATCGCGGTGCCGTTGGTACCGCCCGTCAACACAAAGCCGTTGTCGCCAAACAGTCGGGCCGGCAGTGGATCGCCATGGGTCAAATCAACCCGATTTTCGCCGAGATAATTTCGCTGCGTCTTGTGGATTGGTGCACGTGCGGCGGGGTCGTTCAAACTGTTGGCGGCCGCGGTCAGCTGTTCCGAGGCGGCTGCGCGGCGCGCATAGGTCTCGCCCGCTCTTTGATCCTGGGCGCAGGCCGACAGAAGGAGGATTCCGACGATGGGCAACAGGCCGGTTTTCATTGCGCGCCTCCCAAGGCACTGAGCACGATCACATTGTTCTGCGTGACCTCGATGTCGGGCCGCGGTGTCTTCCAAAAGCCGTCCCGCAGCCAGGTCAGCGCGCCCAGGAAGTCACCTTGAAAGGCGTCATCCACCGTGATCACCCAGGGCTCGGCGCCGTCGCCCTGACTAGGCTCGGCCAGCCGAAAACAGGGCTCGTCGGCGCCGCCGCATCCCCCTTCATTGGCTTGGGACAACCAATGCGTGATCTGGTCGCGAAAGCGGGTGCCGGGCGCTACCGACCAGATCTTGGCGATCGGCGGAACGGCCGAGATCGTCACTTTAGTCGCGTCATAGCGCGCCACCAGCTGCAGTGGTTTGAGCGCTTGGTCCAAAGTTTGTTGCCAGTTCAACCCATAACTGTTCCAGCTGGTGGACTGCTCCAGATCGATATGTCGACCGAGTGTGACGTTGACATTGGCTGGGATAATCGATTTCAAGGCGGTCCGGAGCGCCACGTGATCGCCGACGCCGTCCGGCACTATCGGCGGCGCAGTCGCGCCGTCGATTCGGATTGACTGCGCCAGAGCCGAAGGGGCGGACGAAATCAGGATGGCGGCCAACAAGGCGAGTGGCGCGAGGATCGGGGTGAGCGTTCTCATCGGATGAGGCTCGCTCATCGGATGGTTCTCGGCTGTTCGTTATTGCGCACCAAGACGACGATCTCGTAAGCCGCCCAATCAGGGTCGACCATCCAGCCGAGGCCGTTACCAGCGGACCGTCAGTTTCTCCGCCAGGCTGACGGCGCCGACCAGCGCCAGCGACGCCAGCGCGGAAACGAAGATGGCCGCCCACATCTGCTTGAGATTGAGATATTGCGTGGCCATCACGATGGTCGCGCCGATGCCGTGACTGGACCCCATGAATTCCGAGACGATGGCGCCGACCATGGCAGCGGTGATCGCCAGCTTGGCACCGGCGAACAGGGACGGCAGGCTGGTCGGCAGACGCAATTTGAAGAAAATATCGGCGCGCGACGCCGCCATCGAACGGAATATGTCGAGCGCCTGCGGGTCGATTCCCCGCAATCCGCTCATTGCATTGATCAGCATCGGAAAAAAAGCCGCCAAGGCGGCGACGATGATGTGTGGCGCGGCATTGAAGCCGAAGGCGACGATCAGGGCCGGGGCGATGGCAACGATCGGCGTCACATTGAAGAACAGCGCCACCGGCACCACCGCCGCCTTGAGCGGGGCGACGTGGATCACCAGGATTGCCAGGGCGACGGCGAGCAGGCAGCCGGCAAAAAATCCCGTCAGCGCCGATATCAGCGTGACCGCAAGATTGGACAGATAGAATCCGGGCCGCGCGCATAGATCGAGAGCCACGCTGTCGAGTGGCGGCAGGATGCTTTTCAAATCGATTGCCACCCATTGCCAGCCGGCCCCGAGCAGCAGGAACATCAAGGTCGGCGCCATGATCTTCATCGCGGCCGGGCTCATGCGGAGTTTGCCGTCCGTCCTGACCGCAGCCCTCGCTTGACCTCGAGCACAAGCCGCAAGTAAGCCTCGCTTTCGACGATGTCGGACCGGCGCGGTCGCGGCAAATCGATGTCGATGATGGTTTGGATGGTTCCCGGACGCGGCGTCATCACCACCACCCGGTCGGACAACAGCACCGCCTCGCTGGCCGAATGGGTGACGAACAGGACCGTTTTCCGGTGTCGCTCCCAGACATCGAGCAGGTGCCAGCACAAGGCGTCGCGGGTCAATTCGTCGAGCGCCGAAAAAGGCTCGTCCATCAGCATCAGGGGTGCACCCTGCACGAAGCCGCGCGCCAGGGCGGCGCGCTGGCGCATACCGCCCGAGAGCTGCGCCGGAAGGGCATCGGCGAAGTCGAGCAGTCCCATCTCATCCAATACCTGCTCGACATTCTGCGGCACGCGGTCGGGATGCGGACAGCGCTCGGCGCGACGATTGACCCTTTGCGACAATAGCGCATTGTCGCGAATGGTGAGCCAAGGCAGCAATGCCGGCGATTGTGGCACCCAGCTGATATTCTTCTGCTGCGCGGCTCGCCAGGGCGTTTGGCCGAACAGCGTCACTGTGCCGAAATCTTGGCACTCGAGCCCGGCGATAATTCTCAGCAAGGTAGATTTGCCGCAACCGGAAGGCCCGAACAAGGTTACGAATTCCCGCTCCGCCACCGAGAGCGAAATGTCGGCGAGCGCCGTGACGCCGGCGCCATCACCGTGATAGGTCTTTTGCAGACCGCTGACGCGCAGCAACGCGTCGCCCGCCTCCACCGCCGCCGGGGCTACAGCCATACCACCACCTTGCCGAAGAAATCGCCGGATTCCAGGCGCCGCTCGGCCTCCGGCAACTGGCTGAACGGCCAGCAACTGTCGATCACCACTTTCAACGCGCCGCGACAATAGGCGGCCACCGTGTCCCGCATTTCCGGCACCGTGTAGCCGCCATGGCCCAGCAAGGATTTCCCCCAATGGAACAGGCTGGTGTTTTTGATGGTAGAATGGTTGCCGGCGGTGCTGCCCGACATCACCACCCGCCCGCCGATCCGGCAGGCATCGATCGCCTGCTGCAGGAACGGGCCGCCGACATGGTCCCACACCAGATCGGCGCCGACCTCTTGGCTGAAGGCGAGCGCGCTGGCGACCCAGTCACCTTGCGATCGGTCGATCACCAGATCGGCGCCGAGCGCGTAGGCCGGCGCCAGCTTGGCGGCGCTGCCGACGGTGGTGATGACGCGGCAGCCTTGCGCCCGGGCAATCTGGACGCCGGCGACGCCAAGGCCGGAACCGGCGCCCGGAATCACGATGGTCTCTCCCGGTTGGATTTTGCCGACGCCGAGCAGGCCGTGCCAGGCCGTCACCGAGGCGACCGGGACGGCGGCCAATTCCTCGAGCGGGGCGACGCTGTCCACGACCGTGATGCAATTGCCGACCGGCACCGCGACAAATTCGGCGAGACCGCCGTCGCGGCTCGAGCCGATGGTACGAAAGTTCCGGCAATACATCGGCAAGGCCGCCAGACATCGGTCGCACTGGCCGCATGTGACGACAGGGTCGATCACCACCTTGGCGCCCATTAACGCCGCTCCGGCGGCGGATCCGCTGGCGACGACCTCGCCGGCAATATCCATGCCGCCGATATGAGGCAGGCGAAAAGAGCCGACAATCGCCTCGCGTCGCTGCAGTATGTCGAGACGATTGAGCGCGCAGGCGATCACCTTGACCAGCACTTCGTCGGCAGCGGGCACCGGCCTGGCGACCGTTCGCAGCACCCGCACCTCCGGTCCGCCGAAGTCGCTTTGCACCCAGGCTTTCATGGTGCCGGCCATATCAGCGTACTCCCATGATAGATCGCGTCGAGATAGGAATTGTCATGCGCGGTGGCGACCTCCGGTGGCCGGCTTACCAGCTTGGCGTGCAACAGCATGGCTGCCTCGGGCTGCCATGCAGCGTCGTCGAGCCGACCCAGACCGACGCCGGCCGGCTGGTGCCGGGCGATCATGGCGGCCTCGATCTGCCAGCGTCGCTTATTGACGGCGCGATCATAGCCGGCCGGCGACTGGGCTTGGGCGAAACCCAGCGCGCTGTCGAGATTGGCGTCGGACTGCCCGATCCAGGCAAAGCCATGCAGAACCGCGCGCAGGAAATCCTGCACGGCGGTCGGATGGGCGGCAGCCCATTGCCGGTTGACGACCAGCACATTGAAGGTGGCGTGGATGCCAAAGGCTTCGGGGTCCCACTCGGTGATCTGGTAGCCTTGCGCCTTCAGATCCTGCGGCTCGTTCGATTTATAGACGGTCAAAGCGTCGATCCTGCCGCGCGCCAGAATGATCGGATCAAAACCGACCGACACCAAATTGACGCGGCCGAGATCGACGCCGGCGGCCGTCAGCATCGCCGCGATCTGCGGTGACGGCGCCACCTTATAGCCGATCGTCTTGCCCGCCAGACCATCGAGCGCGGTGATGCCGGCGGCCTGCATGGTGATCAGTTCGACGGCGCCGACATTGCCGTAGGTCATGATGCCGACGATGTCGGCGCCATTGTCGATCGCCACCAGCACGCTGGATGCGTCGCCCATCCCGGCCATTTGGGCGGTGCCGGCGCTGACCAGCTGCGCGTTGGCCGAACCGGGTTCCAATGTCACGGTGAGGCACAGTGCGTCGAAATAGCCAAGCTGCCGGGCGGCGAGCACATCGAGGATGCCGGCACTGGCGGCATAGGCGAACGAGGTGAGGAAGGTGATCGGCCCGGCGGCCCTGTTTTGCGCGCAGCGCTGGTTGCCGATGGCCGTGCCGCCTGGCACCCCTTCGGCGCAATGGACGGCGCCCGCCAGACAGATCGGCAAGCAAAGCAGCGCCGCCGCGCCGCCGCCCCGGCGCCGTCGATCTATTTTTTGTGGCTGCGTCGATCGAATTGCGGTCATGATAGGCCTTGTTGCTGGTGTCGCTATTCTATTGTCTTCGCCGGGCGACGGGAAGGCAAGCCAACGACCGAAAGGCCCGCAATTGCGCCAAAACGGCACCTATGCCACCAATCTCATATCACGTCGTACCATCGCCAATGCGCAGGCTTCGGCGCGCCGCACTGCCGATCGGTTGATCGCCGATACAAGCCGCACCAGCGCGGAGTTTCCCCAGGTTCTGGCCAACCACCTGCCGATGCTGCTCGAGATTTTGTGCCGCCTGGGTGCCACCGCGCAGCGTCTGGAGGAGTTCGCCGAGTTCTATAGCCGGTCCAATTGCCTGCCGCCACTGCCCGCCGAGATCGCGCCCATATCGATCGCCGATTGGCAGGCGGCGCTCGGCGACCGCAGGCGCGAGGCTGACTACCGTCGCTTTTTCGCCGCCGAGACCCGCCGTCTGGGCGGAAGCGGCGCCATTCGACGCTATGTGCCGGTGCTGGCGCAGGGCATCGGCGCCAGCGCCTTGCATGGGCTGATGCGCCTGGCTTACGGCGTCTTGCGCAAAGACGAGGACGAGATCGGCATTGCGCTGGGATATTGGGCGGCGACCTGGCTGAAACTGCGTGACGAGCCGGCGGGACCGCCCGATATCGACGAACCGATCGCGCTGGCCGCCCTCATGCAGGCCGAGCCCGCCTTCCGTGCCGTCGCCGTCGAGACCGATCTGCTGTGGCATTGGATGCGGGCGGTCGGCGGCAAGGCCGAATTCGCGCCGCTGATCGGGCGCCTGCGCTGTGGCCCCGATCTGCTCGAACGGGTGACCGGTGCGTCTCTGCTTCTTTATGCCGGCACCATGACCTTCGAAGGGCTGCATGCGCTGACCGGCAGCTATTGGGTGAGGCTGATCAGCCCGTTGCTCGATGATCCGATCGCGCTGGCACGCTTTTTCTGGCAGGCGATTCTCGCCGTCTATCCGAAAATCGGCATGCCGACGCCGTTCGATGACAGGGCGATGGACGCGCTGCGCGCCATCAAGTCGCCACCCTTGGCCGAGATCGCCGCCGCCGCCGTCGCCTCCAACGACGAACATCATCCCAGCCTGGTATTTACCGCACTACAGGACTATGCCCGAACCCTTGATCCGATCTATCCGGTATTGGCGGCCAAGCGGGTCGCTTTGATCGACTGATGCCGGACCGCCCGCACATCCTTGGCGATTGCCGCTTGCCCGGTCGTTCGGGCCGCTTCGACGTGACAGTGGCGGCGGGCTTCATTGCCGAGATTGCCCCGGCCGGGTCGCAATCCGCCGACGCACCCGCCCTGCAACTGGACGGCAGGCTGTTGCTGCCGGCACTGACCGACGGGCATCTGCATCTCGACAAGAGCTTCCTCGGACTGCCCTGGAGGCCGCATCTTCCGGGCGACAGCATTGCCAAAAGAATTGCCGCCGAACGGGCCGAACGCGCCGCCCTAGCCGACACGGTCGGCGATCGCGCCCGCCGGCTGATCTCCCGCGTCATCGGTTTCGGCAGCTTGGCCGTGCGTTCGCATGTCGATGTCGACGAGGCGATCGGTCTCGCCCATGTCGAGGCGCTGCTGG
>Ga0302320_10005849_pt1 | contig 27429 bp, 19 predicted proteins | sample Bog_T0_3_FD_202130 | JGI IMG/M metagenome (GOLD analysis project Ga0302320, IMG submission 202130) | Peat permafrost microbial communities from Stordalen Mire near Abisko, Sweden - Bog_T0_3 | ecosystem: Environmental > Terrestrial > Soil > Wetlands > Peat | place: Sweden: Abisko, Stordalen Mire...
CCCACATTCCCTCCGCCCCGGCCACGACTGCTAAGCTGACTCAAAATCAAAACCCGAAAGGACCTTCCCCAGTTCGCCCGACCTTCGCTCCCTTCAGGCTCATCCTTCAATTGGAAAAGACTCGCCCCTCCGTGGCTCTAGAACTGAATCCTGCGCATGAAGGCCGGCGTATCTAGATCACGCTGCGCCTCTTCTTCGTTCTCGGCAAAGAGGGGCGCCGCCGGCTGGACGCAATGCTGCTCCAGGGCGGCCGGACTGCGCATGTTGCCTCCAAAGTCCGACGCGTAATCCCTGGGCAGCGGGGTGTAAACCGGCTCCTCCTCCATTTCACCGAATCGGGGCCGGCCCGGAACTGCTGCCGCTTCCATCTCCTCCGCTTTGGTGGCCGGCGACCCATCGGCCAGTGGGGCTGCCGCCACGGCGGGGGCGGCGGCCGGCGCCGAAGCCGAGAAAAAGTCCGCCTCCTCGGATGGAACCGTCTCGGCCTGCTCCTCTTCCTCCTGGCTCAGGAAACGGGCCGGAGAGGCGGCGGGAGCGGGGTCCTTAAGCCAGGAGTCCGAGGCAACCAGGGGCACGGACGCGATGGGCACCGAAACCACCGGCGCCTCTTCCACGCTCAGCATGCGCGCGCGGCGCTCCGGCATCTGGTCGCGGAATCCGGTCGCAATCACGGTAATCTTCACCTCTTCGCCCATTTTTTCGTCCAGCACCGCGCCAAAGATGATGTTGGCGTCCTCGTGGGCGGCGGACTGAATCAGCGACGAGGCCTCGTTGACCTCGGAGAGCTTCAGGGTACTGGAACCGGTGATGTTGATCAGGATGCCGCGCGCTCCGTCGATGGCTCCGGCTTCCAGCAGCGGCGAGGCCATGGCCGCCTGCGCCGCTTCAATAGCGCGATTGGTGCCCGACCGCACCGCCGTGCCCATCACCGCGTGCCCCATGCCGGCCATGGTGGTTTTCACATCGGCAAAGTCACGGTTGATGATGCCGGGAATGGTAATGATGTCGCTGATGCCCTGCACCCCCTGGCGCAGAACGTCGTCGGCGATGCGGAAACTCTCAAAGAAGCCGGCGTCCTTGGCCACCGCAAGCAGCTTCTCGTTGGGGATCACGATCATCGTGTCCACGCTCTCCAGCAGCTCTTTCAAGCCGCGCTCGGCCTGCTGCAGCCGCCGCTTGCCCTCAAAGCCGAACGGCCGTGTGATCACCGCGACCGTCAGGATGCCCATCTCGCTGGCCAGCGACGCAATCACCGGCGCGGCGCCCGTGCCTGTGCCGCCGCCCAGACCGGCGGTCACGAAGACCATGTCCGCGCCTTCCAGGGCCTCGATGATCTTTTCCGAGTCTTCAAGCGCCGCGCGCCGGCCCACATCGGGATTGGCGCCTGCCCCCAGGCCGGAGGTCAGCCGCACCCCAAGCTGGAGCTTCACCGGGGCCTGCGACAGCTTGAGCGCCTGCACGTCGGTATTGGCGGCGATGAACTCCACGCCCTCCATGCGGGCCTGGATCATGCGGTTGACGGCATTGCCGCCGCCGCCGCCCACGCCGATCACCTTGATGCGGGCTCCGCGCGGGCTTTCTTCGTGATACTGAATGCGCATTTCACCGGCTTCATTGCTCTGCTGTTCCATTTGGGCTCTGGCCTCCTGATTCCTGGCTGATAAACTGCAACGGTTAAAAACTTGCTGCGAAGATGGCGCGCAGCTTGGATCGCAAATTGTTGTTTTCCGCCGCCCGCGTGACCCGCGTCCGGTGGGCATACAAAAGCATGCCGATGGCGGTCGAAAATCCGGGATGCACAAGCTCGCCGGGCATGTTCGACAGGCGCACCGGCAGTCCGGTTCGCGCCGGAACCCGCAACTGGCTCTCGGTCACATCCAGCATTCCGGGCAGCATGGCTCCGCCCCCAGTCAGCACGCACCCCGCGCCCAGGGCATCGACCACTCCGCCCTGGCGCAAAGATTCCTTCACAAAGTAGAGCAGCTCGCGGGCCCGCGGCTCCAGAATCTCGGCAATGGTGCGCAGGCGCAGAATCCGCGGCTGGGGGCTCGATATCTCAATCTCCGCCTGCTGGGGCACAGCCGTCACCACGGCGTGACCGAATTGACACTTTAGCTCCTCGGCCTGCGCAACGGGCATTTGCAGCCCTACGGCCAGGTCGTTGGTAAAGTGCTGGCCACCGATGGGCACACAGCCGGTGTGAGCCACGGCGCCCTCGAAAAACACCACCAGATCGCTGGAATGTGCGCCGATATTAAGCAGGCATACGCCCAGTTCACGCTCGTCGGCCGAAAGCGTGGCCTCGGCCGCGGCGATCGACTCCAGCACCGCCTCGGTGACCTCGATGCCGGCGCGGTTGGCGCAAGTGACGGTGCTTTGCAGGGCGCTGCCGGAACAGGTGGCGATGTGCAGGTCCACTTTGAGCCTCACGCCCACCATCCCCACGGGATCGAAGATGCCTTCCTGGCCGTCAAGAATGAACTGCCGCGAAAGCAGGTGGAGAATTTCGCGATCCGGTTCCCGCTTGATCGCCCGGGCCCACTCCACGGCGTTGCGCACATCCTCGCGGGTAATCTCGCGCAGCCGTGCGCCCAGGTTCATTCCGTCGCCGTCGGGCAGGCTGGTATTCAGACCGCGAATGTGCGGTCCGCCCACGCCCACCACGCACTCGTCGATGTTGGCCCGAGCCACGCGCTCGGTCCGCTCGTTGGCCGCCTTCACCGCCTTGGCTGCCGGGCCCAGTTCGGAAATCAAGCCCTTCCGCATCCCCGCCGACTCCACCATCCCGTGGCCGCGATAGCGCAACGCGCCCTCGTTCAGGTCCGCGGCCAGAACGCGGGTCCAGGCGCTGCCCACGTCGAGCACCACGATCAGATTGTCCTGTTTCTGGCTCATCGCGCTCACTGGCCCTCAGCCGCGATGGCGACTGGACGGGCGGTCGGGGCAGATTTCTGCCGCTTCAGGTTCAGCGCGGCGCTCTTGGCCTCTGCGCGCTTCTTCTTGTCCCTGGCTTCTTTAGCCCTGGCGCTTTTGGGCTTTACCACACCTTTTGAGCCGGGCTTCGTTCCCGCTTTCACCGCTTGGGCCTTCGCTTGCGGCTTGCCCGAGGCTGCTCTGCCAGCCTCGCGATGGGCCGATGCAACAGGATTGGACTCCCCGCCGGCTTTGCCGGCGGCCCCGGCGGAAGGCTTGGCTTTTGCCGCGCCGGCGGTGGTCGCAAGGTTGGCATGGGCGCCCCCGGCCCCGTTCTCGGCGTCGGCCGTGGCTTGGGCCACGTTCGTTCCGGGAGCCATTTCCAGAACGACCTGCTGGTCATAGCGCAAATCAACCGAGGTCAGCTTGGGATACTGCTGACGCCACTCGGCGATGTGCGTCTTATAGCGCTGGTAGCGCTCCAGGAAGCGGTCTTCGCCGAAGTGCAACTGCGTGGTGTCGTCCTGCATCGTCACGCGCGCATCCTCGGGATCGGTCAGATCGATCTCCGAGATCTGCGCCGAGAGCTTCTGGCCGTTCGAGTCCAGTTCCGCCAGCAGGCGCAGGTAAACCCCCATCCGGCCTTTGCGCGCGTCGATCGGGTCGCCGGCGTCGATGCCCGAGAGCGTCGGGAACGAGTAGTGGCGCTGGGCCATCATGGCTGCGGGCATGGTGAGCAGAACGCCGTTCGCGTCCACCAGGCCGAATTGCTGGCCCTGGCGGGCGAAGGCCACCGGCTGCCGCTCCACCACAGAGACGCGGATCTGGTCCGGAAGCAGGCGCATCACCGTTGCCCGTTCCACCCAGGGGATCTGCTCCAACTGCTTGCGCCGCTCGCCGAGGGGAACGAAAAAGATGTTGCGCCCGATGTCTTCGCCGAAAACAGGCAGCATTTCGGCGCGGCTCACTTCCGTGAGCCCCGAGGCCTGGATGCTGCTCGCGCCCTCAATGCGGAAGCGGGAGTCGCGTTCGAGGTAAGTCTTCAGGAGGAAAATGCCAGTGGCCAAGCCGCCCAGCACGATCAGTGCGCCCATGCTCAGAAAAACACGGCCTGCGGAACTGGACGGACGCCACCAGGAGCTGCGGGGCCCCTCCTGATTCGTCCAACCTTGGCCCGGCCCGTCCTGGTACCCACCGGCCTGACTCGGCCCGGCCGGACTCGACCAATTCTGGCGCGCTCCGCCGGAGCCCATTCCACCTGGACCCTGGCCGCCGGAACGCTCTCCGCCAGAGGTTGGAGATGCATCACGATCCACGGCATCCATTTCCAGCGGCATGACAGGGAGGCCGCGTCCGGTTGGGGACGCACCCTGCTGCACGCGCCGGAAGCGAGGCTCCGCGGGCGCTTCATCTCCCCACTGCTGGGGACGGTTTTTTGTAGTGCCTTCTGAGATCACGCCTGAGCAAGGTCGTGAGAATCGCCAGGCTCCACTATAGCGTGGAGTGAGCCAGCTTTCCCCCGCAAGGGCAATAAGGGGAATCCGCGCCGTTACGGGGGACCGGCAGGCACTCGGGAACCGCGGTCAGACGAGCGGTGGATTCTGCTGAGTTCATCGAGCAAACGCTTGAAATCGTGCGCAACACACCCTGCGCCCTATTGCAATTTGTGATGCGTACCCGCCCCAGGACCGTCCCGCCCTTCGTAACCTGCGCGAAAGGCGGGACGGCGAACCGGGCCATTGGCTGGTGGAAAACCGAAACAGGGTCAGCCCGCTCTGTTCGCCGGCGCCCCGAAAACCCGCTATTGGGCGGGCTCTGTAATTGCGTTCTGCTGCAACGTAACCGCAGTCTGTGCGAAGAGTCTGCTGTTGGCCGATGCCCCGGTCTTGACTGCGATCATTGTCTTGGCGAGCAGCACTCCCTCGAAGTGCGCGGTCGTTCCAATGGACACCACGCCGCCGGCCTGCCAGAAGATGTTCTTGGGCACTGCACCGCCTGCCAGGGTCACCCTGGTCGCGCTGGCCTGCTTCAAAGTCCCTGCGATCTGGAAGATCCAAACATCGTTGGGCCCACCCAAAAGCGTGACATTGGTTGATATCGATACTCCGCTGCCCCACTTATAAAGACCGGGAGCCAGAGTTAGCCCGCCAATCTCTCCGGCGCCCAACTCCGTAAAATCAGGAATCAGTCGCCCTGCTGCGTCCGTATAGGCCAATCCCATGTCGCCGATGGCCGCGGTCAGCAGTGTAGGGCTGGTGATGCTGCAGGGCAGAGGACCAGCCGCATCGACTGTGTACACCATGCCCGACACCTCACTGCATCTCAACAGAAGAGCGGCGCCGGTGATGGGACTGGTTCCAACAGCCCCGGTGATGGAAGACGCATAAACGTCCGTGATTCCCGTTTTTGTCAGAATCGCGAAAGCTCCAGCCGTTCCAAGGCTTACTGGCGCCTGACCGGTGGTTGGCGTGTTGCCGGTACTAAAGCTCCATTGAACAGGATCCGGAATTGCAATGCCTCCAGCGCTCTCGGCCGCGGTCGTAATCGCCGCCTTGTAGCTTTGATTCGTATTCAGTGCCGATGCCGTCGGCGTAAACGTCGCCACCGTATCTGCCGCATTCATGGCGACGGTGCCTTGTATGTTATTTCCGCTTGAATCCTGGAGCGTGAAGGTGAGCAGAGATCCGGCGGTGGAGGAGTCGATCGTTGCCGGATTCATTGGCACGCTGAAGGTTGCGCTCACTGCCGTGCCGGTCACTATGTTATGACTGCTATTGGTGCTGGTTGGCGCATTGGTGGCGCCGTTGCTTGGACTCGTTGAAAGCACGGTGACACTTTGTGCGCGCAAAGCGCTGGAAAACGCCAATCCGACCAGAACAACGGCCAGTGGTAGTGCGGCAAGCCACCATTGTGGCTTCGATGACTTTACAAATCTCTTCATTTCTTGTCCTCTTCCATTGAACTGCAACGATAGTTGCCCTTGGCTTGAGGAGGGTAGTTTCTACCCGGCTAAGGATTCGACACTCTAGTTTCAGACTTTTGAAAATCTGACACAACCAATGAAGCTGGCCCTGCGTGTCAGCGTTTGCCCGAATAGGGCAAGACCGCAGGACAGAGAGCAATGCGACCTATAGAACGCCTCTTTCGATAACAATGCGCAACTGACTATTGCGGCCGCGTGGCCGAAATAGTGCTGGCGCTTGAGCATGGAAACTCACTATCATACGTTGCAATCCCCATGCCAAAGCGACAGTTCCGCGGGCGAGATACCCATGCGGATCATATCGTTTGACTTAGTGAGAACGAATGAGCGAGACGAGCGCGGATCCAGGTTTCTTTGAGGCCCCCAGCTATGTAACCTGTTTGCGGGGTAGGTAGTTTTTACATGGTAAAGACGGAACCTTAAACCGCTTCCAGCGCGGCGAGAATCTGCGGGGCCAGTTGACTGACGTTGCCGGCGCCGAGGGTCAGAATCAAGTCGCCTTCCGCGGCCTGCGCGGCAACCAGGGCCACAGCGGTGGGAAAGTCGGGAGCGAACTGGGTCTGCGGCCCCACGATCTTTTCGGCCAGGCGCTGGGCCGTCACGCCTGCGATGGGCTCTTCGCTGGCGGCATAGATAGGCAGCACGATGACCGTGTCGGCGTCGCTGAACGCTCCGGCGAACTGCTCCAGAAGGTCCAGGGTGCGGGAGTACCGATGGGGCTGGAAGACAACGTGAATCTTCTTGTAGCCGCACTCCCGGGCCGCGGCCAGAGTGGCGCGAATCTCCGTGGGGTGGTGGCCGTAGTCGTCCACCACCGTAACCCCGCCGGCCTTGCCGCGCATCTGGAAGCGCCGGTCGACCCCTCGAAAATGGTGCAGTCCTTCCGCAATCTTTTCGCCGGAAACGCCAAGCTGGTGGGCAATGGCCACGGCGGCTGTTGCGTTGAGAACGTTGTGCCGGCCGGGGACGTGGAGTTCGAAGCAGCCGAGCGGCCCGGCCGCCGTGACCACCTGGAAGCGCGCGAAGCAGCCCGGTTCCGAGGAGAGAAACTCCAGGCGGTAGTCGGCCAGCGGCGCGACGCCATACGTGAAGACGCGGCGGCGGGCGCGGGGCAGGATGCCGGCCAGTAGCGGATTGTCCAGGCAGGCGGTCACCGCGCCGTAAAACGGCACCTTGTCCATGAAGGCCAGAAAGGCTTGCTCAACGTCGGCCATGTCCCGGTAACAGTCCATGTGCTCGCGGTCCAGGTTGGTGACCACGGCCAGGATCGGCGAGAGCTTCAGAAAGGAGCGGTCGCTCTCGTCGGCCTCGGCCACCAGGTATTGCGAGGTGCCGAGGCGCGCGTTCGAGCCCAGGGCATCGACGCGGCCGCCCACCACGACCGTCGGATCGAGGCCCCCGGCGGCCAGAACACTGGCCACCATCGAGGTGGTAGTTGTCTTGCCGTGCATTCCGGCTATGGCGATGCCGTACTTCAGGCGCATCAGCTCAGCCAGCATCTCGGCTCTCTGGATCACCGGGATCTTGCGCGCCCGGGCTTCCACAGCTTCGGGATTGGACGGGGAGACCGCCGAACTGGTGACCACCACCGTTGCGCCAGCCACGTTCGAGGCGGCGTGGCCCTCGTAGACGGTGGCGCCCAGTTGGGCGAGCCGATCGGTGACCGGGCTGCGTCGCAGGTCCGAGCCGGTCACCTTCATATCGAGGTTCAGCAGGATCTCCGCGATGCCGCTCATCCCGATACCGCCAATGCCGATGAAGTGCGCGTGCTGTGAAGTGGCGAACATGATTGAATGAAACTCCACTTTAACATTCGCACAGCGGGAGCCCGCCGGATGCTGAAAAAACCGCCACAAACCCCGATTTTCGATAAAGTTGCGCAGGTTTATTTTCCCGCCCCGGCGCAACCTTTGCGCGCATCCGCTGTTGAATCGATACAGTACCGGCACGCCGGAGGGGCGGCAACAGACAAGCCCCAACCGGAACGAGGCCGGGCCGGACAAGAAGACCAAGCCGGCTGGGACGGAGGAGTGATGAGCAACATGCGGAACTGGATGCTGGGAGCGGCGGTGGTGGTCGGCGGATTGGGCGCGGGAGCGGGGACAGCCCAGGCGGCCGAGTTTGGATTCTATGCGCGCGGGCCTGTCGCCTATGTGCCTCCCTGCCCCGGACCGGGGTATGTGTGGGTGGCCGGATACCAGGTCAACGGCTACTGGATCCCCGGAAGGTGGGATCTCCGCGGCGGATGGGACCGCGGCGGCGGTCTGCGCTTCGAACACGACCGGCCCATGGACCGCGAGCGCGGCCACGAGCGCTTCCGCCGGTAGCGAAAATGCGGCTGCGAACCAAAGCGGCCCCTCCGGCATGGAGGGGCCGTAGTGTCTCTGGCTTGGCCCGGCTGGATTGCGGCCCGGAAGCCTCAGTCGCCCGAGGATGCACCGGCGCGTCCCCGGCGGGTGAGCACAGCGGTCTTGCGACGGTCGTTCGAGGCGTGGTCGATCTTCTTCCAGAAGCCCACAAAATAGTCGATGGCGGAGATCGAAGAAACCAGCACGGTGAAATAAATGGCGGCGATGGCGGTCCACTTCACGGGGATGATGAGGAAGCCAAACTGCCACTGGAACCAATGGTGCGCGAGGATGGCCGCGACCACGGAGACGATCTGGGAGACAGTCTTCAGCTTGCCCAGGTCGCTGGCCTGGATGGTGAAGCCCTCCGAAGAGGCGATCGAGCGCAGCCCGCTGATCAGGAATTCGCGGCCGATGATAACCACCGCGATCCACACCTTGACGATCTCGGGATTGTAGGCCACCAGTGCCACCAGTGCACCGGTCACCATGATCTTGTCGGCGATGGGATCCAGCAGCATGCCCATGGTGGTGATCTGGGCGCGCTTGCGGGCCAGGTAGCCGTCCAGGCCATCGGTGATCGAGGCCAGGATGAACAGTACCGAGGCCGCGATTTCCTGCTCGCCGCTGGAACCCAGCCACAAAAAGTGCGGCGACAGAATCCACAGCAGCAACGGGATCATGACGATCCGGCTCATCGTGATGGAGTTGGGCAGGTTCATGCGGTTTACGCCGCGGCGTCGATTTGCTTGTGGCGTTGCTTCATTATTGCACCGTAATGCCGTGTGGTGTTCCGGCTGCGGATGGGCCCGCCGCGCGCGCCCCCAGGCGGAATTGGCTCAACTGCCTATTCCGCTTGGGTTGGCGCGGGTTTGCGGGCGGGCGGGAACTTCACTTCTTGGGGGTTGAAATGGCGAGCGGGTAGATGGCGACAAGATAGTTGCCCTGATCGCTGTCGATCGGTTCCAGTTGCAGTAGCTCCACCGACCGGGAGAGAACGAGCCGGGTGCGGAAGAAATAGACCTTGCCCGCCTCGGCGGTGAAATGCGCGAACTCGAAGCGATCATCGACCAGGGAGGACTGCAAAGTGGCGCAGAGATGATGCTCTCCGGGAGCAGCGGAAACAGCGAAATAGGAGTTGCTGTGATCGGCGCCGGCCCATGCGCCGTCCATTGCGAACTTCGTCGTCGGATATGCAATCACGGCGTCTGAGCCCGCGTCATGGATGAAGTAAACCAGCGCCTTGCCCGGCGCCGGCGCGGCTGGCGTGTGCCGGGTTTCGTCCAGCTTTACCTTGAAACTTACATTGCCCGCGCCGCATGAGGCGGTAACGGATTGCGCCGGGCATGAAGCAGCCAGGAATGTGGCAAGGAACAGAGAGAAAAATGCGATTTTCATGACGGATTCTCCATGGGAAGGCGGCCGTTCTCAGTTCGATGGCCACCGGGGCGTGCGGATCAGGGCAGGACGGGCTGCGTCGGCGCCTTGGGCATCTCCGCCATTTCATGATGCGCCACGACGGCCATCGCGACAAGGCCGCCGATGCCTGCGCCCAGGATAGCCCACATGCCGCCACGCGAAATTCCGGTGCTGAGATAGGCAACATCGCTGTAATAGACGGGAGTAACGGCGGGATCGTTGTGCAGTTGCAGGGTGAACGACTCCTGGTCGACAGTCACGATTCGGCCCGTGAACGCCACCCCGTTCAACAGTTGCACGCCGACCCAGTTTCCCAGTCCCCGCTTCAGAATGCGGGTGTGAACCGCTTCAGGCGTCAGAGGTTTGGCAGCGGCGCTGGCCGTCGCCGGCGCCAGCAGTGCGGAGATCGCGAGCACGCACACGAATAGCGGGCCAAGACGCCTGTTGCAGGCGGACCTTAGTAACTTCATCTGAGTTCTCCTTGGGAGTTATAACTTCTATGGGTAGTAACCGCCGCCGGAAGATATAGTTGCGCCAAATGAAAATAAAAGAGCGGGATGGGTTTCAGACCCCTCCCGCTCCAGATTGCCGCGCCCACCGGTGAGCGGCGGATTATGCGTAGATGCCGCGCTGCTTGATGGTGAAGGCCACCCGATCGATGGCCAGCATGTACGCGGCGATGCGGTTGTTCACGTTGTGGGCCTCGGCGTAGCGGACCACGTCGTCGAAGCTGTCGCGCAGTATGGTTTCAAGCTGCTCGTTGACGATGGCTTCTTTCCAGAAGTAACCCTGCCGGTCCTGCACCCACTCGAAGTAACTGGCGGTCACTCCGCCGGCGTTGGCCAGGATGTCGGGAACAATGAAGATCCGCTTGTCGGCGAGAATTTCGTCGGCCACCGCGGTGGTGGGGCCATTCGCGCCCTCGACCACGATGCGGGCCTTGATCTTGTCCGCGTTGCGGCTGGTGATCACGTTCTCCGTGGCAGCGGGAATCAGGATCTCGCAGTCGGAAACCAGCAGTTCTTCGCTCGGCGTGGCCTCTGCGCCGCGGAAGCCCAGGGTCGTGGAGTTGCGCCGCTTGTATTCGATCAACTGGTGAATGTCGATGCCGTTGGGGTTGGCAAGCCCGCCGTCCTGCTCGGCGATTCCCACGATCTTGTAGCCGCGCTCCATCATCAGGCGTGCCGCATTCGAGCCCACGTTGCCGAATCCCTGTATCACCACGCGGCAGCCGTCCACCGGCATGTTCAGGTAGCGCAGGCTTTCGTCGCACACCACCAGCACGCCCCGCCCCGTGGCTTCCAGACGTCCGCGCGAGCCGCCAATGTTCAGCGGCTTGCCCGTCACCACGCTGGTCACCGTGTGCCCCATGTGCATCGAGTAGGTGTCCATGATCCAGGCCATGGTCTGCTCGTTGGTGTTCACGTCCGGAGCCGGTACGTCCTTTTCCGGCCCAATGAAGTCGATGATCTCTGACGTGTAGCGCCGGGTCATGCGCTCCAGCTCGCCCATGCTCATCTTCTTCGGATCGCAGATCACCCCCCCCTTGGCGCCGCCGAAGGGGATATTGACCACCGCGCACTTCCAGGTCATCCAACTGGCCAGGGCCCGGACCTCGTCCAGACTCACGACGGGCGAATAGCGAACGCCCCCCTTGCCCGGCCCGCGGGCTATCGAGTGCTGTACGCGGAAGCCGGTGAACATCTCGATCTTCCCACTATCCAGCGTGACTGGAAAGTGAACGATAATCTCCCGCGCGGGAGTGCTCAGCACTCTCCACAGTCCTTCTTCCAGGTTGAGTTTCCGTGCCGCAAATTCAAACCGAGCGCTTTGTGCCTCCCAGGGGTTGATCTCCTGGTCCAGGGATACAGATGCCATACATCTCTCCAATTCCGATTGCCTGCCGTGCGGGTTGCGGATGCGGGCAGTGCAATCATCCGCAAGGATAGACGCGACAGGGTTTCCTCCGTATGAACGGAGCCGTGCCCGGCCGGAATTCCGGACAAAGTCCCAAAACCGGCCAGTCTGAAGCAAGGGCCAAATGGCTCATGCCCAAACCAAACGAGTCTAGGCCCGCCACCGGGCCCCGTCAAGCCTGCCGGAACCAGCCTGGGAACCACTTCCCGGCCCGTTCGTCCCGGTTCAGCTTCGGGAAATCCGGGGGAAGTCGTTGTCCGGGCTTGAGTTCGAGGAAGGGGAAGGCAGTGGGCCCAGCGTTGCGCTACGCTCCCCCCGTTCCTGCAGGATTAAAGTCGTGCCCTTTCAAAACAACGAGTTTTCCCGCAGCCTGTTCAAGCCGTTCGCCCGCCGGACGCGCTGTACCGAGCCTTTGCCGACGCCACCGTCCTTGGCGGAGCTGCGGCGACGCCATTCGATCACCGTCGGGCGAGAAGTCCTTAGGTCGGCGGCCAGCGCGTTATAGGACTTTCCGACGGCCGCTCCGAGGACCATACGAACTCGCAAGGCGATGCCCTGCTCCGTCCTTCCCGAGCGGGCCGCCTGTTCCAACTCCTGCCGGGTATCAGGAGCAATCGGCAATGCCGCACTGGACAGCCACCTGCTCTACGGCACATCCGCAACGGAGAAATTCGCACATCTTTGCGTGAGACGCCACGCTAGCTCATTGCGGGCACGGGGGCTGCTTTGTCGGCTGGGAGTTTCAACCGCTGCTTCTTTGCTGCCTTCTTTGCAGCCGGCTTCTTCTTTGCCACTGGCTTGGCGGTCTGGGCAGCTTCGGCGCCCAGGAAGGCCTGCCAACGGAGTTCCGGCGCCTGCGGGGCTAGTTTGGCCTTGGCGATGGCCAGGTCGGCCACTTCCTTCACGATCCAGTCGAAGTTGGCCTGACCCACCGAATGCAGGTCCGCGTCCGGAGCGGGGTTCATGAAGTCGATGGCGTACGGGATGCCATTTTCGACGGCGAACTCGACGGTGTTCAGATCGTACCCAAGGGCCCGGCAGAGCTTGAGCGCGTCCTGCTCCACCCGCCTGAGCAGTTTCTTGCCATAGGCCGGGGGATTCTGTATGTAGCGGTCGGCGTGCGGGCGTCGCGGGTCGTAGGGCATGATGCGCACCTTCTTTTGGCCGACGACATAGCAGCGGAAATACTCCTCGAAATTCACCGCCTTCTGGTAGGTCATGCACAGGTCGCGCGACTGGTCGTAGGCGCGGAAGAACTCCTGGCGATTGTGGATGTGGTACACATCGCGCCAGCCGCCGCCGTCGACCGGCTTGAGGAACCCGTGCTCGCCGATATAGGCAAACACCGCGTCCCAGTCGAGCGGAAATTCCAGGTTGCGCATCGAGCGGTCCGTGGTGCCCTCGGGGAGTTGCTTGTGGGGAAGGATCACCGTGGCCGGCACGGCGACGCCCAGCTTCAGCGCCAGCGTGTAGTTAAAGAACTTGTCGTCCGCCGACCACCAGAAGGGATTGTTGATGATCACCGTTCCGTTGAGGGCGGCGTGCTTCAGAAAGGCGCGATAGAACGGGATGTCGTGGGAGATGCGGTCCACGATCACCGAGTAGCTCGATGGCTGGTCCAGATGCACAGCGCCCACCTGGACAAACTCGGCCTGGATGCCGTCGATGTTGCGGGCGTTGATCTGCTCTACCAGCGCGCCCGGGAAGCTGTTCTCCATGCCGAAAAGAACGCCGATCTTTTTCATGCGCCTTTACCTCCTCAGAAGCACCAGCATGAGCGGACGGAATGTGCCACCGCCCTTTTCCATGGCTACAGTGTAAAGCAGATTGCGGCCGGGCCAGCCGGCGCGGGGAGTAACCGGGAAGTTTCCCTGGCGGCGGCTGAAAAGCCGCTCCATGGGGCTGGCTGCGGCGCCCACTGCTGGACCAGCGGAGCGACGGCAGGCCAAGGCGGAGCGGCCCGCGTTTCATCCCCTCGCTGCCGAGGAGACTCGGGCGGCGATTCACACCGCGTTCACACCCAATTCACAGAAGCTTCAAGGACGGTCTGTAGCCTTTTTGCCATGACCAATATAAAGATTCTCTGCAGAACTTTCTTTGTAGGCCTCTTGGTCGCATTCTGCGGGCTCGGCGCAAGTGCGCAATATGAGGACGGAAGCCTCATGGGCTCCATCCATGACGCTACGGGGGCCGCGGTGACCAACGCCGCGGTCACCGTGACCAACGTGAATACCGGCAGCGTGGTCAAGGTTGTCGTCAATGGCGCCGGCGATTACGAGGTTCCCTCGCTGCGGGTGGGCGTCTATAACATCGAGGCCAGCGCCGAGGGCTTTGCGCCGGCGGTGGCAAAAAACATCACCGTCTCGGTGGCCGGCCGCGAGCGCATCGACCTCACACTCAAGGTGGGCCAGGCGGACGCCACCACCGTCGAAGTCAGCGACGTCAGCCTCCAGATCGAAACCGAAACCAGCGAACGGGGGCAAACAGTTTCGGAGTATCAGACCGAGTCGCTGCCGCTGGTCAGCCGTAACTATTCAGATCTGCTGGCGCTGGTGACCGGTTCGCGCCAGGCGCCGACGGCGGCCACCACCACCGCCGTCACTAGCTTGGTGCGCGCCGGCTCCTACAACGTCAACGGGCTGCGCAGCATGTTTAACAACTTCATGCTCGACGGCATGGACAACAACGCCTATGGCGAAAGCAACCAGGGTTTCGACAACCAGATCATCCAGCCTCCGCCGGACTCTATCTCCCAGTTTCAGGTGGTCACCAACAACGAGAGCGCCGAGTATGGCCGCTCGGCCGGCGCCACCATCAACGTGGCTTCGCGCAGCGGAACCAACCAGTTCCACACCACGCTCTACGAGTTTGTTCGCAATACGGACCTGAATGCCTTCGGCTATTACAAGGCCAAAGCCGGTTCTTTCAGCTTTCCCAAGCCGGGCTTCAACCGCAACCAGTTCGGCGCCGACTTCGGCGGACCGATTCTCTCCAACAAGCTCTTCTTCTTCCTGGATTACGAGGGCTTCCGCCAGACACTCACGCCGACCGTGGTGCTCACCGTTCCTACCGAGAACGAAATCAACGGAATTCTGGCCGTGGATGTGATGGACCCCTTCACAGCGAACAGTGCGACACCCACCTACTTGAAGGCCGGCACATCGATTCTCAACTCGCCCGACGCCAGCCCCATTTCCAAGCAGATTCTCTCCTTCTTCGGCAAGCTCCCCTCGCAGTGCCAGGTGGCGCCAGGTTCCACGGGCGTCAACGCCTCCACTGGCCTGGACTCCAACGACTGCGCCACCAATGCCCCCTTCACCGACAACGCAGACAAGGGCGATTTGCGCCTCGATTTCCAGCAGAGCGAAAAGAGTTCCTGGTTCCTCAAGGTCAGCGACCGCAAGGAGACCGGCATCAACCATCCCACCCTGCCGCTTCCTCTCGATGGCCAGACCAATGGGCGCATCAAGATCCTGGACCAGCAGGTGGCGCTGGGCTACACCCGCCTCATCGGCGCCAACAAGGTTCTCGATGCGCGTCTTGGACTGTCGGCCACCAGGGCCGGAAAATACACCCTCTCGATCGGCGACAACGCCATCGTGATTCCGGGTCTGCCCACTGACCCCACGGTGGCCGGCGGCCTGCCATCCACCAGCGTCTCCGGCGGCTTTACCGCCTTCGGGCGGCAGAGCACCAACCCCCAGTGGCAGTATCCCTCGCTGCTGGACCCCAAGGTCAACCTCTCCTGGATCAAGGGCAAGCACTCGCTCAAGTTCGGCTATGAGTTCGAGCACATCTGGATGCAGGTGCAGGACTCGAACCCGCTCTACGGCTCCTTCACCTACGGCAAGGGCTACAGCACCTGCCCCAGCCAGACAGTGGGCGGAGTAACCTCCCCGGTGGACCCGGTCAACTGCCCCAACATCACCGCCGCTGCCGACACCTACTGGGCCGACCTGATCTTCGGAACCACCAACAACTACGCCCTGGCCACCTATTTCCGCGCCCACCTGCTCCAGACCATGCACAGCGCCTATGCCCAGGACGACTGGAAAGTAAGCTCCAGGCTGACCTTGAACCTGGGCCTTCGCTGGGAGTACGGCTCGCCCTACTCCGAGGCCCACAACAACCTCTCCAACTTCGATCCGGCGACCGTTTCCATGCTCACGCTGACCCCAGGCTTCACGGCAACCAGCAACATCGCTCCCTACTCGGGCAGCGGCGCCTACGGCAAGACGCTGGTCAATCCCTCCCTCGGCGACTATGCCCCGCGCGTCGGATTTGCCTTTGCACTCACGCCTTCGATTGCCTTCCGCGGCGGCTTCGGCACCAGCTATGTGCATTACACCCGCGCCGGCTCGGGCGACATCCTGGCGATCAACGCACCCAATGCCCTCTTTGTCTCTGTAACCCAGCCGTCGCAGGCCACCGCCTCCGGCTATCGCACCGTCGATCAGGGCTACCCAACCGGCCTCGCCACCACCTTCAACCCCGGAACCGACAACATCACCTACATCCCCAAGGACACCAAGGACAGCTACGTCGAGAGCTACTTCCTCAGCGTGCAGAAGTCCCTGGCCAAGAACACCCTGCTGGACATCGCCTTCATCGGCAACCACGGGCTCAAGCTGCAAGGCTTCCTGAACGCGAACCAGGGAAACCCGGCGCAGGGCCTGGCCAACCCATCCAATTCCTTGCTGGGCGCGGGCTTCGTTCGCCCCTATCCCACCTGGGGCAGCAACATCGGAGCGCAGTACGACTACGGCGACATTACCGCCGCCGTCAACGAGTTCTACTCCCACTTCAACGCCCTCCAGGTGCGCTACGAGCAGCGCTTCGTCGAAGGGCTGACGCTGCTCAACTCCTTCACCTGGGAGCACTCCCTCGACAATGCATCCGCCTCGCTCGAAGGCAACACGCCCTCGCCCCAGGACGGCAACAACCTCAGAGCCGACTACGCCCAGTCGGACTACAACCTCCCGGTCGCCAATGTCACCAGCCTGGTTTACGACCTGCCCGCAGGACATGGACGGCAGGTCCTCTCCAGCGCCAATCCGGTGCTCGACGCCATCGTCGGCGGCTGGCAGATCAGTGCCGTCAACACCTGGCAGGCCGGCACGCCCTTCAACCTCACTTACACGCCCAACTCCACTAACGTCGTGTCGCCCCAGATTTCGGCCACCTATCGCGGCGCCAATGAATACCGGCCCAACCGGGTTCCGGGCTCCGATGTCGTGCTGTGCCACTCAGGGCACTCCTGCCTCAACGACCGGCTGGCCAACGGCAGCATTCAATACGTCAACTACGCCGCCTTCACCCTGCCTGGAACCAAGGACGCAAGCGGCAACCTGCTCAGCCCGTTCGGCAACTCCGGCCGGAATCCGGGCCGCACGCCCAACTTCTACGAGACCGACTTCGATCTCAACAAGCGATTCAGCACCCCGGTCGAGCGCTTGAAAGTGGAATTCCGGGCCGAACTCTACAACCTCTTCAACCACACCAACCTCTACCTGCCGGCCAGCGGACTGGGCGGCACCCTCTCCACCGCAACCAGCATCAACAACCCCACCAGCGGAGGCACGGTCACCGGTACCTTTGAGCCCCGCATCGTGCAGTTTGGGTTGAAAGTGCTTTACTAAGGCAATTTTGAAATCGAAAGGCTCGGCCCGCGCACACAGCACGCGGGCCGAGCCTTTTTGCGCCCGCCTCCGCGCTCCGCGTAGGGCCGGTCAAGCCGCTCAGCGGCGAAGTGCGCGCAGGTTATAATCGGCAACCGCGCGCGCCACCTCCGCGGCTGGAACTCGGCCGGCCGGGTCCTCTTCCACCCAGCTGTAAAGTGACTCGAAAACCGCGCCCACCAGGCAGCGGGCGGCAATCGCCGGGTTCACCCCCGCGAATTCCCCTTCAGCCGACTCCAGCGTCGTGCGCACGATGCCCGCATGGCGCCTGAGTAGGTCCCGGCGCACCTGCTCCAGCCGTGGACTCAGGCCCGACGACTCGACAATCAGAATGCGCGCCTCCTGCGGGTGATCCGCCAGGAACAGAAAAAGCGACTCCACTGCGCCTGACAGGCCCAGCAAGGGATCGGACTGCGACAAGCGGGCTTGATCCATCACCTCCGTCACCTTGCCGCCCAGCACTTCAAGCACCGCCGCAAACACGTCCTCCTTGTTGCGGAAGTGTGCATAGAAGCTGCCCACCGAGCTATCCGACGCAGCCACGATCATCGGCACGGTAGTACCGTGATAGCCAAACGAGCCGAAAAGACGGGTCGCGGCCTCCAGAATCGTCTTCCGGCGGGCAACCTTGCGAGCCTCGGTGGAGGGGGTCTTGCGATAGACCATTTTTTTGCTTGTCAACCTCTTGTCAAGAATAGAATGACGTGTCATTCTATTCTTGTCAAGGAAGAAGAAGGTTATGCGCCACGTACTTTTTCATTCGATCCTTCAACCGAAAGAACAGCATCTGAGGGACGAAAAGCCGAAAAACCATTTCACGGGGACTCAAACCAGCGTCGCTTTTGACGGCCTTGCCGCGGGGGCATGGACTCTGTGCCTCCTGGCCCTGCTGCCCTTGGCGGGCTGCGGACCGAAGCCGCAGCTGGCAGCCGACCAGCCGGTCCCGGTGCGGCTCAGAACGCCGAACCGCGTCCAGCAGCCGGTTTCGGTCGAGGCCAGCGGCGCGGTCGAGGCCAACGTCACGGCCCAGGGCGCCTTTCAGATTGCCGGCCGCGTGGCCCGGGTTTTCGTCGAAGAGGGCCAGGCGGTCGCCAAGGGCCAGGTGTTGGCCGAGCTGGACTCGACCGACTACCGCAATGCCTACGACGGCGCTCAAGCCCAGGCGGATGCGGCGCGGGCCGTCGACCGCAAGGCGCAGCAGGGCCCCCGCGCACAGGAGTTGGAGCAGGCGCGAATCGACTACGACCGCTGGCTCGACGAGTACAAGCGGATGAAGTTCCTCTACGACCACCAGAGCCTGGCGGCCAACGACTTCAAAAAAATTGAGGCCGGATACCAGGCCGCGCAGCAGCGCTACGACATGGCCCGGCAAGGCACGCGGGTCGAGGACAAGGACGCGGCGGCCGATCAGTCTCGCGCCGCGTCTGCCCAATTGCATGAGGCCGGCAAGCGGTTGGCCGACTGCCAGTTGCGAGCCCCGATTGCGGGCTTCGTGGGAATGCGGCGCATCGATGTGGGCGATACCGTCGGAGCCGGAACCCCGGTCATCGGCGTCCTGGACCTGAACCCGGTCAAGGTGCGGCTGGCGATTCCGGAGGCGGAGATCGGCAAGGTGCGCGAAGGCGCGCGGGCCACGGTCACCATCCCGTCGCTCGATGGCCGCCAGTTCGAGGGCAAAGTTGAAGCCGTCGGCGTCACTGCGGACCCGGCCTCGCGAACCTACACGGTGAAAATTGCAGTTCAGAATCCGGAGCGCCTGCTGCGGGCGGGAATGGTGGCCGAGGCCCGGGTCTTCGGGCCTTCCATCGTCAATGCCATCACCGTCCCCGGCGCCGCCGTCGTCCGCGACACCCGGGGAGTGACCGAGGTCTACGTCTACGAGCCCACGCAGCGCCGGGTCTATGCCCGGAGAGTGGACGTGGGCGCGCCGCTGGGCGACGAAGTCGAAATCCTGAGCGGCCTCAACGGGAACGATCAGGTGGTCGTCGCCGGCCAGCAAAATGTGCGCGAGGGCTCCCCGGTCCGCCTCGCCGGGGGCGGCCAGTGAATCCCGTCCGCGCCGCTCTGCGCTATCCCCAGGTCACCCTGATCCTCTCCGGGATGCTCTTTGCGGTGGGCCTCTACGCGCTCTTCACCATGCCCCGCCGGGAGGACCCCAAGATCACCATCCACACCGGCATTGTGGCCGCAATCTATCCCGGCGCGACCGCCGTGGAAGTGGAAGACCAGGTCACGCGAAAGATCGAAGAGCGGCTCTTCCATTTTGAGGAAGTCCGCCGCGACAAGACCTTTTCCACCACCCGTAACGGCATGGTGATCGTCAATGTGGAACTGAACAAACAGGTCAAGGACTCCGACGAGTTCTGGTCCAAGCTGCGCCTCGACCTGGCCGTAGTGAAAGCCACGGAGCTGCCCGCCGGAGTTCTGGGCCCGATCGTCGATTCCGACTTCGGCGACACCGTCGCGGTGCTCATTGCCGTCCATGGCGGTCACTACGGCTACCGCGATCTCAAGGACTACGCGCAGGCCGTGGAAACGGGTTTGCGCACCATCCCGGAAGTCTCGAAAATCCGCCGCATCGGCGACCAGAAGGAAGAAATCGACATCGAGACGTCCACCGAGCGGCTCTCGCAGTACTCCGTCAACCCTATAAAGGTGATGCAGGCTCTGCAAGGCCGCAACACGGTGCAGTTTGCCGGCCGCGTGCCCGCCGGCCAGAGCAAGGTGCCCATCGACTCCGGCGGCGCATTTGAGACCGAGGACCAGATTCGCCAGGTCCTGGTCGATGTTTCGCCCACCGGGCAGCCGGTCCACATTGGCGATTTGGCCACCGTCGAACGGGTCTACAAGGACCCCACCCAGTACGCCCGCATCGGCGGCGAGCGGACCATCCTGCTGGCCGTCGAAATGCACGAGGGCAACAACATCGTGGACTTCGGCAACACGCTGCGGGCCAAGTTGAAGAGTGTCCAAACCACCCTGCCCCCGGACGTGAAGCTGGACCTGGTGGCCGATCAGCCCAGGGTTGTCTCCGACCGCATCCACGACTTCTTCCGCGAATTCGGCATTGCCATTCTGGCCGTCATCCTGGTCACCATGCTGCTGCTGCCGCTGCGCGTCGCGCTGGTCTCCGCCATCGCCATTCCGGTTTCGGTCTCCATGGCCTTCGGCATGTTGAACGCCTGCGGAATCGAGCTGCAACAGGTGTCGATCTCGGCCCTGATCGTGGTGCTCGGCATGGTGGTCGACAATGCCATCGTCATTGTGGACAACTACGTGGGGCTCTTGGACCGCAAGGTTCCCGTCGATGAGGCCGCGGAGCGCTGCGCCACGGAGATGGCCGTTCCGGTGCTGACCGCGACGCTGGCCATCATCGCCGCCTTTGCCCCCCTGCTGCTCCTGACCGGCGCCGTTGGCGAGTTCATCCGTTCGCTGCCCATCGCCGTGGCCATCTCCCTGGGCACCTCGTTTTTCGTGGCCATGCTGCTCACCCCCCTGCTGGCCCGCTTCTTCATTGCTCAAGGGCTGGTCGATCACCAGCGGGAAGCCTCCGCCGAGCCCCCCAAGCTCACCCCCCTGGACCGCATGCAGCGCGGCTATCACGGCATCATCACCTGGGCCATGGACCACAAGCAGGCGGTTCTTGTCTCCAGCGTGCTGGCCTTTGTGGCCGGGCTCGGCATCCTGCGCCTGGTGCCCCAACTGTTCTTTCCCCTGGCCGAGCGGGACCAGTTCGTGATGGATGTGTGGCTGCCCGAAGGGTCCAGGATCGAAGCCACCGACGCCGCCGTGCGCCGCATTGAAGTGGTGCTCAGCCATGAGCCGCTGGTCAAGGAATACACCAGCTTTCTGGGTGAGAGCGCGCCCCGCTTCTACTACAACGTCAACCCCCAGGCGCCGGCCGCCAACTATGCGCAGATTCTGGTCAACACCCGGAAGGTCAAAGGCACGCCGCAGTTGGTCGCGGCCTTGCGGCAGCGGCTGCCCGATGCCGCGCCCGAGGCCAAGGTCTTTGTGAAGGAGTTGCAGCAGGGCCAGGTGATGGAGGCCCCGGTTGAAGTGCGCATTGTGGGCGACGACATCGGCACTCTCGAAACTCTCGGCAACCGAGTTGAGGAGATCTTCCGCCATACGCCGGGCGCGACCTACGTTCATAGCGACTGGCACGAGGACGCCTGGCAGGTGGGCGTCAAGGTGCGCGAGCAGGTCGCCAACCGCATCGGACTGACCAATGCCTCCATCGCGCAGCAACTGGCGGTGGACTTTGAAGGCGCGCCCGTCACCACCTTCTGGGAGGGCGACCGCGGCGTGGATGTGGTTCTGCGCCTGGAACCCTCCGAGCGCCAGAACTTTCAGAACCTCGCCGATACCTACGTCATGTCTCCCGTCACCGGCGCGCGGGTCCCCCTGGAGGCCGTGGCGTCCCTCGAGTCCGAGTGGCAGCCGGGCCGCATCGTGCGCCGAAACGGCGTCCGTACGCTCACCGTCCGTGCCTTCCCCGGCGACCACCGCCTGGCCAGCGAGATCCTCGCCGACGCGCGCCGGCAACTGGACACGCTGCCCCTGCCCCAGGGCTACCGCATCGAATTCGGCGGCGAGTACGAGAATAAGCAGGAGATTTCCGGAGAGATGCGGAATGCGCTCCTCGTCAGCCTGGTACTGATCTTCCTCATCCTGCTCTTTCAATTCCGCACCCTGGTTGACCCGCTCATTGTGATGGTGGCGTTTCCGCTGGCCATTCCCGGCGCCGCACTGGGACTGCTCGCCACTCACAACACCTTCGGGTTCACGGCCTTCATCGGCATCGTCAGCGTCGGCGGCCTGGTGGTCAGAAACTCCATCATCCTCATCGATTACATCCACGAACGCATGAGGGACGGCGTCCCGCTCGAACAGGCGGCGCTGGAGGCCGGCGAGCGCCGCCTGCGGCCCATCTTCCTCACCTCAATGGCCGCCGCCGTGGGCGTCATTCCCATGATTATTTCCGGCTCCAGCCTGTGGTCTCCACTGGCCAGCGTCATCGCTTTTGGGCTCCTGGGATCGATGTTCTTCACCCTGGTCGCCATCCCCGTTCTCTTCGTCGTGGCGCACCGCAAATCCCACCCCGGCCACAAAGCCGCAACGACCTCAGGGCTCCCGGCGGCGTTAGCCCTCGCCCTGCTGGCGCTTGCCGCCACCGCGCGGGCCGAGACCCGGCGCATCACCCTGGATGAAGCCGTTGCCCTCGCCACAAAGCAGAACTCGACGGTCAAGCTGGCGCACCTCAAGGCCAAGGAAATCGATGCCCGTGTGACCCAGGCGCGGGCCAATTATTTTCCCGTCCTGAGCAATGAAAGCGACGCCGCGCACCTTCGCGACATCGAACATTTGCTGATCCCGATGGGAGCCTTGGGCGTATACCCGGTCCCTGGCCCGATCCCTGGGGCAAACGCTTCCCTTCCCCTCGGGCATCACAATTTCATTCTCAGCACCACCACGGCGGCCGAGCCCATGACGCAAATGTTCAAGATTCACGCCGGGGTCGCCGTGGCGCGGGCGGATGCGGGCGTGGCGCGGGACGATGCGCGGCGGGCGGAGAACGAAGTCGCGCTGAAAATGAAGGAGTTGTACTTCAATCTGCTCTCGGCCGAGCGGCGCAAACAGGCGGCCGAGTTGCGCATCGCGGCCGGAGAAGAGCGTCTCGGCGAGGCGCGCAATGGGGTTGAGGCTGGCGCCGTGCTCCAGTTGACGGTGCTCGACGGCCAGGCCCAGATCGCGGCGGCGCGTCATGCTCTGGGGTCGCTTGAAGATGCCATCTCTGACATGAAGGTGGAGTTCAACGACCTGGTCAGCCTGCCCCTGGACACCGAGGTCGAGTTCGTGGCCCCCGAGGCCAAAGACTCCGACGCGACCGCCGCGGATTTGGAGAGCGATGCGATCGAGCACAATCCCGAGGTCGCCGCGGCCCGGGAAACCCTGGCCAAGGCCCGCGCCGGCCTCAACGCCGCGCGCGCGGAGTACATTCCCGAGGTCGGAGCCTTTGCGCAGTATATTCACCAGGATGGCGTGCCGCTGCTGACCGAGAACAACAGCGCCGTGGGTCTCAAAATGAGCTGGACGCTGCTGGACTTTGGCAAGCGCAGCGGCCAAGTGCACGAACGCCAGGCGCAGGTGGCCGAGGCCGAAGAGAATCTTCGTCACGCCGAGAGCCGGGTACGCGTGGATATCGAAAAGAACGTGCGCAAGGTGCGGCGCACCGGGACGGGTTTGGAAGCGGCGCGGGAAAGCGTCGAGGCGAGAGCCGAAATGCGCCGCATCACCGCCAACCAGGTCGAGGCCAAGACCGTGAATGCCTCCGCGCTGAAGGAGGCCGACGCGCAACTAGCCGAGGCCCAGGCAGAGCTCTTCCAGGCGCAAATGGAACGCGCCACGGCTCAAGCGGAACTGGAACGAACGCTGGGACAGGAGTAATCTAAGGGGTTTCAGCGATATGGGAGGGGAAATTGACATACCGCGTATTGACGGTGAACCGGGAGTTTGGAAGCGGCGGCGGGCGCATTGCCCAAACCATCGCTCAGTGGCTGGGCTGGAAGTTGCTGGATCGCGACATTATCGACGCCATCGCCTATGCGGCCCACGTGGATAAAAACGTGGTGCGCCACTACGACGAGCACGTGGACTCCTGGCTGCGGCGCATCAACCAGCAGGCCATGCGCTCGGCCGCCCTCGCCGCCGGCCTCGAACTGGGCGACGACTCGGTCTTCGACGCCGAAGAAATGGTGAAAATCTCCCAGAAGATCATCGAAAAGGCCTATACAGACGGCAATTGCGTCATCGTGGGTCGCGGTGCGCAGTGCGTCCTCCAGCACAAGCCGGATGTATACCACGTCTTTGTCTACGCTCCGCTGAAAGAGCGCATCCTGCGCCTGCGGGCGCGCCTCGAAAAGGACGCCGACATCGAACAGCGCCTTCGCACCGTCGATGGAGAGCGCGCTAAGTATCTCCAGCAGTACTTTGGCAAGAGCTGGTGCAACCTCCACCTCTACGACCTGATGATCTCCTCCAAGGCCGACGAGGACGCTACGGCGCGGGCGATTGTCTTTGCCATGACCGGACAGGCGCACCCCGTCCCGGCAGCCGTTTGACCCTGGGGCGCAGAGATGTAGGACAAGCCCCAGGCCTCGAAGTCGAGACCTGGGAACCCCCGTTTTCCAAAAGAGCCGGCTACATATAAAAAACTCGACCCCGCCTCAATCACAAAAAATTGCGGCCCGCCGAATGCGGCGCGGCGATAATCTCTACTTCTCTGCCTTCACGTCCCAGTCGAGGTTGATCTGGGAGATGAGTTCGTTGAGCTTGTCGACGGCGGTCTGCTTCTGCTGCTCCAGCTCGGCGGTCTGCTTGCGGTCGGCTTGCAACTGGTCTTCGGCGCGGTTCAGCTCGTCCACAAAGCGCTTGGCGGCATCGTTGCCCTTCAGGGCGGTAAGGTTTTCGCGGTCCCGGGCCTCGTCGGCGGAGGCGGTCTCCTCGGCCTTTTTTGAGAGATCGATGCGGCGATCGAGATCGGCAAGCTTCACCTGGGCTTCAATCACCGGCGTCAGCTTTTCCCGGGCGTCAGGAACTCTCTTGACCAGGTCGAGCAGGTAGCTGGTCTGATCCTGGGCGGAGTTGAGCGTCACGCGGATGTGTTCCGGGCCGCGTTCGCGCACCTCGAGCGTGGCCGTCGAGTGAGCCGGGACGGGCAAACGGAAGCGATACAGGTTGGGCGAGGTTTCCTCGGCCTTGAGGCCGTCGTCGAGCTGCCAGCCGTTGTTCCGCCGTGCGTGCTCCAGCAGCACGGCGCGGTCCAGGTCGGCCGAGTTGGTGGCCGAGTAGGTCACCGAGGCGACATCCATGTAGGTCTCCACCACCGCGCCCTTGCGAATCTCCAGGTGGTGCAGGTTGCGCTTGCTGTCGCGGGCCGTGACCTTCACCCGCACCGCCTGGTCCGCGGCGTAGGAGAGCAGGCGCCGCTCGCCGGGATGGATGGGGTCCAGCAGTCCCTCGCCGGCAAATTCCCCGCTCTCAAAAATCGAAAAGCTGCCGGAATCGAGCGTCAGCTTGGACTTGTTTTCAAGCCACACGGCGCGCAACGGCGTGCTCTCTTTTTCGCTCCACAAAGTGACGTGCTCGGCGGGCAGATCCTGCTGCAGGATGGGCACCATGGCCGACTCGTTCTTGTGGATAGTCACCGGCTGGGTGAGCGCGTACTCGAAGAAGTCGTCGAAGGCGTTGGTGGAAACGTCGCCCTCCTGGATGGCGTCACTGGCTCTGTAAACGCCACCGAGGCGATACATGCCGCCGCCGACATTGCCGCCGGAGCCGGTACCGTAACCGTTGCCAGAGCCGGAACCGACGCCGCCGCCGGAACCGGCACCGAGGCCTTCCATCCCGGCGACGCCGAAGGCTTGGGACGGCGCCGCTTCCTTTCCCGCGACCATCTGGATGTCGCGCGGAATTCGAGTCGGCGCGGTCAGTTGGTTATTCAGCATCTCCGCCGCCTCATGCGTCTGCGGCGCGGTCAGCTCACTGGTGGCAATCGGAATCTCCGGCCGCCGCGTGTAGAGCGGCTGCGAGAGCGGCTGGATGAAGCTCTGCGGGGCTCCGGCCACCAGCGAAAGCTGCACATCATCCCAGTCCGCGCCGACCGTGTTATCGACGACAGCCCAGCCCTGCACCGTGGCCGAGCCGTTGGCGGTGCGGGGAAAGACGATGCGGTACGTGGACTTCCACACCGGCACTTCGCTGATGTAACTCACGCTCAACGGCCGTGTGCCCGCGCCGCGGTCTTCCAGCACCAGGTGGCGCACCTGCTGATTCTGCGCCGAGGCCACGATTTCCAGGTAATTGGCAAACTGCTTTTCAAGCGATGGGTCCAGCATCCGCACCGCGACCGAGTCGGTCAGCTCCGCGGTCCGCAACGCTCCCGCATCCGTGGCGACAATCAGGAAGTAATGGTCCTCGGAAGCCTGGCCGTTCTTGTCCGTCTCCTTGCGAAATTCGACATTCACCACCCTGCCGGTAAAGGCAGCGCCCGCGCCGGTCACTTCCACCCTCTGTCCACGGAGGGCTTGATAGACCGCGATGGTCGCCGGATAATCCTTCAGCCCCAGCGCCAGCGTTTTCAACTGCTGATCGATGGGCGTGGTGGAGTTGTAGTTGACTCCGGCGATGCGGCCACCGCCCTCGTCCAAAACTGTAAGGGATTGCAGCACGTCATTCAACTGCGGCGAAGTGAAGTCGATGGCCACCCGCTGGTTCCCGGTGACCGAGCCCGCGTGCTCGAAATAGCCAACGCCATTCTTGTAGAGCACAACCTTGCGCACCGGCAGCTCCTGCGGCGCGGCCACCTGCGGTGGGGCCAACTTTCCCTGCGACTTTGGTCCGGCGAGCTTCGGCGCGCTAGGCGTCTGTGCGGAAAGTGCGGCGGTGAAGGCGAACAGGCAAAGAGCGGCTACGAGACGGCGCATCGGGCCTCCTTGGTCCAGCCAACAGGAATCCTACTCTGTTGGACCCCGGCCAAAGGAAAATGGTTCCCGGCAAAAATCGGAATCGCCGTGGTCCTAACCCTCTGAACGGCCATCAAGGAGAATCTTGCGGAGTTTCTTTGCGAAATGCGAGAAGAAGTGCCGGGTGCCCCATGTATGACAGCGTCTGCTCCTGTCAAGCGAAAAAGGGGCACAGCCTCCCGTGGTGGTCGGGACGGTGTCAAGGGCGCCGTTCTTTGGCGTTCATCTCGACCCTTGACACCGTCCCGGCCACTTCCACAATCGAGCTGGGTTCGAATCTCAGGTTCTTTCTGAGATTCGAACCATAATTGGAAAAACCGTCTTGCATGGCTAAACGACCCAGACTCGCACCTTGAATCTCAATCACCTTCGATGGTCACCACTGAGGTTCCATCAACCATGTATTCGGCCCGAAACTGCACCATGATTTCCTGTTCAAACTCTCTCGCCTGTGCCAGAGAGGCGGGGTGTCCAATCAGGTCCTCGGTCTCGAACCGCGACCATCAGGGCACGCGGACGGTTCTGTCGCAATAAGGTGATTTTGCTATTCTTTGCATTGACAGCGAGGTGCAGAGCAATGAGACAGACGTTGAATCCAGTGGTGGCAAAGGTCTTGAAGCGCCTGCATTATCCTCTGGATGTGA
>Ga0302320_10005850_pt1 | contig 27427 bp, 25 predicted proteins | sample Bog_T0_3_FD_202130 | JGI IMG/M metagenome (GOLD analysis project Ga0302320, IMG submission 202130) | Peat permafrost microbial communities from Stordalen Mire near Abisko, Sweden - Bog_T0_3 | ecosystem: Environmental > Terrestrial > Soil > Wetlands > Peat | place: Sweden: Abisko, Stordalen Mire...
TTACGGCCGTAGCGGCCACTTGGTCTTTAAGACTTACATGGGCCAGAGGGCGCAGCTTGGTTGCAGTCTCCCTCTTATCCACGGGCTCCCATTCCTTTGTTCCTGGAGCCACACGCCACTGCTGGCTCTTTGGGGCAGGAACAATTCTCAACGGGTCATTGTTCCACTGATCGGGCCTCCTCAACTGTTCGGCTAGCCCGGTTAGGAATCCTGGGAGGTTGACCGCAATGCGATCGAGTTCGAGCGTGTCGGAGTACCAGTTGTGATAGCGGATGTGGGAGGCAGTCTTCTTCCACGCCTGAACGAGGACATACTCCTCACTCAAAAGCTCGGCCTGCGGCTCAAGAACATCAGCAATCATCAAGAAGAATCTCCAACCAGCATCGCTGCAGCATTCCCGACGTCTTTCCTTCGTACTGTGGACTCCTTCCGCCGGCTCGATTGTACCCGGATTACGGGGCTGCAGGAAAGTATGCTGACGGGGTGCTTCGGGGATTTGGAATGAACGCCCTTCCCACCCGCAATCATACTGGCTCCTCTGGGGTTCGGAGAAGTCGGTGGCTCGGCGTACCCAGGGTTACGGTACGGTTTTGACGCTGCTTCTACGGACTTCCAAGGACTTACATGGCCGCCCGGCTCTTGTAAGTCATTGTATTTACTTCATGGGGCTGTTCTTTCACGGGGTAACACGGGTTCAAATCCCGTCGGGGGTAGCAAATCATTTCGTTCAGTCACGGGCTTTACTCTTCGCCAGGCTCTCACTCAATCTGCGAACCGCCAACCACCAACGTAATGTGAAGACATTCGTCTTGCCCAACCATACGTGCGTGGCAATCAAAGTAAACTCATATAGGCCGTTGCTTGGCAGTTAACGCTGTTTGACTGGGAGCTGTTTGTGGTATGCTATTTATGTGAGAGAAGCACAATCTGAGGCTGGCATACTGTCTAATTTACTGTCTATTTTTCGATCTCACCATAGGGCAAGAGGTAGACAGTATAGATTTAATAGACAGCTGCCTATAGAGATAAGTTGCTCGTAATCAGTTAAGTGCAAGATACGACGAAGAGCGGGAGTAATTCAGCGGTAGAATGCCAGCTTCCCAAGCTGGACGTCGCGGGTTCGATCCCCGTCTCCCGCTCCAACTTTCAATAATTTACAAATTTCGACGCTTGCCTGAACACGGTTTGAACACCATTAAGAAACTAGCCAACCATAAGTTCCATAAAACTTAGGACTTATCTCGCCCATTTTGAACACCATTTAGCGAGATCTACGCTGGCGATATCACCTAGTCGTTTCAATGTTTCAGACGATGACGGCAGCATGAATGCCAGTGGTGGCTTGGCAGTATGACGCGGGCGGGGCTGTGGGATCGTCCGCAGTCATCAACCGTCTCTGGGTGGCAAGAACGTGCGAGTTCGCGTAAATGGCATGCGAGAGTGATTGTTCGAAATGCTCCCTGTCTCTGAACGACAGTGTGCACTTTGGCAGGGAGGAGCGTCCCGAAACTTCACGTCGGTCTCCCGATTCTCGCGTTATTTCGGATTCACGGAGGGGGTGCTATTATCGATAGTTATTCGCGTACCTTGGCGACCACTCGTCACCAATACAAACGTCGGTGCGAGTCTGGCCATGCCTTAATTCGTGGTTCAAACATGCGCAGGGAAGGGCATTTTTCATTTCAAATCGGGCGAAGGTCCCACGGCACTGGGTTTCCGTATCCTCCACGAAACATTCCAGCCGGCAGAATGCGCCGAGGCTACGCAGTATGTCTGATGTCAATTCCGCGGAGGATATTTTGAGAGCTTTCGCTGCAGGGAGCGGCGATGCAAGCCGAGGAGCTTCGCCGCCTGGGAGACGTTGCCTCCGCAATCGGTCAGAACGCGTTGAATGTGCTCCCATTCCACCCGTGCCAGGCTGGGAACCGTGGCGGGTGGTTGTGTTTCACCCAGCGTGGAGAATCGCACGGCTTCGTAGGTTGCAAGAATCTGGTCAACATCGACGGGTTTGCTTAAATAGTGGTCCGCCCCGCAGCGCACGGCCTCAAGCGCGGTGGCAATGCTTCCATATCCCGTCAGGATGATGATGGAAATGGTGGCATCAAACTCCCGCAGGCTCTTCACCACATCAAGACCCGACTCGCCGGGCATGCGCAGATCCACCACGGCCAGGTCAGGCGCGGTTTCGCGCGCGCGCAGCATGGCTTCCTCACCGGAAGCGGCAACGTGAGCCTCCCACCCCCGAAGTTCAAAGGCGCGGCGTAGCCGGTTGTGGAAGACGTCATCGTCATCCACGATCAGCGCGGCGGGTTTATCCTTTTCCGTCATGATGAAGCAGGGGTAATTCCAGAAATGCTGTCGTCCCTGATCCAACCTCCGATTCAAACGTCAGGCTCCCATTCAATCGTTCCGCAAACAGGCGCACCAGAAATGTTCCCAAACCCAGCCCCCGCCCGGTGCCCTTGGTGGTGAAGAACGGTTCGGAAATCCGCCGCAGGGTCTCTGGCGTCATACCCGACCCGGCATCGTGAACGGTGAATGAGATCTTTCCCCCCGATGATTGCGCCGCAAGGGTGACGTGGTTTCCATTCGTGCCCGATTCCAGCGCGTTCTTCACCAGCGCCAGAAGCGCCTGGCGTGTGGCGTTGGCGGGCAGAACGGGTTTGGCATCTTCTTCAACCCGCACGTCAATAAGATCCGCTTTGCCGCTCGCAAGCCCGTCCTTCACTTGCGCGCAAATTTCCTTCAGGCTGATCGCCATTGGGAATTCACCCGCGGGCTCGCCTCCCCTTCCGCTCATTTGGCGAAGAATTTCACTGCACCTTTCCACTTCGGAGCGAATCAGCCGCGCATCATCGGCCACGCTCGCACCAGAGTCCAATCCATTTGTATAAAGCTCCAGCTCGCGCGATACGACGGCGATGGTTGCCAGCGGAGTTCCGAGTTCGTGCGCAGCCCCGGCCGCAAGCGTGGCGATGGAAGCCAGCCGTTCATGATTCGCCAGCCGCTGCTGAAACTGCAACGCCTCCTGCTCCTGGCGGCGCAGGGCTTCAGAAACCTTGCCAATGAACACGGTGATGAGCAGCGCGCCCACCACAAAGGCGATCCACATGCCCACCAGATGGATGGAAAACCCCTCTGAGTCGTGATGCCCTTCGAAGACCGGAATGCGAACGTGCGCCCAAAACAGCGAGGCAAACCCGAGAATGGAAAGTCCTCCCAGCGTCCACGTCCACGCCTTGCTCAGGACAACTGCGGACAAGGTGATTTCCACCAGAAACAGAAGGCTGAAGGGATTTGCCGCGCCCCCCGACAAAGCCAGAAGTGCGGTGAGGCATACGGTGTCGAGGGCGAGTAGTAGTCCCAGAGCATAGCGGGCGGTGAAGAACTTCATGAAGCGGTGCAGGCTGAGGTTGCTTGCGGTCATCACTGCCAGCGGAATCGCCATCCACCCCAGCGGCAGCGCAATGTGAAACAGGAAATGGGTGAGAAGGATGAGCACGAACTGCCCCAGCAGCATTCCATCCCGCAGCTTGGCGATCCAGGGAAGCGCAAGGCTGGGCGCAAGTTCGCCCGTCGGCCGCAGCTCGGGCGCTGGTGGGTCACGCTGTTCGGTTACGCAAACTCGCATCTCTTCTCACTGTACGGGACGAAATAAGCCATCGCGCCATGGGCTGTAGCGGCGGTCTCCGACCGCCGACTGGGGTTTGTAAATTGGCTGGCTCCGCGAATTGCGCACTTGAAACCACCCCGGCGCTTACTGAAACCACCCCCTTCGCTAGCGCTCGGCCCCTCCTAATTTAGGAGGGGAGCCGCCGGTTAAAGCTCCCCTCCTCGGACGAGGAGGGGCGGCGCGTTAGCGCCGGGGTGGTTGAACCAGCGTGGTTGAACCGGAAATGTAGAAACTCAAGGCGGCGGTCTCCGACCGCCTTCGTCGATCAGAGATCGACGCTACAATTCACATCGCCCTGCATAGATCTCTCTCTTCATCAAGTCTCCGTGCATTGCGATGGTAACGAGGCACCGCTTGAAGTTCCGTTCCTGAGTATCACACAAACCACGTTTTCCAGAACATGACAATCAGCCCAGTTGGGGGTGGTGCGACAATATGCCGCATCGACACCATGGCCGGTCTTCTCTAAGATTCAGCGTGGGGCTTGGCTTGCACTCGCTTCGAGGGGTGTACGAATACCTCTTCTGGCAGGTTATTTCCCAGCTTGATGGGAAATTCCAGCCGACGTCGCGCGCAAGGACAATTTGAACAAGGTGAAGACCAACTATGGGAGCTCGACCAAATTTATCTCAGAGAGGCAGATAACCATGACGAAATCGATGAAGTCACTAATGGTGGGTGCCGCGCTGGCCGGTATTGTGGCCGGAAACAAAGCGTTCGCACAGAACACAAATCCCACAAGATCCTTTTCCTCCATAAGCAAGGGCCTGATCGCCGCCGACCAACCAAAGGAGAAGCATGCCTGTAAGGGAAGGAACTCCTGTGCCGGCAAGGGCGGCTGCAGCTCCGGGAATAACGGGTGTAAGGGGAAGAATACATGCAAGAGCAAGGGTGGCTGCGCCACCGACGGCTCCAAGCCCAAAACATAGCACTGAATCAAATCATTTCTTTCAGCTTCCTGCTGCATTGCCCAACAGCATGGATGAGGTCTCAGTCACCGACCTGAGGCCTGGGAGACGGGCGCCCTGCATCCCCTTGGGCGCCCTGATCCAAAAAGGCGCTGGGTCCCGCATCATTGACACCTCGATTTTGGTGGCCTGGCTTAATCAGGGGCCGGCGCCCAATGGCGCCCGGTCGCGATGGGTGAACAAGTCCGAATTCCTGAGAAGGAGCGAAGATCATGGAAAAAGCAGATCTTACCCGTAGGGGTTTCCTTGGCAATCTTGCGCTGGGTGCGGCGTTGGCGGGTTCGATCAAAGCGGAGGCCACAGCGGCGCAGATCCCCGCGGTTCCAAGCGGGCCATTTACGCTCCCTGCGCTGCCCTACGCGTTCGACGCGCTCGAACCCCACATCGACGCCAAAACCATGGAGATCCATCACAATAAACATCACCAGGCTTACGTCAACAATCTCAACAAGGCGGTGGCTACTCATCCCGAACTCGGCAAGCAACCGGTGGAGACTCTGGTTCAAAACCTCTCAGCCGTTCCTGAAGAGATCCGCACCGCCGTGCGCAACAATGCTGGAGGCCACGCCAACCACAGCCTTTTCTGGCTCAGCCTGGGGAAGAACAGCGGTTCGAGACCAGCCGGTGAACTCGGCAAGGCCATTGAGGCAAAATTCGGAAGTTATTCCGCCTTCCAGGAGCAATTCACCAAAGCGGTGTTGGGCGTTTTTGGCAGCGGCTGGGCCTGGCTCACCGTTGACCCGAACAAGCAACTGCTGATTGAATCCACGCCCAACCAGGACTCACCTTTGACCGCCGGCCGCCAACCCGTGTTTGGGATTGACGTTTGGGAGCACGCCTACTACCTCAAATACCAGAATAAGCGTGCCGACTATGTCAGCGCGTTTTACAACGTCATCAATTGGGACGCGCTCGGCGAGCGTTACGGAAAGATTGCGAGTTAGCGAAGCACCAATTTAGGGGGGCCGGAGCCACCCGGATTTAATGCCAGGAGGACTTTTATGAAACGATTTCTGCTGATCGCCGCATGCCTGACCCTCTGCGTGGCGGCATGGGGCCAGGATGCGCCCAAGCATCAAAAATTGATGCAATCCGCCGGGGGAGCCTGCGGCAGCCTGGGCAAGAATCTCAAGGCCGGGAACGGCGCCGCTGCCGCTGCCGACGCTCGGACGCTTCACGATGTTTTCGACCAGGTACACGACTTTTGGGCGGCAAAAAACTCGGAGGACGGAGTCAAGTTCGCCACGCAGGCTCGCGACGGGTTTGGCAAAATTGCCGAGCAGGCATCAGCAGGCAAGTTGGACGAAGCCTCGGCAACTTTTAAGGAGACCACGGCCAATTGCGGCGGCTGCCACAGCGCGCATCGCGAGAAGGCTGCTGACGGCTCCTTCAAGATCAAATAATAACGGCACAGGTTGTCCTTATATCACTGCCTGAGCGCCATGGCCTCGTAAGGCAGCCGCTATGGTGCGGTGGATACGTGTGTCTCCAGAGCGTGATTTGGTCTCTTGCAAGGCGGGAAGGTCCTCCAGTCTCGCCCATGCCCCGGCCGCACTGGCCGATGAACCTTCATTGAATGCAAGGAAAATTGCGTTGAATTTCGCCGCCGCATTTCTGCTTCTCGCCACCAGTGTTTCACTGACGCCCCAGCAAAGGGCTGAAGTGAAACGGCTTGATGATTCGTTGCTCGCTCCGTGCTGTTACACCCAACCCATCTCCCAGCACCTGAGCGACGCAGCAGAGGAGATGCGCCAGCAGGTGGATGAAATGGTCGCCTCCGGAATGGGTGACAGGGAGATCATTGAGCACTACCGCCAGGAGTACGGCGACCGCATTTTGGTGGTGCCCGACGGGAATACCGGGCAGGTGCTCTTTGCGATTCCCGCGGTTCTATTCTTCGCCTCCTCGGGAATCCTCTTTTTCTTCCTGCGTAGGCTGCAAGGAGAGTGAATTCCTTCGCATCCCCGTGAATTCCCGGGGGAACACCGTTGCGCTCTGGATGCAATTTTCTCCCATTTCGCAAACGGTCCTGAGCGATCGAGGTTATTCAAAATCGACGCGAGAGGATCGGCACGCTGTTAAAGGAGACAGGATGCAATCCATGAAAAAGATCAGCCGAAGGACGGCGATGCAATCGATCGCGTTCCTGCCCGCTGTATCTGCGCTTGCTCTTCAGTCGCCCCCGGCAACCGAGCAAATTCGTGACCAGTGGAACGGAATCTATTCCAATCAGGATTCCGGTGTGCCGGGTTTCCCCAATCGTTTTCTGGCGGAGATGGTGCAGGGCCGCAAGCCGGGCCGGGCGCTCGATGTGGGCATGGGACAAGGCAGGAACTCGCTGTTTCTGGCGCGCCTGGGTTGGGACGTAACCGGCGTCGACGTTTCCGACAAGGGAATTGACCTTGCAAAGAAAGAAGCCGCGCGCCTGGGACTGACCATGAACTACGTGCTGTCTGACATTTCCGCGTTCGACCTTGGCAGCGACCGGTGGGACCTGATTGTTGGCCTCTATGTGGGCAGAGAGATTTTGTTCCAGGCTTCCCATCTCACGGACGGGCTCACTTCCGGAGGTCTGCTGGTGGTGGAGCACTATCGCCGGGACGTCGGCCGCATTTCGGTGTCCGGAGGCAGGCTCGGCTACCCCATCAATGCGCTGCTGGAGACTTTTGTCCCCTCCCTGCGCATTGTCCGTTATGAGGAGGTTTTGGATTTTCCTGACTGGGGCGATCAGGGAGTGAGGGCCCCGCTGGTTCGCATGTTGGCCAGCAAGGGGTGAGTTTCAATCGCTCTCAAGACGGTTAAGTCTCCGCCTTGGCATTCGCTGCGGTTTTGCAGGGATCAAGTCAGTGGAAAGAGGAGCGTATGAATCGGTTCAGCAGTGCTTTATCCACACTTTTATTGGTGTTGTTGCTGGCGGTGAGTGCAGGGGCGGCGCCCCAAACCGCAGCCACGCACAACATCCGGGGCAGCGTTGAGGACACCTCGGGCAGTGCGATCGCGGGTGCCCGCCTTACGCTGCGGGACGCCGCGGGCACGGCAATCTTTACGACATCTTCTGATGCCGAAGGGCATTTTGTGATTTCCGGCATTGCGCCCGGAAAGTACATTCTGACTGCGGAAAGTGCAAGCTTTGAGAGCACGCGCACCGGGCTCGTTATTCCGCCAACGGCCGCCCCGGAAACGGAACTGCGAATCACAATGCGCGTGGCCGGGGTGCATCAGACCGTCACGGTCACGGAGTCAGGCTTGTATGTGGTTCCCGACGCCATTGCCGGCACAAAAGTTGACCTGCCTCTCATGGAGACCCCGGTGGCGGTGCAGGTGATTCCGCATCAGGTGTTGCAGGACCAGCAGACCGTAAACCTGGTGGACGCGCTGGTGAACGTAAGCGGTGTGGCGCCGACGAATGATTCCTATGGAACGTCGGACAGCTTCTCCATTCGCGGCTTCGACGCCAACGCGCTTCTCTATCAGGATGGAATGAAGCTGGACCAGTACAGCTCCTCCGGCTTTCCGCAGGACATGGCGAACGTTGAGGAGATTCAGGTGGTCAAGGGGCCTGCCTCCGTGCTCTATGGGCAGGCTGAACCCGGCGGGCTGGTGGACGTTGTCACCAAGAAGCCGCGCCCTGACCGCCTGACCGACGTGGAGCAGCAGTTCGGCAACCACCGCTTCTTCCGCACCACCGCTGATTTTGACCAGCCGCTCATCAAGGATAAGCTCCTCTTCCGCTTCGTCCTGGATGGTACGGATGCAAACTCCTTTCGCGATTTCATCCACGCCAATGAGTTCAACATCTACCCGTCGCTCACCTGGCGACCTTCGAAAACGGTGGACCTGACGATCCAGACAGCCTATGAAAAGGGCTCCAACGCACTCGATAACGGCCTTCCCTTCGTTAGCAATGGCGCCGCCACCACCGCGGCCACCAACACCTGGATCGCGCCGGTCTCAACCAGCAGCAACTTCGTCGATTACGGGACCAACGTCAACAACATCAGCCAATACAGCTTCAAACCCACGCTGAACATCCGGCTGGGGGAAGATTGGAAGCTCCGCCTGCAATTCAAGTATGAGAGCATCAGCAATCCCTCAGGGGTTGACGAATACTACTCAGGCGACGTCGATGCCGGCGGCGATCTTCAGCGCATCGCGTTCACTTCGCCTCAGTTTCGCCATTTGAGCGACCAGGTGGTGGCGGATCTTCCCGGCAAGTTCTCTCTCGGACCGGTCAAAAATACCTTCCTGGCGGGGTTTGATTTTTACCGGGAAAGCGGGGGCTGGTTCGGCAACCAGAGCCTTGTGCCCGCCGCCATCAATATCAATAGCCCGCTGTATAACCAATCCTATGGCACCCTCGACCCCAGCGGTAACATCTGGGCCACCCAGCTCTGGTCTGAATACGGCGCCTACGCCCAGGACGTGGTGGAACTGCCCAATAAGGTCTTTATTCTCGCTGGCTTGCGGATGAACTGGGCCGGGGAGCAGGAGAACATTACCACCGCAAGCCCGTACTCCTATTCCCCCAACGATATTCACGACCGGCCCGTAACGCCCCGCGCCGGGTTGCTCTGGCAGCCGAACCAGCACGTGAGCGTTTACAGCTCCTACACGTCAAATTACGGCGCGTCGGCGCTCTTTGCTTTCACGGCGAATGGCGCGCCGCTTCCGCCAGAGTCGGCCAACCAGGTGGAATTCGGCATCAAAACGGACTGGCTGGACCGGCGGCTCTCCGCCTCCACTGCAGTCTACCGCATCATCAAGCACAATATTCCCACCGCTGACCCGCAGAACCCGATTTACACCATTGCCATCGGCACCGCGCGTACCCAGGGGATTGAGTTCGATCTCTCGGGGCAAGTCACGCGTACGCTGCGCGTGATTGGTGGGTACTCCACCCTGCAGGCGCTGACCACCAACGATAACAACGTCCCCAGCATGCAGGGACTTCCATTTCCCAGCGTGCCGCACAATCTGGGCAGCTTGTGGGGTGTCTGGGAGCCGCAGAAGCGCAATTTGCGCGGGCTTAAACTCGGTGCCGGCATGCAAACGCGCTCCGGCGAACAGGCCTATGAGTACGATGTGGATCCGAACTCGTTCAATTCCTACTATCTGGCGGATCGCATCCCCTCGTTCGCCATCGTCAATTTCATGGTGGGATACGAGCATGCCATTGGGAAAGTGCGCATCAGTGGGCAGATCAACGTCAATAACTTGGTGAACCGGCGTTACTTCACCAATGTTAATCCGAACCAGGCCATGCCGGGTGCGCCGTTTAGCCTCATGCCTACGCTGCAAATCAGATTCTGAACCACAGGACAAATCTGGAGAAACGTCATGCCGAGGAAATGGGGAATCAGGGAGATCAGCATCCTGCTTCATCGCTGGACAGGATTGCTGATGGCAGTTTTTCTAATCATCGTTGGGCTCACAGGTTCCATCCTCACCTTTCAAGGCAAGCTTGACCGGCTGCTCAATCCGGAGCTGCACGTCCTGAACCCACCTCATCGACCGCCGCTGGAATTGGCCGCTCTGGCCGAGCGCGCAGAGGCTTCCGATCCGCGCCTGCGTGTCGGCTATTTCTGGATCGACGACGACCAAGCGCACATGATTGTGGATGGACGCGTCAATCCGGCAACCGGGAAGAGGTACGAACTCGGTTTTGCTGAAATCATCCTCGATCCCTGGAGTGGAGCCGTTCTTGGCAAAGGTGGAATGGAAGAGGAGTGGCACCGGCCGGATCCTTGGCGCAGGAAAGTGTTTCCCTTCGTCTACAGCCTGCACACCAGCCTGGCCACTAACACCACCATTGGCTGGAGAATGATCGGGGTTGTCGCATTGTTGTGGACCCTGGACAGCTTTGTGGGTTTTTACCTTACCTTACCTCGAAGCCCCGGCCCGTTCTGCCGTCGGTGGCGGCAGGCGTGGAAGGTCAAGTGGAATGCCAGCTCAATGCGCTTGCAGTTTGACCTGCATCGTGCGGGTGGACTCTGGCTGTGGCCTTTGCTCTTCGTTTTCGGATGGTCGAGCGTGATGCTCGGATTGACTCCCGTCTATGAACCAGTCATGAAGCATGTTTTCGATTACGTTTCCATCGATGAAAGCGTCGGGAAGAATTCTTTGCCAAAGCCGCTTGACCCTCCCGCGCTCAACTGGAGGCAGGCGCAGGAAGCGGGCGAACGGGCCATGGCCGAGCAGGCTGAATTGCATCATTTTACCATTCAGCGGCCTTATGGCATGGCCTATATCGACATGTATGGCGCCTACACCTACTGCGCCCGCTCCAGCATTGACTTTCGCGGCCACGGCTGGGATACAACAGTTCTGGTGGATGGAAACACCGGTCGCCTCCGCGACGCCGACCTGCCCCGGGGTCAGCACTTTGGCAACTCCATCTCCACCGTGCTTTGGGGCATCCACTATGGCGACCTCCGCGACTGGTTGCCCTTCCGAACTTTAATCTTTCTCTTCGGACTGTTCCTTGCCGTTATCTCCTACACCGGCGTCATGATTTGGTGGAAGAAACGACAATCGCGTGGCACACAAGCAAGCCTAAACCGTTGAGATCCCCTTACACTTTGGGTGGATCTCAGCGGGGTGCTGGTCGTCGTGGAATGGATCATTAAACTTGCCATTTCAAACAACCATCGAGCATGTCGTTTCCCGTAGAAACGCATTCAACCTAAGAAATCGACAATCCGTCGCCGATTCCTGTTGAAGAATCTTTACTTCACCGCCAACCGTCCACGAATTCGGCTTTTAGGAGGCGGCCCATATCCTGGAAGCATATTCGAAAGTGTGCTCGTTGTTTAGTTTGAGATGAACTCTGAATACCATTTGAACACCATTAAGCGCCGCGCGGGAATTCAGAATGAAAACTCGGTATCTTGTATCGCTAGACCAAGATCGACAAAAACGCTATATTCTTTATTGTCAATTGACCGTAATTTTCCCAAGCTGGACGTCGCGGGTTCGATCCCCGTCATCCGCTCCAACTTTCTGATAACATCTTAAGGTAATTCACTTCTAGTTAATAGTGGGTGGGCGTGCCAGGACCTCGGGCGCGCGCTTCCTGGGTACGCCTTTGGGGTGGCAATCGAGGCATTTTACGGAGTGGATATTATGCGGGCTGGAGGTGGATTTGAACGTTGTGTCCATCTTCTCCACGTCCAAGCCGCAATTTGAGAGGCGCGGATGGCAGTTGGCGCAGGTGGCGCGCGTGCGCATGCTGTGATTTTCGTGGCAGGCGTAGCAGCTTAAGCCTTCGTGAATCCCAATGGGAGTGCGGTCGTCGCCGCTGTGGACCTGCCGGGTTGCGTCGGGCGCATGGCACTGGTAGCAGAGTCCTTGGCGCGCGTCGGGGCTGATCTTCACGTCGCGCTCGCCGTCACGCATGGCGGGCAAGGGCAGATCGGCGAGTGGAACGGAGAGCATTTCGCGCCGGTCGAACAGCGCCACGGAAGGCCGCGCCAATTCCTCCGTCGTACTGGTGGTAGGCTTTTCGGGTAGCCGCTTCAGCGGATCGCCGTGGTGATGCACCACATGGCAGTTCAGGCAGACGATGACGGGCTGATCGGCCATCTTGGGATCGCGCAGTGTCCATGGGCCTGTGGTGTTGATGGGCGTCACAAGGTCGCGAATGCCGCCATCGAAATGCGTGCCATGGCAGCGCAGGCAATCGTCCATCAGCAGGCGCTTCTGGTTCTGTTTAGGGTTGAGGAAGATCTCCTTGTACGCGGCGTGATGCTGGCTTGATGCCCATGCAGCCCATTCCTGCCGATGACAAGTCTGGCAGCGCTCGGTGACGCGAAGGACATCGCGCGTGCGCAGTCGCACCTGGTCAGGCACGCGCCCGCTGAGATGGTCAAAAACGCGGCGCATGTTGTTAATGTGGAATCCCGCGTCCAGCGTGAAGACATCGCCATGGCAAGCACTGCACTGGACGCTGCGATGAGTGGAGGTGTGCCAATCGGTATAAGGCTGCCAGATTTCGTGGCAGCGCGCGCAGGCTTTGCCGCCCGAGTACTCGTAGTAAACGCTGGCGCCGGGAAGTGTGAGGACAATCACCACCAGCGCGACGAGCACCAGCCAGCGGTAACGGAATTTGGATTTCGACTCAGGCATCATGAATCTCTTGGAACGACACAAATGGCCGCCCAGTCCCTAGCCCCCAGTCCCCAGTCCCCAGTCCCCAGCACCTGCTCTTCAACGCATTCCCGTTCCCTTCCAGTCCTTCACCATCTGCGCCGAGGCCATATAAGCAATGGCCATAACGGTCAGCGCGGGATTGAACCCGCCGTTGGTCACGTGCACGCTGGCGTCAATGACGTGCAGGTTCGGTACGTCGTGCACCTGGCAATAGCGGTTCACCACCGATGTTTTGGGATCGTTGCCCATGCGGCAGGTTCCGGCCTGGTGCTGGCCGCCGCTCAGGACCTTGCCGGGAAGCTTGGGCCAGGTTTTGGTGGCACCCGCTTCCTTCAGCCAGGCCTCGGCTTTGGAGGAGATGTACCTGGCCACTTCAAGGTCCTGGGGATGGCGCGAGCCCGAAAGCCGCACCACCGGGATGCCCCAATCGTCGGTAACGCGCGGGTCCACCTGCACGCGCGCTTCAAACACCGGCATCTCCTGCACGGGCCCTTGCACGGCAACGCAGCGGCGGAAGTGGTTGCGCATAAAATCCTTGCGAGCGGCGCCCCAGCGCGGGACGTCAGGCGGAGCGATGGCGGCGAACTGAATGGGCAGCCGGATGAATTCATTGCAGAGCATCGCCCCGCCCACCAGTCCCGGATTGCCATGGTTGAAATCGCAGATGGCGATGGAAGCTCCGGGGCCAAGGTCATCGTAGGTTTCCGATTCCATCAACCCGTAAGCGCCGCAATAGGCGTGGCCCATCAGGTTGCGCCCCACCCAGTCGTAGCGATTGCCGAGGCCGTTGGGGAAGAGGCGGCTCTTGGAATTCAGCAGCAGGCGCGGCGATTCCGTGGCTGAGGCGGAAACCACAACGAGATCGGCGGCCTGCTCCTGCAATCTGCCGCGCTCGTCGAAGTATTCAACCCCGGTCACGCGGCCATGATCATCAGTCGCGATCTTTCGGACCACGCATTCGGTGCGCAAGGTGCAATTGCCCGTGGCGAGCGCGCGCGGAATCACCGTGTTGTGCGTGCCGCACTTGGCGTCAACCTCGCAGGCAAATCCCACGCACCAGCGGCAGCGCATGCATCCGCCGCGGCCGTTGTAGGGGACCGTATTCCGCAGCATGGGAATATCAAAGGGATGCAGGTGCAGCCGTTCCGCCGCGGCTTTCAGCAGAACGTGTTCGCGGCTTGGCGGCAGGGGAGGCATGGGAAGGGGCTTGCTGCGCGCGGCCTTGAAGATGTTGTTGGTGTCGTCGCCGGAGACGCCGATTTCCCACTCCGCCTTGGTGTAGTAGGGCTCGAGATCCTGGTAGGTGATGGGCCAGTCGTCCAGGGTGCTGCCGTCCACTGCGCCGTAGGTGGAGCGCATGCGGAAGTCTTTTTCCAGAAAACGCCAGCCCATGGCGCCGTAACTAAAGGTTCCGCCACCTACGCACGCTGCGTTGTTGTTGTAGGCGCCATCGCTTGGGGCAACCAGGTGCTCCTGGCCGCTCGCGTCAACCAGAACCCGCCGGTAGCGGTCATCGTCCGGGCCGAATGCGCACCCGAGCAGGCTGGTTCGCTGGTTGCGCAGATCGTCTTTGCGGCAATCGTAGGCGGTGTACCATTTGCCGCGTTCAAGCAGCACCACGGTGAGTCCGGCTTCGGCGAGTTCCTTGGCCACAATACCGCCCGCCGCGCCCGCTCCAACGATTACCGCGTTGACTTTGTTTTGTGTCATTGAAATATCAATCCGCAGATTTCGCCGATTTCACAGATCTTTTGCCGTTGGAGCCCTTATCTGTGTCATCTGCGCAATCGGTGGATTCTTATCGCGTCACGCGTCCACGCACCGGCGGATACGGAAGACCAATCATCTTCCAACTCACCTTTTCGCGATTGCCTCCGTGCCTTGGGTCACCGTAATACCCCTGCATCGTGTGGCTGACAACGAGGTCGAAGAACGATTTGGCAGAGACCTGGTTCCAGCAATCTCCGTGTGACTTTCCGCTGTCCATGGCTTGCAGCACGGAATCCTGTTGTGGGGGCGTGAGCGCGGCGAAGGGGCTGCCGAACATCTCGCGACTGGTCTGATTGGTTCCCGCGATTCCCCAACGGTAGGTCTTGCGAAGCTTGCGGTAGGGGCCCGTCAATTGCCGGTCAATGTACATGACCACTCCGGCCCATGCGGCGCCGGGGTCCTGATCGGTTGGGATGATTCGTTCGCAGAGGGCTTCCAGCGTGGCGGCTTCGTCCCGAGTGAGGCAGCGCCAGGGTGAGAGTGAGCCTTTGCATCCCACCATGGTTCCCGCCGCGGCGGCTGCGGCGCTGATTTGCATGAACTTCCGGCGGCTATATTTCGCGCTTTGACTCATCACGCAGTAAACCCTGCACCTGAAAGTCCATCTTCACAATTGAGAGGTGGATCGACGGGACAGAGAAACCGAAATACAAGAGCTGGCGAGCAGTCACTGCTCCAATTCAGAGGCCAGCACACGTCAGCCAACAGATCTTCACCATTGCCCGAAAGGCTCAATCAGGCGCTCATGCTAAAATCCGCCGCACGCGATCACAGTTGTCCTTGATCTCATCATTGAAGCGGGGGAACATGCCCACCACCACGCAATCCTGCGGCTTGATGCTGGCGAAGGCTTGTTTAAAGGCATTCTCCACTCCGTCGGGCGTTCGCGTCACGCGCCCGGCGGCGAGAATTTTGAAAAGGAAGCAGGTCTTGGGAGTCTTCCGCGCCACCTCATAGGCGTGGGGAGGATCGGTTTCAAGATAGATGTCGTTGGCAGGCAGGGGAAGCACTCCCAGGATCTTGCGAAACTCGTCCGGGGTGCGGGTGCGGTTGTAGACACAGAGCATGTAGAAATCCACGTCCCATCCGTGCTCTTCCACAAACTCCACCACCTCCGGCTTGTGCGTTCCAATGCCCACGCGCACGCCCGCCTGGCGCAGCTTCTTGGTGTACTCGCGCGCCTCGTCCATTCTGCCTTCGCGGAAGAGAACGTCGGTTCGTTCGCCATGCAGATAGATCGCCATGGCTCCGGTGGCGCGGGCCACCACGTCGGGCGGGCCAAGTGTGGGGTCGGTGGCGATCAGGTGCATCTTTCCGCCCTTGTCTTCGAAATTCTTCAGATCCCGCAAGGGCGCTTCGCGGTGGGCATACTGAAACGCATTGATGCCGTTCTGCTGGCACTGGAACAGGGTTTGGCAGATGCGGTCGGGCGTGTTCCAATCCACCATCAAACGATCGAGCAGGCCGTTGAAGTGGGAAAATCCATAGAACTGGTTGGTGCCCATGATCATGCGGCTGATCTCCACATCACCAAAGCGGACCTTGGGGAGCGACAGAGCTGGAGCCGTCTGCTCCGCCGCAAGAGGCGCTACGGCAAGGGTTGCTGCAAGACCTGCTGAAGACTTCAGGAAATTTCGTCGGCTGTTCATGGACTTTTTTACCCCTTTGGATATTTGGACACACGTCTGTGCGTCAACTTCCACACCCTGCTCACAAACTCCAATTTCGCAGCAAGAAGGGAGCCAAATTGCATGTGTGGGAAATTTCAGACAAAAATTCGTTTTGCGTTAGGGGTAAGTTCCACCCCATGACGGTCAGGAGTTCATCGCAGGTTCTTAAAGGGCGTCAGGGGCGTCGATAGGAGTAGGGTGTGCGGGGCCGGCTGGATGAGGGGAGACATCGATCACGCCCGGTCCGCCATGCAAGCTGCGATTTTGCCAGATTCCGGCATCGGACGCACTAATAGACCATGGGAATGAGAATAATCAGAAACGCATAAGAACAGAGAGCCCGTGTTACCAGCGCCCGTGCATCGGCCATCGCGCTCCAGATCAGATTTCCTGTGTCGGAGGGCGGGGACATCGCATTTTCTCCTTAAGAGTTGCTCCAGCCGTTCCGTATAAAGGTGCTCCTGGTTGGTAGTTCGCGAGAGCCATGATTTTTGAATCTCCTTTGGCCCAACTTGCGCCGAGTGGGATCAACTCAATCAAACCTCGAAGAATTGGGACGGCCTTTCACTCGATCGCGTAGGATTTCGACGTTTCGTTTCAGTCAAGAAGACCGGACCCAGGAATCCTAACGCAGAAAGGAGATGCACCACCCGCGCCAATCGACCGTGTTTGGCTGATTTTATTGTCCCGTTGATTTCATCAAGTTAGGAAGGAGTGCAAAAGTAGTGGAAAAAATGTCATTTCAAGAAGTGTCCATCTGGCAATTAATTGCCCCGAAACGAGACAACTCTAAAATCCATCTGAACCAGTACTGCCTACGGCTCGACTGGTCCGGGAAGAATGGCGGTTGAAGAGGTACTTGCGGGAAGAAGCGCTGGCCCGTTTACCCTCCCGCCACTCCATCTTCCACGCGATTAATTCATTGGCGAGGGAAAGTTTTCCGTTTCGCCCGGCGTGCCCCGGCTTGGCATGAAGCTCCATCGCTGGCATGATGGAAGAGTTCGCCACCGTCAACGCGGCGGACAATTTTCCGGTTTTCACCAGGAATTTTCTGCGATCCATGCTGAACTCCCAGGGGCTTTCGGCAACGAAGTTGTTGTCCGGAAAAAATTGTCTCAGTATCATACGCGAGGCGCAAGGCAATTAGCAGGCTTCGCTTCAGGGGGAATATCAGGAATTCAAGGAAGGGCGAAAATGACAAAGACCAATGTGGATTTCGGCAGCGGGGTGTTGACAAAAATTGAGCCTTTTGCGGGCGCGCCACATAAAGACCGTTTTCTCGCCGCCCTGCGCGGGGAGCGCACTGACCGGGTCCCTCACTTTGAGATTCTGGTTGAGGACCAGCACGTGGAGAGGTTTCTGGGACGGTTTGCCGGCAACACGCTGGGCGTAGGTGGCGATCCTGCCAAGGGAGCAGCGGCGGCGGAAGGCTGTCGCCCCATGTACCCGCGCGATTATATTGATCTCTGCCGCATCACCGGCCAGGATGTGGTCGCCCTGGAGGCCATCTGGACGCCCCTCAAGCACGTTCGCGCCGATGGCACGATCGGCCCCATTACGGACCGCAGCATCAAATCGCGGACGGATTTCGACCGCATCATCTGGCCAGGCGAAAACGAGATTGAAGAACGGCTCAAGTATGTGCGCGAGTATGTTGCCGCGGCGAAAGGCACGGGCCTGGGCGTGGTCTTCCTTTACGGCTCCATTTTCCAGACTCTCTATGAGTTTGTGGTTGGCCTCACCGACTGCATGGTGATGGTGATGGAGGATCAGGATTTCTTTGCCGAGCTGATGTCCCGTTCGGCCGATTACTTTTCCGAACTGGTGCGGAGAGCCGTGCGCGAAGGGGTTGATGTGGTGTTCGCGGCCGATGATTTTGCCTTCAAGACCGGTTTTTTCGTTCGGCCGGAGATCTTCAAGAAAGCGTGGCGCCCTCATTATGACCGCATCCTGGCGCCTGCCCGTGAGGCGCGGGTTCCCATCATGTTCCACTCTGACGGCAAGATTGACGCCGGCGTTGAGATGCTCATGGAGATGGGAGTCTCGGCCCTTCATCCCATGGATCCTTCCGGAGTCGACTATCGCGATTACAAGAAACGCTATGGAAGCCGCCTGACCCTTTTCGGAAATATTGACATCACGTGGCCGCTGGTGGAGGGAAGTCCGGCTGATGTTGAGCGTGACGTGCGCGATCACATGGAAGCGCTCAAGCCTGAGGGCCGATGGGTGGCCGGCAGTAGCCACAGCATTGTGAACTACATCCCACACGAAAATCTTGTGACCATGATCAATGCCATTCACAAGTACGGTGCCTACTAACCGCATTCCGGGCGGCATGGTGTAAAATGATTTCTTAACGGAATTGTGGGAAGACTGGCGGCGGGAATGCTTACGTGCAGGCGTTGCTTCCGCCGTCGTGGGGAAAATCCAAGATCCACCGGTTTTGGGAAAACGAGGTAGTGGAACATGGCCGTTGCCATAAAATTGCCCGACATGGGAACCAACGTCGAAGAGTGCAAGCTGCATGCCTGGCGGGTGCAGGAGGGGCAGAGCGTCAAGCGTGGCGACGTGCTTGCCGATATCGAGACCGACAAGGCCATTGCCGAACTTGAATCGACCGCGGAAGGCGTTTTGTTGCGCCAGGTGGTTCAAGCCGGCGTGATGGCGCAGACCGGAGACGTTCTTGCCTATATCGGGCAGGCGGGCGAGGCTGTTCCCGATCCATCCGCCGTGGCCGCATCCGCAAGTGGAACGGCTGCGGTGATTCCCGCTGCGGCGCCAACGCCAACCCCCAGCGCGGCCAGTGCTCCGGCGCGGGTCTCTCCCATGGTTTGCAATTTGGCAGCGAAGATGGGCATCGACCTTGCCACCGTACATGGAACCGGCGCGGGCGGCGTGATTACGCGCGAGGATGTGCTGAAAGCCAAAAGCGCTCCTCCCAGCGCTCCCGCAGCCGTTCCCGTTGCGGCGGAAGCGGGCGAGCAGGCTTCGCGCGGTCAGGCTGCCGTGGCCCGGGCAGTGACGAAGAGTTGGAAGGAAACTCCTCACCTCTACGTCTCCATGCCTATTGATATGACCGCTGCCGTCAAGCTGCGCGGCGCCAAAGATGCGAACATCGTACGCCCCAGCTTCGATGCGATCTTTCTGAAAGCCCTGGCTTCGGCGATTGCGGCTGTTCCCCTGTTTGCCGCCCGCTGGGAAGGTGAGCGCATTGTCAAGACGCCCGGAATTAACATCGCCATTGCGGTGAGTGCCGGGAATGATCTCTTCCTGCCGGTCATTCGCGATGTGAACCAGAAATCCCTGGAGACTCTGCAAACTGAAATCGCCGCCGTCTCCGCCAGTGTGCGCGCCGGTTCGCTGAAGCCGGAACAGATGACCGGCGGCTGCATGGCTTTGAGCAATCTGGGAATGTACCCGGTGGAAGCGTTTGAGGGTATCATCTTTCCCGGGCACAGTTCGATTCTGACCGTCGGAACCGTGCGCGAGACGCCCGTGGTGGTGGATGGCCGGGTTGAAGTTCGCCCCCTCGCCAAGGCGACGCTGGCAGCGGACCACCGCTTGATCAATGGCAGAGTGGCGGCGGAATTTTTGACGAAGGTGAAGGAAGCGCTGGAAGCAGGCAAAGTGGCGTGAGAATTTGGCCCTCTAGGGCCTTTTTGTCCGAGGTTGCAGCTCTTGGAGCCGAAGGGAAGATTCGGACGTAATTCCCCGCTGCCTTCTTGAACGGGAGAGTTTGGAGATTTGGGGAATTCGAGCCCAAGGCTCAAAAAGCGACAGATTGTCGCCGCCTGGATCAGGCCAAGAGCCCTTTTCATCTGGGAAGTTTGGACTAGCCACAATGCGGTATGCCAAAAGGCCTGATTTTGACAAGAAAAATCGGCCCTGAAAAATTGAATTCCGTTCTTAGCACTTAAGGGAGATTTGGAATGTCCTACGACAAGAAGTTTCTGATATCGCTTTACCAGAGAATGTCGCTGATCCGCAAGTTTGAGGAGCGCGTCAAGTTTCTGTTTCTTGAAGGTGTGATGCCCGGCACCATCCATCAGTACAACGGCCAGGAAGGCGTTGCCGTGGGCGTCTGCAGCACGCTTGGCGAGGGCGACGTGATCACCAGCACGCACCGTCCGCATGGACACGCCGTGGCCCGCGGCCTGAGCATTGAATCGCTGATGCATGAGCTGTTCGGCAAGGTTACCGGATGCTGCAAAGGCAAGGGCGGCTCGATGCACATGGGCGACCTTGAAAAGGGCATGGTGCCCGCTGTCGCCATCGTTGCCGGAGCCATTCCCATGGCCACCGGCATGGCGCTGGCCATGAAGATGAAGAAGCAGCCGAACGTGGTGATCTGCTTCATGGGCGATGGCGCGGTGAATGAAGGCGCGTTTCACGAAGGCGTGAACATGGGCGCCATCTGGCAACTGCCGGTTGTGTACGTGATTGAGAACAACCTCTACTCGGCCTCCACCCCCATCTTTGACATGGTCCGCTTGAAGAAACTTTCGGACCGCGCTGCTGGCTACGGCATTCCCGGTGTAACGATTGACGGCAATGATGTGCTGGCCGTGCATGAGGCCACGCAGGCCGCCATTGCCCGCGCCCGAAACGGCGAAGGGCCCACGTTGCTCGAGTGCATGACCTACCGCATCACCGGCCACTCGCGGCGCGATCCCTGCAACTATCAGCCTGAAGGGGAGCGCAAGCACGCGCTGGAGAATGAGCCCATCCGGCGGTTCCACAAATACCTGCTGGGTGAAGGGCTGGCCACCGAAGCCGAGTTGGCCAAAGCGGATGAAGAGAACGATGTGGAAATTGAAGCAGCCGTCAAATCTGCGATGGCGGCGGCAGACCCAGCGCCCGAAGCGGCACTGGAAGATCTTTACGTGTAAGGAGCGGGTGGAATTATGGCACGATTGAGCATTGCAGAAGCTTTGCGTGAAGGGCTGCGGGACGAGATGATCCGCGACGAGCGGGTCTTTTGCCTGGGTGAGGATATCGGCATCCGCGGCGGCTGGGGCGGGGCATTCACCGTTACGCTCGGCCTTGAAAACAATTTTCGAAATCGGATTATCGATACGCCGATTGCCGAGGCGGGCATCTTTGGCGTGGCGCTGGGTGCGGCGGTAATGGGCTTGCGTCCTGTCGCCGACGTGCAATACGGCGACTTCCTGTTCTGCGCCATGGACCAGTTGGTGAATCAGATTGCCAAGATGCGCTACATGTCGGGCGGGAAGCTGACGGTGCCGCTGGTGATGCGCGCGCCCGTGGGCTCCACCGGCCGGGGCGCCCAACATGCCCAGAACCTGGAATCGTTCTTCATCAGCGTGCCGGGAATCAAAGTGGCTTGTCCTGCCACGGCCTACGACGCGCTGGGAATCCTGCGGGCGGCGATTCGCGATGACAATCCCGTGCTGATCTTTGAACACAAAATCCTTTACGGGTCCAAGGGCGCGCGCGCTGAGGCTGACGCGGTGGACGCATCGAGCGAAATTCCCTCCGAGGATTACATCGTTCCCATCGGAAAGGGCATTGTGCGGCGGGAAGGCACCGACGTCACCATTGTTGGCACGCTGCTGATGATGCACCGCGCGCTTCAGGCGGCGGAAACCCTGGCGGCGGAGGGCATCAGCGCCGAGGTGATCGACCCGCGCAGCCTGGTTCCTTTTGATTGGGACCTCGTGAACGCGTCGGTGATGAAGACCGGCCGCGCCGTGATTGTTGAGGAAGGCCCCAAGCGTGGCGGCTGGAGCGCGGAAATCGCCGCCACCCTGGCGGAGACGATGAGCGATTACCTTACCGCGCCTGTCACTCGCGTCGCTTCGCCGGACATCCCGGTTCCGTTTGCTCCACCCATGGAGAATTTTTACCGGCCCGACGCCAATCGCATCGTCGAGGCCGTGCGCAAATTGCTGGTTGCGGCATAGCCAGGCGATCCGACCCAAACCATATACGGGCTGGGCTCGCCCTGCCCGTTTGCATTGAGTGGTATTGACGGCAATTCGAGTTCTTTTTGGTGCAGGCATAACAGCGCCTTTGGGTTCGTTTCAAACCTGAAAAACACAAGAACTCCTGCTGAAAACGCGCCCTACGATTGCTTTTTTTGAGGCGCCCAGTGTATGTTGTTCGTGCGCGTCAGAGTCCGCACGGCAATCTTCGGACAAATTTACTGATCGACAAGGATTCGCTGAATTGTTTGTAACCAGCCGCCGCCATCCCTGGGTTCATTGGTTGTGCCTCTTTTCTGCGGCGCTGGCGATTTCCATCGGTTTCGCTGCGGACACAAAGACCGAAAAGCCCCTCAAAGACCGCCTTCTCGAACCCCTTCCTTTTGACCGCTCCGCCGATGACGTCGGCCGATTTCTGGCGGGAATGCCGGGCCGCCCTGACAGTCCCTTTGCCAAGTATCAGGACACCCCCGCCTGGGCCAAGCATAAGCAGGAGTGGGATGCCGCCTATCAGAAGATGGACACTGAGCATCTGTTGACCATGCGCGCGTTCCAGAAGTCCGAATTTGGCAGCAACCCCGCCTCTTCGGCCACCGTCTTTTATCCGTTCAGCGGCCCTGACTCGCTGATGGTTACGGTGTTCTTTCCGCAGAGCCCCGTCTACGTCCTGGTCGCGCTGGAGCCGCCGGGCACGCTGCCTGCCGCGAAGGATTTTGAGAAGAAGAACCTGGATAATTACCTGGCGTCCATCAGGCAATCCGTCTCGGACGTCCTTGACCGCAGCTTCTTCATCACCCGCCAAATGGATCGCCAGTTCCGAGGGCAGGTGGCGGACGGCCTCTGCCTGCCGATTCTGGAGCTGCTGGTGCGGTCGGGCCACACGATCCTGGGCTTCCGCTATGTGCGGCTTGACGACAAGGGTCAGATTATTGAGCGCCCCGCTGACTATCGTTCGCCCGGCCGAAACGGCAACAAGGGCCTGGAAATTGAGTTCCGCACGGACAGCGACCAATCCATCCACAAGATGTTCTATTTTTCCGTGAATATCTCGAACTCCTATTTGGCGGGGAACCGGCCCTTCATGACTTTCCTCTCCGGGCTTCAGGGCTGCACGACGTATCTGAAGGCCACCTCGTACATGGTTCACAACGCTGGCTTTTCCACCATTCGCGACCGCATGCTGGCGGAGAGCGGCGCCATCCTGCAGGACGATTCGGGCGTGCCCTACCATTTCTTCCTGACTCCGAATTGGCGCGTGCAGCTTTATGGCGAATACGTGCGCCCCTACGGCAGCTTTGGCTGGCTGGAACAACCCGACTTGAAGAAGGCCTACCAGACCCAGAACCCCAAGGTTCTGCCTTTCCGCATCGGCTATGGCTTCAGAGCTGTGCCCTCCAACCTTCTGTTTGCCACCAAAATAAAGTAACGCAGCGGCACGTGAAGTTTGCCCCGCTGTCTCTTGCAACTCGTTCCCGATCTAGGGATCTCTGACTTCGTTCTTGCCCCGCCACTGGGTCCAACTGAAACTCCACGAGGACTTGCTTGAAGACGTTTTTTCGTCAATTTTTCATCGCCAAAGTGCGGTAGGCCAAAAAATGCAGGTTGGGGAGTCGTGCGCTGCCGCCGCATCGTCTGTGACGACATTTTGTCCCAAACGCGGAACCTCGGCGCGGCCGGTTGCGGCGGAGCGCGTTCCTTTCGGTCGCCGGATCATATCGGGACATGCTTGCCGGGCCCATCTCCCGCCCCACCCTCCGCGTTACTGCGAGAGTGCAATCGAAGCATTGATCGAAAGCTTCTGGGCAAGGGACGGCGATCCCTGCCTTGTCGACGAGGTCATGCTGATCAGCCACATCAGCGAATCGCCCTCGGGAATCGTCGCCGAAAATGTTGCGCTGCAGACGCCGAGCTCGCTCGGCGGAACAATATTTTCGTAGGTTTGAACCGGCTGGGAGAGATGCAAGGTGCTCGCGTCGGTAAACGTACACTCTGCTCCCGGCACGGGGTTGAGTTGCCCACTTCCACCTTGCCGCTCGAATCGATAGAGCTGCGCCCTAACCGTGAGCTTCAGTCCGATGAGAATCAGCGTCTCCTGCGGATTGATGACGGCGTTCATCCGGGTGAACGTCATCGTCATCGGCAGGACTTGTAAGGGGCCATTCCAAATATTTCCAAAGTATGCAATGCCGTTGTTCTGGTTCAATTGACCGATCATTATCGGCGTTTGCTGACTACCCGAGATGGGCATCAGAGCACCGTCTGAGGCCAGGCCGGCCGATGTCGTGGTCAGCGCCGCCGCGGCCCCGGGAATCCGGGGGCCACCACTCGCTAAGAATTCGGGCGAGCCCATGGTGGCAAGGAAGACCAACGGAGTTGGCGTTCCCTCCACCTGCGGGGGACCGCCTGGAGCCGCCCCATTCGCCGGCCGGGTCACTACGGTTGGTCCGGTGCGATGCGCCGGGCCTGACGCCCCCATCAGAGGCATCTGTAATCCAAAAAACGCGCATAATCCGATGGCCACGAATTTGTTCATGACGAAAGCCCTCCTGCGGCCACAACGGACCTCTGTAGCCGGATATTGGAATTTAAGTCAAACCCTGAGTGCCCAGGTACGGAAGCAACTGCGTTTAGTATAGTCCCAAGCGCGTGGGAGTTCAGCATTTTTCTGCCGGCAGTTGTCGGAAATCCAGCTCAGCGGCAGCATGACTCAGCAGGGAGGTCATGGACTGGTACGCGCCAGCGGCCATCGCCTTTCGTGCCGGCCTCCTGCCGGGTCCCCCCCAGCGGCGTGGGGCAGAGGCCACCGCATTGTGGCTTCCTCTGCGGTTCTTGAAGTCGAAATTTCCACCTGTTCATTGCCAGGCAAGAACCAACTGCCGCAGAGGAATTCGTCTCGGAGCCGAATACCTCTGGCGCTAGCCGCTTTGAGGTTCGCGAATTTGCTGGCCGAATCACGGCTATGTACCTTTCTTTTCTGTAACATCATGGCTTTCGACGAATAAGTGCCTTATTTTTGTTAAACTTCTCGGCTTCGAGGGGAGGCTGTGGAAAACCGGTCCTTTGTTTTCATCAACTTCTCGGCATATCCCTTCATTTTGGGGCCCCCTTTTTTTGCCCTCTTCCCCACCCGGCCGCGATAATAACCTCTTTTATTTCAGCAACATGGCTTTTTTCGAAAAACATCGATTTTCCTTGAAATGATGCTAAGTGGTGTATTTTCAAAAACTTCTCGGCTTTGCACGAACCCTTGAGGCAGCGCGGCCGTCTGTAAACCCGTTTTGTTGCGTTCTTCTCCCCCGACGCCGACCGGCAACGCGGCCCACAAAGTCTTCCCGGCACACTCGACGGGTGATTTTGACCCTCTGCGCAATCTGCTGAATCAGTGGATCCAGCACTTTGGGTTTCCCGCACCCTCGATGAGTGATCTTGACCATCTGCGCAATCTGCTGAATCAGTGGATCCGGCATTGTGGGTTCCCCGTATCCTCGACGTGTGATTGGTGATTTTCGATTTTTGGGTCTGACTCAGGGGAGCGCACGATCTGGGTCTCGCTCCAGGACCATCCGTAAACGAGGGCTGTAGCTTGATCATCCTTGACCACCATCTGCTGACTGAAACCCGACAACTGACGACTGATGACTGAAAACTGATGACTGAAAACCGACACGCGATAACCGACAACTGAAAACCGACGACTGACAACTTCTCCTTCTCACCACATTTTCCTCTCGATATTTTGTCCTCTCGGGGTGGGGGAATTCGAGAGGCGCAGGGCGGGGGCAGGATGCCGCCGCTGGCCTTAGCAATAGCCTATATTCAAGTGATTGTCAAGAGCTATTTCGAGGCTACGGCCTACGCCGTTGGCATCAACGCGCAGCTATTGACCGCCCCGCAGAGCGTTGCTCTGCGCCGGCCTGCCAGGGACAAGAATGCGCGAAGCGCTTTTGGACTGCGGCCGCGAAGCTGCCGCTTTAGGTGGTGGTTGTGGTTGTGAATTTGGTTTTTTCGGCGTTCTTGCCAGACTTGCCATTCAGGCTGGAGTTTCAAAGCGGCAGCTTCGCGGCCGCAGTCCAAAAGGGCCTCTGGCCCTACAATCGCCTGTACCGCGCCGCATCCGTATCGGCGGCTTTACGCCGCCATCAACGCGCATCGATTGACCGGCGCGCAGAGCGTTGCACCGCGGCAGCCTGCCGCTCTTGCCGCCCGTTTGCCGCCGTTGACAGCGATGTCTTGATGTCATAACATCACTTCATGAGTGCAACTATTGCCGCGCCGGTTGACTGGATCAAGGCCGTTGGAAACCTTCGGTTCCCCTCTAAGACGGACCATCGCCTTCAGGATCTGATGGACCGCAACAACGAAGGCCTTTTACAGGAACCGGAAAAGGAAGAACTGGAAGCCTTGGTGGAATTGAGCGAGCAATTGTCGCTCGTCCGCGGCGAGGCCTTGCAGATTCTAGGCACGCAGCCGTAATGAGCCTCCCGGAAGAGCTGACACGCAAAGTTCGGGCGCGTGCTGACGGGCGAGACCAATACTGCCTGATGCATGAGAGCCTTCAGGGAGCCACTTTCCACATCGAACACATCATCCCACTTTGCCAGGGCGGCCGCTCCGAATTGGCAAACCTCGCCTTGGCGTGCCCCGGCTGCAATTTGCATAAAGGCAGCAGAATTACGGCGCTTGACCCCTTCACCGGCCAGTCCGTTCCATTGTTCCATCCAATCCTGCAAGAATGGTCGGCACACTTCCGGCTGAGCGGGTATCAGATTGAAGGATTGAACGCTGTGGCTCGCGCCACGATCGAAGAGCTAAACTTGAACCACCCTCGCCGCCAACGCATCCGCGAAGTTGAAGAAGCATTTGGTCTTTTCCCTCCAGCAAAGTAGCCCCGCCCCGCTCACAGCGGCGGAGCGATGAGTTATTTTTCTCCGAGAAAAATTACTCAACGGTACGCGTGATTTTTTCTGGCTGGCTGCCGCAGCGTGAAACCCTGCGCCATTGGCATCAACGCGCATCGATTGACCGGCCCGCAGAGCGTTGCTCTGCGCCAGCCTGTCGTAACACGCCATTTCAATGTCACCTCAATTTGCCATGGCGTACCGCTGAGTAATTTTTCTCGGCGAAAAATACCTCATCGCTACGCCGATTTGTCGGGGCGGTTCGCGAACCGCCCCGGCGCTGTAGCGCGGGTGTCCCCACCCGCGCCCAAATCCGGTATTGCTGGACAATCACGATGGTGATGTCCAACCATCG